>ERZ772805.203-NODE-203-length-74054-cov-11.284288_pt1 | contig 74054 bp, 64 predicted proteins | sample MGYA00511344_ERZ772805 | MGnify/ENA primary metagenome ERZ772805 (study PRJEB29015, sample SAMEA2737730) | human gut metagenome | biome: human gut; feature: human-associated habitat; material: faeces | place: China | collected 2012 ...
AAAGCCAGCGCCTTGAGACGCTGGCTGTTCTTAACGGCTTATAGCCGTGGAGCAAACCACCCGTTTTACGGGTGGTTATGATTAGGATTAAACTAATTAGTTTACACGTGTTGAAGCATCGCCAGTTTCCAATACTTCCAAAGTAGCATTTAAGCCACCTTCAACTAAGTTTCTAACAGCTTCATCAGTGTAGTATGCTACGTGTGGTGAGTAGATAATCTTATCAGATTCAAGTACTTTCTTGAATGTTTCGTCTTCAATATCTTTTCCAGTTAGGTCAATAGGAACTAATGGACCTTCGTGTTCGTAAACGTCAAGACCAGCTCCAGCCAAAAGGCCATCATCTAAAGCTTTCAATAAATCTTCTGTATCAATTAAAGCACCACGAGCCATGTTAACTAATACAGCGTCAGATTTGAATTTCTTGAACATTTCGTAGTTAAACATGTGGTGGTTTTCCTTGAAAGCAGGCATATGTAAAGAAATAATGTCTGCATCGCGGATTGCATCTTCTACAGAATCACGATATTCCAAGATACCGTCTAATTTGTCACTAGGATATAGATCATATCCGACAACTTTAGCACCAAAACCATGGAAGATTTTAGCTACATGGTAACCAATACGGCCAGTTCCGATAACAGCAACTGTCATGTCACCGATAACACGACCTCTGATTTCAGGTTCCCATGAGAAATTATGTTCCTTAACACGTTTTTCAATTAGTGGGAATTTACGTACTAAGTTCAATGCTGTAGTTACAGTATATTCAGCAATTGATTCTGGGGAGTAGCTAGGCACATTAGTAATAATAATGCCATTTTCTTTAGCAGCATCTAAATTGTACATATCATAACCAGCACTACGTTGTGCGATTTGTTTGATACCAAATTCTTTCAATTTAGGATATAAGTCATCTGTAACTTCTGCTACTTGCATTAAAGTTAGACCGTCAAAACCCTTAACTTCATCGATAGTATCAGATGTAAGGATGTCACTAGTCATATCAATTTTAACGTTGTGTTCCTTTGCCCAGTTTTCAGCCATTGGACGTTCTTCATCACGAACACCAAACATTTTGATTGAAACCATTAAAAATTCCTCCTCATATAAATGATAACCTTTACAATATATATTATATCATCATTATAACAGAATACTTAAATATAAGTGTTAAATTTAATTAATTTTTTACGTTTTTTTCTAATAAAAGAAAGAAACTAAAGAAAAATATATTTACATTGCTCATAATCTCACTTATAATAATGTGTATATTTTATATAAAGAAGGTGACGAATTTGGAAACAACAAAGATTACACCCAAAGTTTTCATTGATCGTGTTTTAGGCGGTACTGCCATCGGGATTATAGTTGGTTTAATTCCTAATGCTGTTCTTGCCGCTATCCTCAAGATGTTCGGCACTAATCCTTTTGCCGTACATTTAGGACAAGCAGCAATTATTTTCTAATTAGGAACACCTTTAATTATTGGTACATTGATTGCTCAAAAGTTTGGCTTTGATGGCATGAAGATGACCGTAGTTGGTGGAGCCGCATTTGTAGGTTCTGGCGTAATTAAATACTTCCCAGCGTTGAATAAAACAGGTGCCTATGTAGGTGCTGGAACAGGGGATATTATTAATACCATGTTAACAGCATCGATTGCAGTTGGATTAATTCTGTTGATAGGCGATAAATTTGGATCAGTAGCAATTGTTTTAACACCAATTGTAGTAGGAACAGGTGCTGGCTTAATTAGATTCTATATGTATCCATATGTTACAGCGATAACTTCCGCAATTGGTAATGTGATTAACACATTTACAGAATTACAACCAGTTTTAATGTGTATTTTAATTGCCTGCTCTTTTGCAGTGTTAATTATCTCTCCAATTTCAACAGTAGCGATTGCAATGGCTATCCAAGTTAACGGCTTAGCTGCTGGTGCTGCTGCAATGGGAGTTGCTGCAACAACACTTGTACTTGTAGTAAACTCATGGAAAGTTAACAAGCCAGGGGTAACAATCGCGATTGCCTTAGGTGCGATGAAGATGATGATGCCTAATTTATTTAGACGTCCAATTATCTTAGTACCATGTTTCTTTACAGCAATAATTTCTGCAGTTCCTGTAGCTTTGATGTCAATTTCTGGTTCTCCTGCTTCCGGTGGTTTTGGTTTAGTAGGTTTAGTAGGACCATTAGCATCAATTGAAAAAGGCTTAGGCGTTGTCGCAGCATTGCTAGCATGGTTAGTTATTCCAGTTATTACGTCACTTGTCGGTCAATTCTTATTTGAAAAAGTATTTAAGTTATATGACCGCAAAGATGTTTTTGAATTTTTAGGTTAGAAAATATTAGAATTGAATAATTGATGAAGACACTAGAGAAATCTGGTGTCTTTTTAAATGATGAATCATTAAATATATCAAATATAGATATAGGAGAAATTTAAAAATTTATGCAAATAAAGCGATGTCAAAGATAGTTTTGCATAAATTAAGAAATTGGTTCTGTGTCGAAATCGTCAAAACTAACCTAATAGTCCACTTTTTATAGTGACAGTTAATAAGCATTGATATATAAAAGATTGATACTTTTCCTAGCTTCCTGCTTTTTTATTTAATTAACTATTCCTAAAGTACTTGGTACAAATAATGAAATGAGTTATAGTTTAATAAACTATACTTTTTGAGAAAATACTAATTTAATCTATAGATTAATTATAAATATAATTACCATGATTTTAATAAAATTTTAGAAAAATAGAGAATGGTGTAAGAGATAAAGAAAAATCTGTTATTTAACTTTGACTGACGCATAAAATAGAATGAGAATAATTTGTCAATATCGAGTAGCAATAGGCAATAATTAAATTATAATGACAGTTTGTATGGGAAAATGATGGTTGATAAAACTACTACTTTTTAAGTGAATAATAATTTTAAAGACTTATTGCAGTAGAATGTTTTTTTAATATATTATCTACATTATATGTAAAGATTGGGGAGTGTATATAGTGGTTGTAGAAGCACAAACAAGAAAAGAACTGGCAAAGGAATTTATCAAAACATGGTCTAATGTTGACCGTGGACATGAAGATAAGGATAGACAAACATTTTGGATAGACTTATTGAATAGAGTATATGGAATTACTAATTATGCTAATTATGTAAATTTTGAAAAAAATGTACAAGTTAAGCAAGATAACGGTAAAGTTAATACTAAGCATATTGATGTCTATATACCATCAACTAAAGTCATGATTGAAATGAAAGGTAAAAATATTAACTTAAGTCGTACGATAAGACAATCAGATGGGAAAAAATTAACACCGTTTGAACAAGCTAAAAGATATTCTGACTTTTTACCGGTTAGTGAAAAGCCTAAATGGATAATAGTGTCTAACTTTAAACAAATTGATATTCATGATATGGATAAACCGTTAGACAAGCCTAAAACTATTATGTTAGAAGATTTATCTGATAAATATAAAGAGCTTGAATTTTTAATAAATACGCATAAGCAGAAAATTATTAATGAAGAAAAGCTTTCTTTTGAGGCTGGGGAACTAGTTGCTAAAATCTACAATAAATTATCTAAAGCATATGCAGAACATGGTAGTTTAGATGATGGTCACATTCAAAAAAGTTTAAATATGTTGATTGTTAGACTTGTATTTTTAATGTATGTTGATGATACATCTATGTTTGGTGAAAAAGATTTGTTTGAAAGTTATATGGCAAAAATAGAAGCTAGCTACTGGCGGAAGGCTTTAATTGAATTATTTCAGATATTAAATACAAAAATAGAAGATAGAGATCCATATCTTGAAGATGAATTGAAACAATTTCCATATGTTAATGGTGGTATGTTTAGCGAAACTAATGTAGTTGTACCGCAGTTTAACGATGAATTAAAAGATTTGATATTAAACGAAGCATGTCGAGGTTTTGACTGGTCTGAAATTAGTCCGACTATTTTTGGTGCTGTATTTGAGTCGACTTTAAACCCGGAAACACGTAGAAGTGGAGGTATGCATTATACTTCTATTGAAAATATTCATAAGGTTATTGATCCGCTATTTTTAAATGATCTAAAAGCTGAATTAAAGAAGATTCAAGATATGGTACAGGTTAATCAACGGAAGGAAGAAGCTAAATTATATCAACGTAAACTAGCTAATTTAAAGTTTTTTGATCCAGCCTGTGGATCGGGGAATTTTTTAACTGAAACTTATTTATCGATTAGACAGTTGGAAAACGAAGCTATTAAAATTATGCAAGGTAATAATAGTGGATTGGCTATTGGAGATTATACTGTAAAGGTCAGCATTACTAATTTTTATGGTATTGAGATTAACGATTTTGCAGTATCAGTTGCTAAAACTGCTATGTGGATAGCTGAATCACAAATGATGACTCGTAGCAAAAATGAAGGAATTTACTTTGACCGTGATTTTTTTCCGCTAACCACTAATACAGGTATTCATGAAGGTAATGCCTTACGTATGAATTGGGAAGATATTGTTAAGCCTTATGAATTAAATTACATCATGGGCAATCCCCCATTTACAAGTTTAACTAACTCAGGAAGCAATGATAAAGAATCACAGAAAAAACAGAAAGAAGATATAAATATAGTTTTTGAAGATTTACCGAAACATGGGAAACTTGACTATGTTTGTGGATGGTATGAAAAAGCTGCAAATTTTATTTCTAAAACAACAATAACGGTATCTTTTGTATCTACAGATTCAATAACACAGGGAGAACAGGTAGGTATTTTATGGAAACATCTAATACAGGAACATCGCATAAAAATAATTTTTGCTTATAGGACATTTCCGTGGTCTAGTGAAGCAAGTAATAATGCCAATGTTAATTGTGTCATTATAGGATTTTCTTGTGACAAAACTTATAATAACGAATATATCATCTTTGATAACAAAGAAAAATATATAGCATCACATATCAATGGTTATTTACTAGATATGCCTGATGTATACATTCAGTCAAGAAGAAAAAAATCATTACAAGATGTACCACAAATTATTCAAGGAAATAAGCCAATAGATGGTGGAAATTTGATTTTATCTGAAAAAGAAAAACAAGATTTAATCAATAGATATCCTTCTCTGAAGAATGTTATAAAACTATATATTGGTTCAAAGGAATTAATAAAGAATAAGAAAAGATATTGTTTGTGGCTAAACGGAGTAGAACCTTCAGTTTATTCTGGAATTCCTGAAATTAGAAAAAGATTACAAGGGGTTATAGATATCAGAAAGAATAGTCCTACTAAAGTAGTTAGAGAAAATGCCACAGCGACACCAGCTATATTTTCGCAAATTAGACAACCGCAAACTAGTTACTTAGCAATACCTGAAGTATCAGGATGCACACGTAAATATATACCAATTGATTTTTTAGATCCAAATATCATTGCAAGTAATAAACTGTATTTAATTCCTACAACTAGCATTTATCTTTTTGGTATCATAGAGTCAATTGTTCATATGACATGGATGAGAATGACGGCTGGTAGAAAGGGTATTAGTTATAGTTACTCTTTAGCAGTTTATACTAATTTTCCATTTCCAGAGCTAGATGATAAGCAAAGAAAAGTAATTTCAAAAACAGCGCAGAGTATCCTAGATGCTAGGAGGTTGTATCCAAATAGTAGTCTAGCAGATCTTTATGGTCCGTTGACTATGCCGAAAGAATTACAAGATGCTCATAAGGCAAATGATAAAGTTATATTAAAAGCATATGGATTGAGTGTAAATTCCAGTGAATCCGAAATATTACAAAAGCTTTTTGCTATGTATGAAGAACTAGCTTCAAAAGGGAATAAATAAATTAAATAGATGTGAAAAATTTAAAATAATTGCATTTTTAATTCTTAGATTGGTTAAAATCACATAAATATAAAGTTTTAAAAAGAATAATTATAAGCTTAAAAAAGCTATATATGATTTCTATATTTATTTTATATGATATATAAAGTAATATTATTTTTGTCAAAAATTAGAAAATGCAAACTTATAATTAAAATTTATTGACAAAAGTATAGTAAGGTTATATGATTTGGATAAAGAAATGAGAGGAGTGTGAATCACTATGTCAAACTTTATCAATACACAATGCTGTTGTTTGGTAACATGTTGTTCAGTAGGTAACATGGATTTTGGCATGCAGAAAATTAGATTCACACTTCCAAGATTGGATTAAACTGTATATATTTATTATCGGTACCGATGCAGATTAATTTAATCAGTTAGATTATATGAGATAATAATAACTGGACTTGCGATTCTAATTTTTTGGAGTTGCAAGTCCTTTTTGTTTATCTGGAAGGATGGATGATGAACTGTTTATAGATTAAAAACATATCTTACATAAAGGAGAAAATAAAGATGAAAAGAATTAAAGCAATTATTACTGGAATATTTATAAGTTTAACCGCAGTTTTGTTAGTTGCATGTGGTAAATCGACTAGTGAAAATTCTAAACAAGTTTTAAATTTAAGTACAACTGGACCATTGGATACCATTGATATTTCTAAGTCTACCGGTTATGGTCAAACTGGGAATGTTTTTGAAAGTTTTTATCGTTTAGGTAAAGATGGTAAGGTAACTCCTGGATTAGCTAAAAGTGGCCAAGTTTCACAAGATGGCAAAACATGGACTTTTACTTTAAGAGATGCTAAGTGGAGTAATGGAGATAAAATTACTGCTCAAGATTTTGTATATTCTTGGAAAAGAACAATTGATCCTAAGACAGCTTCACCATACGCTTATTTGTTCTATGATGTAAAGAATGCCCAAGCTATCAATGAAGGTAAGATGTCAGCTGATAAGTTAGGTATAAAGGCTGAAGGTAATAATAAGGTTGTTATTACATTAGATAGACCTATATCATATTTTAAAGTCTTAATGACATATCCATTATTTGGACCACAAAATGAAAAAGTAGTACAAAAGTATGGTAAGAAATATGGAACTAATTCTAAATACATGGTGTATTCAGGACCATTTAAAGTTAAAGACTGGAATGGTACTTCGGATAAATGGTCATTTGTAAAGAATAATCAATATTGGGATAAAAAAGTAGTAAAACTACAAAAGATTAACTATCAAGTAGTTAAAAATACCAATACAGGTTATCAATTATTCCAACAAGGTAAGTTAGATTTAACACCATTATCTAGTGAGCAAGTTAAGAATCTACATAACAAGCCAGAATTCAAGCAATACTCTTATTCTTACGTTGCATATTTAGACTATAACTTTAATGATTCTAATGAAGTAAATCGTAAGGCACTAAATAATAAGAATATTAGATTAGCTTTATCATTGGCGATCGACAGAAAGACACTTACAAAGAAAGTTTTCGGCGATGGATCTAATGTACCAACTGGTTTTGTAGCATCTGATTTAGCTACTAATCCGAAAACAGGTAAAGATTTCGCTGCAGAACAAAAAGTAGATAATACAGTTGACTATAATGAAAAATTAGCTAAAGAATATTGGAAGAAAGGATTACAAGAAATTGGTGAAAAGGATTTGAATTTCACAATTCTAGCTTCCAACGAAATGGCTAATAATGATGCTTTAACTCAATATCTACAATCACAATATACAAAGGTATTGCCAGGAATTAAAGTTTCCGTACAAAATATCCCTGGAAATAGTGCATTATCTAAAGCTCGTAAAGGTAACTATGACATTTATGTATCTGGTTGGGGTGGAGACTTCAAAGATCCAATCACTTTCATGCAAATTCCAGTTACAGGAACTTCATACAATTATGGAAAGTATTCTAATAAAGAGTACGATGCTTTAATTGAAAAAGCACAAAATGAAGATGCCAATGATGCTAATAAACGTTGGGAAGATTTAGTTAAAGCTGCTCGAATCTTTAATGCTGATCAAGGGGTAACACCTCTATATCAACAAACAACATCTTATATGCAAAATACCAAAGTAAAGGGTATTATTCAAAATACTGCAGGTACACAATGGAACTACAAATACGCTTATATTAAATAGGTAAGAACTCGTCTAGAATGATTTCTAGGCGAGTTTTTAAGTTGTGCTAAATAATTTGCATAAGAGTATTGATTATGTTGTATGTAAGCGTTATTCTATATTTGTAAACTTATTATAAAGATTATTACTTAATTACAAATAAATTTAAGGATATATATTGTAAAAATACTTAAATCTAATCGTTATGTTGAGTAATTTGTCTTATAATTATTATTGATAAGAAAATTCCAGGAAAGGTAACTATTTTATAGTGGTGATTTAAATGTCAGTATTAGAAGTTAAAGATTTACATGTAACTGTTGAAGGAAAGAAAATTTTAAAGGGCGTTAATTTAAAGATGTCGACTGGTGAAATTCATGCAATCATGGGTCCAAACGGTACCGGAAAATCAACACTTTCTTCAACTATTATGGGCGATCCTGCTTATAAGATTACTAAAGGGGATATTTTATTAAATGGTAAAAGCATTATTGATTTACCAGTTGATGAACGTGCTAGAATGGGACTATTTTTAGCAATGCAATATCCACAAGAAATTCCAGGAGTAACTAACGCAGAATTTGTTAAGAGTGCAATTAATGCTCGTCGTCCTAAAGATGATCCAATTCCTTTAATGGACTTCATCAAACGTTTGGATGAAACTTTAGAAACATTGGATATGTCTGAAGAAATGGCTGACAGATATTTGAATGAAGGTTTTTCTGGTGGTGAAAAGAAACGTAATGAAATTATGCAAATGATGATGATCAGACCTGAATTCGCAATATTAGATGAAATTGACTCTGGACTAGATATTGATGCACTTAAAGTCGTTTCTCGTGGTGTCAACCAAATGCGTGGCGATAATTTTGGATCTTTGATTATTACTCACTATCAAAGACTCTTGAACTACATCGTTCCAGATTATGTACATGTTATGATGGATGGCCAACTTGTCAAAACTGGTGGCCCAGATTTGGCAATTCGTTTGGAAAAAGAAGGATACGCAAAACTTCGTGATGAACTTGGACTAGATATTAAATTAGTTGATGAAAATGCTTAGGGGGCTTGTACAATGAAACAATTATCCATAGATGAATTGATTGAACTTCGAAAAGAGCCCGAATGGTTTAGAGCTAAGCGAAATGAAGCTAAACAATTAATTGAAACTACTAAATTGCCTAATTTCCAAAAAATTAAGTATCATGACTGGGATATAAATGTTGATGGGACGAGTGTAATTGATGATCAACCTAAATTTGATACTAACGCTGATGTCTATCAATATGCTAGTAATAAGGCACAAATTAAGTTACCATCAGAATTTCTTGATAAGGGTGTAATTGTCGAAGACTTTGAAGATGCTTTGATTAATCATGAAGACATTATGAAGAAATACTTTATGGAAAAAGGACTAAAAATGGACGATAATCGTCTATTGGCAGAACATGTAGCAAATCTTCAAAGTGGAGTTTTAGTTTATGTACCTAAAAATGTAGACTTAGAAACACCATTAACATGCGAATATATTCAAAATTCACGAGTTGAGGAAGATTATGTTCATCATGTACTAATTGTTACAGAAGCAAATAGTTCACTATCTTATGTAGAACGTTTAAAAACAGATGGTGATAAGAAAAATACAGCTAACATCGTAGTTGAAGTTATCGCTGGTGATGGAAGTCGAATTCACTTTGCTAGTGTAGATAATTTAAGTAAGAACACAACTGCTTATATGAATCGTCGTGGATACTTACAAAGGGATTCCAAGATCGACTGGGCAATGGGAATGATGAATTCCGGTCTAACAATCGGTGATTTTGATTCTGATTTAGTTGGCGATGGCTCTCATGCTGAATTAAAAGTCGTAGGTATTTCAACAAGTGATCAAATTCAAGGAATTGATACACGAGTTACAAACATTGGAAAGAATACGATCGGTCATATCTTACAACATGGTGTTGCTTTAGATGCATCCGAACTAACTTTCAACGGTATCGGACATGTAATGAAGAGAAGTAAGGGCTCTGATGCACAACAAGAAAGTCGTATTTTAATGTTATCTCCACAAGCTAGAGGGGATGCTAACCCAATTTTGCTAATTGATGATAATGATGTTACTGCAGGACATGCGGCAAGTATTGGTCGTGTAAATCCTGAACAATTATATTACTTAATGAGTCGTGGCTTACAAAAACGTTTAGCTGAAAAATTAGTAATTAGAGGTTTCCTAGCTCCTGTTTTAGATGAAATACCTTTGAAAGAAATTCGCAATGAGTTTAGTGAATTGATTGAAAGAAAGGTAAGTTATGATGAAGAAAACTAGTGATTTAAGGAAAGATTTTCCTCTTTTAGAAACTAAAATGAACGATCAGCCTTTAACTTACTTAGATAGTGCAGCTACTTCGCAAAAGCCTAAGCAAGTAATTGACGAAATTGCTGACTACTATAATAAATACAATAGTAATATTCATCGTGGTGTCTACAATTTAGCAGTCGAAACAACTGATAAATATGAAAATGTAAGACATAAAGTGGCAAATTTTATTAATGCTTATCGCGATGAGGAAGTACTTTTTACCAAGGGAACAACTCAAAGTTTGAACTGGATAGCACAAGGTTATGTTAGATATAACTTACATGAAGGCGATGAAATTGTTACCACCTATATGGAGCATCACAGTAACATTGTTCCATGGCAAGCAATTGCACAAGAAAAGAATCTAAAGGTAAAGTATATAACTTTAACTGAAGAAGGCAAACTTGATTTAGACGATTTAAAGCAAAAGGTTACTGATAAAACAAAGATTGTAGCAGTTACTCATGTTTCTAACGTTTTAGGAACAATTAATCCAATTAAAGAAATTGCAGCTATTGTTCATCAAAGTAATGCAATTTTAGTAGTTGATGGTGCTCAATCTGTACCACATTTGCCGGTAGACATGCAAGATTTAGAGGCAGACTTCTATGTATTTTCGGGACATAAGATGTTAGGACCTACTGGAATTGGTGTTCTATGGGGAAAGTATGAACTCTTAGAAAAAATGCATCCTTTAGAATATGGCGGAGAAATGATTGACAGTGTAACAACTGAAAAATCAACATTCAAAGAGATTCCTTGGAACTTTGAAGGTGGAACGCAAAATATTGAAGGTGTACTAGGTCTTGGTGCAGCGATTGATTATTTGGAAGAAATCGGAATGGAAAATGTGGCTCGAAACGATGAGGACTTACAAAAGTATGCACTTGAAAAGTTAGCTAATATTAAGACTATTGAAATTTATGGTCCCAAAGATCCTGATCAAAGATGTGGAGTAGTATCCTTTAATTTGAAAGGTATTCATCCCCACGATGTAGCAACTTTTTTAGATGCTGATGGAATTGCAGTTAGAGCTGGTCACCATTGTGCACAACCACTTATGGATTGGTTAGGTGTGAGTGCTACTTTGAGAGCAAGTTTCTATTTTTATAATACTTATGAAGAAATCGACAAATTAGTAGATTCTCTAAAGAAAGTAGAGGAATTTTTCCAAATATGAGTAATTTAAATAATTTATATCGACAAGCAATTTTAGAAGAAGCTAACCATCCACGACATAAAGGTAAGTTAGAAAATAAAAGTGTTGAAGTTGAATTGAGAAATCCGACTTGTGGCGATGTTATTACCTTAACTGCATTAATTGAGGATAATAAGATAAAAGATATTGCTTTTGATGGCTATGGTTGCACAATTTCTCAATCATCCGCAAGTATTATGACAAATGAAGTATTAAATAAAGACTTCGATACAATAAAAAACATGGTATTGTCATTTTCCGATATGATTACAAAAGAAGTAAAACCTGATAGAAAAGTTTTAGGTGAGGCAATAATTTTAGAAGGGGTTAAACAATTCCCAGCTCGAATTAAATGCGCAATGTTATCATGGAAGGCAATTTATCAACTTATTGAGAAGTATGAAGGAAAGGGTGAAAAGAATGATTAGTGAAGATATAAAAGACATTGGTGGCCAATATAAATATGGCTTTAAAGATGACATTGAACCAATTTATACAACTGGTGAAGGTCTTAGTGAAGAAGTTGTAAGAAATATTTCTAAAGCTAAAAATGAACCTGAATGGATGCTAGATATTAGATTGGCTGCTTATGAAAAGTACAAGACTTTGAAGATGGCTAATTTTGGACCAGATTTGTCAGAGTTGGACTTAGATCATATTAATTATTTTAGACGTGATACTGATACGGTAGCTAGAAAGTGGGAAGATGTACCACAAGAAATTAAAGATACATTTGATCGTTTGGGTGTACCAGAAGCTGAACGTAAATATTTAGCTGGTTCTTCTGCTCAATATGAATCAGAAGTTGTTTACCATAATATGAAAGAAGACTTTGCCAAGAAAGGCATCATATTTATGGATACAGACTCTGCAGTTCAAGAATATCCAGAATTAGTAAAGAAATACTTTGGAAAGTTAATCCCAGCAGATGATAATAAAATGGCAGCTCTTAATACAGCTGTTTGGTCTGGGGGAACATTTATTTATGTACCTAAGGGAGTAAAGGTTGAAACACCTATTCAAAGTTACTTCCGAATTAATGCCGGAAATTCAGGACAATTTGAAAGAACACTAATCATTGTCGATGAAGGTGCTAGTGTTAACTATGTAGAAGGTTGTACAGCTCCTAATTATTCACAAGATTCCTTACATGCGGCAGTTGTTGAAGTAAATGTTTTGAAAGATGCTTATTGTCGTTATACAACAATTCAAAATTGGTCCAACAACGTATATAGTTTGGAAACAAAACGTGCCAGAGCTTTGGAAAATGCTACTATGGAATGGGTAGACGGTAACCTTGGCTCTAAAGTAACCATGAAATATCCAAGTATCTATTTAGATGGTGAAGGTGCACACGGAAGTATGCTATCTATTGCATTTGCAGGTAAAGGCATTGACTCTGATACTGGAGCAAGAATGATTCATAATGCTAAAAATACATATTCATCAACTGTATCTAAATCTCTCTGCAAAGATGGAGGAATTGCTGACTATCGTGGATATGTAAGATTTAACAGAGATAGCGATGGCTCATTTGCACACGTTGAATGTGACACTATCATTATGGACGACGAGTCTTCAAGTGACACAATCCCATTTAATGAAGTATTGAATAGTAATGTTTCAATGGAACATGAAGCTAAGGTTTCAAAAATTTCAGAAGATCAACTATACTATCTAATGAGTAGAGGTATTTCCGAAGAAAAAGCTACTGAAATGATTATCATGGGCTTTGTTGAACCGTTTACTAAAGAATTACCAATGGAATATGCCGTTGAATTGAATAGATTAATTGAGTACCAAATGGATGGTAGTGTAGGTTAATCGTATTAAAGCATACTTTTAAGGTATGCTTTTTTTATAACATTGTGAAACATGTATATAATTATAAGTTTTGATAAATTAGTAATGAATCCTAATATAATGTATAATTTAATCGTAAATAAAGCGGTTTACATATATTTGACAGTATATATAAAAAATGATATTTTTGCTAAATTCGTGAGGAAGTGTACAAAGTGAAAGTTATGCATGTATTAAGAGTAAAAACTAATTTTTTCTGGGATAGTTTGAATGTTATCAGAGCTAGTATTTTAGGTGCCAATGATGGGATTATTTCAGTATCTGGGATCGTGTTAGGTGCTGCTGGGGCTAATCTTGATAGTAAGACCCTTTTAATCAGTGGTTTGTCTGGCATGCTAGCTGGAGCTTGTTCAATGGCTGGTGGAGAATGGATATCTGTAAGTACTCAAAGAGATATTCAAGAAAAAACAATGGAAAGACAGTTGGAAAATGAAGACTGTGAAAATTGTCCGATAAAATTGCAAAAGAACGATATCTTAATGCCATTTCATGCTGCAGCCAGTTCTTTCTGTTCATTTATAATTGGGGCAATGATTCCATTATTGACGATGATCCTAGCAAGGCCAGAACATCGCGTGGTATTTACATTAATTGCGATGATTGCCTCATTATCAATTAATGCGATAGTTTGTACACACAACTCCGAAGTTTCAACTAGCAAAACAATTTTACGAAATGTTATAACTGGATTGTTAACGACGTTAGTTACCTTTATTTTAGGGGCATCAGTATAAATACTTTTAAAGACTCTATATCTAAATTTTTTTGGATATAGGGTCTTTTTTTGTAATTTTAAGAAATTCTAAAATAAAATTAATGAAATTTATATTTTGATACATAAATCACATTTTTAAAGTTTATAAACTGTTGTCAAAAATATTGTCATATTAACATTTATAATGATTAAAATAAATGATAGCGTTTATAAGATTTTTTGAAAATAAAAAACATTGTGAACGATTTTTCATTGAATTTAATTTAACTAAGGTGTAGTATTAACAGTGTAGAAAACGTTTTCTTAAAAATCACAAAGGAGGCTTTGAGTATGGTTGAAAAGACTCAAATGCAAAACGTTGATGTAAAAGATGCTTGGGAAGGATTTAGAGGAAAAGAATGGAAAGAAGAAATTGATATTCGTGAATTTATTCAAGATAACTTCACTCCATATGATGGAGATCAATCTTTCCTTGAAGGACCAACCGAAGCTACAACGAAGTTAAACAATAAATTAATCGACTTAAAATTAAAAGAACGTGCACATGGTGGACCTCTTGAAGCTGATACAAAAGTAGTATCAACAATTACATCTCATAAACCAGGTTATTTAGACAAGTCATTAGAAAAGATTGTTGGTTTACAAACAGATAAACCTATGAAACGTGCACTTATGCCATATGGTGGTATCAGAATGGCTAAAGGTGCTTTGGAAGCTTATGGATTCAAGATTGATCCAGAAACAGACTTCGTATTTGAAAATCTATCTAAGACGCATAACCAAGGTGTATTTGATGCATACACAAGCGAAATCATGAAAGCTCGTCACAACAAGATTATCACTGGACTACCAGATGCATATGGTCGTGGCCGTTTGATTGGAGACTTCCCACGTATTGCATTATACGGTATTGATCGTTTGATCGAAGGAAAGAAGAAGGATTTGGAAAATTGCGGCGATGGTGAAATGACTAACGACGTAATCCAAATGCGTGAAGAAATTTCTGACCAAATCAAAGCCTTAAACGATATGAAGATTATGGCTGAATCCTATGGCTATGACATTTCTAAACCAGCTACAGCAGCTAAAGAAGCAATTCAATGGCTATACTTTGGTTACTTAGCATCTATCAAGCAACAAAATGGTGCTGCTATGTCTATTGGTCGTATCGATTCATTCATCGATATTTACATTGAACGTGATATGAAGCGTGGTATTTTAACTGAAAAAGAAGCACAAGAATTAATTGACCAATTCACAATGAAATTGAGAATGGTATGCTTCATTCGTACACCAGCTTACAACTCACTATTCTCAGGTAACCCTATCTGGGCAACATTATCAATTGCTGGTATGGGCTTAGATGGACGTCACCATGTAACTAAGACATCATATCGTTTCTTAAATACATTGCATAATATGGGTGCCGCACCAGAACCAAATATTACATTACTTTGGTCTGATCGTTTGCCTGAATCATTTAAGCACTATGCTGCAAGTGTATCTATTGCAAGTTCTACAATTCAATACGAAAACGATGACTTAATGATGAAGACATGGGGAACAGACTACTATGGCATTGCTTGCTGTGTATCTGCACAACCAATTGCAAATGGTATGCAATTCTTCGGAGCTCGTGCAAATCTAGCTAAGGCTGTATTGTATGCTATCAATGGTGGTAAGGATGAACTTACAAAACAACAAGTAGGTCCTGCATACGAACCAATTAGCTCAGAATACATTGACTACGATGAATTCATGAAGAAATTCGATGACATGATGGAATGGATTGCTGATATTTACGTAAATGCTTTGAACACAATTCATTACATGCATGACAAGTATTACTATGAATCAGCACAAATGGCATTGAAAGATACATTGGTAGATCGTAGCTTTGCTACAGGTATCTCTGGATTGTCTGTTGCTGCTGACTCAATTTCAGCTATCAAGTACGGACATGTTAAAGTAATTCGTGACGAAGATGGTATTGCTGTTGACTTCAAGGCAGATCATGACTTCCCTCGTTATGGTAACGATGATGATCGTGTTGACGATATTGCTGCATGGCTTGTTAAGGAACTATTTACTAAGATGAGCAAGCATCATCTATATCGTGGAGCTAAGTTAACAACATCCGTTCTTACAATTACTTCAAATGTTGTTTATGGTAAGAACACAGGTACTACTCCAAATGGTCGTCAAAAGGGTGAACCATTTGCACCAGGTGCTAACCCAGCATACGGAGCAGATACAACAGGTGCTTTAGCATCACTATTATCCGTTGCTAAATTACCATACAAGTATGCTACAGATGGTATTTCTAATACATTTGCTGTAACACCAACAACATTGGGTCATGATGAAAAGATGCAAGAAGATACATTGGTAAACATGATCGGAGGCTATATGAGAAAAGATGGTCATCATTTGAATATTAATGTATTCAACAGAGATACTTTATTAGATGCTCAAGCACATCCAGAGAAGTATCCAACATTAACAATTCGTGTTTCAGGTTACTGTGTATACTTTGCTGATTTAACTAAAGAACAACAAGATGACGTTATTGCAAGAACCTTCCATGCTTCAATGTAATAATTAGAAGAGAGTAGGTGGAGAGAATGAGTGCTAATCCTTTATTGAATCCAGTTCCAACTAAAGACGGTCATGTCGTAGGATATGTACACTCTTTGGAAACTTTTGGAGCTGTTGATGGACCAGGTATACGTTTTGTCGCTTTTATGCAAGGTTGCCATATGAGGTGTAAGTTCTGTCACAATCCGGACACTTGGAAAACAAGGGTAGGTTCACAAATGACGACTGAAGAAGTTCTAAACAAGGCACTTCCTTATCGCAGCTTTTGGGGCGACAAAGGTGGAATAACTTTATCAGGTGGTGAAATTCTATTGCAAATAGATTTTGCACTAGAGTTATTCAAGATGTGCAAGGAAGAAGGTATTAGCACTTGTTTGGACACTTGTGGACAGCCATTTACAAGAAGAGAACCTTGGTTTAGTAAGTTCAATGAGTTAATGGACTATACCGACATTTTATTAGTTGATATCAAGCATATTAATTCGGACGAACATAAGAGATTAACCGGATTCCCAAATGATAATATTTTGGATATGTGCGAATATCTTTCTAGTATAGGGAAACCTGTTTGGATTCGTCATGTCCTTATCCCAGGCATCACGGATAATGATGAATACTTGAAACAATTGGGCGAGTATGTTAAGGAAAATCTTCATAATGTCGAAAAATTTGAAGTATTACCTTATCATACAATGGGCGTTCATAAGTATCAGGAAATGGGTATCAGATATCGTCTTGAAGGTGTTGAGCCTCCTACGCCAGAAAGAGTAAAAAATGCTGAAAAACTGCTAGAAGTAGATAGATATCAAGGATATAAAGATTGGTATCCAGGCATTAATACTTTGGATCAACAACCAAGCTAGCTAAATTGGCAAATATAAAATAAAAACATGGTATCGCTTAGTTTTGCTAAGTAGATACCATGTTTTTTGGTTTTAAAATGTATTTTTAGTCATATAGGGGTTCACTTTTTTGAAGATAGTTAAGCATTGCTTCAAGATTACTTTCAGCATCATTTCTACCTATATTATAGAGTTCAGTCATCTTTTTAGTATTGTGTTCAAGTCTACCAACTTTAACTGGATCCTTGGGTGCTAAACAAAAAATTTCGTCGTTGTGTTCAAGTTTATTTAAAACTTCAACAGAATGATTATACATTTCAGGGCGTCTGATAGCCGTTTTAACGAATTCTGGGTATTCCTTGAAACTATTACTGTAGAGACGTTTTAAAGCAAAACTAGTAGGCTTTTTGCGATAATCACGCGGGCGAGTACGAACAACTACAATTTTTTGAAAACCCATTTTTTGAGCGATATCAAAAGGGATAGAGTTAGCAATACCACCATCTAGACAAAGTCCTTTAGAAGTATTATGTGGCTTTGAGATGAAAGGCATAGATGAAGAAGCTTCTAAGGCATCAATTAAATCTTGACCAGGTTGGGGATTACGTAGCGTCACAGCTTTTCCGCTTTCTAGAGAAGTAGCTACAACAATAAAATCAGTTTCAGACTTTAAATAGGCTTTATTATCGAAATTATGCCAATCTAATCCATGATCATCAAATAAGAAATCTAAGTTAATAATACTTTCATGCTTAAAAGGGCGTGCTAAAGAGATATAGTCATGATCTTTACGGTATTTAACATTTACATTATAAGTTCTTTGATATTGTTTTGAAACGAAATTAGCACCATTTAAGGACCCTGCAGAAACTCCAATAACACAATCAAATTGAATATCATGTTCCAAAAATGTATCTAGAACGCCAGAAGTATAGAGGCCACGCATTGCACCACCTTCTAAAACTAGAGCTGCATTGTAATACATGTAACCATTCCTTTCGAAAAATAACTAGAATTAATATAAACCTAAAAAGTAGAGATAGCAAGAATACAAAGGAATAATAAGAGAATTTAAATATTTAATTAGTTAAAAACAATGCAACTGTAAAATATTTAACAAAAAAACAACCTCTATCATCAAAATAGAGGCTGTTGACAGATAAATCTTTAATCAATTAAGAATACTTAAGTATATCCAAGATAAGTATTAAAATAACAACTTAATTTAATGCTTATAATCACTTATTCGACGGCTTTCATATATGATAATGCGTCGATACCCTTTAATGGTAAATAACTAGAACTAATATTTGATTTATCAATATTAAGAACGTAGTCTTCTTGAATGTTTGTAACTAAGTGAGACAAATTGTTAATTTGTTCAGATTCAAAGCGGTTAAAGGATAAATTACGCTTTTTCTTCATAGCATCTTCTAATGCACGGGAAATTGAAATATTTAAGTAATGTCCAGTTTCACTGTTAGAAATACGCCATTCAATCTTATTTTCGTCATTGTTTAACTTGCTAATAATAATTTTATTCATATATAATTACCACCTTAATAAATGTAAATGCTTTCCTTAACTTACAAGTATAACTCTACTCTCATTTACGAATAAAAGCAAGGGTAAAATTAAAAATATAAGTAAATAATTGTTTTTGCTTATTTAAAAAGTTGAATATCAATATAATATAAGGATTGGTATGTTAATATAATTGTTTTGATGAAGAATTATTGAATGGAATCAGTTGTTATAGCCAAATTAAAAGTATGCAAATTTGTTTTTTTATAAATAGCAGATTGTAGATAGATTATTAAAGTCAAACTTAGGAAATCAATTTTTGATAAAATAAAAAGTTATTTTAACTTTCTAAAAAACGCACATTTTTTAGAAAGATGAATTAAGAATTAATCATGACAAAAAGCCCCCCCCAATCTTTATAGTAAGTTGGAGACTTTAAAGTGTATCTATTATTAAACAGTGTTAGAAGATCTTTGATTTAAGAATTTTTTATACTGTTCGACATACCATGGATAATATGGGCGATTATTTTCTTGATAAAATTTTTTATTCTCTAGCATAATATATCCCAACAATTCATTTTTACCTTTTGTAGTGTTAGGTATAGGCAAAGCATCTTTACCGTTTTTATGGGAAACTAATTTAACTTTTGTTGGACGTTCTAATTTATAATCTATTTTATGTCCTAATTTCTCGTAGCTAGCTACTCTTGCATTAAAATTAATAATATCCCCAACAACTAGTTTTCCCAGTTCAGCAAAGCCTTTTGTGTAGTTGAACCACAGATGATCTGTAACTAGATTGTTATTTATCTTAACATCTTTGAACATAATTGTTGGAGCTAATTTATCTCTGTCTAATCCGTGTCTATATGTAACTTTGTATCCACACCTTGCATATTCAGCTGTAAAATTGTACCGTTTTTGACTTCCTAATTGAAGTAATTTTTCCCGAACATTCGAATCATGTATAGTCATTCTTTTCCCACACTTTCATCAATATATAAAAATAGAAGATACCACTAATCACAGTAGTATCTTCTATATATTAATTACGCAATTTATTTATTCTTTCAGCATGAGTTTCATTACCAGAATTAAAAACATATGATCCGGCAACTGCAACTGTTGCGCCAGCTTCTCGACATAACTTAACAGTTTCTTCGTTAATTCCACCATCAACTTCTATATCAAAGTTAAGATTTCGTTCTTCTTTTATTTGATGTAGCTGGCGAATCTTTTCTAATGTTTCTGGTATGAATTTTTGTCCACCAAATCCAGGATCAACTGTCATAACAAGTACTTGATCAACAATTGATAGAACACTTTCAATTGCACTAACTGGTGTTCCTGGATTAATTACTACTTCAGCTTTAGCATTGTTTTTCTTGATTAAATCTAATGCACGATGAATGTGTGGTGTAGCTTCATAATGAACACCTACAATGTCTGCACCGGCTTTTATGAAGTCTTCTACCCAATTTTCAGGGTTATTCACCATCAAATGAACGTCAAAAACCATTTTGCTTTGTGGTCTTAATGCTTTAACTACATTAGCACCAAAAGATAGATTAGAAACAAAATTTCCATCCATAATATCAATATGGAGATATTCAGCACCGGCATCTTCTACCTTTTGTACATCAGTACCTAGATTTAATATATCAGCGCTAAGAATAGAAGGAGCTATTTTCATATAAATTCACCTCGAATTATCTGGCTTCAAGAACCTCAGGGCCATCTTGACGCCCAACAATAACAGTATTTACGATGTCTAAGAATAATCCGTGTTCGACAACTCCTACTTGATTAATTAGGTAATCTCCAAGTTCTTTAGGATTTTCAATTTTACCTAAATGAAGATCAATAATATAGTTATCAGAGTCTGTATGAAGTAAGCTGCCATCTTCATTTTTTCTAAATTCTGGATTTAATCCTTTTTCTTCAAAACGTTTAAAGACAGTACCACTACCATAAGGGATAACTTCAACTGGTAATGGGAATTGTCCTAGATCATCGACCATTTTACTTTCATCGACAATCCACATATTCTTATTAGATTTAGTTGCAACAATCTTTTCGTATAGTAAAGCTGCGCCACCACCTTTAATTCCTTGGAAGTCAGAAGAAATTTCGTCAGCACCATCGATTGTTAAATCGATATGATCAACTTCATCAATATCTTTGATAACAATGCCTAAAGACTTAGCTTGTTCAGCTGTTCTAATAGAAGTTGTAACACCAACAATGTTTAGACCTTCTTCGTTTACACGTTTTCCAAGTGCATCAACCATGTATTTAACAGTTGAACCTGTTCCTAGACCGACAATCATGCCATCTTTAATCCATTCAACTGCCTTTGTACCTACTAATTGCTTTAATTCATCTTGGTTCATTAATTATACCCCTTTCAAACATCGCATACCTAAATTATACAACAATTAGTATAGTTCCGGCACCATGAATAGTAAGTATTTTCAAAATTATTCTAATTATTTACTTAATAGTATTAATTCCAAGCATCTTAATAGTTCTTATGACAATTGTCATGAAGAGTAATGACTTTCAATTCTACTAACCTTAACTGATTTTGTTTATATTGAAGATGTAATACAGGGAAGGATGATAAATTATGACCACCGCACTTGAAGTAAAAAATATCAATAAAAAATATAAAAATAAAGTTGTTTTAAATGATATTAATTTTTCAATTCAATCTGGAGAAATTGTTGCCTTAATCGGTAAAAATGGTGCTGGAAAATCTACTTTAATCAATATTATTACGAAGTTAATTCAACAAGATAGTGGGCAAAGTAAGATTCTTGAGAAAGAAAAATTTGATAGAAATTTAATTGGAGTAATGATGCAGGAAAATATCTCCTTAGATAGAATAACAGTGAAAGAAATAATCAAATTAACTAGAACATATTATCGTAATCCTATGTCTTATCAAGTGATATTAGCTTTATCAGAGTTACAAAATTATACAAATCACCCTATGGATAAATTATCTGGAGGTCAAAAAAGAAAGCTACAGTTCGCTCTTACTTTGGCAGGAAATCCAGATCTAATTTTCTTAGACGAACCTACTGTAGGAATGGATGCGGAAAGTCGCACTAAATTTTGGAAACATATCGATGAGTTAAAGAAACAAGGGAAAACATTTTTAATTACTAGTCATTATTTAGAAGAATTAGAAAAAGTTGCTAATAGATTTATTTTTCTGCATAATCAAAAAATTATTTTTGATGGTAGTTTAAATGAAATGGGAAAACAGTTAAAAATGGTTCAAGTAACCTTTAATAGTGAATTGATAGAAGATATTTTTAATAAATTACCAGCTGTACTTAGAGTAAGTGAATTGAACCACCATTATACACTTGTTACAAGTGATGTTAATAGCTTAATAACACAGTTAGTCCCCTATTTATCAGCAATTGATAATTTAGAAATTAGACAACAAAACTTAGACACATTAATGGACTCTTTAATTAGAAACGAGGAATAATGATGACCAATTTTTTATATCAACTTGAAATTGATTTTAAACGCATAATCTTAAGAAATCCGGCATTCTTCATGTTTGATTTAGCAATGCCTTTGACTTTTTATTTACTTTTTACAAAAGCCTTACCATATTATAGTAATACAATGCAATGGAAGGTAGATTATTTAGTAAGTATGGCGATTTACGGAATTCTACTTGGATCTATTATGACTGTTGCACATACACTAAGTTCCGATATAGACCGCAAATTTACACTATTTATAGATTTAAGCCCTTTCCCTAAATTTATGTATTATATTGAAATGATCATTATTTTTGAAGTATTAAACTTACTTTGTCTTGTAGGAATTGGTTTAGCCGGTATTTTAGTTAATAATCTCACATTACCGACAAAGGTCTGGATACTTTTATTAATTCTAATTCCTATTATGAGTTTGCCTCTCGTTTTATTAGGAATTTTGATTTCATCATTTAAAGATAGTAATGTTATCAATGCCTTAGCCAACATCTTAGTTTTTCCTATGGCAATTTGTAGTGGCTTATGGTGGCCGCTTAGTGTACTTCCACAATGGCTACAAAAAATTGGTAAAGTAACACCAACATACCACATTTCAAATTTGTCTAATAACATTTTACATGGAAATAGCATCAACTATAATTCGCTTGTAGGTTTAATAATTTGGTTTGTTGTGTTAGTCTTAGCTCTAGGAATTAGTTATATATTTACTTCAAAAAAGGATTGGAAAAACTAATGAAGAAGTTTCTAAAAAAGCACGTATTATTTCCAAGTTACGTAGGACTAGCTCCTTATTTCTGGTTACTATGGTTATTTCCAGCAGTAAGTGTGTTACTTACATTGCCCACTATTATGCGTAATATAACGTTAATTTTACTAATTATTTTTGTCAAAGTTTACAGAGATTGTTTTTTAGCCAGAGATAAAGGAGTAGTTATTAATATCTTTTGTCAATTAATTTTGGCGGCTACACTCTCTTTCTTTGCAAGATATCCATTTTTATATATTTATACGGGCTTTATTATTGGAACCTTTAGTATTAATATGAAAAACGCAAAATTAGTGATTGTTCCTTATTATGTTTTATCTACGATAAGTTTATATCTAGCTTATCCATTACCCAGTATGGCAGTGGGAGATGTACCAGCAGCTATTATCAATTATTTATTCATTTTTGGAACAATTCCAGCTTCAAATTCTTTATCAAAGAGCTATCGTTTAGGAAAACAAAATAATCGTTTAGAATTAATAGCTAGGCACAGTGAACGTGATAGAATAGCTCAACAATTACATGATAATTTGGGACAATCCTTTTCTATGCTTGCCCTAAAAGCTGAATTAGCTGAGAAATTACTGGAGAAAGATCCAGTATTGGCTAAACAACAATTAAAAGACATTGCAGCGGCTTCTCGTCAAAATTTAGACTTGGTTAGAGAAATTGTAGCAGATATGAAATATTCTACAATACTACAAACTTTGGATATACAACAATCTAATCTGGATAAATCTGGTATAATGCTACATACAAAAAACGAAGAGATTACAGTAGATTGGAATAAGGATATTCAAAATACAATAAGTCAAATTATTACTGAGTTGGTTACTAATGCTATTCGTTACAGTCATGGAAATCTCTTTAGTGTTACTTTTAGTCAGAACAAAAATCTATATTTAATAACTGTACATGATAATGGGATTGGTTTTGATAAAAATATATCTTACAAAAAATCATTTGGTTTATCTGGAATAAAAAAGAGAATTGATTATCTAGATGGTAATGTTAATTTTGATAATGACAATGGTGCTAAAATAGATATAAGTATTCCTATTGTAAAGGGTGATTAAGAATGGTCAGTATATTTTTGGCTGAAGATCAGCAAATGTTAAATAGTGCTTTGGCGATGTTACTTGATTTAGAAGATGATTTTTCAGTAGTCGGAACTGAAACAGATGGTCAGGCAGCATTGGAAAAAGTTATTACGCTAAAACCAGATGTCGCTATTCTGGATATTGAAATACCAGGACTTTCTGGATTAGAAATTGCCAAGCAACTTCGGCTAATGAAATTAGATATAAAAATCATAATTTTAACTACATTTGCACGTAGCAAATATTTCAAAGACGCCCTTGCAGCAAGGGTTAATGGATATTTATTAAAAGATAGTCCAAGCAATTCTTTGGTTAATGCAATAAAGATAATAATGAACGGTGATACAGTATTTGATCCTAAACTTGTTACTAGTGTTTTGAATACTGTTGATAATCCCCTAACAGATCGCGAGCAAGAAATTCTGGCAGCTTTAAAAACTTGTGCTTCAACTAAAGAATTGGCACAAAAATTTTTCTTGTCTGAAGGTACTATTAGAAATTATATCTCCTCTATTCTCAGTAAGACAGGAACACGTTCGCGCTTAGAAGCTGTAAATTTAGCTGAAAAACGAAACTGGATATAATAACTTATATTTGGTAATAGGCTTATTTTTTGTTAAAATCGTATTTAAAGCCACACTCCATGGAGGGATTATATGGAACAAAAACCACTATTACTAGATATAAAACATGGATTTAATTTTCGTGATTTAGGCAGTTATGAAACATTAGATGGACGTAAGATTAAAAAGCATAAAATTCTGCGTTCTGCTAATTTGGCATATTTGTCTGAACGAGATGTTAACTATTTAGATGACTATGGTCTTAGATATGACGTAGATTTTCGTTCAATATCTGAAAAGGAAGTTGAACCTGATCGGATTAGCAATAATATTCATTATCATTTTAATCCAGTTTTTTCAGAGGATGAGACTCGTAGTACTAAGAAAGATCAAGAGACTAGATATAAGACCTACAGCAAGATTAAAAATGCTGGTTTTGAGGATATGTTGAAAGCATATAAAGATATTGTACTTACAGATGGAGCTAAAAAAGCATATCGCCAATTCTTCGATTTATTGTTAGCTAATGATAAAGAAAATGAAGCTCTATTGGTAAAGATAGAACTGGTATGGGAGCTGTTTATTTGTTAACTGCACTAGGTGTAGATAGTAAAATAATTCATCAAGATTACTTAGCATCTAACGTTTATACAGAAACTGTTCGAGCAAAGAAAATAGCTGATGTAAGTGGAATGGGTCCAGTGATGTCCGCGAATATTAAGGCCCTATTTGAAGTTAATGAAGCTTATTTAAATCATGCTTTGCAATTGATGAAAGATAACTTTGGTGGGATAAATAATTATTTGCATACAGAATTGAAGTTGAATGAACAAGAAGTTTCAGATTTAAGAAAGATATACTTGACAGACAAATAATACTTAATGGCTGAATTAAGTTCAGCTTTTTTTTGTTTTAAAATGCTTATAGTTGCAATGTAATTCTATATTTATCACAATAAATAAAACTGGTACCCTACTATGATACCAGTTATTTTGCTTAATTCAACTTATTTATTATTTGTTTCCTTTCAAATGGATATGTAACTAACCTATTACCGTCCTTATCTTTATTTAAAGTGACAGCCACTATTTGTCTATTTTCATAGGTTGTATAATATAGCGTCTTGTTGTCCAAATCATAGCAATTCGAATATACAGTGTATTCTTCTTTTCCTGATTCTGTCTTATTAACGCCCTTTATCTGTTCTACTGTCCCTAGTATATGGAAAAACTGAGTAATATCTTCTTCTACGGTCGTCCCTTTACTTGAATTTAACTTACTAAAAGCAACTCTCACAAAACGAGATTCGGGAGATACATCGCCTGGCAAGCCAATACCACCAAAACCAGTACCGTCTACCTTTAAATCCACGCTATCTGAGAATGTATTTTGTGGTGTACTGATAGATAAATTGCGATATTTATTCAGATTGTACATCTGATAATTAAATTCTGGATTATTAGTCAATACTCCAATTGGATTATCATAAATATGTACTCCAGATTTAGTTACTTCTACTACGATGGATTTTTCTCTATCAGCAATTAACCAATGTAATCCTGCTAAAGGTAACTGTTCGCTAAAACTAAGATTAATAAGATTTATTTTTTCAACTAAATTTCTTGCTTCATTAACATCGCTACACTGTCCCAGAATCCATGGAATAAACTCGAACGGCGTAATATTATCTTTGTCATTCTCTAAAGCATCGCTATAATATGCATTTCCAGGAAAATTCAATCCTGCCATTCATAGTCCATCCTCATTAATAGCATCAAAATACAATGGGTAATCGTTAGCGACAATCCCAACACCTATTAATGATTTATGATTCTTTATAGCCTTTTCCTTTCTAAATTTAAACTCATATTCAGCCGGAGTAATGATTACCTGCTCACCATATGAAAAATCCAAATCTAAGTTTCTTCCAAAATAATTATTATTACCATTTAAAGTAATTGCTGTACACATTTTTATCACTTCCTATTAAAAGTATCAATACCTTTTTAAACTAATAATTACTAGTAGTTTTTAATTGTAAAAAGCAGTTTAATAGCTATTATCTATTCTTCATCTACCAAATTCACAATATTTCCTTCGAATTTTCCATGGACTAATAAACTAGAAATTCCATTAAGCAATCCACGACCATTAGGAACAAGACCATATACTTCAAATGTTGTGTCATTTTTATCAATTATCTTTTGACCTGCCACAATATCCGTTCTTTGTATAGTAATACATGAAATATCTTCACTTTCTAAATAAAAAACATCTATAGCTTTCATTAGTATCTCTCCAATCTCTTGAGACCACTTAAATCTAGATCAATATTACTCCTCACTCTTATATAATTCAATTTCATCTATATCGCTAAATGGAATATCATTACCATAAGAATTACTACCAGTATAATTATAAACTATAATATTATACCCAAATGCTTCATAATCTACATCTACAATATATAATTTTATTCTTTTACCATTCTTTAAAGTAACTACACACCATTTCCAATTAAAAGCTTTTATAACGTCCCAAAGTTTAGTTTCTTTATTTATTTTCATTAATTCTCAACTCCTCCAGTAAAGTTGAAATTGTATGACAGCTTTTTAATTAATTTTTGTCAGGATCTAGTTCAATACTGTCAATATCATCAAAAGCAATCCCATTTCCATACGAATTACTACCTGTAGTGTTATAAACGATAGCTTTTAACTCTGGTTCATCTTCTTCATCATTTCTCTGGAACTCATCATCAACATCAACGATATATAAATTTAATATTCGTCCATCTTTCATATGAACGATAGTCCATAATCTTTCAAAATTATCCAAAACATCATCAAGACTAATTTGAGTTGTAATTTTCATTTTTGAACATCTCCTTTGTTCACAGAAATAACATTATGATTAGATTCACCTTTGTACAGGTACATTACTATACTCTACTTATATTTTATTATACTATTTTCTTTATTGATAAGATTATTTTCGTACAGTAGTTTAATTCAAAAAAGATTACTTTATCTCACACGTAATTTGTCTACATTCCCCTCTTTTTTATAATACATCTGTATTCCTTAATCAAAAGTCTTACTTCTACTCTTAAGTAAGACTCATTTCATTACCATTTACCACTTAACATATATATTTACATTGTGAATTAACACAAAGTATAAGTTATATTTAACACGAAACTTAAATTTCATGGTATAATACTATTATCAAATGAATGTTCGGAGGATAACTATGCAAAAAGAAGTTGCAAATAAAAAAATCGATGAGTTGCTACATGAGCTCCCTTATTATATGAATGATTTTGTTATTGTAAAAACCGCTGATGAATATTCTCCTAATACTATTCTTGAATACTTGAAGAATTTCCATCAATTTTTGATTTGGTTGATTGAAAATCATTATGTTAACGGAAATAAAACTAGTGACATCGCCCCAGAATCGCTTGATAAGCTTACAGTTCGTACTGCTACTGAATACAAATCTTATCTTTTACGCCGAAAAAAGCAAAATAAAAAAGCTCTTGATAAAAATGGTCATAAAGAAGAATCTACTGAGACTCTATCTAAAGTAACCATTCAGCGTAATATCACTGCTTTAAAAGTGATCTTTAAGTTCTTAAGCAGAAGTGCTAATAACTCTCAAGAGAAACCTTTTTTAACACACGACGTTATGCAAAGTATTGATAATGTGGCTGATAAGCAAACTCTACAAGCTAGAGCTGATGCCTTAGAAGAAAAGTTATTTTTAGATGATGAAACTGATGAATATCTACAATATATCAAAGAAATTTATCCTCAGTCACTATCTACTCAAGCTAAGAAATTCTACAATCGCGATGTTGAAAGAGATTTAGCTATCAACGCTTTAATGTTGGGATCTGGTCTCCGCTTATCTGAAGTTGTTAATATCAATATTGAAGATTTAGATTTCGAAAACAATCGAGTTGCTGTACTTAGAAAAGGAAATAAAAAAGACTCTGTCAGAATTGCTGCTTTTGCAATGGAATATCTAGCTAATTATCGTGATATCCGTGCTAGTCGTTATCGTGCAGATAAATATGAAAAAGCATTCTTCTTAGCTATTAGTCGTGGTGGTTCCAAACGCATTACTGGCTCTGCTATTGAAAAAATGGTTTCTAAATACTCTAAAGGGTTTAAAGTTAGAGTTACTCCTCATAAGTTAAGACACACTTTAGCTACTAGATTGTATAAACAAACTAATAACCTTGTTTTAACTGCACAACAATTGGGACATAGCTCAACTGCTACAACTACTCTTTATACTCATATTGATAATGATGAAACTACAGACGCATTGAACTCTTTATAATACATCTAAAAAAGAAGTTGAATCAAATTGATTCAACTTCTTTTTGCTTAGTCAAGCTTTAATGTATCTAAGATTCCTCTTAAGTTAGTACTTTCAATTTGTCCTGGTGCAGAAGCATCGCCTACTGTACCAAATGTTAAACAAGAACCAAAGACTTCACCACTTATTCTGGTTACTTTACCTAAGTCTCCCATCGCCATTGTAATTAATGGACAATTTAATTTGTACTTCATATTATCTGTGGCTAGCAATAGATTTAGGACATCACGTGCACCATTAGGCATTACTGCGATCTTAGCAATATCAGCACCGTAAGTCTTCATCAAAGTTAGTCGTCTTTCTAATTCAGAAGTTGCAGGAGTCTTATCGAAATCATGATTACTCATGATAATATAGATATTATTTTCATGAGCTTCGGCGATAATTTCCTTTAACTTACTTGTTTTTCTGAACAATTCTAAGTCTAACAAATCTGTTGCCTTTTCTTTAATCAATATGCGACAAATATCGAAATATTCTTCTTCTGATGATTCTTTAACTCCACCTTCGAAATGAGTTCTAAATGTAGTTAATAAAGGCATTTCACCCATAACTTGGCGTAGTTTTTTGGCTGTTTCAACCAACTTTTCAGCATCTTCAACTTGATCAAAAAAATCTATTCTCCATTCAATTAAATCAGCGTTATTGCTAGACATAATTGTTTCAGCTTGCTTTATAATATCATCACTTGATTTTCCGGTAATTGGAACAGCTATTTTAGGACGGCCCGTACCGAATTCAACATTTCTTACTTTGACTATCCTCATCAAATTCACCGCCTAGTTATCTTCGCTAAATAATAATTCTCTGATGTAGTCTACAGGCATATCTTCACCTGTCCATAACTTGAATGCTTCTGCACCTTGTTCTAACATCATACCTAAACCATTAAGAACATGATCTACGCCAGCTTCTTTAGCAACTTTCATTAATTTTGTTTCTCTTGGTGCATAGACTGTATCGAAAACAATCATATCTTTGTGGAACCAACTAGGATCTTCAACTAATGTCATGTCTTCTAATGGTTTCATACCTACACCTGTAGCATCGCAATAGATATAACTTGAAGCAATTTCCTTCTTAAAGTCTTCTTTATCTTCTAGGTGATGTAGTGTTGCTTTACAATCTGTTTCACGATTGATGATTTCAACGTTCTTTTCAGCTTGTTCCCATTGAGCATCATCTAAATTGAAGATAGAAATTTCTTTTACTCCATCAAGTGCTGCTTGAATTGCGATTGGAGTACCAGCACCACCAGCACCTGCTAATGTCATCTTCTTACCACGAATATCTAAGCCTTCATCAGCTAGTGACTTCATGAAACCTGTTCCGTCAGTTGTATATCCAGTCAATACACCATTATCGTTTACAACTGTATTTACAGCACCAGCCATTTTAGCTGCTGGATCTAATTTATCCAAATAAGGAATAATCTTTTGCTTATTTGGCATAGATACATTAGATCCACGCATATCTAAAGTTCTAATTGCATCTACAGCTTTTTCTAGTTTATCATTATCAATTTCAAATGCTAAATATGCATAGTTTAACCCTAATTTAGCAAAAGCATTGTTATGCATTGTTGGTGACATAGAGTGTCTAATAGGATATGCCATCAAACCAATTAATAAAGTATGTCCATCGATACGTTCCATTTTAATTATCCCCTTTAAAATTAATTTTCACTTATTTCAGCTGCTTCTTTTCCTGCTACAAATCCGGAAGAAATGCCCCATGAGTTCATCATACTTGGCATAGAATCATGTCCATTTGCTCCACCGATTACTTCACCTGCAGCAACTACATTAGCCAATTTATTACCATTTTCAAATTGTAGATGTAGATCTGCATCTGTTACAAATCCACCTAATGTGGTTGCAAAACGATCACGTTGTTCAATGATGTAGAATTCATCGCCTTCATATTCATGTAAGAATTTACTATCTCGGCCAAATTCTTCATCTTTTCCTTGTTTAGCATAGTCATTGTATTTTTGAACAGTTTCACTTAAACAAGCTACATCAATACCTGCTTTTTGTGCAACTTCTTGTAAACTACCCTTCACAAGAATTGGATTACTCTTTCCGTCTTTTGCAAAGTAATCAGCGATTTCACTTTCACTAAAGTCATGTAAGACTAATAACTTGTAGAATTCATCCCATGTTCGCTTATCCATTACTAAGAATGCCACTCTGTCTTTTTGTTTTAAGACTGCATCTCTTAATTCAGCATATACATCAGATTCATTAACGATTCGTTTACCATCTGTATTAACATAAATTGCTCCCATATCAGTAGCAAGTTTAGATGCATATGTTGTTAACTTAGCAATTCCTGGTTCAGTTTCTACCCCATGAGGATATACTTTATACCAGCCTAAGTTCCTTGTCTTCAATTGTAATGGAGCTAAGAATTGATAAGCATCGCCAGTTGATGTCATTGGACCATAATAGTATAAACCTTGACTTTCTGGTCCACGCATCTTTGTATTAGCACCATAACCACCGGAAGCTAGAGCTACTGCCGAAGCAAAAATCTTGGTTGTTTTATGCTTTCCTTCAGTCACAATATCTGTAATCTTATCACCGTCAGTTATAACCTCTTCTACTCGACTATCAAGTAAGATTTGGCCACCTTTTTCTTCAAAAGCTTTAGCAACTTTAGTGATAAATTCATAACTACTTGATGTTGGTAATTCAACTTGACGTTCAACTGAATGTTCTGGTGTTTGAGTTTGAGCTTTTCGATATTCTAAACCAGCAAATTCAGAAATAAAATCAATTGCATCACCAATGTTATTTGCCATTAAATTAGTTAACTCAGGAACATTAGTATCTTTTGATTCACGTCTAACATCATCTGCTAATTTTTCTGGTGTATCATTATCCGCTTCATCGCCAAAAATATTCTTAGCAACTTTAGATCCTGTTGCAGTTACATTAGAACCATTTAGGATTGTAGCTCCACCTAGGTAACCATTTTTTTCTACTAAAATTACTTTCTTTCCTAATTTTAAGGCGCGACATCCAGCAACTAAGCCAGCTTCTCCACCACCAATAACAACAACATCTGTATGCAATTCTTCAGTTACATGAGGAATATCTTTTTTCTTAGAATCAATCTTTACTTCTGCTTCTTCCACCGCATCTTTAGCTGATTTCAAAATTGCATCACTCATGACAGTAGCGCCACTAATTGCATCGATATCAAAACTTTGATTATCAAGAATATCATTTCTTAGTTTTGAGAAAACTTGATTAAAAATACCTTTTGTTTCAGAATGTTTCTTTACATCAACATTTATAATTTCTTGATTTTCAACTCCAATTTCCAAATCAATTGGTCCGTTATGCCCTTGAGCTTGAGCAGTAATTACTTTCTTTTCAGTCATATTTTTCACTCCACTAAATTACTTCTTGTGGTGGTCAATTGCATATTGACGACGTCCACCTGGCTTTGGAATCATATCTTGCATCATAATACCGATACCACCATCAACATTGATTTCATCACCATTTGTATAATCTGAACGATCACTTGCTAAGAATAGTACAGTATTAGAAATATCCTTTAATTCACCAATACGCTTGCTTGCTACTAAACGACTACGTCCATCTTCAACTTCCTTATCTTTGTAGAAGTCTTTTGATAATGGAGTCTTAACTAAGCAAGGAAGTACACAGTTACTACGTACACCAAATTGTCCCCATTCGGCTGCTATTTGTTTAGAAATCATGTTTACAGCAGCTTTGGTTGTACTATATGCACCAGAGTATGTTTCTGGGAAATGAGAAGCAACTGTTGAAATATGAACCATTGTACCTTTCTTTTGTTTAATCATTTGACGACCAAATCGTTGAGAAGTTAAGAAATAACCATTAATGTTAATATTAATTTGTTGTTTCCATTCATCAAATGTTAAATCTTCTAATGGTGAGAAACGAAGAATTGCTGCTGTGTTAACCAATACGTCAACACGACCAAATTTATCAACTACCTTCTTTACAGCTTCATCTACATCATGTTCATCTGTAGAATTACATACAACTGCAAGTGTTTCTACTTTAAATTCATCAGCTAATTCTTTACTTAATTTTTCAACACGTTCTTCAGCGATATCCATCAATACTAATTTAGCGCCTTGTTCAGCAAAGTCATGAGAAAACTTTGTTCCCATACCACCAGCAGCACCTGTAATTACAACAACTTTATCTCTTAATCCTAACCATTCAGTCATAAATATTAACCTCTTTTCTTCAATTCAATTAGTCTAAAATTTCCGGCCAAGCTTCTTTCAAAACTTTTTCTGTATTCTTATAAGTATAATCAGCTACCCAATCAATACCTTTGGACATATAGTTATCAGAAATAACTTCAACCCCAACAACTTTTGGATCGATACCTGCTTCCTTGATCATCTTTAAGAATGCTACTGTATCAGCTTGTCCCACACCTGGAGCTAAACGATCATGCATTGATTCGTCTCTCAAGATTGAATCTGCATATGGTTTTTCATAAGCATCATCAATTTGGATAGAAATAACTTTCTTAGCTTGTTCTTTTGTCAATAAATCATAAGGTTGGTTAGCACGAACCCAGTGCCATGTATCCAATAGCATCATTGCGTTATCACAATCAGCTTTTTGCAATACTTTCCATGTCTTATCTAAGTTTGGTAAGCCACTATATGGCATTGGTTCAAGGGCAATGATTAAATCTCCAGCTCTATCACATAACTCTCTAAGTTTTTGTGCAGTATAGTCTACAGGATAATCTTCCATTAAACCTGTATTAATATGCTTTACACCAAATAGTTCACACATATGGAAGCACATTTGTTCCTTATACTTTTGTTCATATGAGCGAGGTTCTTCGCACCATTGAACGATGTATTCTACTTCTGTACAAGTGATATTGTATTTATTTAAAATATCTATAATATCTTTATCTGTAAGCCCTTCATTTAAAGCATCTACATATGTTTCAGCTCTTAAACCGATGCCATCATAGCCAGCTTCAGCAGCAGCTTTACAGCGTTGTTCAAATGTACACTTATCTCCCAATGTCCAAGAACTTATAGTAATAGGATTTTTCTTATTCATAATAAAACCCTCCTCAGAGTTTGTGATTTATTTAATTAATTTTTACACTTTTAATATATATCAATAATTTCTATACGTCTAATTGATATTTTTTCTATAATTGATATAATATTTCTATACGTTGCAATCGTTATCAAAAATTGAAAAGAGGGCCTTTTATGAATTTACAACAATTACAATATCTTCACGTCTTAGCTCAGACTGAGAATTATACACAGGCTGCTGAAATGTTACATATTACACAACCTTCTTTAAGTTACGCGATTAGTTCCTTAGAGAGTCAAGTTAATATCAAATTATTCGAAAAATCTGGTCGAAACATTAAGTTAACTCGTAGTGGGAAAATCTTTGTTGAAGAAAGCTTAGCTGCTATCGAATCACTCAATCGTGCTATTGAAAGAGCCAAGAAATCCGAAAATAACAAAGAAGTTATTAAAATTTCAATGCTACGTTCTATTAGTTCTCACTGGTTACCAGCTACTATTCGAAAATTTTTAGATGATATTCCTGAAGAAAAACAACCTTCCTTTGAATTTGAAAGTGGTATCGGTTTTTCACACTCAATCTTAGACGAATTAAGAGAAGAAAAAGTAGACGTTGCATTCTGTTCAAAGATTGATAACTTGGATGATGTTGATTATTTCCCTGTATATGAACAAAAATTAAAATTCATAACTCCACTTGATCATCCCCTAGCTAATAAAAATAAAATTAATTTGAAAGATACTTTAGACTTTAAATATATTACTTATTCTTCTAATACTGGTTTACGTGCGGAAACTGAACAACTATTTTCAATTTGCGGTGGCACCCCTGATAGTGTCTTCGAAGTTGACGAAGATGAAACCGTAGCTGGTATGGTTGCGGCTAACTTTGGTGTAGGAATTGTCCCAGAAATGCCAATTCTTAGAACATTAGATGTTAAACAAATCCCAATTGAGTTTCCTAAATGGCATCGCTTCATCTACATGGCTACTCTTAAGCGTCATTACCAATCTCCAGCTGCTTTAGATTTCATCAATTTTATTAAACAAAATTCCGATGCTGGAAAATAATAAAAATCACTAGAATTGAATTTTAATTAATTCGTTCTAGTGATTCTTTTTTTAGATGAATTTATACTTGAAGCAACGTACTGCTAAAATTATCATTACGATTATCCCTAACACTGAGACAGCTACATCTAAAACAAATACATGAACTAAACTGGCTGCTGTATCATCTAGGATAAAGGTAGACACAATCGGACCCACAAAATATGTTAAAGCAGCCGCAAAACTATAGTATCCTGTAACTCTCCCTTTTTCTCGTGGAAAATAACGAGATAAAATTGTTAGACCAACTTGCCAAATACCGCCTGCCGCAAAGAAACCAATTGCGATACTTGTCAAACGTGCAATTGTTGGAGTTGGATGAACAACCATCACAGCTAACATCGCTGCAGCAACAATTGAATATACCAATAACACTTTAAATGGATGTACCTTTCTAACTACAGTCGATGTGATAAATACCGAGATTAAAGAAGAAATAGCATACCATGAAATCAACGTTTTAGAAAAAACTGGTGTTGATCCGATGACTTTTTCTGCAAATACTGGTGCATATTGTGAGTACATATAAAATATAAATGATAAAGTAAATCCTAATATTACCATTCCTACCCCATCAATCAAAACAGAAGGCTTATTTGTAGAAGTTTCCAAGATTTCTTTTTGTTCACTAACTGTTTCTTTAACTATTGATCCATTTTTACCAAAATTAGTTACACTTACTTTTAATAGAAGTAATCCTAGCATCACTGCCATAGCTGGAATAATGATGTATGCACTGTGTACTGCTGCAATTACTAACGGTAAGATCGTTTGCGATAATGACATTGAAGCTTTTACTAAGGCATTCATACTAGCAGGTTTCTCTGGAAATTTTTCCGTTAATAAAGGATAGCTACCAGAATCATTAAATGAATTGGCATTGCCTAAAAATAAACTACAAATTGACGCCATCCAAATATTTCTACTTATTAATAAACCTATCAAAAATATGATGTTGGAAATTGTTCCGATAATTATAGTATTTTTTCTACCAAATTTATCCGAAAACCAACCCGCTAATAAAACAGTAATCAAATGTCCTAAACCTAACATAGAAATAACAATTGAAATTCCTTTTAGATCTGTATGCCATAATTCCATGAACCAACTATGGAATTGAGAAACCAGAATGATTGATGATCCCCAGACGAAATAATTAAAGTATACATAGAAGGCTAATACTGATCTTTTAGCTTTAGATTGATTTTTCTTACACATAATAGGGAATTCCATTCCGTCCCCTCCTAACTTGTTATCTTTTTCACATTTATTACACGTTAATTTTATCTATTATTTTTAAAAAATTCCAATAGACTTTATTTATTTTAATTTTCAATTTTATCTATATGTATAATTATTTTATATTTTATATGCTATAAAATTAATATTGGTTACGATTACTAAAGCATTTATAAATAATTAGATCCTATAGAATATTTATATGATTAACTTAAAATATATCAATTAGACAATACTCAATAGATGACTTATATTAAAAATGTAAATAGATTGATAAAAAAATCACAATTAGGTGGGTGGAAAGTCATGAAAAAACAAAATTATGCTGGCGTCGCTGCCAGTGTTTATATCAACTTTGCTTTAGTTGGTATGGCAACAATCATCATTTCACAATACAGTTCTTATTTCCAAAAAGCGTGGAATACTGATGTTAAAGGTATCTCAACTGTACTTTCAGTTGTTGGTATCGGCCGTATCTTAACAATCTTATTTGCCGGTGTTATTTCAGATAAAATTGGTCGTAAAAAAACCATGATTATCGCAATCACTTCCGATATTATTTTCTTATTAGGTGCTGCATTTGCTCATAATCTCTTTATGGCTTGTGTTGCTGCTTTATTCTTTGGTGTTACTAACTCCTTTGGTGATTCAGCTTGTTACCCAGCCCTAACAGATGCTTTCCCAGAAAAATCAGCTACAATGAATTCATTGGTTAAAGCTGCTATGTCATTATGTCAATTCTTGTTCCCATTCTGGGTAGCTTCTGTTTCAAATGCTAGGTTAACTGCAATTATTTTAGCTGTCGCATTATTCTTAGATATTTTACTTGTTATGTGGACACCATTTGCTCCTCATGATGAAAGCAAAAAGACTGAACCAAAGGCTGAAGTTAAGCAAGAAACAACAACTGTTTCATCAACTAACCAACCAAAAATGGCAATTGATGGTTCCCTAATCATCGCTCTAGGTTTTACAATTTGTTTCACTTTCTACGTATTCTCACAATATATTCCAAACTTTGGAATCAACGTATTAGGTGTTGCACCTGCAACTGCTAAAACTCTATTATCTTGGTACGCAATGTCATCTATGATTTCTGTTTTTGTGACTGCTATTGTTGTTACAAAAGTTAAGCGTTTAACTTTAATCTTACTTTACTCAACATTATCAGCACTTGGCTTATTATTGATGGTACTTTCACCATCTCTAATGACTGCACGTATCGGTAGTATCGCAGTTGGTTTCTTCGGTGCTGGTGGTATCTGGCAAGTTGGTCTATCTGTATTAACAAGTTACTTCCCTACTGGTCATGGTAAGTTGACAAGTTACTATAGTTTCATGGCTTCCTTGACATACTTCTTAGGACCTTTGTTATCCAGTTTCGTAATTAGTGACACTGCAGCAAGTGTACTAAGTGTATTCTGGATTACAGCAGTCGATACTATCATCACTGTTGTTGTAACACTTCTACTTATTCAACGTAGTCGTAAATTTGATGTTAAATAATTGAATTATTAGTACAAAAATACCACTAAATCATAGTTATCAAAACTATTGATCTAGTGGTATTTTTTAGCCTTTTTTATTACAAATGGATGTAAGTCCTAGAGGATGGGACAAAATACCTATCTTCCCGAAAAACAATAAGTGATTTTCAATATTCGAAAATTGCTTATTGTTTTTTTATTTTATCGAAGGTAAGTTAAGCGTGAAGTAGCCATTATATAATTTTTCCAAATTTTGCATTATCAATTCCATACGTATTTCGCCATGGTACTATGTCAAGAAAATGGATAAGTTAAATAGAACAAAGATAATTTTCCTTGTAAAAATTTTATTAGAATCATTATTTCTATCAAGGGCAAGCCCATACGGGAAACCCTTGACAAAAATAATGATTCTAATCCTTTGTTGGCAAGGAAAATAATCTTAAATCATCATCTTTTAAGCTGCTTTATTTACTTTTTGTACTTTATCAAAGTATGTCTGTTCAAATTCTAATGGTGATATGTAACCACAATGGCTATGAATTCTCACCGTATTATAAAAACCATCTATATATGAAAATACTAATCGTCTAGCTTCATTATATGAACTGATATTATATTCATTTAAGCATTCACGCTTAATCATAGCGTGAAAAGACTCAATACAAGCATTATCCCACGGATAAGCTTTCTTTGAATAGCTTCTTGTTATTCCAGCTGTTATTTCGCAATACTCTTTAGAGGTGAATTGACTACCTCTATCACTATGAATAATTTTTGGATTACTCTTACGAGTAGCTTTCACTTTATTATAAAAGATATTATATTTGTGGTCTCCAATGTTGTTGATAAATCCCAAGAAATTATACGCCGTGAAAACAAATCCATGATACTAGTTAGATATACAAATCCTTCTTTAGTTGGAATATAAGTTGTATCAATGCACAAAATCGTATCAGGTGCTTCAGGATTAAATTGTTCATCTAGGATATTTTTCAATTTATTATTAAGGTTGGAATCTCTAGTAGTTACAGTAAAGGGTTTACAGTACTTTGCACGTATTTTTAGTTCTTTCATATATTTTCCAACAGTACGTTCAGAAATTTGTATGCCCATTTTTCTTAGTTTAGCTGTAATTTTGGGTGCACCATAAAGGTGCTGACTTTCTTTCCATATTTCCATGATAGGATCCTTGATTTTTAGCTGACGTTCTTTTGATTTACTCAATCCTTTAGACTTATGTCTATAATATCCTGATTTTGATAATCCTATACGTTTAAGCATTCCAGCTACAGTAGGCTTTTGTTTAGAATTTTCACTTACTTCTTTTATATTCTTATAAATTTCTTCCGTTGTTACTATCCCAGAATGCTTATTGCTTTTTTTAGTACTTCAATCGCTCCTTCTGCGTCTCTTAATTGTCTTTTTAATCTTACAATCTCTTTATCTTTATCGCTAGAATAATTTCCACTTCCTCTAGTTATCACTGATCCATCTTTTTTTGATAATTTAATCCATTTTCTTAATGCACTGACGCTTACTCCTAGTTTTTTAGCAGTGGTATTAATAGAAAGTCCACTATCATAATAATAGTTTACGGCATCTGTTTTAAATTCATCAGTATATGTTTTCTTGGGCATGTAATGTCCTCCTCAATAAAATTATTTAATTATTATACATGATTCTATCACATTTAACTTGTCCCAATTTTATTCTACCTTCAAATATCCAAGGTTAAACCATCTGCATCGATGGCTCGATACAAATAATGCCATTTTCCTTTAAGTTTCTGCCCCCATTAAAGACTTTTCCCAATACGCAAAAAACTATTTTTTGAATAAGGGACAATCAGTGCCTATGTTCATCCTCTAATTTATTCTTAAGATATTTTTACTTTCTCTACAGGTGTTGATACTTCTTTTTGTTCTTTTCGACCTTTCAACTTATACTTCATTAATCTCATGCCATTGAAAATTACCACCAAGATACTACCTTCATGAACCAACATTCCGATAGACATATTCATCCATTCGCTGAAGAAGACGCTAGTCAACAAGACCAACACTACTCCAATTGAAATCACGATATTTTGTTTCATATTATTTGCGGTGGCTTTTACTAATCCTAATGCGTGAGGCAAGTTGCTGAAGTTCGAGTTCATTAAAACGACATCGGATGTTTCAATCGCTACGTCCGTTCCGCTTCCCATTGCGATTCCAATGTCTGCTAAAGCTAAGGACGGACTATCGTTAACGCCATCTCCAACAAAGGCTACAATTTGACCACGTTGTTGTAGTTTTCCGATATAAGCCGCTTTGTCTTCCGGCAACATGTGGCCGTGAGCTTCGGTCAAACCAAGTTCGCCGGCGACCACATCAACGGTTCCTTGGTTATCTCCTGAAAGAACGACTAGATTTTTCACGCCCAAGTCTTTTAATTCCTGCAAATTAGCTTTCACACCCGGACGGACTTGATCGCGAATGCCCATCAGTACTTTTAATTCACCATCGACCGCTGTCAAAACGAGAGAGTTTCCTTGTTGTTCAAACCGTTTGACATCTTTTTGCACTTTTTTGCTGAGAGTGACATTTTCTTTTTCCATCAAGGCCACATTCCCAACAGCCACTCTATGTCCAGCTACGCTTGAAACGATTCCGCCGCCTTTCACGACTTCAGTTCCTTCAACAGGATAAAAATTTGTTTCTCCAATTTGGTTTAAGACCGCTTTTGCTAATGGATGATCTGATTCCCGTTCCACACTGGCCAGATAGCCAAGCGTTTCAGCAGAATCTTTTTCATACAGTTCAGTCGCTGCAACGGTTGGGTTTCCGACAGTTAAAGTACCTGTCTTATCAAATACAATTGTATCCACATTGCTGAAGTCTTGAATGACTTCACTCCCTTTTAAAAGAACACCGTTACGAGCACCATTCCCGATACCGGCAACGTTTGAGACAGGCACTCCGATAACTAATGCGCCTGGGCAACCTAGAACCAAGATGGTGATTGCTAACTCAATATTTTGACTGAACGCCCATACAACAATTGCCAGAACCAAGACAGCTGGTGTGTAGTATTTAGAAAAGCGATCAATGAACCGTTCCGCTTCGGATTTAGAATCTTGTGCTTCTTCCACGAGTTCAATAATTTTTCCAAATGTGGTGTCCTCACCAACTCGGTCAGCTCTGATTTGAATCGTTCCGTTTTCTAAAATGGTTCCTGCAAAAACTTCTGCATCAGCTAGCTTGTTGACCGGAACAGCTTCCCCTGTAATGCTAGCTTCATTGATATGCCCTTTGCCCGTAAGGACTGTGCCATCCACTGGAACTTTCGCACCCGTTTTAACGAGCAAGATATCCCCTTCATCTACATCATCCACTTCTACTTCTTCAAATTTGCCATTATCCATTTGTTTCAAGGCGCTTTCGGGTGCCATTTCAGTCAATTCTTTGATAGCAGATCGCGTTTGGTTCAATGTTCGTTGTTCCAAGTAGTGTCCGAATAAGAATAAGAACGTGACAATAGCCGACTCTTCATAATTTTGAATAAAAAGCGCACCAATCGCTGCAATACTGACTAAGACATCAATACTGATAACTTTGACTTTCATTGCTTGAAACGCTTGAATGGCAATTGGCGTAATCCCAAAGACAGAGGCGATGATCAAAGACCACTCTGAAAGTCCTACGTTTTCTAAAACAAAGTGACTGAAGAAACCGAGTGCGATTAACAATCCACTAATGACGGTGATAACATTTTTCTTGCTTAATATATATTGTTGCATACTTTTTCCCTCCAAATTTAATTTCTCTTTTATTGATAAATACAGTATAAGATAATTGCCTAAGTAATTAATTGACTGACATCAAGTTTTGAAAAAATACGTTTCCCTTCTCACTATTTTTTTATCTAACAGCCTCAATGACACTTATTCCTCTTTACAGTTATAACGATACCCTCTTTTTATCGAATAAAAATTTACGGCTATCAAGTTTAGAAAGTTCTCTTTTATCGTTTCTAAGCACCTCGAATCGGATTGCAACAAAAAAGCAATCCCGGAAAAATAGCTTTTCTTCCAGAATTGCCTAGTTTATTTAATCTGTTAAGCGGCCTTAACTTTTGCTTTGAGGACCGGATAGCCTACGTTTTCAATAGCTTTTTGAATCTCTTCAATCGAAGTGACAGCTGAATCAAAATTGATTTTGACTTTGCTAGAGTTGAATAATACTTTAATGCTGTCTTTATCAATACCGTTAACTGATTTCAAGGCACCTTCAATTTTTTGCATACAACTTGGACAAGACAACGTTTCTAATTGCAATATAGCTTTTTCCATAATTCCTATCTCCTTTATGTGTTTTTATTTTATCCGCAGCAGATTGCAGATTAATGAACACTTCCTTTTCCTCTTTACAACTGTAGTATAGCTCACTTTTAGCAGACTAAAATTGACGCATATCAAGTTTTGCACTTCTTTTGGTTCTGTTGCAAAGTTTTAAATCTACTATCAAATAAGGTAGAATAATAGAAAAAGATAGCAGGAGGAATGACGATGAATCATTTTAAAGGAAAGCAATTTCAGCAGGACGTGATTATTGTAGCCGTGGGCTACTATCTTCGTTATAACCTTAGCTATCGTGAAGTTCAATCTTATATGATCGTGGCATTAACGTTTCTCATACGACGATTTATCGTTGGGTGCAAGAATATGGCAAACTACTCTATCAAATTTGAAAAAAGAAAAATAAAAAATCCTTTTATTCATGGAAAATGGATGAAACGTACATCAAAATTAAAGGAAAATGGCATTATTTGTATCGAGCCATCGATGCAGATGGTTTAAACTTGGATATTTGGTTATGTAAAAAACGGGACACACAAGCAGCCTATGCTTTTCTTAAGCGGTTAGTGAAGCAGTTTGATGAACCGAAGGTTGTAGTCACAGATAAAGCCCCTCTATTACAAGTGTCTTTAAGAAACTAAAAGAATACGGCTTTTATCAAGGGACAGAACATCGTACCATTAAATACCTGAATAATTTGATTGAACAAGACCATCGTCCAGTAAAGAGACGCAATAAATTCTATCGAAGTTTACGCACTGCCTCTACCACGATTAAAGGCATGGAAGCCATCCGAGGATTATATAAGAAAACCCAAAAAGAAGGCACTCTCTTCGGGTTTTCGGTCTGTACTGAAATCAAGGTATTATTGAGAATCCCAGCTTAAATCATAGATACCGTAAGGGATTTTATTCTTTATTTAAAACTTTGCAACAGAACCAAATCATAAATATAAGGCCTACTTGAGTGCTGTAAAGGATCTTTATACTGGAGAGATTATAAGTTGGGTGGTAAGTAAAACTAACGACAATCCTTTAGTTATGAAAACAATTAAGGCAGCTATTGAAGCTAATCCAGGAGTAACTCTAATTTTACACAGTGATCGTGGCTTTCAATATACATCAAAAGAATATGTTCGTGAAGTTTCAAAAGCAGGAATTACACGTAGTATGTCACGAGTCGGACGCTGTATTGATAACGCACCAATGGAAAGTTTCTGGAGTCATTTTAAAGATGAGTACTACTATGATCATACTTTTATAACTTATGAAGAATTAGTGTCCGGGATCGCTAGATATATTAATTATTACAACAATGAGCGTTATCAATGGAAACTAAAAAGCCTGACTCCAGCAGAATGCCGAAATTAGGCCGCATAAAATTTTACATATTTAATTGTCTACTTGATAGGGGGCACTCCATATCATGTTTGTGCTTTTATTTTCCCAATGAATGAAGGTCGTTCTGTCTTAAAAAAGCCAAAAACGGACAGATGGAAGCAAAAGCACTGAGTTCTGTTCCGTTGTTAATGAAGAGCGACAGAACACTAACGTGTAGAAAAAAGTGTGTCCGATTATTCGCTGTAAAGCAATAAATCATCTAAATCCAGAATCTTGATCCTTTTCCCAGACAGCTGTTGAATCAATCCCTCATCCTCCAATTCTCCAAATTTGCGACTGATGGTCTCAGGTGTCGTTCCTAAATAGGAAGCAATGTCCTTTTTTCCCATCGGCAGGGTGATGATGGGAGAGTTGCCCATTTCAGGTTCCACATTTTCTGCCAAAAACAAAACTAAACGGGTAATGACACTCTCCAAGGCTACTTGTGTCGTTTGACGTTCTGAACTTTCTAACCGTTTAGACATTTCCGCCAATAGTTTTAAAGAAATAGCTGGGTATTGTTCCAAAAAATCTTGGACATCTTTTCGCTGAATCATACAGACAACGGTATCTCGGATTGCTTCGGCATATTCCTCGTGTACTGCATCCGGGTTGAACAAGGTCCATTCTCCGGTGAAATCACCAGGGTTCAAGATCCGCACTAGCTGCTCTTTGCCAGAGTCTGCCAATCGATAAATACGGATTTTCCCACGATTGATAATATATAAAGTATCCTCTTTTTCTTGTGAACGAAACAGAAACTCTCCTTTTTGATACTGTTTCGTGTGGGCTTTTTCAGCAATGTAATTCATCGCGCTATCCTCTAAGTGATTGAATATTGGAACCAAGCGGATACAGGCTGCGTGGTCGCCAATTTCATGATGGGTATGTTTAGTCAATTCATTCTCCCCCTTTATTTATTTTGTTTATATTCGCTGCTTTTATTATATAAATCTCTTACTACAAAAAAATTGATGCACATCAAGAAAATGGAAAAAGGACTGGAAAGAATTCCAATCCCTAAATCAGCTTCTACTTTTACCTTAATCTCCATCCTCATCAAGAGCGTCATCATCTTCTAATGCTTCTTTACCAATGAACGCTTGCAGCATCCAAATGTTCTTGTCTAAGTCATTTTTAAAAGCAATCAATGTATCTTCTAAAGCATCGTCACCCTCGTCTTGAGCTAAACGAATCGCGCGAATAGTTAGGTCACGATTGCTTCTGAAGTCCTCGATAATATTTTCAACCATGTCTTCTGCTTTAGAGTATTTATTAACTGCATCTTCCGAAAGTATCGAATATTTTTCAAATTCAACCGTTGTCGAAGCAGGTTTATGCCCAGAAGTAATTAGACGCTCCGCAAGTTTGTCGAACCATTTTTCATTTTCGTTATACAACTCTTCAAATTTTTCATGCAACGTAAAGAAATTGGCTCCTTTTACATACCAGTGATATTGGTGCAGTTTCACATGTAATGTATGCATGTTGCCTAAAAGATGATCTGCAATGGCCGCTGCATTAATTTTCGTATGATGAACATGTTCCTTGTGTTCTTGTTCTTCTTGCAATCTTTCTTGGGGTGTTCTTTCTTGAGTAGCTTTATTTTCAGTCATGATTTATTCCTCCTATAATTTTGGTTTGTTTAAAATAGCTTTCTTTGATTCCTCCTTTTTCTTTACTGAATTTAGTATAGGATAGATTTCCGTTAAAAAAATTGACGCTCATCAAGAAAAGTATTTCTTAATAGACGCCAGGCTTCTCTAGTCAACTCACTCCAGTCTAAAGACATGGGGCTTGTGAGTGTTCAAGCCTTTCGGCTCTACTAACACACTCTTCCGTGGGTAAAATACAGCATAAATATCCAAAAAAAGATACTTACGTCTTACACATCAATTTACCACAGCACTTTGTATACAATAATATACGGGTGGCGCGAGCTGCCAAACGCACCCTTTACTTAGCTTTAGCTAAGTTTTTTGGTTTTTCTAACTTATCTAATCCTTTAGCTAGAATATTTTTAGCTGCATTCCAATCTCTAATATGGTGTTCATGACAATTAGGACAAGTCCATTCTCTATCCTTAAGATTCAACTTATCAGTTCCATTTGTTCCCATTATAAAGCCACAAGCATAACAAGTCTGTGTTGTATTTTTAGGATTAACTGATATAACTGTTCTGTTATACAAATTAGCTTTATAATCCAATTTCTGTAAAAAGCTTCTCCAGCCTACATCGGATATAGATATAGCTAAAGCGTGATTCTTGAGCATATTTTTACTTCTCAAATTTTCTACTACCACCAAATCGTGGTTATTGATAAGTGCAGTAGTAACATGATTCAAAAAGTTATTACGTTGATTGCGCACTCTGTCACGGAGCTTAGCTACTAAAACTCTTTGTTTTTGGTAATTTTTACTATCATGTAAAGAACGTTTTTCTTTTTTAGCTCTTCTTTGCCTTCTAGATAATACTTTTTGAGCTTTAGCTAGTTTACCTTTAATAGTACGGTAATAACGTGGATTAGCTACCACTTTACCAAAACTATCGGTCAAAAAATTTTCTGTATTCAAATCAACACCAACTTGAGAATTAGCTTTCGCTAATTTTTTTACAAATGGTGTATCAGAACCTAATTGCATTGATACAAAGTATCTATCAGCTGTATCTTTAGAGACAGTAACAGTACCGATTCTAATATCATCTTTATTGTCAATAATACGACGGTGAGAACCAGATACTCTTAATCTACCTAATTTAGGCAAACTAATATGATTCTTATCAAGAAATTTTACGCTAGCAGAATAAACGTCCATTTTAGCATCCTTACCATATTGAGCATTAGTTTGATAACTCAAACGGTAACTCTTTTTATGGAACTTAGGTGTACCAGATGAATGTACTTTTCTAAACATCTTCCACGCTTTTTGATAATTTTGAATAGCGTTAGCTTTAGCTAAACTATCAATATTCTTATCTTGCATGTACTGATAATGATTAGACAAATTTCTAGCGTTTTTACGACTTTTTAATTCTTTAATACGTTCTTTAACACTATCAATAGGTAACTTAACTTGTTTCAACTTATATAATTCTTGGTCAATAGCAACCATTTTATTATAAACAGTTCTAGCAATGTTCCCATTGATTTTGATAATCTTCTTTTGGTTAGTGCTTGGATAAATACGCATTTTCAATCCATAATGATACTCTAAATCACTCATCTTCTTCATTGTATTTCACCCCCTTTAATTTTATACTATAATCATAATCAATGTATCAATTCATATCAAGTATAATAGCTAATTTTATAAGAAAAAGGAGACTATACAATGATTAATAAAATAAAAGACGCAATATACACAAAACGTTATGTATATAATTTACATTTTCACTTAATTTGGTGTACAAAATACAGAAACAAGACTTTTACAGATGATAAGCTGTCTAACGAAATGAAAGAGATTTTACAAAGAGTAGCTGATGACAATGAAATAGCCATCGAAAAAATGGAAGTAATGCCAGACCATGTACATATGCTTATCTCATTTCCACCGAGAAAATCAGCAGTAGACGTAATCAAAGCACTAAAAGGCAGAAGTGCATTTTTATTCTTACAAACACATCCAGAAATTAGACAAAAACAATATTGGGGCGGTCATTTATGGTCTTCTAGCTACTATCTAGGCTCTCTAGGTAATATGAGTAAAGATGTTGTTGAAAGATATATTAACGACCAAAAATATAATACATACAAAAAATAGGACTCTACTAGTCCTAAGCTTAGGCTATCCATCCCCTCACTAAAGTAAGGGGATTTACGCCAAATCATCATTAAATTACCAATTTCTAAAAAAATATAGAAAAAATCTCTAAGTATACACATTGTATATTTAGAGATTTTTGCGTATCTATATAATTTTAGTATCCGTATAAGATATCGTGCTTAATGTTTTCAGCATCAATTCCCTTATCTTGTAACGATTGACTTACAGCTTCTACAATCTTTTCTGAAGAAGATACATAATATAACGCATCATTAGCTAGTTCGCTTGTCAACTTTGTTAATTCTCTATCTACATCATTTTCATCGCGAACAAAAATAAATTCTGCATTTGGTAATGATTTCTTAAATTCAGCAAAGTCTTCCTTGTAGAAATAATAATCCAAAGATGAATATACAAATTTAATCGTACGTTCACTCTTATCTTTAGCTAGTTTTTCAAGTAATGCTCTAATAGGTGTAACACCTACCCCACCAGCAAAAAATACTAAAGTTTGATTTCCGTCTTCAGGAAGTGTAAATTGGCCCAATGGACCCTTAACTTCTACTTCTTCACCTGGTTGTACAGTTAAAAGATTTTGTTTAAAGTTACTGATTTCTTTACCTGTCCTTGTACCTAGCAAGATTACATCATCTTCAGGTAAGGAAGCAAATGATAATGCACGTAACTTTTTCTTTTCTGTAATTTCTTTAGTAGGTAAGCCTAGTCTCATGTATTGACCTGCCACCCAATTCATATCATTAGGTTTTTTAATCTTTATTTCATAGTAGTCTTTTTCCAAATTTTCGATTGAAATTAATTCTGTCTTGTAGCTTGGTAATTCTTCTGCCATGATATCATCTTCTTTCCATAGAGTTATGTACAACATTATTTTATTTAACTTTTAACATTTTATCAAATATATCGCTCAAGAAATTTTCCCACACAAAAAAGTGTCATTGAGATTCACTCATATCTCAAATGACACTTCGTTATTACTTATTAATCTTTTTTAACACGTCTTAAGCCTAATGCACCCAAGAATCCTGCGATTGAGGCTAAGACCGCACCTAGAACAGAAGTAGATTTACTATTATTTTCACCAGTTTGTGGTAATACTTTTACTGGTTCTGCAACTTTTTTGCCCACTTTAGCTACAGATTTATTTGAAACAGTCTTAGTTACTACTGTTTGTTCTACTTTATTATTTGTAACTTCATTAACTTGTACTTTATTATTGTCTTGTTCTTTATCTGCAAGAACATTTAGTAGCAATACTACATTACCGTATTCATTAACTACTCGGTAATTCTTAGCAGTTTCGACTCCAGTAGCATTTATCCAATTACCAGTACTATCTTTTACTTGTAATGTATTGTTATTGTAATCTACTAGAACTTTAGTTGCACCATCTTTATCAGTTGTTACAGTCTTAACTGTATCACTAGCTGGTTGATAGTGAACATAGAACTTCCTAGTTACAGTATTACCTGTCAAGTCAACTACACTCAATGTATATACGTGTGTTGTTTCTCCAGTTGCATCAGCTAAGTTAAATGTCTTGCTAAACTTATATGCTGGATATGGATTAGTTACTGTACTTCCATCTTGATGTGCTTCAGTAACAAAGTTCACACCAGAATTGTGGAATTCACGATAATCATTATCTCCATTGAAGAAGAAACGATATCCGTCCAAATTATCAGTAGCTTCTCCAGATACACTAAAGTCTTTATTATTAGTGTAGACTTGGTAATCACCATTGCTATCTAATTGTAAATTAGCCACATTATTTAAGCTAAGTGTTGGAAGAACTGTATCTAAGATTAACTCCATTGTACCTCTAGTTGTTGAACCATCATCTTTTGTATAGATGTAAGCAACAGGTCTTTGTGAAGTTGGTGCTGTATGGAATTGGAAACTAAATGTTCCATCACTATTTAAGTTAACCTTATTTACAGGATCATCTTCATTGTAACTATCTCCTAATACCACCAATGATTTAACATTTGGATCAACCTTACCTGTTAAAGTAAATACTTGTGTTGATGGATTATATACACCATCTTTAACAGCTTGTGCTCCTACCCAGTTGTAATCATTATCTTTTAAGTAGTCAAAGTGGATATCTGGGTTAGCATCTGCACGTGTTGTTAGATTCTTTAGACTGTGTCCTGGCAAATCTCCTGGATTACCAATTGTAGCAGAATCGGCTTTTTCTTGAACAACATTTGTTCCTAATTGATCAGCATTTGTAAAGGCTGGTGCTGGTGCCGGATTTCCTGCATATGCGTCAACTCCTAAATATACACCATTTGCAGATGTTTGTTGGACATCATTAAATGTTGGTCCCACAACTTCTGTCCATCCTAACAATACAGTTCTACCACTATTATTAGTTACTTTCACATGGAAATTTGCTAATCCATCTTTTACATCTGCTTTATATACTGCACCTGTGAAGTAGTCACGTGCATAAGCTTCAACATTATCCCCCTTAGTAACCGCTGCTTGTACGACTACATCATCCTTGTTGTTGCTTACGACTGTATCTAAAACAATACCAAAGTTTTCCTTAACAGTATTATTTACTTGCCATGCAAAAACAGCCTTTGGAGTTGCTGCATTCAATTTATATACTACATTCTTACCAGCTGCATCTGATGTGAAGACAACCGCAGTATCACTTGTACTTACAGGAACCACAAAATTACCACTGTTATCAACTTGAACTAATGCACCATCGTAATAGAAATCAGATGTTGCATTCCCACGTAAGTTATAAGTTGAAGTTGCTGCTTGATAATCTGGAGAACTTTGATCGAGTTCTAATCCATTAGTTGCATTCCAAACAGATACTTTAGTTGTTGCATCATTATTTCCATTTACCAGTAAGGTTACTGTTGAAGTATTATCAGCTACATCACTAACTGCAACTGATAAAGCATTCTTAGCTGCAGTAAGTGCTGCTAAAGTATCACTATCTAATACAGCTTTGAATGTTCCTGATGTTTTAGCTGCATCTAAGAACTTAGAATTCTTGCCATCATTTAACTTATAGCCAAATGTCTTATCGTTGACTTTAACTACTGCATAAGAATAATCTGTAAAGCCAGATCCTGTATCTTTATAATCAAAACTTAAAGTATGTGTCGCATCATCATATTTAACATTTGATAATACTGGAGCTGTTGTGTCGATAACTACTGGATAATCAGCTGTTTGAACCTTATTTGCACCATCATTATACAAAGTAGCAACATAACGATATGTATATTCACCATCTGCTGCATTTACCATTTCACCAGTCTTATCATCGTATACTTTTCCATCCCAAGCTAAAGTATTTGGATTATTACGCATTGAAACTGATAAAGTTACGTCTTTATTAACTCCACTTTCATAGTAAGACTTATCCAGACCCTGTTCATCTGCAACTACACGAACAACTTTTCCATTCTTATCTAATACTTCAACTTTAAGATCCTTTAGATTTTGTTTAACAAAGGCATATGGTTTTAATAAGTCACTCTTACCATCAGCATTTGGTGAGAATGCAACTTTTCCATCTTGGTATAATTTAGCAACTTGTTGCCAATTATAATTACCTTCAAGATTTACTAAAGCCTTTAAGGAATCTTCATCAGCTACCCCTCTTGGATAGTTGTCTTCATTAACAAAGTAGTTACCACCATAGACTGTACCTTCTTGATTAGCAGCTTTGTCAAATACATCTTCACTTGTCATATCACCATAATATGCAAGATATGGAACTACTAGTTGATTTTGACCATTATTTCCAACAAATCTCAACCAACCTTCAACTAATTGATTTTCTTTCAAACCTGTTAAAGATAATGTGAAATTATAAGTTGCACTTTGTCCAGCTTTAACGGTTACCGTCTTATCTCCATAGACATGTGCTCCTGCCAGATAAATATCGTGGAAAGTTCCTGTATCAGCATCGCGCACTTCAGTTAATCCACCACCAAAATCATCAAAAGTATATGTTTGATCTTTATCGGATAAGTTCTTAAATGTTAGTGCGAATTGAGTTGAATCTCCAACTTTTCTCAAAGATACAGAGCTTGTACCGTCTGCTGCCACAACATATACTGGAGATTCAGTTGCAGCACCTGCATCGATTTCACCAGCACCTTGGCGTCTAGGAGAAACTGGAGTGTTATATCCTTGTTGCGTCATTGGCTTAGCTGTATTCATGATTAAGGCTTTAGTAGCTTGAACTAAATCTGCTCCGCTTAAGTTAGTAGTAGCTTTTAATCTTTGCATTACTAAAGCTGCAACCCCGGCGTTAAATGGACCAGCCATAGAAGTTCCACTCATAGTATTGTAACGATTATCATTTCCTGTTGAAGTTACACTAACCCCAGGAGCTGATACATCTGGTTTCAAAGTGAAATCTTGTAAAGGACCCCAAGAAGAGAAGTCTGCCATATCATCGCCAGCACCTACAACTGAGTTTTCAGCTGCAACTGTCATTGCATTGCGCGATGCACCTGGATTAGCTACCGTACTACTAGAGAATGGTTCAAAGTTTCCGTCTGCTCCACCTGGTTCATAAGGAACTTCTTCACCAGTAACACTTGCTGAATTACCATTGTTAGAAGCTGAAATGGAGACGAATACACCATGTTGAGTTGCATATTCAACCGCTTTTTGCTCTACATCATTCAAATTAGCAGCTGCGACGCCTTGACCTAAGGACATTTGAATTACATTAGCACCTAATTTAACTGCGTCATAAATTGCTTGAGCAATATCATCAGTATTTTCATCAGCAAATTGATCATTAAATACTCGCATCATCATTAACTGTGTTTCAGGTGCTACCCCTACTGCATAGCGTTCATTGCCATTTGGTTGGCCGTCAGCACCAATGATACCAGCAACGTGTTGACCGTGTTCTGATGCACCTGGGCCATCATCTTTAACCCAGTTATTGTCACGACTCGCATAATTATATACAAATGGGAATTTCTCTGAAGCATATTTTCCGTAGCCTAGCTCACTAATCTTCTTGTCAGCATCTTCCTTAGAAATTGCTGGAGATTCAGGAGCTTTAGAGAAATCTTTATGGTTTGTATCAGCACCAGAATCAATAACAGCAACCACCATACCTTGCCCTTTATAGCCATTATCCCATGCAGTTTGAACATTTCCTTTGACATGGTCTTTATAGGTTGTTGGTGGCACTGTCTGATCAGCAGTATCAGCAGTAGTTTGAGCCTGTTGAGCTGTTGTAGCTTGATTTTGACTAGCTACTGAGTCAACATTACTTGTTGCTGTTTCTTTTACGGTATCAGTTTGAACATTAGAAACATTGTTAGAACTATTACTATTGGTTGTAACAGTTGTTTGAGCTGTCGCATTATTCTGCACACTCGAACTTGATACCTGAGTAGATTCCGTTTTTACACTTTCACTACCAGTAACGGTATCGGCTTGAGCGTTAGAAACTGGACTTGTTACTAAAAATGTAACTCCAGAAATAGTAATAATCGCTGACACCACCCACTTAGATTTAGCTTTATAAAGCTTGTAGCGGCGTTTTTCACCTAGCAACTTTTCCATGCACTTCATCTCCTTCTTCTAAAAGTTATTTTTTATGTTAACACATTTTTAATTAATAAACAATCATTCTTTAATCGTTTATTCATTATAAATAAAATTTAACTTCATAATTTATTCATATTAATGTGATAAAAAGCCTTATATAAAAGATAATTGATAAAATTTACTTAATTTTTACTTTTTAATTTCTAGATTCTTGTAATTTTTTTATAAAGCCCTTGCAAAAACACATTTGAATATAGTACAATTGCAGAAGATTAAGGTTTTATAGCCCTAATACCTATATTTATTGGGAGTGATTATTAATGAACAAGAACGAATTAGTAGAAGCTATCGCAGAAAAGATGGGTACAACTAAGAAAGAAGCAGAAGCAGCTGTTTCAGCATTCACAGAAACAGTTAAAGAAGCTTTAGTAGATGGTAAAAAAGTACAAATCATCGGCTTTGGTAACTTCGAAGTACGTGAACGTGCAGCTCGCAAGGGTCGCAACCCACAAACAGGTAAGGAAATCGAAATCCCAGCATCTAAAGTTCCTGCATTCAAACCAGGTAAAGGCTTGAAGGATGCTGTTAACAAATAATTATTAATAGATGATTAAAAGGCCCTAACTTGTAATTGAGTTAGGGTCTTCTTGTGTCTCTTTCTCTTATCCTTTATACCAAACTTCAAGCAAATCTTTAGAAGTAAATTCTAAATGAGTATGATTTCCTTGTAACAACAAAGCTTCAACTAATTTTTTATCAAAACTGATATAACCTTCCCATTGGCCTTTATCAGTTATCTCAACATAAATTTCCAATAATTTCTTATCAAAATCAGCATGATTCAATAACCAGCTTAATGCACGACGTTTTCGATAACGTTCTTTAGCATTATTTAGGCGATGTTCATAGCTTTCATAAGCATCTTTAACTCTTAAGTAACCCTCATGATTATTATCATCCAAAATCTTCTTTGTTTTTCTATCAATTATTACATATTTTCTATTTTCACTATCTGATAATTCATCAGACTTTACAGCAGCATATTTTTCTAATTTATCATCTAATATATCTTCCACTTCTATATCTTGATAATCATCTATTGCTGGTATATCTTCCACAATAGTATCTAATTCATCTCCATTTTCTTCTCGCCATAACTTATATTGATCCAAATACCATTGTTCATTCTCATTATATTCTTATTTTTTATTAGATAGTATATATCCTACCAATTGATTTTCATTTTCAGGAATAGCTTGATATTGATATGTTTTATCCAGTCTTTGAAATTTCTTTGGCCATGTAATTAGAGATGCAATATCTGCATTATTCTTGTTCCCTAAAACATTAATATCTGGTCTTGCTTCAAAATTTAATTGCGTACCTGATGTTAGCTTTCCAAGCTTAGCTAGACTTTTCCCGTATCCCAACCAATAATATTTAGCGATTAATTCTCCAGTATCCACTAAACATACATTTTTTAGCAATACAGTTGGATATATGTATTCTAAGCTACTTGATTTTCTTTCACGAACAGTTACATCTGCTTTAATAAAAGTTGCAGTAAAATTATATTGAGTTAGATTCTTTAATTTTTTCATATTTACTGTACTCATAATTTATCCCCCATTTTTCAGTGCTAATAATAGTATACGCAATTCAAAAATTTTCTCGCTAAAAAAATAGAATTTATTCGACTTTATTTTTATTCCAAATCATCGTAAATTCAATTTCCCCTGTATGTTCATCATTCTGCTTAGAAACAATAGTAAACCCATTTTCACGATAAAATCTTAATGCACGTTCATTCTTTTGATACACATTTAATGACAATGTACTGTGCAATTGTTTTACATATTCCAAAAGTTGCCTACCAATTCCTTGAGAACGATACGCTTTATCAACAAAAATCCCTGCAATATATTCATCCATCAGTCCAACAAATCCTTTTATTTCTCCACCTAAATCGTAAACAAAAACATCAGCTTGCAACAATTGCTTTTCGACTTCTTTAAAATTAGCTTGCCAATATTCTTTAGCAACAAAAGGATGTGCATCCTCATTTCCTGCAAGCCATAACTGCATAACTAGCTGGGTGTCTGATATCTGAAATTCTCTTATCATTTTATTTTCTCCTATAAATAGCTTTCTTATTCATTTATTGTATTCAAAACTAAACGATAAAATTAATGTAGCATTACTCTTACGTATCCTTTTTTATAATATTATAGAAAAGCTTTATTTTACAGAATTTTTCAAATAAAAATCCCCACCCAAAAGGATGAGGAATTCTTACTAATAAATTTTATTTTTAATTATCATTCACAGTACAGCCAACCATTAAACCACCTTTTTCTGCATAAAAGCTACATAGTGCTGTACAAATTCCAATTTCTATCTGACAATCAGGGTACTTTGCTTGAATTAAGTCCTTCAAAGCTAATGCACCTTTTTCATTGTTTGCGTGATCAATTACCACTTTTTTACTATTAAAATTATGCTTAACTAATATGTCTACCAAAGATTGATATGCTCGTTTAGCTCCACGTGCTTTTCCTAATTGTTCAATCTTTCCTTCTTCGTTCGCCCAACCTAGCACATTAATTCTTAAGACTCCTGCAAGTTTCGCAACAGTTTTATTTATTCGACCATTGTTTGCTAAATTCGTTAATGATTGTAAGCTAAAAAAGATCTTCAAATGGTCAATATAAGCTTGAACTTGTGTTACTACTTCAGAAAAATCTATCCCTTCATTCAGTAATTCACTAGCTTTAACAGCTGCCATACGTTCTGCTGGACCTGCTGCTTTTGTATCAAAGACATGTATTTTTCTATTTGGATCTTCCTCTAGAATCATTTTTTTAGCTGTTTGCGCAGTATTATACGAACCCGAAAGCGCACTTGAAATTGTAAAAATATATACTTCATCAGCATCCCCTATTGCTGCCAAGTAACTTTCAACACTAGGACAAGAAGATTTTATTTCTGTTGAACTGTTTTCGATAAACTTATCGAATTCTGTTTGATCAAAATCAGCACCATCTAAAAATACTTTATCCCCACAAACTAAAGTTAAACCTACACTCTGATATTCAATACCATTCAATTTAGTTACATTTAAATTTGCTGCTGAATCTGTAATTATTTTCTTCATAACTTATTACCTACTTAATTTATAGAATTCCCATTAAGCTTACAAAATATACAAAACATTGTCAACGGTTTTTAAAAAACTGATGATAAGTTTTTTGTTGATAAATTATGTTTTTGCCTATATACTGGGGATAGCGAGGTATTGATTTATGAATAGAGAATTTAAAATAAGCCAAAGTGTTCAAAATTTTAAACTACCAAGGTATGATGATTTACCTGAAGTTGAATTATATTTAGACCAAACTACTGCATATATCAGCGAAAGGCTTGAAATTTTAGGCGATGTAAAGCTAACTAGTTCAATGATTAGTAATTATGTTAAACATAAGTTAATTCGCCGTCCTGTTAAAAAACGTTATGCAGCTGATCAAATTGCAGAATTATTTTTTATTGCCGTTGCTAAAAATGTGATGCAACTTAGCGATTTAAAAGCAGCAATTGAATTACAGAGACAAACTTACTCAACAAAAGTTGCTTATGATTATTTTGTGGCAGAATTGGAAAATGTTCTTCCTTATGTGTTTGGTTTGAAATCTGAACTAGATGAAGTGGGTAACGAACATACCGAATATCAACGCATGCTGCATAATATTGTTATGGCTGTTAGTTATAAAGCTTACATTGATAAATACTATGCTGATTTGCGTCAAGAAAATTAGTTTAAACTGTGATTTTTAGGGTTTAAATCTTACTTATTGACTGGTATTATAGTATTTGAGTTCGTTATAGAATCGAGATGAGTCAAATGATAGATGTAGAAGAAATTCTTGCTAAGATGAATAAAAATCAAAAGATTAATTACGACAAAGTCATGCAAAAAATGGTTAAGAAATGGGAAGAAACTGACACTCGCCCACGTATTCTTTTACATAGTTGTTGTGCCCCATGTAGTACATATACGCTTGAATATTTAACCAAATTTGCTGATGTTACAGTCTACTATGCTAATTCTAATATTCATCCACGCGCTGAATATCAACGCAGAAAATACGTTCAACAAAAATTCATTCATGATTTTAATGAAAATACTGGCAATAATGTTAAATTTATCTCTGCCCCTTATGAACCACAAGAATACTTTGAGAAAGTTCGTGGACTAGAAAAAGAAGTCGAAGGTGGCGCACGTTGTCGTGTATGTTATGACTATCGCCTAGATAAAGTAGCTCAAAAAGCTGTAGAATTGGGGTTTGATTACTTTGGAAGTGCATTGACAATCAGTCCACATAAAAATTCCCAAGTTATCAACCAAGTTGGCTTAGAGGTACAAAGTTTATATACTACTCACTATCTACCTAGTGATTTCAAGAAAAATGGTGGTTATCAACGTTCAGTTGAAATGTGTCATGAATATGATGTTTATCGTCAATGTTACTGTGGCTGTGTCTTCGCTGCTAAAGCTCAGGGAGTCGATCTAAGTAAAATTAGACGGGAAGCTCTTGAATTTTTAGAAGGCAAGGATGCAGATAAAGAATTTCCTGAAATAACTTTTAAAATTAATGGCGAAACTGTTTAAATTATTAGTAAAAAGGCATCTTATCTTTACCTATATTATATATTGTGGTAAAAATAAGATGCTATTTTATTTTTTAGATAAGCAAAAAGTGACCAAGCATCTACCTTTCCCTCTACTCAGCCTTAAAAAATAATGAGATTATTAAATCAAACTTTCTTTATTTATCTATTTTTTTAATAATTTAATATTCTATCTTTTTTAAATTCCTTTAAATATCCCATCCAATATATTTTAAATTTATTTACTTAGCTAAATCTAACCGCAAACTAATTATACAATTAATGTATGTTTTCTCATTCTCTAATAATCACTCTAATGTTGATTTATAAATAACAGGATAAAATCAACTTTGTGAAAAACTCCCAAAACACGCTAATTAAAGGCAAATTAGATTTCACAAACTTTGGATTTTAGGGTTGCTATTTATCTTTTTAAGTGTTATTCTTGTATTAGGCTGAAAGCGCTATCAACAAAAAACGAGAAATTATTTGAATATTTATTCATTATTTGGAAAGGAGTATCCTATTATGTTAATCGGTGTACCTAAAGAAATCAAGAAGCGAGAAGAACGTGTTGGTGCTACTCCAAGTGCTGTAGCAAGCTTAGTTCATGCAGGCCATTCAGTAATTGTCGAAAAAGGAGCTGGGGTTGGCTCCGGTTTTCCAGATAAAGAATACATCGCTGCTGGTGCAAAGATGGGTTCAGCAGAAGAAGCATGGGACACAGAAATGGTCATCAAAGTTAAAGAACCTTTGGAAAGTGAATACCAATACTTCAAACCAGGTCAAATCATCTATACTTATCTTCATCTGGCTGCAGATAAACCATTAACAGAAGCCTTAATTGAAAAGAAGGTTACAGGGGTAGCATACGAAACAATGGTTGGTAGAGGCGGCGGTTTACCACTTCTCTTCCCTATGAGTGAAATCGCTGGCCGTATGTCAATCCAAGTTGGATCTCATTTCTTAGAACAAGCACATGGTGGCAAAGGTATTCTTTTGAGTGGTGTTTCCGGTGTACATCGCGGTAAAGTTGCTATTATCGGTGGTGGTACTAGGTTTCAACGCTGCTAAGATCGCTGTTGGTATGGGCGCACAAGTTACAATTCTTGATATTAATGCTCAACGCTTAGCCGAAATCGACAACATTTTCGATGGAAAGATTCAAACTTTAATGTCCAATACTGCTAACATCAAGAAAGCTGTTGAAGAAGCTGACTTAGTAGTTGGTGCTGTTCTAATCCCAGGAGCTAAGGCACCAAAATTAGTTACAGAAGAAATGGTTAAGAACATGAAACCTAGTTCTGTTATCGTTGATATTCCTATCGACCAAGGTGGTATCTTCGAAACAACAGTAAGAGCAACAACTCATGAAGATCCAATCTATGTAACACATGATGTTATTCATTACACAGTTGCTAACATGCCTGGTGCTGTTCCAAAGACAGCTACAGAAGCACTTTCCAGCGCAACAGTACATTATGCAATTGAAATTGCTAATAAAGGTATTGATAAAGCAGCTGCTGAAAACAACACAATTCTTACAGGAATTAATACACACCAAGGAGACCTTACTTCCAAGGCTGTTGCAGATAGTTTAGACCTACCATTCACACCCTATAAAGGTTAAGCCCTGCTCCTTTAGCCCGGAAAGGAGGCGGCCTAAACTATGAAAAATAAAATTGACGTTAATAAAGTATTGAAAAACGCCAGCATTAAGTCGGAAGACGAGCGTTCTTTAGGTCTTTTTGATCTTTCCATTCTGGGAATCGGTGCGATGATTGGAACTGGGATTTTAGTTTTAACTGGTATTGTAGCCGCAACTACTGCCGGCCCAGCGGTTATCTTCTCTTTTCTAGTAGCCGCAATCGCTAGTGGCTTGATTGGACTTTGTTATTCTGAACTTTCAACCACTATCCCTAATTCCGGAAGTGCCTATATTTACGCTTGGGTTACGATTGGACAGGTTATGGCCTTCTTTGCTGGTTGGACTCTATTAGGAGTTTACATTACTACAACCGCTACAGTTGCAAATGGATGGACAGGTTATGTTCACTCATTCTTAGCTGAATTTGGAGTACATTTACCTAAGATTTTCCTAGCTGCACCATCTGCAGGAGGAATTATGAATCTACCTGCGATCATCATGATTTTATTTATCACCCTTGTATTAACGAAGGGAACTAGTGAGAGTAAATTACTTAATAACATCTTAGTTATTATCAAACTAACTGTGATTTTCTTGTTCATCATTGTTAGTGTTAAACATATACGCCCTGCTCACTGGCATCCTTTCTTCCCATATGGTGGTCGTGGGATCATGGTTGGAGCATCGACCGTTTTCTTCACCTTTCTTGGTTTTGATGCTCTCGCTACTTCTGCAGAAGATGCTAAGAATGTTCAACGAAATCTACCTCGTGCTATTATCATTTCACTTGTAGTTTCAACTGCCTTGTATGTAGCAGTTAGTCTAGTAATGACAGGGGTAGTTCCTTACAAGGATCTTAATGTTGCCGAAGCTATGGCATTTGTATTATTAGCAAAAGGACACACTTTGACTGCTCAAATCGTATCAGCCGGAGCCATTTTAGGTATCATGGCTGTAGTACTTGCCTTTGTTTACGCCGGAGCTAATATTACGATGGCGATGAGTCGTGGAGGATTTTTACCTCGACAACTATCTCACCTAAATTCAAAGAGTCACAGCCCTAACCGTACATTATGGTTAAATGGACTTTTAGCAGCTATCCTTGCTGGATTTATGGACATGAGAAACTTAGCTTTAATTGCTAATGTCGGTTCTCTGGCAGTCTTCAGTCTAATCTCTTTAATCGTAATTTTATTACGTAAACAACAGCCAGATTTACCACGACCATTTAAGGTTCCGTTTGGAAATATCCTACCAATTCTATCAATCATTGTGTGTGTTGTTTTAATGATAAACATCACCCTACCAGCTTGGATTAGTTACTTTATCTGGCTCGGAATAGGTTTACTCTTCTATCTTGGTTATTCCGTTCGTCATGTTGACGTTAATCAAGAGCATACCGGAGAAGCTGAATAGGTTAATATAAAAAATCCGTTCAATGAATTTTTGTTCATTGAACGGATTTTGTTTTGTTATACAAGGTATTTTTTACAACGACAATTGAACTAAACTAAAGAATAATAAAGCTAGGCCAAATAGTCCTAAAATAATATAGAAAATACAACCTACACAACTTGCTAAATCTTCCATGTTAATCTCTCCTATTTTTTTCAATTTTTGAAATCTTAGCCATTACTACATAAATTAACCTTTTCTCAACTATCTATTCATTCCATCGCGATATCCTTCCTTATATCCACGAAGATAATACCTAGTATGTTGCGCACTTTCATCGCTAGATAATGTTTGATGCTCAGTCGTCCCCTCTTCTTTATCTTGCTGACTAGCTTCAAAACCTGCATTATAGCCCCTAGTATATTCTTCATTGTGACGATATCTAGCGTGATGGTTGATTAACATCGCCCAGATCCAAGGATTTGTAATAATACTTTGACGATAGTAGTCATTGCGATATTTTTTCTTAGAAATCTGATTATTCAAAATATCATCTGTCTGTGATCCAGTAAATGTCGCAGTCGACCCTGTATTAGAGTAGCTGCTACTACGATAGCTCGACATATTATCATGATGACCATAGCTGCTATGATTAGAACTCATCTTATGGCTATAAGAATACTCTGATTTGCGAATTCGGTATCTTGGTGTTTTTCTCACGTGCGGCGTATAATAACGATAGGTTCGAAATCTTGCTGCACTGACAGTAGTAGCTCCACAGGAAAGAACTGTTATTAATACTAATAATGATATGGTTAGTTTTTTCATTTTTGGATCGACCCTCCTTTGACTTATAAATGTATTCAAAATTTACCGTATTAATATTTTTCTCAAATCTTTTCTATTAGTAATAAACGGTCTATATCTATGTACCATTCGATGACAATTCGAACATAACATTACCAAGTCTGATACTTTAGTCTTAGTATCAGAACGTAATTCTGAAATTGGAGCCATATAATGTACCTCAATGAAGTCATTAGCGATATCAGCTTGATATGTATCAGAAAAAGAAAATCCACAAGCTTCACAAAATAAATGCCCATGTTCTTCTTTAAATCTTCTTTTCGCTCTTTTTACCAAAGAAGCATTACGTTCATGTTTAAGATGCTTTTTCAATGCAGCTTTTCCTTCTGGGAAACCTATATCATCTTCTGTTAAATCTACTGGATCCTTATCTGATGGGGTATAATTACGTATCCCCCAATACCCTTTCCCTTTACCATATACTGAAAAAAATAAATCTTCTTTTCCATTAAAAACGTCCGAATCACTAGATGCTCGTTCTATCTCTGCTCTGATGGTAGCCTTAACATTCTTACTTTCATGATAACGAGGAACATTTCTTTCTAAGTATTCATACAGATCTTTATATTGAGCATCGCCTCCTAAAGCAACAAAAGCATCATAAATTTCTTCTCTCCAAGTTCTCCTTTTCATAAAAATCTTCCTATTTTCATAAATATATTTGTTATTGAATTATACATACCATGCGTTTAGTTTTTCCTAAGAATTGGTCTTACTTTTGTATTTAAAAATCTAAGGAATACTAAATTTACATTTAATACTTTAATATCAACCTTTTTAACATCTTCAGAAAGTTTATTACCGCAATAATAATAATTTAATTCATATAAAAAATCTATAAAGTCTCGTTTCCACTGTGATAACGACGCAATGTTATGAGAAAATTCTTTTTCCTCCCTCATTATACTGTCAACTATATTCGAAATATCATTATTAAAACTCAACTTTTCATGATATGAACTAATCAGACTATTTAATATGTATTCCACTATTTTTCTTTTTCCAGATTCTTTTATAATTTCATCTAGTTTCTGTTTCAAAAGCTCGATTTTCTTATTTAGAGTGATATTAGCATATTTACTGTATTTATTATCAATCAGTAGACTTATTAGTAATTCAATGCTATAACTTTCCATGGCTCTACTAGAATTGTATTTCCCATCTCTAAAAATTATGTTTCTAACTTTTCTATATTTATCTTGTAGCTCTTCATTTCTAAAGTGTATAATTTCTTCTACTAGTGCTACTCTCAGAATTAAGTACTCCAATAATAGTTTTTGAATATCTTTATTTTCTACTTTCTTAAATCCTTCTATTGATACTGCGGACAAAGAATAACCTTGCTTCATCCCTTTACCAGGAATATCTACCTTATGTTTCAACATAAAATATTTTACTACTTTTTCCTCTTCCCCATTTAATTTAGGTAAGCTACTATATTTGTTTAACTCATTAATATATTTGTCCTCTATACTATTAGACGATGTAACTTCCCTATTACTAACTCTATTTAAATTATTAATCAATACTGGATGAAACTTTGTATACGTTCTTACTAAATGCATGTACTTATGCTGTATTTTTTTACACTTATCTTTTTTTCTCTCTATTTTACTTATATTTTTGACAATTTCTTTTACTGAACGATTTTCTTTCACATCTCTATAATCTTGAATAGCATCCTTCCCATAAATTTGGACCTGTAATGCATTTAATTCAACTATTTTTTCTTCTTCTTTTTTCAGTAATATATCTACTTCACTTTTTCCATATATATCCTTTTTAATTTTATCTAAAATATGTATGAATTTATCTTCAAAATAAATATACGCACTTAAATTTATCAATCTTGTATTTACAGGTTTTATATAATCTTTTTCCAGAATCTTTCTAGTCATACTGGTACTATTATTTAATATATTTTCTGTAGTTTCTTCTACAAAACGACAATCACTTGATATAGTTTCAAACCATCTAGTAGTATCTTCAAAATTTTCAACCTCAATACTATCTATATATTCTTCTAAAGTTTTCCTAAATAAAAAATGGTTATCTTCAACTTTTTCTTTGTTAAGTATCCTATATAGCACATGATTGACTTCTCTAATTTGACAATACTTACTCATCAACCTATTTTCGTCTACATGAAATAATGGTAGATTAGCATCCCTAAATCTACGTAATTTATATCTAAAATCTTCGCCGAACTCAAATATCATCCCTGACCTATCAAGTATACGATATTCTTTTAATGGAAATCTTTCACCTCGATCGTACTTCACTAAGATTTCATCCCTGAATATCATAATACTATTCACTCTTTCATGAATTTGATTAGCAATCTTTTGAGGAATTCCAGCATGTTGCATGAAATGCTCTTTACCTAGATAAAGTTGTTTGCCATTTCGAGATTCAAGAACATATTGATATCTTAATATTTTACCACAATAACACTTTAGTTTAGGAACATATTTCCCAGGTGTATTATCTGTATATCTTAATTTCCAAAATGGATCTTCTTGTATATCCACAAGATGCCAGTCACTTGCAGCAATAAAATTATTAGTTATCATCTCTGATTTAACTTCATACATCGTGAAATCTGATAAAGTTTGGATTTGATGGTATTTTAATTTAGACAGAATTTTTCTCCTTTTTTCATCTGTTAATGTATAAATCTCCATTCATAGCTCCCCTTCAGAAAATTATTTAAGTTTTGAAAAAGCACTGAACAATGTCCAGCACTTATTCACTTCTATTAACATTTACTTTTAAGAACCACTAATATTATATCCTAGCTATCTGATTTATTTTATTATTAATAAACCTCAAAAATAACATATTAGAATTAATCAGTCTTTCCTGTTTTCTCTTCTTATGTTCATTGTAGTCCAATAATGAATTTCCAAAATAACTATAATTAAGTTCAAACAGTAGAGAAATTAACTCCTTTTTCCATTTACTATCTATTTCTGGTCTATAATCACTTAAATATTCCTTAACTTGTTGCTTAGATTTTTCCCAATCAAAGTATTTACTGCTCTTATATATAGAAGATAGTTCTTCAATTGATTCTTTAATAAACTCTAGATAGTTGCCTTCTTTTTTCGCAAGCAATGATATTTTTGATATTTTATTATTATAACTACTTAGCATCATAGAGTACCGTTGTGGCCGATGATCTCCAAGAGTTCTGAATATATTCAAATTATCTTTTAATACAGTTGCCAACTCACTATAACTACTGTTCTTCAATCTTGTTTCATCTTTTGAAAACTTGCCATCCATTGAAATAATTCTTTCTATTTCTTCAATATAGTCATTATCACTATCAAATTTTTTAGAATAATTATATATGTATTTTCCCAACTCTAGTTGTAAAAAGCTATATTCTAAAAATATTTTCCTATTTGGACTATTTTTAATTTTTTCTACTGTAATATTAGAATGTATATTTTGTATATATTTTCCATTTATATCTTCAAATTTATGTTTTCTTAAAAAATACTCAACTAACTGCTTTTCCTCTTTAGTCAAAAGTGATACTATTTCATCTGATTGAGCTTTAATCTGCTTAAAAACCTCAACTCCATCACTGTTTTCTATAGATATATCTTTATCAATAATTTTATCTAACTCTTTACTCAAAGCAGCATATTCTGACTTTTTCCAGACATAATTAGTTCTTTTTATACCTGTATCTAATTTCTTTTTTAAGTTGCTTAACTCTGCAGCTGCTTTTTTCCTAGAGTTAATATTGGGACTACCAGCAATTTCAAGATATTTAGCTACATTAATTACCTCAGCATCTTCCCCGAAGAACGCTCTTTGTATCTCGGGAATTTTTGCTACTAATTCTTTTATATCTTTAGCATATTGTCTAAAGTTGACATTTTTGTCTAAGTCGGCATAATATTCCTCTATATCACCTAATTCATCGTTATTGGGGCGTATATATTCTATAAAGAATTCTCCTTCAAGTTCTCGTTTTAAAGCGTTTAGAGTCTTTACTTTCTCTTCCACTTTGTATTTTAAAATATATTCTCTTATTACATTAGTTAATGCTACTAATAAACGAATGTTTGTTAATTTATTTCTTTGTCTTTCTCCATCTAGTTTTTCAAATTCATCTTCGGAAGGAATAGATATAAATTCATCAAATGTATAATTCTCAATCCCTTTATGGTAGCTCTTGTATTTTTCAAAATAATACCTTATTAACAGCTCATACTTCCATATCAAAGATAAATTAATCTTATATTGTTGAAATTGTCTATTATAATTTTTTTTAATTTTAAAAGAAGATTTAACTATACGTTCTACCGTTCTACCAGTCAAATGTAAATCATTAATTAATTCTGCAGGATATTTTGCAAGTTCATTTTTAAAGTTTTCTAATTCCTTTTTCTTCTCTGTTAATTCTTCAATTATTTTTGAATAATCTTCATCATGGTAAAAAATTTCATTTTGATTGTATTTCTCTCTATTTGAAATATAATTGCTACTGCTAAAAAATTGTTTTGCCATAACCTCTATTTGTTTAATTAACTCATTAACTTTTTCTTTTCTCTCTGCTACCTCTTGTTCGAATTCATAGATTATCTTAGCAAATCCAACCTTTAATATCCCATAAATTAAAATCTTTCTTTGCTCCTCAATAGCTTTATCTTCAAAATCTTCTAAAGATAAATTCTCTATTTTTAGTTTTTGGGGATACCCTTGTTTTTTCAAATAGTAATCCATCAAAAACTCATCTTGAGAGTCAATTACATATTTACCTAGTTCATCTTTTATAAAAGTGATATCTATGACATCATGATCGTAAAGTATTTCATCTTTTTCCATACTATTTCTTAATTTATAAGGATAAGTTTTCTTTATCCTAAGTTCCTCTAGATAATCCTTATAAAAATTTATTTCTTTATCTATATCGTTGTTTAAATCAATTTTATAAATCTTATCGTCATCATTCACTTCTTTAGCTAATTTATTGACTTCTTGAATTACCTTTTCGCATTCAGCTATTTTATAATGTTTATCTTCCACAAAATCATCAACTTCTTGTGTAATACTTCCACTTATATCATCTATTGCCTCATCAATAACAGAATTAATATCTATATCATCCATATCTAACTTACGCAATGTTCTTAATTTTTGATTGAATGGAATGATATACTTCTTCTTTAGTTCCTCCTGTTTAAATTCTGGAATTTTAGCAAAATCTTCATTTATACCCTCATTAATTTTAACGTCCTTTTCGCTAATAGTTTTTTCAATTTTTATTCGTTCTTCTGAAAATAAGTTTCTATTTTTTGAGACTATATATTTTAAATGTCGGCTTAAAAATATATATCTTCTATTTGTTTCTGTAGAATAAAGATTCTTTTCTTTTTCTTCTAGTTCAATCTCTTTTTTTACATTGTCCCAATCAATTTCAAGCTTAGAATAATCCTTATGAAATAGTGGCAGATTAGCTCTTTTAAATTCTAATATTCTATTACGAAAAGTAGTGCTCCAACCCACATCACCGTTAATATCATGTACCTTCTTATACATCTTTATTGGAAAAACTTTTCCGATATGAACTAAAAGTAAAATTTCGTCTTGAAAAACATTGATAACTCGTTTACTTTCATGTACTTCCTTAGCAATATTAAGTGAAATTCCTGTTCGCTGATTCAAACAAGTTTCTCCTAGACTTTCTACATATCCAGTTTGTAACGATCTGATCACATATTGATACTTAAGAGGTTTTCCACATGCACTACAATAAAGAGTAGGATTATATTTTCTTTTACTTAACTTTTTCTTAAAAAGAGGATCATAACCTAGGTCAACTAATTCCCAATTAATCCCCCTCATAAAATGTTTTGTCAGTAATTCGGATTTAGTTGCATCTAATACATATTTTCTAATAACTCTTATTTGTTCACTTGTCAGCTCATTAAATATTTCTCTTCTATCTTTTTCACTTAGTACAACGACCATACACAATCTTCCCCTACAAAAAGCTCCTACTCCTCAAAAACTAAGGAATAGGAGCTACTTCTTATTATTTTATCCAATTTGGAAAGTTTTTAATATCAAAACTAGATTAGTTATCTATAGTATATGACATTAGTTCCTCTTCAATCTCTCTACCATTACCATACCTAAAGAACTTCACCCCGTAAAGCTTAATCTTTTCATCTTCACCAATAAGTTTAATATTCTCAGGTTTAATCTTTTCAAGTAACTTTTCTTTCCAGTTATCCCTTACTAACAATTGATCCCCTTTTGGTTCGATAAATAATTGATAAGTCTCTTCTCCATCATTTAGGTATAATAAAAAGTCAGGCATAAATCCTTGGTAATGGAATACATCGTCATCTACTTTACCAAATTCATATAATTTCAACTTATTGATAGTTTCTTCATTTCGAATTAGGTATACATCTCTATATTCTTTCTTTAAATCAGAAACTAAATTTCTAATCATATCAATCAAATTACTTTCTAATTGGTCTACAATAGCTTGATCATATACAAACCAATCATCTTTAATCATTTCTTTTCGATCAATTATTGCTTGTATCCCTGTTTTGTTGTTTGATACTCGCTTAGTATAGTCAACAACAATATCTTTAACTGGTACCGGTTCAAATTTATTCGTTCCACGTTTTTTTAAATAATTTGTTCTAAGAGCTTGTTTTACTTTTGATAATGCCTTAACCACAACCTCTAGCCTAAACTCATTATCAATCGCCATTCTATTATATGGTATAGTAGCATTTACTCGTAAATTTCCTAACCAATTTTTAGATGTCATAAATTCATCTAGTGATCGTAAATTAGGAATATATTTTGAAAGTTCTGAGAATCTAAAGAAACTATCTTTTGACATCGCTTTTTTTAATAATCTAATATATTTAGTACTTCTGAAATCAGCAACGATAACTTCTCTACTATCTGCTTCATTTAATTGACTCTCCTGACTTCTTTCATGTTCAACAGTACTATCATTCATATCAATAGTAATCGTATCTTTATTAAAACCATAACTACCTAAATTATTGTAATCAGATTCAGGAACATCTTCTAATTGATTATGATATATCTTTCCATACTTGTATACTCTAGATTTTTTGAAGCTTTCTTTAACTAACGCAGTAAATACTTTATAGTCATTATCATTATCTCCCTCTGAAACTAAATTCATCTTATCAAATGACTTCAATAAATTATTAATATACTTAACATCATTAATCGTATGATAGTATAAAGATTCCAACAATCTTAATTCACGACTATCCCCATCAAATCTTCGAGTATATGACTTTTTACCATTATAAATAAATGGATTATATCTAGCACCTCTACCTATTAACTGAGCTTCACTATTTGTCTGAGTCGTTGTAACCGGCTGTTCTCCAATTCTGACAATATCATAAAGGTTCAAAACATCCCAACCTTCTGTCAATTTTGCAACCGCAAAAACTGTTCTAATTGGATTGTTCATATCTTCCAAGGTATTCAAATTATTAAAGTCATTGACATCTCCTAGAATCCCTTCTTTTTTTGTGTCATTTGCATTAACTGTTGTTAAAGGTTTGAAATCTCGCTTTATTTCAATTACTGTCTGAGCCAAATCTTGATCTAACCAGTATTCGTACATTCTTCTCAATGTTGTACTATGGGTAATATTGCTTTGTTCAGATAAAAATTCACCAAGTTCATTAGCATCCAGATCGTTTATCATTTCTAAGAAATCATCTTTTGCCTGGCAAGATATTGCAACTTTATTCGATTTAAATAAAATAACCGGTTTAAAATTATCAATTCCAAATTTTTTTGCAATTCTTTTACGATATTGACTTAACAAAACAGCATTTAACATCTTAGTTTCATCATTATTATTAGCTTCTAAGCGATAAACATTCTTGGAATAACCATCTTCCATAAATCTATTTAAATCATACTTATAAATGATTTTGTCTTTATATTTTTCATATACAAGTTCCTTATCAATGTCAATAGTAGCAGTAAATTCTAACTGACGATTATCAGGATTTATATTTCTAATTTTATCAAGTAAAATTTCCCAAGATTTTTCTTCTACCTTTTGAGACTTTGTGCTTGCATTAAAATGGTGAGCTTCATCAGCTAAAATCACCATTTTATTTTTCTTAAGTTCTTCATAAGTAAGCCCGTTTTCTCTAATGCTTTCCAATTCATTAGCTAATGATTGTATAGTTGTTAATTTTAGATAAATAATATCCGGCTCTTGGTAACTTGGAAATCTATCAACTGATCGTATCTCTATTCTTCTACCATCAATTGTTATTGGTGATTTAAATAAATATTTAGGTGAGTTTTCATTGAGAAAATTTTCCTTAGTTTTTGATACAACAGCATTTGTATTAGCTACAAATATAAAATTTCGATATTTATGAGTATTATACAAATAAAGAATTGCTCCAGCCATAGTATCTGTCTTTCCTGAACCAGTCGCCATATTGAATAATACTTGATTATGTGGTTCTTCGCGTGTTTGTGTATAGTTTAATGCATATAAAGCCTCTGCTTGATACGGTCTTAAACTATGTTTCAAATTATCTTTAATATAATCTTCAATTTTAAAGTAGTAAGCTGGATCATCTTCAATTAAACTAGCTTGTCGAAAGTCTTCGATCTTTTTTAGTAAGGGTAGTTCTTTTTGTACTACTTGTTTTTTCTTAACCATTATTCCTACTCACCATCCCTATTATAAAAACTCTTGTTAAATTCATAGTCATTATCAGAGATCAAATCTCTTACATTTGCATCATCAATATTTGCATAATTATAGTAAAGTTGATTCTTATCCAAAATTCTAACTAATTCTCTTCGTTTTTCATCTAGTGAATTAAAATTATTAATTTCTTCTTCAAATTTTTCTAGATCAAGTCTGAAATCAATATCCGCATTTTCTTTCATACGGTTATAAACTTCCATCAATTCTTGAATGCTTTCTGACTTTTGAAGGTCTTTTAAATATCCTTGGTTCTTTTCCATCAATTCAGCATAAACAAATGAGCCTCCACCTTGCCAGTTAACGTCTTTGGAAATACCACCTTTCTCACCTTCAATTACCTTTTGTAATCTAGGAACTGATACAGTATTGATATAATCCATTTGTTCGATGCCTATAAATCTACGTCCCATCTTCATTGCTACTGCCTGAGTTGTTGCAGATCCCATAAAGAAATCAAGAACGAGGTCATTTTCAAAGGTTCCTAAGTTAATAATAAATTTTAATAATTTCTCAGGTTTAGGTGTTTTAAACTTTTTACTTCCAAATAGCTTACCAATCTCCGCTGAAGCATGAGTATTCATTATACCTTCCACTATATTTTTCCAAGGGGCTTGGCGATCAATAATATTATCTTTATTATCAACATTAAGATAAACTTTATACTTTAACTTATATTTACCATTTTGTTTAATAAATTCACAAAATCCATTCTTTAGTCCCCATTCAACTTTCTCTTTACTCCATTTCCAAATCCATCCATCATTTACAAATTTATTCCTGCTATGTGGATATAATAACTTCCCATCTGGTGTCATAATTCCATAATTGAGAGAATCACTATATTGCAAGCCACCTCTATCCAAAGTGTCATAATAAAAAGGCCCTCTTCGTTTTACATATTTATCAGTATATTTGTACCTTTTTTTATCATATGAATCAGGGTTTTTAGAAAACGTTACAACCTCATTATTTTTTGAATAAACTAATATATATTCTGTTATTATTGCAATTCCTGTAGTATCGGAAGAACCTGTTTTTTTCTTCCAAACAATATTACCTATAAAATTATTCCTGCCAAAAATTGAATCCATCATCACTTTTAGATAGGGCATTTCATTGTCATCAGTTTGAATAAATATAGAACCATCATCACTTAACATTTCTCTAGCAATTTCTAAGCGATTTTTCATAAACGTTAACCAAGATGAATGATTAAATTTATCATTATATCCAAAACTATCACTTCCAGTATTATAAGGTGGATCTAGATAAATCAATTTTACTTTTCCAGCATATCTTTTCTTTAAACTATATAACGCAATTAAATTATTCCCTTTAATTATTAGATTGTCATCATCAGATATAGAGGACGTTTCGTACCCCCCCCCTATTAGAATTATCGTATCTTCTAGCATTTACTAATACTTTAGATTCAAATAACTCATCAATCTCTGGCTTTGCAATTACTTCATTTAAAAACGGTTCATCGGCATCATCAGAATTTTCTAAATCTTCCTTACTCATTCCAGCCTTTAAAACGGTATCTTTAAATGGAAAATCAAGCACTACATCTGTTGATTCATCAATAAATTTTCCTCCAGCAGTCAAACCTATTTTATTGGAATATTTTGTATAACTGTCTTCCCAATATTTTTTAAATTCTAACATTTCAATAAATTGGTTAACTTTAAATACTTCAACATCAGCAATTTTTTCAGTATATGAATTATGGATCAAGTCATCAGACAATAAAGCTTTGATTAAATCATGATCATACCTATCTAAGTCTTCTATTACTTTAGTCTTTTTAATTCTTCCATCCAATATATACTTATCATCAAATGTTTCAAGTACATTGCGTATATGTTCTATAACTTTTGATTCTACTGCCATTTTTTCTACTCCTTTAATCACTATAAAAACTCTTATTAAACTTATAATCATTATCAGAAATCAAGTCTCTTACATTTTTATCATCAATATTTGCGTAATTATAGTAAAGTTGATTCTTATCCAGAATTCTAATCAGTTCTCTTCGTCTTTCATTCAGTGAATTAAAATTACTGATTTCTTCTTCAAATTTTTTTAAATCAAGTCTAAAATCTATATCCGCATTTTCTTTCATGCGGTTATAAACTTCCATTAATTCTTGGACACTTCCTGATTTTTGAAGATCTTTTAAATATCCTTGATTCTTTTCCATCAACTCTGCATAGACAAATGAACCTCCACCTTGCCAGTTAACGTTTTTAGAAATACCACCTTGTTCGCCTTCAATTACTTTTTGCAATCTAGGAACTGATACAGTATTAATATAATCCATTTGTTCGATGCCAATAAATCTACGTCCCATTTTCATCGCCACTGCTTGAGTGGTTGCGGATCCCATAAAGAAGTCAAGAACAAGGTCATTTTTATTAGATCCTAATGTCAAAATTCTTTGTAGTAACTTTTCTGGCTTAGGTGTACCAAATAAAGCTTGTCCTTCAAATAAAGCCTTTATTTCCTTTTTAGCATCTTGATTATGTCCTACTTCTTGATAAGTCCAAAGTGTTTGGGCAACTACACCTCCAACTTCTGAAAGAAATCTCTTAATACGAGGTACATTATCTCCATCTTTACCAAACCAAATTCTATTATCATCAATGAACTCTTTAAGTCTTTCTTTACTCAATCTCCAACTATACCCATCAGGTGGTAAAACTTTTCTGCCAGATGGCGTAATTATTTCATAGACATTTGCTTGAACTGCAGGTCCTACAGATAAATTATCAGATTGCCAAACTCCTCTTGGATCATTATCAGGATTCTTATATCTACTATTCGCCTCAGTCGATCGCGGTAATCTATTCAATTCTTTATTAGATGAATTGTTTTTTGCATACACTTGGATATAATCATGACTTCTAGAAAAAGTTTTTTTCAAATTAACCGGAGCGTACGCTCTTTGCCAAATAACTTCATTCAAAAAATTTTCTCTTCCAAAAACACTATCAGCTAGTACCTTTAAATAATGACTTTCATTATCATCAATCGAAATCCAAATCGTTCCATCTTCTGATAGTAAATCCCAAGCAATTTCTAAACGACTCTTCATAAATGTCAACCATGTGGCATGGGTAAATTTATCATTATAATCGAAGTCCTTAGTTGTATTATAAGGTGGATCTAGATAAATCAATTTTACTTTTCCAGCATATCTCTTCTTTAAACTATGTAATGCAATTAAATTATTCCCTTTAATTA
>ERZ772805.223-NODE-223-length-71355-cov-3.870842_pt1 | contig 71355 bp, 66 predicted proteins | sample MGYA00511344_ERZ772805 | MGnify/ENA primary metagenome ERZ772805 (study PRJEB29015, sample SAMEA2737730) | human gut metagenome | biome: human gut; feature: human-associated habitat; material: faeces | place: China | collected 2012 ...
TTGTGACATTTTTGTGAAACTGTATAAGGCGCTGGGGTTGACTTTCCCGAGTGGGGAGGCTACAATACCATACGGTTCAAAGATCATTTCTGAAGAAAGGGGAGGAGCTATCATGGAGAAAATTTTGGCGGTTGCCATTTTTGTTGTGATGTTTGCCCTCATCATCTGGGACCGGTTTCCTCGTCAGTGGGTAACGCTGGGCAGCGGAGCTCTGCTGGTACTGGTGTTCGGCCTGTGCATGCATGACGGAGGGGCCATCTGGGAGACGCTGAACCTCAGCTGCTTTATCCAGAAGGGCTTCTGGTTGGGCTCGTCCGAGTCCAATACAGGCATCAACTGGTCCACCATTGTGTTCATTGCCGGTATGATGGTGATGGTGGAGGGCATGGGCCATGCGGGAATTTTCCAGTGGCTGTGCCTAAAAATCGCGAAGCTGGTGCATTACCGGACGGTGCCGCTGCTGATCTGCTTTATGGTGATGTCGGCGCTTCTGGCCATGTTCATCGACAGCATCACCGTGATCCTGTTCCTGGCCGCTGTGACGGCGGAGCTGGCCAAGACGCTGTATTTTGACCCGGTGCCTATGATCCTGGCGGAGATTTTCTGCGCCAACCTGGGCGGCTCGGCTACTATGTGCGGCGACCCCCCCAACATTATCATCGGCACCTCCCTGGGGCTGAGCTTCTTCGATTTCCTGGGCAACACCGGCGTTATCGCGGCGGTGTGCCTGGTGTTCACGGTGGTGTACTTCTTCCTGTGCTTCCGGAAGCCCCTGGCCCAGAGCGAGAAGAATCGCCCGGCAGACGTGGTGTACCCCGACGCAGCGTCGGCGGTGACCAACCGGGCGGGGTTCTACGGCTGCGGAGCATCCTTCTTAGTGGTGGTGGTCCTGCTGATTACCCACGCCCAGACGGAGCTGACGGTGGCCGCCATCGGGTGCATCGCCGCGGCTCTGATGAGCCTGGTGACGCTGCTGACCAGCGGCCGGAAGGCGGCTGCGGGACTGTTTGCCCGGGTGGACTACAAGACCCTGCTGTTCTTCACGGGCCTGTTCGTGGTGGTGACCGGGCTGGAGCGCACCGGCTGCCTGGCCGTGCTGGCAGACGGCATTGCCAGGCTCAGCGGCGGCAAGGCCGTGGCGATGGTGGCCATCATCCTGTGGGTGTCCGCCGTGGCCAGCGCCTTTGTGGACAACATTCCCTTTGCCGCCACCATGGTGCCGGTGATCCAGGCCATGGCTCAGACCCAGGGCGTGGACCTGCACGTGCTGGCCTGGGCGCTGTCCATGGGCACGGATCTGGGCGGCAGCGCCACGCCCATCGGCGCCTCCGCCAATGTGGTGGGCACGTCCGTGGCCGCCAAGAACGGCCATCCCGTCACCTGGGGCAAGTATTGCCGCTACTGCGCGCCGGCCACCATCATGGTGATGGCGGTGTCCATGGTGTGCATTGTGGTGCGGTACATGTGAATCAAAAGGACCTCCGGCTGGGCCGGGGGTCCTTTATCGCAATCAAGGAAAATCACTGCAGCCACAGCGGCGGCACTCATCATGGACATATCCGCAATAGCGGAAGGGGTTGTATTTTCTCCGATACCATCCACATGGGAGCCGTCAACGGAAGCTCTGCGCGATATACTTTTCGTATGCCAAACACCTTCCCTATTTCCGAGTCACCATTTCAGCAGTCATCAGAGTCCTCACTGCACGAAGCCTCATCTCCTCGCCGCAGACGATCAAAATACATGCGTTCTTCAAGGGACAGCATGGAGAAAAATAATATGTGAGGCCAACGGTAGATTGCCATTTCCAGCTGAAGTGCTCCGCCAGCCACCGTCCGAATCGGTATGGTGCTGCAAACCATCAACATGAAAATTCCTCCTTCACACTCGTCGAACCCAGGGCACACATCTATTACTTTGAACTTTTCCCATGGGTAAAGGTGACGAAAAATACCGAGAAAAATGACTGTGATTCCCTTAGTAGACACGATGTATGTTCGGCTGAGCGCAATAATATGTGCAAAAAGCATTCCGTCCGTCACAGCAATTATGCCAATAGCTGTGACGGAGTCAATCGCTATGGGTATAGGAGGCTGAAAAACACGGAAAAAGCCGGTAAAGTATTTGTGGTTAATATATACGAACAGTGCTACCGCCATTAGCGAAGTTACGTGCATTCTGTAGTCCGAAATGTATAAAACATTTTTATCTGGCTCCTTCATACGGTCATCCTCCTCATTGGTCCCATATTTCGACCTTATACCATATACAACACCGCAGCGTTCGTTTTGCAACCACTTTTTTGCAATTTGGGAGGAATTGGAACATATCACAAAAACAGGGTAAGTTTTTGAGCATCATGCCCGAATAGTAAAACTGCGGTGTGCAATCGGATTTGTGCAGGACAGATCCCCGTCAGTCCATTGTTGTGACCATTTATTATCGCAGTTGTACGATGGATGCTTATCAAAACCTTATCAGCAGTGATAAGCGCTGGGATGAATGATACAATTCGGGAACGACTTTTATCGCAAGCCAAGATCGACCGCTAATCCATCAAGGTAATCAATATGTCCGTGACTTGCTCCGTATAAGGTTACATATCCGTCTTTTTCAGCGGTTATATCCTGGCCCATAAAAACGACTCGTTCCCCTTTTTTCAGATATTGTCTGTGTCCGTTTTTCACCCGGTTATTGTAATCCTCCACTGCGGATTGATAATAGCTCTCAAACAGCTGCTTTGCTTTTTCGATGCTGCCGAGATGTCCGTATATCATGCACTCTTCCAGGGCTATAAGACGAGACGACATGTTGTCCAACAGAGGATATTCCCTCCTGTGCTGCAGAATGGCCTCCCGGCTGCTTAAAACCTCAAAAGCCGGTAAAACATGCTGATCTATTTCGTCCATGATATTCTTTGTGATCCGGTCTGTTTTCGCGCGAAGGTCATACCAGGTTTCCTGTTTACCGCTTACTGTTCCCAGGCGGGAGCGAATGGTGCAGTCATAATCGTGATAGTATTTTTTCTTTTCCGCTTTTGGCTGAAAAACTCGATCAGAGCATTCCGGAATACGAATGCCTACATTTACACACAGCAGTCCGCCCATACCGTGCGCGGGCATACCGCTTTGAAAATGAATCACCTGTGAAATATCCTCCGAGACGAAGCGGTGAAGCGTTCTGCCATACTTTTTGAACCCATACGGTCTGACATGAACATATACCGCCGCCTCAATTTCGTCGACGATTTGAGTTGTATTGATTTCTGTTCCCTTTTGCAGAAAATCAAACATATCGGTGCCCTCCTCTTGCTCGCCAAGCAGAAACGCACTCTAAACTTTTTTATATAGAGCATTTGATTCCATTTGACTTTGTTTGATACCTGTTATCCCGATCCTATGTGGTATCCGACTTTCTGCTATCAAAAAGCTATCAGGAGACGCTATCAATAGCTGATGTTTGTGATATGGAATGTGTATAGTATACTATAACCTGGAACTACAATCTAGGGTTTCCTTTTCGCGATTACCCCCAATGCTTAAGGCATTGAATAACAGAATGCTGGACACCAGCGCGATTTTCATTGACGGCACCCACATCAAGGCCAGCGCGAATAAGAAAAAGCTCCAGAAGGAACAAGTTGCGAAGGCGGCCAAGGTTTATTCCGGGCAGCTGCGCAGAGAAGTCAACGCGGAACGGGAAAAGCTCGGGAAAAAGCCCATTGAAGAGGATGAGTGGAAGTAACTGCCGGAAACATCCATGACAGTGTGGCGTGGGACAGGCTGAAGCTGCCCTGCTTTGTACGCAGGGCAGCTTGAATATTCTTAGTAATGTTGCAGCAGGCGATTTTCGCAACTGCGTATCGCCGGTTCCTCTACGCCATTTTTACGCCATTTCCGCGTGGGGATGCGTAGGGAAGGCTGTCGGCGGCGACATCGCGGTGTTTACCGCTATGTGCATGTGCTGGAGCGGCTATCTCAGCACCCATGTGTCCATGATGAACAGCCTGGGGTGCAACCATCTCAACAAATCAGACCCTGGGCCTGCGCCGCACGCACAGAAGGGGGCAGACTACCATTAGAGCCAGGGGAATGAGATAGACGTACAAGGAGCAGGTAACAGGCGTCCACAGGCGGGCCAGGGACAGGATGCCTGCCGCGCGCTCTCCCACCAGCTCCAGGGCCGCCGGGCCCACCAGGCCGGCGCAGCATACCACCACGGCAGCGTTCACCGTCCGGCACAGGCTCGACAGCAGGCACCCGGTCATGGCGGCGGCCAGCAGCACCAGCAGCCGCAGCAGCAGGCATCCGGCCAGCCACTGGCCCACAGTGCAGTCTGCGGCCAGGTCTGCAAAATAGGTCACACTGCGCAGCGGGGCGGACAGGGCCGTCAGGCCGCCGTAATACGACGAAACCTGGTACACCTGCCGCAGGGTCAGAGTCAACCATACCGCCGCCGCCAGCAGGGCAGACAGGGCCAGCTTGCAGCGAGGCTCCCGGCGGCGGCCCCGGGGCGTGGTCTGCAGCAGCGGCAGCATTCGCTGCTGCCGCTCTCCGGCGAAGGTGCCTGCCGTCAGCAGTGCCACTGTCAGCAGTGCCGCCATGGACGGAATGCGCTGACTGCCGCCCACATCGCCGCCGCACAGGGTAAACATGGGCGCAGGATTCAGCACCCACAGGCCGGTATCCTGCTTTTCCAGGGCCTCGGCCTCCACGGCGGACAGGGCCGCCAGCTGGGTGGATCGGATCTCGGACTCCGGCCAGCCTTCCACCTCCGCTATGCGGGCCCGGATGGCCCGGAGGGTGTCCTCCGTGGCAGGGCCCTGGAACTCATTCTGGAAGGCGGCGGTATCTGTGTCGTACAGGGACACGTCCGCCGTAGGAGCTGCGGCTGCCCGGAAGCACCAAAGAGCAAAGACCAGCAGCACCAGCAGTCCCTTATGATACCATAGGATTTTCTTGAACTCGAACCCCGTCAGGGTCAGCCGGCCGGAGGCCCGGGAAAACACGGGACGCAGCCGGGCCGCCAGACGCTGGAACAGGTTAGCTCCGGCTATGGGCCGGTGATGTCCGGCATAGACCACGGCTCCTGCCGCAGCCAGCACTAAAAGCACCGGCAGAAGGGCGGTACACAGCATGGCTCCGTTTACCGCCCGACCCAGCAGGTTGATATTCAGATAGTGCAGAAACGTTTTTTCCATACCGACGAAGGAAAACACGTTGATATACCGAAGGGCCACGATGGCATAGCTGTCCGGCACAAAGGCGAACAGACTGTATTCCACCGCCAGAAATGCGGCGGCGGCCACCATAGCCGTCTGCAAATGGTGGATCAGCTGAAGAATCAGCCACAGCAGCAGTCCCATCAGCCACATACCAAGAGTTTTTAGCAGGTAATACGCCCAAAGCACCTGACGGAGCGTCAGCGGGTACGGGAAATTCTGAAAAATTTCGCTGGACTGGGCGGCGGCGGACAGGTCACCCAGCCCGCCGTACAGCAGACTGTCGGTGACAAGGCCTGTCAGCATCAGAAGGGCTGTGCCCAGGGCGGCGGAAAGGCCCAGGATCCCCACCCGGCGCAGGGCCAGCCATGTCCGGCCTCGGGGGCTGCCAAACACCAGGTATCGCAGACTGCTGCGGCGCTCCTCCGTCAGCCGCAGTACCGTTACCAGCATCCACAGCAGAATGCACACGGACACCACACTGTCCTGCAGGAAATTCTCCAGTCCGGCAGTCTCCGTCAGGGTCAGGGACACATCCGTGCTGCGGGGAAAGTCCCGGTCCGTTTTCTTCACGTTTTCCGCATGGAATTTTCCGGCGCTGCTGTCCATGAAAATGGACAGGGTGGGCATGTTGGCGGCATTTTCGTGGATGGTATCCAGATATCCGGGGTACGCCGCCAGGTAGTCCAGCTGCTGCCGGAGGGTCTGCTGGGCCTGCTGCCGGGCGGTAAATTCCATCTGGGCCCGGTCGCTGAGATCATATGCCATGGCCGCTGTCTCATAATCGTCGCCCAGCACTTGCCGGGCCTGGTCCCGGTATAGCTCCAGCAGGTCCGGGTCATCCGTGCTGCGCCAGAGCAGGGCCGTCATATAGCGGCGGCTCTCCGCCTCCATCTGGGACAGGGCGGCGGACGGGTCCGGGCTGGCTGCCAGCTGAGCTGCGGTCTGCCGATAGGCGGCGGCAAAGCCGGGGGCGTTGTGATGGTCCACCCGATGGAAAAACACCACCGCCGCCATCAGCACCAGCAGCCATAGCAGACTCCTGCGGGAGAAAACACGCCTGCACTCACGCATGGGGGTGCAGCCGCCGGATATAGGCGTCCTCCAGGTTGGCCGCGCCGCAGCCGCGGATAAATTCCTCCACCGGGGCGTCCGCCAGCAGGACGCCATGGTGCAGCAGTAAAATTTCACTGGCGATGGATTCCACGTCGCCGGTGATGTGGGTGGTGATAAGGACGATTTTGTCCCGGCCCAGCTGCCGGATATATTCCCGCAGGCGCACCCGCTCCTCCGGGTCCAGTCCGGCGGTGGGTTCATCCAGCAGCAGGACCTTGGGTGCACCCAGCAGGGCCTGGGCCAGCATCACCCGCTGGCGCATGCCGCCGGAAAAGCCGCCGACCCGGCGGTGGGCCGCGTCCCACAGGTTCACCACCTGCAGCAGCTCCCGAAGCTGTTCCCGGGCGGCCCGGGGCCTCAGCCCCTTCAGCTGGGCCATGTACAGCAGGAATTCCCAGGCGGTCATGTCGTCGTACATCCCCTGGCTCTGGGGCATGAAGCCCAGCACCTGCCGGAACGCCGGCCCCATGGACAGAATGTCTGTCCCGTCGAAGGCGATGGTCCCCACCTGGCGGGGCAGCAGGTCGCAGATCAGGTGGATGAGGGTGCTTTTCCCCGCGCCGTTGGGGCCCAGCAGGGCTGTGATGCCGGGGGCAAAGGTGTGGGTAAAGCCTGTCAGGGCTTTCTTGTCCCCGTAGGAATGGGACAGGGCGTGAATGGTCAGTTCCATATTATCCGTGGCTCCTTGCCGTGGGGTCCACCAGCTGGATCAGCTCCAGACGGTCCAGGTGATGGGGGTCGATGTAGTGGGTGATGGTCCCGCCGTCGGCGGAGAGGTAAATGGCATTGGCGGTGGTATATTCCAGGAAGGGGAAGTATAGCCCTATCCGTTCTTGCTCAACCTTCCCCAGAAGCTGGTAATCCCGGTCCAGGGCCCAAAGGGTGCGCTGCGTGAATTCCTTGGAGTCCGAGGTGCGCATGAAGATATAGTCCTTGGTGTAGCTTACCTCTGCGCAGTAGACATCCATGGGAAATTTTACAGACTCCTGATTGGTGGCTTTGTCGTATTCACAGAGTCCTACACCGGCGCGAAAATAGTGCAGCACTCCATCCAGATTCACGATCTGACTGCTCATCTCATCCCAGTCCTCAAATACCCGCTCGATGCGCCCAGTTTCCAGATTGCCCTCTGCATAGGCGCGCTTTTCGGCGTTTGCCTGGGGCAGGGGAAAGTAGAGGTACCCGTTGCTGACAGACACATCCTCCGATGGCCACTCTGTGTGAAGCGGGATATCCTCCTGAAACAGCCGTGTGGTCTCCCCGGTTTCCAGCTGGATCTTGTAAACCGGCAGCGCATAGTCCGGATTCGATGTGGAGGGGAATGCCAGGAAGATGAGATAGCCGTTGTCAAAGAAGTAGCTGCCGCCGCCGCTGGAACCGCCGCTGAGATCATACTGCTTGGGCAGTTGGGTGATGACCCGGTGATTGGTGCCGTCCATGTCCATCTGGATCAGCTCAAAGCGATCATGAAGCGTGACACCGTAAAGATGGACGTTGTAATATCCGAAGGCCACCTCTAAAAATGCGTTGCAGTCTGCGCTGGCGTGGCCGCAGTTGGGCTTATTGCACAGGACGTGGAATTCGTGGCTGCCGGGCTCGGAAAAGTGGATCAATCCGTCTCCCGACGGGTTCATGTAGTAGTTGCCTTTTTCCGTTTCCACGAAGAAAATATCGCCGTCCTGATACCGGTATGCTCCCGGTTGGACCTCAAAGTCTGCGGCAGTGGGGACGGTGGGTTTGGAGGCGCAGGCGGTGAGGGCGAGGGCCAGCATCATGCATATAAGAAAGAGTGTTTTTTTCATAATATCTCCTGTCATGGCTGCCGAGGGGAGCTTGCCGGTATGCAAGCTCCCCTTGGCGTTATTTACCTGGGCTACACACGCGTATCTTTATGCGGAGACAAAAATCGTCTCAATTAGGTGACCGCCCACTTTGAAGGTTGCATTCATGGACTGGAATGAACTTGCATTTTCCAGATTGTCGGTGGTGATAAAACCTTTACCGTCTTTTGTCACATAACCTGTACTGCTTTTACCTGTTTTCGCATTTTTATAAATAATTTGCCCGCGAATGTACATGGCCTCGTTGCTTTTTGTAGCCATCGTTGCCTTGCACTGGTAAGTGTAGCAGGTTGCCGAGCAGGTGTAACTGTAGCCGTTGTAGTAGCCGATGTAGGTCTCGTTTTCGGCAAATGCGGTGAGGATGCAGCAGCACATGAGCATGGCGGCTGCGAGGGTCGCGCTGAGAATTCGTTTGATTTTCATGTTTGACCTCCAGTCTTTTCACGGTGTGTTTGTGGGTACAGGCGGTGAACCATGGCATCCCTCCTTATAGCGTGGGGCGATATCGGATAAACCCATTATAGCAGATGGATTTATCCGGTGTCAACTGTGAGTTAGCCGTGGACTCTGGCGTTGCTGGTATCCGGCATCGGAAGGAGCTCCAAATTGGACAGGTCACTGGTGTCAATATAGTGGGTGATCTTTCCGTTGAGCCAGAAGTAGATGCTGTTTGCCGTGATGGCATACGGCTGGGGGAACCATGTACCGATTTTTTCCTGAGGGGCCTTTCCCAGCAGGTTATAGTCCCGGTCCAGCACCCAGAGCGTGCATTGCTCAAAGTCCGAGGAGTGGCTGCATTACCGCCGCACCGATCAGGAACAGGACGTCCGGGAAGATCAGAAGCGCATGGAGCAGGCCCTTGCCACTCTCGATGTGGTCATGTCCCGGCTCTATGAGGACTACGTCCTCGGTGAAATCAGCAAAGAAAAGTACAAGAAGATGACTGCTGATTATGAAGCGGAGCAGGAACGGTTAAAGCTCGAAATTGAAGCAACGCTCGCAGAATCTACCCTTGAACGCAGAAAAACGGCGTGACCTTTACGGTCACACCGTTCTCTGCCCCAACCGCAGGACAAAATAGCTACTTGTCACTATTAAGCCATGGTATTACGGGCTTTTTTTAAGCTATGAATTTATTCCCACTCAAGTCTTAGGCTTTGATTTAGGGTTATAAAATGCACTCTCGATACGCTTTTTGTCCAAATAATCCACGTATTTCGGGCTGTACATAGGTTCCTTACGAATTTTGTAGCCGTTTTGTGGCCAGCTATTTTATACGTACTAACCGTTCGCAACGACTTGATTTGAATAATCTGCGGTGGGTTTCAATATGATTCCCGCCAACCATCAGACAAAATTGACCACCTGATTCACCTAAAAAACATCTTGGAGATATGACTATGAGTAAACTCATTTTCTGTCAATTCAACATCGACACAGCCAGCGTAGAACTGGTTTTTGACGATAGAAGCCGGATTTCCATTGACTTCACCGCCGTTGAAAACGAAGTTGCCGATAACCGCTTCCAGCGGTCAGAGCTGGATTATCTGATCTATAACGACCCGCTTGCTTATGCCGATCTGATTCTGAACAGCAAGCTGAACGTCCTGTTTGAATAAACCGACATGAGCATAAACGACAGCGGCCCGGTTCATAATGATTGGGCCGCTGCTTATGATATCATTGCATTATGCGAACTCATTTCTCGAACAGATACAGAAGATATCCATAACCCTCTGCTTTCATCTTTGCGTAAGGCACGAAGCGCAGGGCCGCACTGTTGATACAGTAGCGCACACCATTGGGGGACTCCGGGTCGCCGGTGAACACATGACCAAGGTGAGAATCTCCGGCACGGCTTCTGACCTCTGTACGGCGCATGCCGTGGCTCAGGTCCTCCAGTTCCACCACGGCAGGCTCTTCAATGGGCTTTGTGAAAGCCGGCCAGCCGCAGCCGCTCTCGTACTTATCCGTGGAGGAAAAGAGCGGCTCGCCGGTGACGACATCCACATAGATGCCCTTTTCAAACTTATCCCAGAACTCGCCTGTGAAAGGGCGCTCTGTGCCGCTCTCCTGCGTAACACGGTACTGCTCCGCCGTCAGCTTGTCCCGGATGGATTCCGCCGCGGGCTTCTGATAGTCGCCCGGATCGATGCGCAGCCGGGAAAACAGCTCCATCTCCGCGCGCGGGATGTGGCAGTAGCCGTTCGGGTTCTTTTCGAGGTAGTTCTGGTGGTACTCCTCGGCGGGGTAATAGTTCTTGAGTGGACCTATCTCCACGAAGAACTTTTCACTGCGTCCCCGCTCGATCTCCGCGATGCGCTCCACCGTTTCCTTCGCGCTTTCGTTGGTGTAATAGACACCGGTCTGATACTGGCTGCCCCGGTCGTTGCCCTGCCGGTTCTCCACCGTGGGGTCGATCACATAGAAGTAGGCCAGCAGCAGGGCGTCGAGACTCACCTGTCCGGGGTCATACTCCACCCGCACGGTCTCCCGGAAACCGGTGTTCCCTTTGCAGACGATCTTGTAATCGGCATCCGCCTCGCAGGTGCCGTTGGCATAGCCGCTCTCGGCATCAATGACGCCGGGGATGGACTGCATCAGCTGTTCCATGCCCCAGAAGCAGCCGCCCGCCAGATAGATGACATTGTCTGTGGTATCCATATAGGTGATCTCCTCGTCGGATCGGTCAAAAGCCGCTCCGTCCATGTTTGTTTCCTGTCCGCTCTTTTCCTTCGGCACAGTCTGCTGCCCGGCGGCGCAGCCGCTGAGCAGCAGCACTGCGGCGAAAAGCAGTGCCAATACACTTCGATACATCGTGTTTCCTCCTTCAGTGGAATCAGGGCTCACTCCGCCCTGTCGCAGTCCTGTCTCTTGTCGCGGCCGGGCCACAGGACGGTATACAGCAGCGACCCAAGGATACAGCCGAAGCCGGTGGAGAGCCACAGGCTGGACGTAACGGCACAGGTGCCGGTGGTGCAGCCCACATAGCGGTAGTACAGCCACCCTTTGGCACATCCCACCAGGGCAGGGCAATGGTGCACAGAATGCTCGTCAACTTACAGTTCTCTTATTATAATAAAGTAAATGGGTTAAAATCTTTGTTAAGAACGGGGATTTAATGGAAATATACCTTAAATTCGCTGAGAATAAAGCGATTGGAGCAAAAAGACAGGGGTAGCAAGAAGAAAGCACCTGCGAAAAAGAACCAAACCCCAAAGCCGCGCAGCCGTTTGTAAGGTTATCTGCTTTTAATGCGAAACCTGCATCTCCGGGTTCTTCTCCCCGAATTTCTCCCGCAGCGCGCTGCAGATATCCTCCCGGGACTTGCCCTGCTTTTCGCTATTTTTAATGAGTTTGTACGCCTGAAATAGTGCCGAGGGGCCGATCTCGCTGCTGAAAAAGCCGATACCCTGATTCCATGCCAGCAGCTCGAACACGTCGTCCAACGCGGCGCTCTCCACACCGTGGATATATGCCTTTACCAGCTCCCGCGCCGCCTGCCTCATCCGGCCCGCACCGACAGCGTTGGTCAGGGACAGCAGCAGCCGCGTTTCGTAGGGCAGTACGCGCTTCTCGCTCTGCCATGTGGTCTCCCAAAAATCCACGGCGATCTGCCCCAGCTTTTCATCGATCATGGGATAGTTCAAAAGAGCCAGCGGCTTGAAGGGAGCGGAGCTGTCGCCTTCCTTCTTCTCCACACGGCAGAACCAGACATGGAACTCCGCCTCACCCCGCTGCTCGGTGTAGTGCTCGTAGCCCAAGCCTTCCATGACAGCGTACAGTGGATGCGGCTCAAAGGTCTGGATGATGTGTAACCCTTCGCCCACCTCCAACGCCTCGGCTCGTTTCTTCAGCCCTTCAAAAAAGCTGCCCTGTATATGGCGCACATCCACGGTCTGAAACCCCTGCGCTTTGTCCTTCCAGTTTTCGTAACTCATGCGGTTATTCTCCTTTCCTCACTCGATAAAACCAGACGTGATATTCGCTGCCGCTCACCTTCTCCATGTGATGCTCAAAGCCCATAAGGGCCAGCACCGGGTACAGGGGAACAGGCTCGAAGGTCTGGATGATATGCAGTCCTTCGCCATTTTTCAGTGCGGCAGCCTTTGCCTTCAATGCGGGGAAGAAGTCCAGCTTTTTGCCCCGCACGTCCATCACTTCGAATGTGCTGATTTTGTCCTTCCAGTTTTCATAACTCATCGTCTTTACTCCTTTTGCAGAAAGCTCACGCCTCCTCAAAGCTGTCCTTACCCACGCCGCACAGGGGACATTCAAAATCCTCCGGCACCTCGCTCCAGGGCGTACCGGGGGCGATGCCGCCCTCCGGATAACCTGCGCTCTCGTCGTATTCCCAGCCGCAAACGCTGCATACATACTTCATCGTGCTTCTTCCTTTCTTTTTCTAATGATTTTGTTATTCTTCCACCAGCCGGCCGTCCACCGTCACGGTGACTACCTGCCACGGGATGAACTTCCCGCTCTGCTGGAGTGCCTTTTTCGCCACCAGCTCCAGTCCGCCGCAGCAGGGTACTTCCATGCGGACGACGGTAACGCTCTTGATGTCGTTTTCCCGGATGATCTCCGTCAGCTTTTCGGAATAGTCCATGCTCTCCAGCTTGGGGCAGCCCACCAGGGTGATGTGTCCCTTGATGAACCGCTCGTGAAAAGCGGCGTAGGCGTAGGCGGTGCAGTCGGCGGCGATGAGGAGCCGCGTACCGTCAAAATACGGGGCGTTCACCGGCACTAACTTGATCTGCACAGGCCACTGGGAAAGGCGGCTCGTCTGCTGGGTTTGCGGCGTTTCCACGACGGGCGCCTCCTGACGCTGAATATTCCGGGACTGGCTGCCGGGGCAGCCGCAGGGCAGGGTCATGCCCTCGTTCCGCATTTTCCGCTGCTTATTTTCCATGACGGCCTGCTCGTCATAAGCTGCCGCCTCCCGCTCCACAAAGGTGATGGCCCCGGTGGGGCAGGTGGGCAGGCAGTCCCCCAACCCGTCGCAGTAATCGTCCCGCATGAGCCGCGCCTTGCCGTCCGCCATGGCGATGGCTCCCTCATGGCAGGCCTCGGCGCAGGCACTGCAGCCGTTGCATTTTTCCTGATCGATCTGGATGATCCTTCGAATCATTTTGATACCCCCTTGCGGTTTCTCTTGACTTTGTGATTTTATTCTACTATCATAATTTATGAAAGTCCGTTGGCACACCAACACGGAGGCAAAAAAATATGCAGATCAATTTAGCAAACACACGGCTTTTTCGCGGAATGGAGCCGTCAGACATTGAGGAAATGCTCGGTTGCCTGCACGCGAAGGAGCACGCCTTTCAAAAGGGCAAGATTATCTTCCCAGAGGGGACTGCCACGGAGCAGATCGGCGTGGTGCTCTCCGGCCGGGTCATCATTGAAATGGGAGACGTGTGGGGCAATAACAGCGTCCTGAGCAGCATCGGCCCCGGCGGCGTCTTTGCGGAGGCGTACGCCTGCGTGCCGGGCGAGCCGCTGATGGTCAACGTGACCGCCGCCGAGGATACGCGAGCGCTGCTGCTGAATATCAGGCGCGTACTGGAACCCTGCGCCAATGTCTGCCCGCGCCATGTACGGCTTGTGCGGAACCTGCTGACGCTCTGCTCGGAGAAAAATTTGCAGTTCTCCCGCCGGGTGCTGCACACCGGCCCCAAGTCCATTCGAAAGCGGCTGCTGTCCTACTTCTCGGAGTGCATCAAGCGCACCGGCAGCTATTCCTTTGATATTCCCTACAATCGCCAGCAACTGGCGGATTATCTCAGCGTAGAACGCAGCGCGCTTTCCAACGAGCTGTCCCTCATGCGGCGGGACGGGCTCATCCGGTATGAGAAAAACCATTTTGATGTTATGGAGCAAATTGATAGTTGATGTAAAGGAGGTCGCCGATGAATATCAGAAAGCGAACGGGCGAAGTTGTCCCGTTCCAAAAAGAAAAGATCCTGAACGCCATGAAAAAGGCATTTTCCGGCCAAGGGCAGGAGATAGACGACCGGGTGCTCGATGAAATGCTGTCTGTCGTGCTCAAGCGCCTGCCGGAAAACAGTGGGCTGACCGTGGAGCGTGTACAGGATGAGGTGGAGCGCGTACTCATGGAGTGCGGACACTATGAGGTGGCAAAGGCATATATCCTGTACCGTGAAAAGCGCGCCGCCCTGCGCCGCGTCCGCGCAGACCTCGCCCGCGAGGTGGGGGATGATGCCCTTGAGGACGTCCTACGGCAGATCCAGAAGGATTTCGAGGAAGAGGTTTATCCCCTCAGCGCCTTGCAGCTGAAATTTGAGAGCTTCTGCAAGCCCGCCATGACCATGGAAGCGAAAATGGAAGCCCTTACCAAGGCGGCGGTGGAGCTGACCACAGTGGAGGCGCCCAAATGGGAGTTCATCGCGGCACGGCTTTTGAATCACACCTTTTCCAAGCGCAATGCCTCGCGGTGGACAGAGCGCGGTGTGAAAGGCCTGTATGAAAAGCTCCGCTATCTGACGGATAAGGGGCTGTACGGCGACTATATCCTCGCCCGCTATTCCCGTGAGGAGATCGACACTGCGGAGGGCTTTCTATGCCCGGAGCGGGACACGCTGTTCACCTATTCCGGCCTTGACCTGCTGCTCAAGCGATACGTCATCCAGTCCCGCAGCCGTGAGCCGTTGGAAACGCCGCAGGAGATGTTCCTGGGCATCGCGCTCCACCTTGCCATGAATGAGGCCTCTGACCGCATGGGCTGGGTCAGGCGGTTTTACGATATGCTCAGCCGCATGGAGGTCACCATGGCCACCCCCACCATGTCCAACGCACGAAAGCCCCATCACCAGCTTTCCAGTTGTTTTATCGACACGGTGCCGGACAGTCTGGACGGTATCTACCGCTCCGTTGACAATTTTGCCAAGGTCTCCAAGTTCGGTGGAGGCATGGGGCTGTACTTTGGCAAGGTACGGGCCACCGGCAGTGCCATCCGGGGCTTTCAGGGTGCGGCGGGCGGCGTCATCCGCTGGATCCGGCTGGTGAACGACACTGCCGTCGCCGTGGATCAGCTGGGCATGCGGCAGGGCGCAGTGGCTGTCTACTTAGATGCGTGGCACAAGGATCTTCCTGAGTTTTTGCAGCTGCGCACCAACAACGGCGACGACCGCATGAAGGCGCACGACGTGTTTCCTGCCGTGTGCTATCCCGATCTGTTCTGGAAATTGGCGGAGAAAAATCTTGACGCGCCGTGGCATCTCATGTGTCCCCACGATATCCTCACCGTCAAGGGCTACGCGCTGGAGGACTATTGGGGCGAGGAGTGGGAGAAACGGTATCTGGACTGCGTCAGTGACCCCCGCATCGAAAAGCGCACCGTCACCGTCAAGGATATCGTGCGGCTGGTGCTGCGCTCGGCGGTGGAAACTGGCACGCCCTTCGCATTTTACCGCGACGCCGTCAACCGCATGAACCCCAACGGCCATGCGGGCATGATCTACTGCTCCAACCTCTGCACGGAGATCGCCCAGAATATGGCGCCCATCGAGCATATCAGCACCTCGGTACAGACGGAGAACGGCGATACGGTGGTGGTGACGGCTACCCGCCCCGGCGAGTTTGTGGTCTGCAATCTGGCCAGCCTCTCCCTCGGAAATCTTCCCGTGGAGGACGATGCCTACATGGAGCACACGGTGGAGACGGCGGTGCGGGCACTGGACAACGTCATCGACCTGAACTTCTATCCACTGGAATACGCCCGGCTCACGAACCACAAATACCGCAGCATTGGACTTGGCGTCAGCGGCTATCACCACATGCTGGCAAAGCGCGGCATCCGCTGGGAGAGCGAGGAGCATCTCGCCTTTGCCGACGCGGTGTTTGAGCGCATCAATTATGCCGCCATCCGGGCGGACACAGCACTGGCACGGGAAAAGGGATGCTATGCGATGTTTGAGGGCAGCGACTGGCAGACCGGCGCGTATTTTGAGAAGAGGGGCTACACCTCCGACAAGTGGCAGGTGCTTGCCGAAACGGTGGCAGCGCAGGGGATGCGCAACGCCTACCTGCTGGCCGTCGCCCCCACCTCCAGCACCTCCATCCTCTCCGGCACTACGGCTGGGATCGACCCGGTCATGAGGCGCTTCTTTTTAGAGGAGAAGAAGGGCAGCATCCTGCCCCGCGTGGCCCCGGAGCTGTCGCTGGATACATGGTGGTACTATAAGGCGGCTCACCTCATCGACCAAAGCTGGTCGGTACGGGCCGCAGGCGTGCGCCAGCGGCACATCGATCAGGCACAGAGCATGAACCTGTATATCACCAACAACTACACCATGCGGCAGGTACTGGCGCTGTATCTGGATGCGTGGCACAGCGGCGTCAAGACGATCTACTACATCCGCAGCAAGTCCCTTGAGGTGGAGGACTGCGAAAGCTGCGCGTCATAGGGAGGAGCAGTACCATGGTAGAACTGAAGAAAAAGCCACTTTTTAATCCGGAGGGTGACATCGACGTGCGGCTGCGGCGTATGATCGGCGGCAACACAACGAACCTCAACGATTTCAACAACATGAAGTATCCGTGGGTCAGCGACTGGTACCGGCAGGCCATGAACAATTTCTGGATTCCGGAGGAGATCAATCTCTCGCAGGATGTGAAGGACTATCCCCGCCTGCTGCCGGCCGAGCGCACGGCCTACGACAAAATTTTAAGCTTTCTCGTCTTTCTGGACTCCATCCAGACGGCGAATCTGCCCAACATCGGCGCGTATATTACCGCCAACGAGGTCAATCTCTGCCTGTCCATTCAGGCGTTTCAGGAGTGCGTCCACTCCCAGAGCTACAGCTATATGCTGGACACCATCTGCTCCCCCGTGGAGCGCAACGACATCCTCTACCAGTGGAAGACCGACGAGCACCTTCTGCGGCGCAACACCTTCATTGGGAACTGCTACAACGAGTTCCAGGAGCAAAAGGACGCCCCTACGCTGCTGCGCGTGATGATGGCCAACTTCATTTTGGAGGGCATCTATTTTTACAGTGGCTTCATGTTCTTCTACAACCTTTCACGCAATGGCAAGATGCCCGGCTCGGCACAGGAGATCCGCTACATTAACCGGGACGAGAACACCCACCTGTGGCTGTTTCGCAACATTATTTTGGAGCTACAGAAGGAGCAGCCGGAGCTGTTCACGGCGGAAAACGTGCAGGCGCTTCGGGAAATGATGCTGGAGGGCGTGGAACAGGAGATCGCGTGGGGGCATTATGTCATCGGGGACGAGGTGCCGGGGCTGAACCGCCGGATGGTCACAGATTATATCCGCTACCTCGGCAATCTCCGCTGGACAAGCCTCGGGTATCCGACGCTGTATCCCGGCTATGAGAGCGAGCCGGAGAGCATGGCATGGGTCAGCCAGTACGCCGACGCCAACATGGTCAAGACCGATTTCTTTGAGGCGCGCAGCACCGCCTACGCCAAGAGCACCGCACTGGAAGACGATCTATAAAGAACGCCAGGAGCAAAGGTCTATATACTAGACTGTATAGGTGAAGGTAATCTGGGGTGCATACTATCAGCTGTAAGGACACATATGTGGACACAAGTATTTTGAAGGAAAAAGCAGAGAGCAGAGAGCTTATCTCCTCCCATCTTGACGAGGACGAGTTTTGCCGCTATGTGATACACAGTGGGACATAAGCGGCATAGCCCTTGACCTGCCGGAAACCCACAGGGACGATTTTTTCAGCGTCCCGGAACAGGCGGCTATGGCGCTTATAAAGAATCAGCCCAGCAGCTTTGCCTTTATGCTGCTCTCCTTTACAAACGGGTCCGACCAGAAGCGGGAATCATAGGAGTGGTTGGCATTGTCGCCCTGAACGTAATAACAGTTTTCCGGCACAATCAGCGTAATGCCATTCCGAACGACAGCTTCGCCGCCGGATGCCGTAATTCGCTTTACAAGAAGCCTCCCATCCCGTTCAAAGATGATAATATCCCCATCGGTCAAATCTCCGTACAGCCGTGTCCCCAGAATAAATGATGCTTTCTTCAGTGTCGGTTCCATGGACTCAGTCGGGACATACCCGAGAAAGAGCACTGTTTTCATAAGGACAAGTAGCAGCAGTGAGGACAGGATCGGAATAAGCAGCCAGCGGTTATTCTTGAAGAGTTTCATAACTTCCCCCAAAACGCAAAACCCTCCCTCCGCAGTGTTTATACTGAGGAGGGCGGGTTTGCTATATCGTTTTCAATTGTGCATAAATCAGAATGCCGCAAGGTCCGGATGCGATCTGAGATATTTCCTGGTGCGGGAGATTCGGGCGGCGACACATTTGTCGCTTTCCCCGAGTATGCTGCCGATTTCCGCGTGGGAATAGCCCTCGGCGCTGAGACGGATCGCCCGGATGCCTTTCGCCATCGCCTCGGAAGCGTTGGCCTCCAGCCGGTCGAGTATCATGCTCAGTTCGTGATGCTCGTCTAAACTATCTTCTTTCCCGAGCACCTCCGGGATCAGCTCACACTCCTTTGCCGCCCGACGGTTGGCATAGATCAACGCCGTGCATATCTCGTTCCAGATTAGCCTGTATGCATACGTAGAGAAGCATCCTCCTTTATCGCTGTATGCCGCCTTGCAGAGGCCAATGCAGCCGATCTGATAGAGATCATCGTAACTGTAGATACTGTTTTGACCGGGATTATGTACCTTGTCCTTGATCACCTTCCCGACCAGCCCGATGTTTTGCTCCACTTTTCTCTGCTGGGGTTGTGTAAGCGTCATGATGCTTCTCCTCCTTTGCATGGGCGAAATCCGGCCGGCTGTTGTTTCCTGCGATGCTCCAGGAGCTTCTTGCTTTCGGCGATGACCTCGTTGCAGTAATATTCACCGAGAAAGCCAATGTGCGCTTTGGAAAGCGGTACCTGCAGAAGCCCTGCCAGCCACAGGTAGGCGTCCTGCTTACTCATCAAACCGCTTAGATAGAGTTGGTCGAAATAGTGGTGCGCCTGATTCCGAAGCGTGCGCAGCTCACGGTTAGCCAATGTGCCGACGGGGATATTCGTGCCCGGATGGGTGCGGACATAAGCGTCACACCGCGGATAATTGCTGCAAACATAGAGCATGGTATGGCTGTGGTTCTCATGGTAGATGCCGTCTGCGGAGCGCAGCACAACGGTGCCGCCGCAATACTGGCAGCGCATGGCGGACGGGTTGATTCCTTTCTTCTTTTTCTTGTGTTTCACGATTCCTTTCACCTCCGTCAGGATATAGAGGAAGGCCGGAAAACTGCATGAAAACCAAGGACGGCAAAGTCGGTTTCTACATACCGAGCACGTTCCTGTCATCAAAGCAGCTTTCCGGCCAATGAGTTCAGTTGTGGCTTGCACCGTATGGATCGCTCAGTGCGCAAATCCGTAACAGTTTCTCTCCCGCGGGGAGAGTCTAACTCCGGGAGCTCTTCCGAAGTACTGAAAGCCTGAGTGCAAGCCCCTGCCACGGTTACAGCTTAGCATATCAGGATCCAAAAGTCAAGCCCTAAAGTAATGTTTTTAATCTTTTTATTATAATATTTCTGAAAGTTTTGTATTTTGCAATTCAGAACCGGTCTGGAGGAAAGATACACCTCTCTAAACTGCCCGCGCTCTCCAAAATGGCGATGTCAATATTCGTAATCATCCTCGTCATCGTCCTCATCATATGGCGAGCGTTCTGATGGGCGCCGGTTCCGAATAAAGCGCATGGCGACCAGCGCACCTGACGCAAGAAGGAGCCCTCCGCCGAACAGGATAATGTGCATCACGGGAATCCCGCCGACGGTAGGACGGCCCGACTCCTGCTCTTGCGCATTCTGCGAAGCGGCATCCGCGTTCTCCGCACTGCCTGTTGTCTGCGTATTCTGTTCTTGTTGCGTCACATCAGGACTTGGGATATCGCCCGGCGCCGGCACGGCGGCATTTAGTGTCAGGCAAGAAAGGACATAGCTGCCGCTATTGCCCAGCTCGGTTCGTAAAATCCCGTCCTGCCCCACGGCAATCGTGCCCGGATAAAGTCCTACATCCGTCTTGAGCTGGAATTCAACGCCCGCCCACCGGGGGCCAAGCTGTACCTCAAGGATGACGGGCTGCGCGACTTGAAGCTCCGTGCCGTCCGTGTCATCGCCGGTAGCATAGACAACGCCTGTACACATGAGAATACAGCACAATAGCGCCAGCATTATGCCGATGCCTTTTTTCATCTTTTTCATAATGACCTCCTGTAATTTGCATAGAAAAAGACGGCCTGATTTCTCAAGCCGTCCTCTCTGATGCTGTATTTTGTTTTTACTTGATCGTATCCTTGAGTGCCTTTCCCGCCTTAAAGGAAGGGGATTTGCTGGCTGGGATCTCGATCGTTTCGCCGGTAGCCGGGTTTTTGCCCATCCTCGCGGCGCGCTCCTTCACTTCAAAACTGCCGAAGCCGACCAGTTGGATCTTGCCGTCGGTTTTCAGTGCTTCCGTGATACCGTCAAATACGGAATTGACCGCTGTTTCCGCGTCCTTTTTGCTGAGATTGGCCTTTTCAGCCACATAAGAAACGAGCTCTTTCTTTGTCATAGACTTTAGTCCTCCTTCTGCACCCGTTTACAACCGTGCACCAATTATCCTTTGGTCTGAGCGCAGTCAGTCATAGCCTCACGAGTGATGTGGGTATATTATAGCATGAAGAATTCTGATTGCAATGCTCTTTCAATGCTACGTTCATCACCGGCAATAACTGAGAAAGGGACACTATATCCGCTGGAGATGAAAAAAACACGCTGACCCGCAGAAAAAGGATATGGACGCTTTCGACCTCTTGGATAAGATCCCCGGTGTCAGGCGCGGTCCAGGCGGCGTGATCTGCCTTTATGACAGGCTGGTCTCATTGAAGGGGTCGGATCGGGTCATTCCCATCAACTATCTCTGACATCTGTACTGCCCGCAGGATTTTGTCCTGCGGGCAGTTTTTCGCTGTTTGAGCGTGGGTTTTGCTGCAAGCACCCGCATTTAAGGCATACGCCGTCCGACCATACGTGCCGGCATTCCTGGCCCGGGGACTGCTTGACGCCCTTCTTCTCACGGTTCCGCGGCCGATTTCTTCTACGCCTGTCGTTTTTCATATCGTTCCTCCATAACGAATCCGGGGATGTGCGTTCAAGCATATCCCCGGACAGGTGTTATTTACTTCTTCACGGCAATATGCTTGCCCGTTCTGCGCTTTTTCAGGTAGAAAAACGCTGTGCAGCCTACTCCGGCCGCCGCAAGCCCGAGCAGTGAGATCCAGAGCATAAGATCGGCGTCGTCTCCGGTCTTGGGAACATCCACCTTTGTCTTGTCGTTATGGATCTTTACCGTCAGTGTCTCGTTTGCAACAAGCGTGATTTTGACGGGGTCTGCGATCTTGTACCCTTCGCTGGCGCTGTTTTTCAGCTCCGTGACGGTATACTCGCCGATGCGCAGCTTCTCAATGAAGATTTCGCCCTTGGCGTCGGTCGTAAACGTCATATCGTAGCCGTTGGCGCCGGTGATGCGGAACGCAAAGCCCTCTTTCTTTCCGTCGCTGGTGGTCTTAATAATCTTGAGGGAGCCCTTCAGAGCATGGTTGATAAAGCCCTTTCCGGATTCGTTCTCAACGGTGTAGGTTTTTCCGTCGGTATCGATCTCCACATAGTAGGCTTTCTCGTCCGGAATAAAGCCCTCCGGTGCGGTTTTCTCCCTTACCAGTACGCCGCCGTACTCCAGATTCTTCATCCAGTAAACGCCGGCAGAGGACTCCTCCATGGTGCCGAGCAATACATCGTCCTTGTCCAGCGCCTTGTTCCCGTTAACATCACGGTAGACCTCGAATACCGCGCCGCTGAGTTTATTCTCGGGATAGTCTGCGTCATACTTTGTCAGTGTGACGCTGCCGCGGATAAGTTTGTTTGCAATCTTGATCTCAATGACCTGTCCCTGCTCCTTGACCGTTACCGGGAACAGCTCTTCGCTCAGAACGAAGCCCTTGGGCTGCTCGATCTCGCGCACGAGCCAGTTGCCGGCGGGGATCTTTTCGAAGCGGAATCTGCCATCCTCGGCGGATACGGCTGTCAGCAGTGCGGTATCCTTCGTGAATCTCGTTTCGGATGCAGCAAACAGACCCATGACCGCACCGGAGAGTGGCTTATCGTTTGCATCAACCTTCAGACCCGAAACGGAGCCGTAGATCAGCTTATTCTCAATGGCTGCGCCCTCGTTGGCAATCAGCTTGACAAGCTTCTTGTCTTGCCCGGCGTAGTCAAACGACACCGGATACTTCGTATCGCCAAGCTGGTAATGGCTGTCGGTAGATATCTCCTGCAGGTAGAAGCGTCCAAAGGGGAGATCCGTCTTGCACGTCGCTTTTCCGTCTTTATTCAAGGACACCATCTCGATCAGGCCGTCCTGCGGGATGCTGCTGCCATCGGCTGCCACAAGCTTCTCCGCAGCATAAAGGCCGAATGTAACGTGCGTGAGCTCGCCACTTTGGCCAATGCCGAACAGCGTATCTGTTTCCATGGTCTTTACCAGACTGATCTCCACACGCTGGCGTTCATTGTACATATCTGCCCGAAGCTCGGCGACCGTAACCTCCTGTCCGGCATATACCAGCTCGACCGTATGCGGTTCGGTCTGAAGCGCCATGCCGTGCGGAGCTTGCTTCTCGGTGATCACATACTTGCCAAGGTAGAGTGCCTTACTGACGGCCATGCCGTCCGATTGCGTGGTGACGGTGTCTACGATGTCCCCGGCCTTTACACGCAAGGTTCCGTCAGGGGTGTAAATATCCTCCGCAGCAGCGATATCAAAGACTGCTCCCGGAAGTCCGGTATTCTCATATACAGGCCGGAAGATGGATCCCTCGTTTACAACGCTGCTGAAGACCTCGCCGGTCTTTTGGATACGGATGACGCCTTTTTGCGCCATGTTGGACTTTGTAACTGTCACGACAGTCTCTGACCCATCCACGGTAAACGGAACCGGGGCGGTATCCAGCACATAGCCATGGCAGGTTGTCACCTCGATCAGCTCATAGCGGCCGTAGGGCAGCTCGCAGGGGAGCATAAGCGTGCCATCGTCTGCGGTATAGAATGTGGAGATGGTCACTGGCACCGGATAATAGACGGTCTGTGAAATCAGTTCGCCGGAGGTCAGGTCTCTGACCTGAAAACCGATGCCTGCTGCCGGAATAATCTTTCCGGTCTCAGCATCGCGTTTTTCCACGCGGATAAAGCTGGTGATGGTCTGGTTGTTCAGGATATAGGAGTACAGGTGTCCGTCGGAGCTGATGAATACGGTAAAGTCCGGAACAAAGGCCTGTCCTTCCTGACCCTCGATCTGGTGTACGGTATAGCGGCCGTAAGGCAGATCCTTGGAAAGTGCTACGCCGTTTTCATCCGTCACGAGCAGATCGCGCTCGCCATCTTTGGCTGCGTCATAGCTTCCGGCACTTGAGAGATAAAGCTGAAACATCGCACCTGCTTCCGGCTGCTCGATAATGCCTGCATTGCCGGAGGGGTTGAACTCCGCCGCCAGTTCAGATCCGTTTTCGGGTTCTGGCTTCGCTTCATTCTGACTGGGAATCAGCGTATCGGCTGCTTCCGGTTCAGACTCGGCCGGCGTTTCCGTATCGGCTTGATTGGGCATTTGTGTTTCTTCCGCTGCCGGTTCGGCTGCGTCCTTTACATCATCGGAAGCTGCAGTTCCCTGCGCATCCTCCGGTGCGGCAGCGTCCGGGCTAACAAAATATGCGGGGCCTTCCGGTGCTGCAGGGATCTCAGCCTCCGCCTGCGTGGTTGGCGCGTTCTCGGAGGTTTCCAGTTCGGCATCAATATGCTTGATCAGGCGGATGCTGCCTTTGATTACCGTTTCGGTCACGGCGTTAGCCGTTGTATTGTGTTCAACCGTATACTGACCAGGCGCTGCACCAACGGCATGTTCCGTCGTATCGAGGAGGTACCCCTCCGAGGGTTCCATTTCACGGATCGTCCAGTCGGTATCGCAGATATACTCTTTGCTGGTGAACTGACCATTGGCGTCTGTGTAATACACATCGACAAGCTTCCCACCCTTGTAGATTCCGTATTTAGCGCCTGACAGCGTGGCGTCGCCCTGCGGTGTTCCGCTTTCTGCGTCCGTCTTGGTTACGGTCACGGTAAACTTTTTGAGGATATTGGCAAAGCTGCGCTCTGCAACCCGGTTCCACTGGATAGATACCGACTGGGGATCAGGGATAACGTAACGAATGGCCGTATCGACCTCCTCGATGGTATATGGGCCGCCAATCAGGACATTGCGGAACTTAGCCACGCCGGTGGAGTCCGTTACCGCATACTCATCGACGTTCAGGCCGGAAAGGGATTTGCCGTACAAGCGAAACTTTACGCCCTCAACGAATCCGTCTTCCGAAGTCTTGGTCACCTCCAAAGCACCGCGTTTGAGCACGTTGTTGAAGGTCACGGTCGAGGTCTGTCCGCCGACAATGGTGACCTGCTGTGAAGTCTGGGGCGTATAACGCTCAATGTCCGCTTCTGTTACGGTATAGGTGCCGGCCATGAGCTCGGATACGTCAATCGTGCCGTCGCGGCCGGTAGTCACAGTCTTGGTGATTCCGTTGCCGGAGATCGTGAAAGAAATGCCGGCCACAACGCCATCCTCGCTGGTCTTGACCAAATGCATGGTTCCGAGCGCCTCCATCTCAAGCCGAAGATAGGCGCTGACAGGGTCTGACACATTTTCACCGTAGGTGACAACGTCCTGAATGCCGGCGCCTTTGTTGCCGTCCGTCCAGACGACCACACCGCTTCGCACGCCGTTGGTCTTGCTGGCGCTTACGCGGATATCGCCTGCAATCGGCATGTCGGAGGTGATTGTCAGGCGGTTCCCGCTTCGGGAGAAGCTGATTCCGGGTTCCGAGGAGCTGAACGAGAAGTTCGACAGCACTCCATTGGTATCCGTCAGTGTCACGGTATATCGCGTGCCGTCGTATTTGAGTTCATAGCTGTGTGCGCTGCCAATGCTTCGTGCGCAGAAGCTGGGGATCTCGGCGTGACTCTGCACGCTGGCGGCCATGGAATTATAATAGGAGCGGATCTGGCTGCGAAGCGGATGCTCGTCCCGGATATAACTCCAAACCGCGTTCTTCCCATAGCCGGAGGGATCCACCTTGTTGAAGCTTGCGTCACGCTCGCCGACAACCGTCTCCCAGACCAGCAGCTGTGTAGCGATTATATGGCTTAACGCAGCTGCGTCCGAGGCGTTCTGAGAACGCCAGGATGTGGATACATTGCCCTGATAGCCATATTGCATGATCCGGCCAAGCAGAACCTTGATGGTATCCGGGGAAATGGTCGGATTGAGGTGGCTGGGGTAGTTTTCCCAAAATGTCTCATCCTTGTGGGAGAGAGTATCGCCGGCATTTTGCCCGATGCCGGGCTCGATGCAATACGAAACCTGACCGTTATAGGTGCCGATGCTATGCACCGTTGTGTATTTGCTGTTGAGAAACCGCCATCCGCCCATCAAAGATGTGGCAGAGTGGCCCCACGCCGTCGCAGAGTAGTTGCTGTCACCGTCGCGTGGGAAATCCACCATGTAAGCGTCTACCGTCGTTGCGGCAAACACAGGTGTGCTGATAGACAAAAGCGTCATCATGCACATGAGCAGGGACAAGAATGCCGAAAGGGCTTTCTTGAGCGTTTTACGTTTCATCGTTCCTTTACCTCCTGTTTTTTGCAGCAAAGAAGCGCACCGTTTCCGATGCGCTTCTCGCTGCGTGATGTGGTTTGGCTCAGGCGCAGCCGATATACAGATCGTATCGTCCGTCCGCTCTCGGCAGTGCCCAAACGCAGAAATATATGATGCCGTCTGCTGCGTTCAGTTCCGGCCATGATTTGATATCCCACTCAGGATAGATGGATATATCTCCGGCGATAATGGGGGGTATCCCGGCGTTCTGTTGCGGTAGAGTCATATGTAAAACCAACTCCAACGCCGCGGTTTCGCGCAAATGAGGTTCGTTCATGGCCGGCTCTTTGAGTATGGCCGGTTCTGATTCCGGAGGGCTTGACGGCTGTAAGGTGTACTCCGGAGTGTCGCAGTATGGCTCCCGGCTCTCGCTTGAGACTTTTCCCCGTGTACTGCCGGGAGGCGGTGGGTTTGTCCGGTACGCGGATACGCACTGAGCATTACGGCAATATGCTCATCCTGCCAGATTGAAATAGCCACGATCCGCTTCGTCAACGCAGCGGCTGAGTATCTCGAAAAACCGTTCCGGCGTGAGCTCCGTATCCAGCCAGTGGGTAGCGCGATAGGAATAACAGCCGACGTCCTCGTTGATGGCGTGGCTGCCCAGTACGCTGTGCAGGTTCAGTTCGTTGGCGAGCTGCTGTTTTCGTGCGCCATCCGGGTTTCGGATCGCCTTAGCCAGACAGACGACCAGCAGCGGGTGCAGCGGCGAGAACGAGATCTGCATATAGTAGCCGCGGTGATCCAGCGTCAGCGAAGTTTCGTCCTCCGCCTCCACCTTCATGTGGGACAGGATCATTCTGCGGGCTTTTTGCGCAAGATCCGTTCTTCTGACCTGCTCTGCGCGGGTCAGATCGTAATCAAGCATAGTTGTTCAACCTCCTTGTCATTTTCTGTTCGCTCCGGTCATCTCGGGGTAGCGATGTGTGTGATCGCGCCCCAGATCCGATTGGATTCGTTGTTGATGCCCAGAATCCGTACCGTTACGCGAGAGCCTCTGGGCGGGCGCCCGCGCTTAGGATAGCTGCACAGACAGTCGATGCCGCCGTCCAGTGAGACGAACACGCCGTTCATGTCCACCATACTGACAGTACCTACATAGCGGTTGCCCACAGAATAACGCCGCAGCGCCTTTTCATAGGGGTTCTCGCCGGCCTGCTTGATGGAGGCGCTGACCCGGATACGGGTTCGGTCACTGCGGTCGATGCTCAGGATCTTAACCAGAATGCGCTGCCCGGGCTGAAAGCTGTCCTGCGCATCCAGCATACGCTGGTAGCTCAGCTCACGAAGCGGGATGTAGAGCTCCAGGCCGAACAGATCCACGAAGATGCCGGCACGAATGACGGATACGACGCGAGCTTCCGCACAGATACCTTCGTAGAGAAGATTGTTTCCATCCCGGTCTGTACCGAAATAGTACGCGCGGCGCTTGGCGGACATAGCCTCAAGACGACTGCCGACTGCAACGCCCGCCTTGGCGTCGATGCCCTTGATGATGTAATCCACCTCCGCCCCCAGGCGCTTGGTGACCATGTAGTGCAGCACATCCTCCGGAAGTCTGCCACGGAAATCCTCCGGCGGCTCCACCGCCTCCTCCGCAGGAATAATAACCTTGATATCGCCATGATAAATGACTGCAAGAGAACGTGAGGGATGGTCAGCGGGGCGCTCGATGCCCTGAATGGTCCCGGTCAGGATCCGTTTGGTCTTTAAGGATTCTACCAAGTCCAGCAAATCGTTGCGGGCTTTGTCCGCTTCCGTTTCCACACTGGGGCGCTCGTCGATGGATACTACCGGCGACGCCGGTCTGGCAGCGGCGCGCCTGCGCGGCTTCTTCTCCGGAGCTTCGACGCCGTCGGATGCATCCCCGGACAGTTCTGCCGCTGCTGTGTCAGACTCACTTTTCTTGGCTCTTGGTTTTCTGGTTCGGCGGGCCGGCGGGCTCTCTTCAGGTTTTTTCTCCTCCAAGTCGGAATCGGTCTGGGACACCGGAGCTTCCGGCGCAGTTAATTCATCGGATCCGGCCGGAAATTCTCCGGGAAGTTCAGTGCCCGATCCGGTCTGGGATACCGGTGCTTCCGGGGTGTTGCGCGCGGCGTCTTCGATCGGCATCCCTTCGGGATTCGCAGATTCGGAATCAGTCTGGCAAATGTCGATGAGATCAGCGTCTCCGGGCGCCCCTTCAGCGCTGAGCACTCTATCCGGCTCAGGTTCAGTTTCAGTCTGATGTAATGCGTGTTCATTGATGTTTTCTTCCGTTGCGGCCGCAAGAATTTCTTCTTCCGGAATCACCGCCGTTTTTTTCGTTGCCATTGTTTGATCCTCCGTTTCTTTTGTTTGAATATAAAAAGAGCGTCCCATTTCTGAGACGCCCATCTGCCGGTAATGTGTTTTATTTGTTAGTCTGTCCGTATTGCCGATACGCTCGGTGTTTTGTGATATAGTCCATTTGCTCGCCACTAATTTAACTATCTTTCAGCATTACAACATCACTAAAGTTAAATGTCAGCTTTTTAGTTAAAGCATTGAGTTCAAAACTCGCTCGGCGGTTTTGCGGAGCTGTACAGCGTTCTGCGTTTTGAGGGTATGGACGATGTGTGCGGCCGCTCCTCAGACACTGCGCGTGACAAAGTCGTCTCGGTCTGGAGAAAAGGCGCTGCCGCGCGCGGGGGTGTGTAGTCAAGAATGCTGACGGGAGTCAATTCCTTGGCCAGCGGGTGGTCAGCATAATCAAACTTTTTCAGTTTCAGGACATTGTGTCCTCGGATGACCACCAGCAGTTCCTCGTTGGGGATGCGCAGCACCTCGTCCGGAGTCAGCAGCCGTCTGCGCCCCTGACCCTCCGTCTGACGGTATTGGGGGATGACCTGCGCTACGGCAATGGTCTTGCGCACGGTCATGGTGGAGTTGATCTCCACCGACATATCACCGCTCCGCGCGGAGAAGTACTCGGCGCTGACCTCATCGGTACAGCCCAGCATGAGCTGCACGTCCAGGTTACCGACGATCTCCGCCCAGAGATTGTTGGGATACCGGTTCTGGAGCTGACCGAGGCTCTGCACGGCCAGCATCACATAGATCGCACGGCTGCGGATAACGCTGAGCGTACGGGCAAAATCCGAACCGTCCGCTGCGCCGCCGAGCTTGCCCACATTGTTGAACTCATCGAAGATGAGGTTGACCGGGACTTTGCAGCGCAGCTCCGGCGTGCTGTCGGCATAGCGCACCAACTTGATGAATAGAAACGAAAAGAACAGCGAGGACAGAAACGCCATCGTTGCGTCCTGGTCGCTGAGTATGACGAAGTAGGCGCATTTGCGCTTGCCCGGCGCCGTGAGATCGATATCGCTGCGGCTGATGATGTCCCGCACAGCCTCGTTCTGTAAGACCTGTAACCGGGTGCCGAGTCCAAGGACGATGCCGGAACGCACCGTGTCGCTGGCCTGCGAGAAAAGATTGAACGGCGCACGGGCGGGGTGATCCAGCGGCAGCTTCTCAAAAAGCGCCGTCAGCTGCCGCTCGCTGTTTTGAGTCAGGAGCCGGTAGGCGGCCGCCAGGTTCTTCGTCTCCGGGCTGCGGCTCCTGTCCAGATCGATATAGAGCACCAGCGCTTTGAGCAAATTGGCCTCGCCGTTGTCCCAGAAATGGTCGCCCTTGCCCTCGCTGGTGTTGGAGATGATGACATTGGTCAACACCTGCGCCAGCAGAGTATCGCCGTTCAGGTCTGACATGCAGTTCCATGAGTCGCCGTGCCGGGGGTCTACCAGATTGAATACTTTTACCTCATACCCGTTCTTGCGGAACAACTCGGCGGTATCGTTATAGAGCTCCGCCTTCGGATCCGTAATGACTGCCGACTCTCCGCGCTTGAGTATGGTGAACAGTGCCGGACGGATCACGCCACGGGATTTCCGGGTACCTGATGCACCGAATACGGCGATGTGGCGGTTCAGTCTGGTGTCTTTAGGTAAGCAGACGACGCTGCCGTTTTTTTCGCCCAGGATGATGCCATCGGCCTGCGACGGAGGCTTGATCTCCAGAATCTCTTTCAGTTCCTTGTCCTTCATCCATGAAGCGGTGCCGTAGGTTCCGTACTTGCTGCGGGTAAATCCGCGCTCATCGTAGTCCTTGGAGCTGAATTTATCGTGGAAACGCACATAGGCCGTGATACCGACCCCGGTCAGCAGCAGTATACCGATGCTTTTTAGCCCCGGGATGCTGAAGGCGCTGCCCAGACACACGATCGGATTCCAGTCTACGGCGCCGATGGTCGTTTGCCCTGTAAGACCGCCGGAATTCATCCAAAGCTCGTAGTTTATCAGCAATTGGCCAAGCACTCCGCCCAGGTAAAGCAGGGTGATAAGTCCCGGTATGGAGACGGCGATGATGGCTGCTGCTCGCTTTTTATCCAGAATGCATTCCTCCTTTATAGTCCCAGTTCTGCTTCTACTGTGGCAGCGTCGATGGTTTTGAGTGTGATATACGGGCCAAGGTACTCTCTTAGAAAGGGCGCTTGATCATCGAAGCAGAGTACCTCGAAGCTCCCTGCACCGGTCTGCATTGCCTCACGAAAACGGATCAGGCGTGCGATGTCGCCGTCAAGATGCGAGAAAACACAGGTGCCGCCGATACTGGCGTCGTATTCCATGAATCCCCGGTTATATGACCGGACGTCTGGGTCGAACAGCAGCTCAAGCAGTTTTTCTTTCCAGTCTGGGACGGTGAGCAATCTGAGCTGCCGGATGCCGCCGGCATTCATGGGCACAAAATAGATGTGTCGATAGATTCCATCAAACCGAAGTTCCAGTCGCCGGTTTTTATCCGACTCCAGCAGTGTGGTCAGCGCCGTATCATAGGACTCGCCCAGCAGGATTGCGGAGTCGATGCTCTGAACCCCGGCATTCATGCGGGCAAGCTCTGTCAGGCTGTGGAGTGCTTTGAACTCTCCCATGCCGTTCCATTTCATCGCGGCGTTCCGCGTGTTGTAAACGGCGTAACAGCTGCCGGAATAGAAGATTGCGCCGACGATGCGTGTGAACATGGTTTTGTTCTGTTCCGCAGGGGTGATCCTCTTGAAGTCCCGCGCCAGGTAGAAGGCAGGCGCGTCCGGTGTTATCCGAAGGATGGCACGGTTTTGCAAGGCGGGGAGCAGATAGGCCTTTGTCTCGACACCGGCGATCAGGTGCATCCCAATCGTCTCGGCAACCCGAAGGTTACGGTCCCGATGCGCCATACCGCCGGGAAATCTATGATTGTAAAACGCGGCCATATAATAGCCGTATGCGTCCGGATGTATCCATTCCAGTATGGGGAGAGCGCCCTTACAGAAACGAATCGCTTTGGCATTCCCGATACCGGTCATCTGCAGCAGCTTTACCCTCATCCGCTCATCGGTATCCGGGTTACGAAGCTCCTGTGTTGTGGAAAGTTTACCCACCAGCGCTCTGAGAGTACGCTCGTTTCCCAGCACGCCAAGCGAACGGACAGGGTATTCGCCGGCGAGCCCAAGCACTGTGATAAGCCGATGCACATGACTTCCCGGCCGAACGGTAATCATTGTTTCAAGCCCCGGAATGCAGGAACTTTCCGACAACATGACTGCTCTCTTTGTCGGAAACCGTCTGCGCAAAAAGCCTGAAAAATATCGGTTTCATCGGTGTTTTCCGGCTGTAAAAAGATATGTCATTTGGGAGGCAGGTTTTTGCCCTGTTTTTACACATGTTTTTGACGCTGCTCCGGCACATTTTCATGGAGCATCACCCCCTCATCCGGGATCAGGGGCTCAAGTACCAGCCACTGTGGAAAATCCCGTGCCGGGACCACATACACCTCCGTACGCTCCTGCGTGGAGGCCGCGCTGCAGTAGAAATGATCGCAGCACGGCGGCGCGTCATCCGTAAGCACATACATGGCGACGGTATCGGAGACCATATTGATCTCAATATTGTCATGATCCCGGTACCGACGCTCCGGCCTGCCTTTTTCATATACATGGCGGAATATCATAATGCTTTCGGGGTATCGAACCGGCGCTTTGCCCTGAAAGAAGTTCCTGAGCGCCGGGTACAGGATGCCCCGAATATAGGAGGCGGAGCCCCTCTCCTTTTTGGGGAGCAGCAGAGGCAGCCGGATGCAGAACCACCCTTCGATGGTAAAGCCCGCTTCTATTGGAACCGACTCTGCTGCAACCGCATCCACATCCTGCAGTGCCCGCGGATTTCCCGTGTAGGCGGGAAGCGCTCTGGTCAGCAGCGTCAATTTTTCGCTTTCCTCAGCCAGCTTCAGCGCCATGGCATACGCCAGCTCCATGCTTTTCCCTCCGGTCAGACAGCGGAGATTTTTTATGGTCATGCCGAGCCGTCGATCCTGCGTCTCTATTTTATCCAGCAGATGAATGAACGAGCTTATCGAGTCCATCGGTTGCAGCCTCCTCTGTGTAAAATGTAATGTCCGGTTCTTCCTGCCCGGCAAAGTTGACGGTTGCAAACAGGCAGGGCGCCTTGGGGCGCATCATCTGGGATGCCATGGCGATATTGGGCAGGACAAAGATATATTTCATCTCGTCATCCTGCGGCTGCAGCAGCTTGCTAAGGTGCTGCTCACCGTCATACAGCACGACGATCTCATAGCCGGTGTTTTCCTTCAGAAAAAAGATTTGGGACGGGTAGACCGCAGGATAATGCGCCATGGGATCCACATAGTCGATAAACCGCAGCAGCACCCATACGGCAAGGATCGTCCGCTGATCCGGCTTGCATAGTCCATCCAAAGCCAGATAGTAGCCACCGGCCACATCCGAGATTTGATGCTCCCTTTTCAGATTGCGAAGAATCTTCTCCGCCGTCTCCGGGGTTTTGTCCCGCAGCAGTCGGATCACCTGTGTTTTGGTCAGTGCGCCGTACTGCGACAGCCATTTGATCACATGGCGCTCATCATCAAGCAGCATGTTGTTCACCTCCTTCTGCGTGTGCGTATTCTTTGCAAAATGCGTATTCTACGCTGAATGCGTTTTCTCCCTCTGCCGTTCTTTGAGGATTGCCTCCAGCTCGGCGCGATCCGTGGTGATCATTTCCTTTTCCAGCTTGGAGGCCTTCACCACCACAGGCACTTTGTTGTTGTTGGAGCTGATGAGCGCCTCGCCGCGCTCGAAGCGGGTGATGGCGCGGATCTCCGTGCGGGTGAGCTTCAGCGTTTCCTGTACATACCGGGCCTCGTCCGGCTCCAGGTTCAGAATGATCTTGTTCTTGGAGTTGTTGATGATCGCCCTGCCGTACTTGCCGTCCTCCAGACCGAAGAAATCCGACAGGTCCTGCGTTGCGGAAATGGCCGCTCCGCCGAAGCCGCGGATAACCTTGAATATCTCAAGACAAAACTCTGCGGCCATGCGGTTGGAGCTGGCGCCGATCAGCTGCCAGATCTCGTCGATAAAGATGGCTTTGCGTTTGGTGCGGTCAGACTTTATCTGATCCCACACATAATCCAGTGCGATGAACATACCCACCGGAAGCAGCTTGCCCTTCAGCTCCGACAGGTCAAGGACGATGTACTTATTAGAGAGGTCTACATTGGTCTGTCTGTTGAAGCTTTGGGCGCTGCCGGTGACAAAACGGCTGATGATGGCCGCCAGCCGCTGGGTCATGGGATTCTCCTGCAAGTGCTTATGCAGGTCGCCCAGGATGGGCATCTGCTTCATTTTGGGCGGAGCGGAGGACATGTCCGTATAGATGGAGTCGTTATCATGGGTGATGCCGAAATCCGCATAGGTTCGGATCAACGCTTCATCCAGCATCTGCTCCTCCTCGTTGCTCATATCGGGGATCAGCAGGCCGAAGAAGGTCATGAGCTGCTGAATTTTTCGAGCCAGCATGGAGCCCATCTCCACATAATCGATCTCGTCAATCAGCTCCATCTCCGGCGACATGGTATGCCGTATCTCCATTACATTGATGCAGTGGGGGGAACCCGGTGCGATCTTGATAAACTCGCCGCCGATCTTATTGCAGGCTCTACGGAATTCGTGTCCCTTGATGGGCGCCAGAATGTAGCACTGAATGCCGCGCATCCGCATCCGAAGCGCCAGCAGCTGCATGGTAAAGGTCTTGCCTGCGCCCGATGTGCCCAGCAGGTTCAGGTTGGCATTTTTATTGATCTTTGTGTTGAACAGATCCACGATGCACAGGGAGTTGTTGTATCGGTTGATGCCCAACAGCACGCCATTGTCGTCCGACAGCTCAAAGCTGGTGAAGATATAGCTGGATGCGGCGCCGCTAGTCAGAACATTGCGCTGCGCCTTTTTCTCCAGCTTGGGCGAGATTTTCAGGAACGGCATCACCGACTGAAGTGCGGCCTCCTGCTGAAAGCTGCACTCGCTGGTGTACATATCCATGGATTTGAGCATATCCACCATCTGCTGCTTGCGCCAAAGCAATTCCTCGTAGGTTTTGGCCGATACGGTGATGAAAACGCTCATGTAAAAGAGGTCCTCGTTGTAGTTGGCGATGCCATTCTTGATAAAATAGCCCGCCTGTATGGAATTGGTCAGCTCCTCATAATCGGTGCTGGTATCCTGCATGCTCTTGAGCTTGGTGCGGTTGAGCCTGATCCGCTGGGCGACCTTATCTATGGTGCGGCTGCGGTTCTCACGGCGGAGATGGACGTCGATGTCCACTCCTTCTCCGGCGTTGATGAGCGAGGACATCCAGCCGGCCCGGACGCGGCTTGGATACCCGCCTGCCTTGATGTAGAGGAAGGAATAGTACAGCCCGTCCATAACGACATAGTTATAATGGCTCAGGTCGATGCCGCGGGGCGCCAGAAAGTTGGCCATGCGGATCGGCGGCACCGGGTCCATGCCGATGATTTTCTTCTTTGCCGCCATGGTGTCCACCACGATGCGATCTACACGGGAGGAAAACGGCTCGTCCGTACAGGAGCGCCGGTTGTAAAACATGTATAGGATTTCGGCAGTCGCTTCATCCGGGTCTTTGGACTGCACGATGCTGTTGCCGCATTGCATGAAATACGCCCGCGCTGTCTGCTCGGCGGTCTGGAGCATGCCGTAGATCTTTGCATAGTCGTCGCTTTCGTTGCGGCCTACCGCCTCGTACTGGAAAATTAGAAAGAAGCGCCTCGTCAGCGCTTCCCGATTTCCCACATCCTTGATGAGTCCGATATAATCTTCGCCAAGTTCCTTACATTGCGGATTCTCCTCGTGTTCCAATTCCTCGCAGATCATGGATATGTGCTTATCTGAGTCCGCGCGGCGCGTAATGGACTTGAACTGCAGCCGCATGGGGGATATCTTCAGCCAGCTGGCAAAGCTGGAGATGATGTTGAACTGCTCCTCATCGGATCGCAGCGTGAAGTTGATCGGCTCGATCTCAAGGATTTTTATGTAGCGGTTGTCCGTCGTTTCAATGATCCCGTTTTTCAGGTCGCGGATGGGCAAATAATCCTGTACAAACTCAAGCTTTTCTTTTCTGCGGTTTCTTTTTCCTTTTGCTTTGGCCATAGCGGTATCCGATCCTCCTGAAGTGTAATTTCCTGCGGTGTGTCCAGAAATGGATGATATGGCCGATGTACTGAAACAGCGACCCGCCATCCACGCCCATTGCAGACACCACCGCCAGCGGCAGCAGCGTGACCGTCATGACCACGATGCGGATGGTGCCGGGCATGGGGATCAGAATCAGCTCCGGATAGCCCAAAGCCAGCACCAGAATCACCGTTTCGATTGCGTTCCGGGTATCGATCATCCCTCCCAGCAGTTTGCCGCTGTCCGTATAGTTTGCGGGGATTGCGTACACGTTGTTGTATTCTCTTTCGTCCAAGTTTTTCACCTGCCTAATCTATAAATTGTTGCGGTTGTGGTATATCTCCCCATCCGCAGCGCCTTCTGATGGTCCGGCACATAGATATCCACGCGATGGATATTGTTCTCTATGCCCGAGCCGCCCCGATCTTCCACGGTGTACATGGTACCGTTTATCATGATTTGCGTGCCGAAGGGATAATGGCTGGACATAGCGACCATGCCGACCGCTGCCTGTTTGCCGCTGGCGGTAAGCCCCTGCGCATTGCTGCCGCAGCACTTTGCGCAGGCGCAGTAATGCGTCACCTCTACCTCCAGCGTATAAAGCGCCTCGCCATTCGGGGAATTTACCACCGGCGCATCGTAATCCACGATGCTGAGGCGGCGATAGGAAAGCCTTCCTTCATAGCTTGGCGTATTCAGGATAACGCCGATGCCGCCGGAGGAATGCACCCACATACGAGTCCCTTCCGCATCATATCCGGCAAAAATAAGCACATGGCCCCAGCCATCGTCATCCGCAAGGAATCCCAGATCACCCGGCAGCAGCTCCGCTGCGGAGATGCCGTAGGTATTCGGGTACTGTCCGTTGCAGCCGGCGCCGATCTCAACGCCTACTGCCGTATTGAATACCCATGTGGTGAATCCGCTGCAATCAAGACCAAAGGGCCGAATCGTGCCGGTCGTCGGAGAACCGGCTGACGTCACCAGCCGCGGCGTGTTCCAAGCATCGTTCCAACCGGGCGCCGACTTGCCACCCCAGAAATATGGGACCTTGCCCACCAGCGACAATGCCGTTGTGAGGATATGCTTCCGCATGGGGCTGCAGTTCTGCGCGTTGACAAAGGCGATCAGCTCCGCATCGGTCAAGGGAACCATCTGTCCATTGCCTAATGTCCCATACAGCGTCATTTTCAAGGCGTTGGCCATCTTCTGAATGGCCTCGCCATAGGTTATTTTGAATTGGTCATAGGTGGCGGAGGGATCGATCCCGAAGGCTCGGATGATGACACTGTTATCAAATGGCTGTATGGTGCATTCCACATACTTTACGACCTCCGTTTCCGGAGTGAGCGTCTCGTTGCCGCCCTGCTCATAATAGGTTTCGCTTCGTGTGCCGGTGATTCTGCCTCCGCTGTATATGGGAACGGAAACTACCACAGGCGTATAGGCTGCCACATTGACCGGTTCCGATGTTGTTATCGTTTCGTCCGGCTCATAGTAGGTGCGACGGGCTGTGGTATAACGGTACTGCGGAACGCCATTGATGGTTCCCGTCTGCGTCTTCGATGTGACGACCGTCACGGTAACGGGCCTGTATGTAGCGTAGGTAAAGGGGACGATTTGCTCCGATTCCTTCTCCACGAAAGCTACCGGAAACATACTGTCGGCAACGCTGCGAAGCTTTGCCAGCATATCCTCCTTGCCGGTATTGCGTTGTTGAAGAGATGCGGAGTAGGCCGCAAGGATATAGCTTACATCGTACCCGGCGGAACCCTGTGCGTAATTGATAAGTGCATCCATAGACAGATCGTAGTCGTATCCGCCGTCCTCAATGATCTGCTCGACTTTTGCGAGGGCTGCGTCATACCCTTCCTCCACAACTGCGGAAATATCTGTGGCAAGGTCGTTATAGGATTCCAGCAGCGTTGTGGGGTTTTCCATGTCCACCATCGACCCATCCAGCCCAAACACGCTGTTTGTGACAACGCTGGGCAGTGAAACGATCAAGACGATAATGACAAGGAAAAACAGACAGATGCAGACAAGTATCTTAAACAGTGTATGACGCATGGCCCATGCCGCCGATAAAATTGCGCCCCACGGTCCGCCCGCAGCGGTTCCTGCGGCTATCTCGGCAACCGCCTTGCCGCCCTCCACGCCTGCCTGCACCGTCGCGGCTGCTGCATTGGCGCCGGCTTCAGCGCCTTTCACGGCGGCTTGCTTCGCCGTCTCTATTCCTGCTTCCTTTGCGGCTTTGGCCATCTGCTTGGCAGCTTCGCCGTAATTATCGCTGCCGTCGCCTATCTGCCGTTTATCCGGCTCAGCCATTTTCTTTTACACCTCCCCGGTGAGTATCCGAAGCCGCGCGTGGCGGCTGCTTTCTTCATTCGCAGGCAGGCAAAACAGCCGGAGGGATATCATCCGCTCCGGCTGTTGCCCGCTGCATTTATTTCCTGCGTTTCGGCGCCTTTATGCCGCTGTCCGGACGCTTTTCCGGCTCCTTAAAGCGGCTGGGCATGTTCTTGTATCGGACCGACTCCACGGACACCGTGCGGACGTTTTCACCGTCGTAGACGGGCTTTCCGTCCTCGAACACCGGCTTGCGTTCCACGGCGGGGTCTCCATGGATGGCGATCCATTGCTGCCCTCTGACGTCCTCATACACCTGATAATCCCCGCGCGGTGCGGCGAATCTGGCGGTGTCGTAAAAGGCCGTCCCGGAGCCATCGGTATGGCGGACCTCGAAGTGTCCGTCCTCCCGATGCGTGCCGTCCACATGTGCCACCTGCTGCTCAAAGCCGGGCATGAAGTTACGGAAGGCCGCCTGATTATATGCGTCTGCGGCCTCTCCCTGTTCAAAGGCAGGCGCTTCCGCGTGCTGCTGCATAGCGTACCAGTCTACGCCGTTTGCCGCCTGCATGACAGTGTGCGGTGCGTCGGGCTCATTGTAATACGCGCTGTTGTACCACAGGCTGTTTCCGCTCTCGCTGCCGGCTTCCATGATGCCGTCGCCCGTGTTGCGAAGGACTGTACCTTCAGCAGCGCCGGGGAAGGCTGCTGCAACCTGTTCGGATTCGGCGGGGCTGCCGGTAAACCCGGGCGCATCGTAGAATGCGTTTCGGCCCTCGCCGCTGGCCATCTGATACCAGGTGCTGCCGTCAGTGGCAGTTACAACGGAGTGCGGAGCGGCGGGTTTTTCAAACTGCGCCGTATTGAACATCTCCACACTGCTGACCTTGCCGTCTGTGCCGGTCGCCGTCGTGCTGATATGTCCGCCGCTGATCTGGGTTCCCTTGAGTGTATGGCCTGCAAGCTGAGGCATGTAGTTGCCAAGGCTGCGGTCGGCGATATCGCCGGCAATAGTGCCGGCTGCTTCTGCGGGACGCGCTGCTACGGAGGAGATGGATTCTCCCGTAAGCATCGCACCGTTTCTGGCAGCTACACCGCCGAAAATGCGCCCGACAAAGCCGACGCCGCCGCCCATGCCCATGCGCGTGCCGCCATCAACGACGGCGTCACGGACATAGCTGTTCCCCTTGAATCTGCTGGCAAAGCCGGATGCAAAGCCGCTGGCCGCGGCGCCGGTTCCGGTTGCAGTCGAACCGCCCCTGCCGAACACGCTGCCTGCGCTCTTTGCGCTGTGTCCCACGCCGCTGATCACCCTTGCAGCCATCAGCAGTTCCATGCCCATGCTGGAACCGGTCTGCGCCACATTCAGTCCCATGGCGGCCATATAGCTGTCGAATTTTTGTGCGGTCTTTAGGAATGCCAGTGCGCAGAACAGCCATAGAAAGATAGATCCCTGCCCTGTACTCAGCGCGCCGCCATTTCCGATATACTGGCCTACCGAGGAATTAAAGCCCCGGATAAACCACACGTTCATGACCAGCAGGAGAAGCTGCGAGCCTACCATCCTGCACCAGCTTTTAAAGACCTGATTAGTCGCCTTGGAGCCGCCCATGCAGAATGCCAGCGGGGAGGTATAGCACAGCACACCGACCACGATATACCGTTCGACCGCCTCCAGCAGCAGCTTGAAGTAATTCCATCCGAGCGCGATCAGCAGGATCAGAACCAGTATAGGCCCGACAACCGTCACGGTTGAAACGATTGTCAGCAGTCCGTTGCTCAGTACCTGCTCCACACCGGCAAAGGTGAATTCCTCCGCCGTCATGCTTACATCCATCAGTGCCGTATACGGCGCTCTGGCAATGTCGAGCGCCAGCATGAAAATTGGTTTTGCGTATCCGATCAGCAGCGCAAAAATCGCGCCACGCACAACTAATTGCCATGGGTTTTCGGCTTCGGTAATGGGTCCTCCGAACGCACGGAACAGCTGCCAGACCACAATGAGAAAAAGGACTGCCCAGGCTGTGTACTGCATGACGTCAAAGGCCTTGGTGATGAAGGGGAAATACTCCTCCATTGTCACCATGTCTGTTCCCAACGCATTGAGAAAGAGGCCGGAAACCGCGTCCATGATCTGCGAGGCAATGCTGGAGATCCAGGTCACGATCCCCTCAAAAATCCAGTCTAAGATAGTCGTTCACCTCCCGTCTGATCCCGAACTGTTGATCATTAGCCTGTGTACTGCCCGCCGGCGATCAACGGCTGCAGGTATGCTACGATAAAGCCGAGTGTGTTAAGAATAATCCAGGTCACAACGACTCGCTTGAGCCAGCTGGTGGCCTCGTCCACTGCGCGCTGGTTCCGGCTGACCATCCGCACCAACAACGCAATGGCTGCCACGGTCACGGCGACAATGGTACTGATCCCGACCAGCTGTCCGTAGATATCCCGCATGATCGTGGAAAAGCGATCCCAGATCGTTTCAGCCATTACGGGCTGGACGGAGAGGATCATTGCCGACGCGGCGCCCACTAACGACCAGTAGGTATTTCTGAGCCGATGCTTACCTGATACAAGTTGCTTTAACATGCTTTTACCTCCTGTTTTTCAATTCGGCACATAAAAAGGCACCGCTCTCGGAGGCTGAACTGCCTCGCAGAAACGGTGCCTTTATGGTGTGCTCCTACTATCGGACGCTAACAGTATAGCATGTTTGCATTTACATGTCATCGGCGCGAACCGTGCCATTTTCTCCGCCTTTTTCTGTGCCATCCACTATGCCAAAAGGGAAGTGGCGTTTACTCTGTTGCGGAGAAACCGGCGACTTTACAACCGGTAAGGCAGTCAGCGTCGTGAATTATGAAGCTGCTACAGCAAATGGATGCCTCTTTCCAGATTTCTGAGTGCATCCATCACTGTGTAAAAAGAAGGAACATCACCATAGAGCATATCCTTCATTGCTTCGTAATCTGCGGCCAATGCTGCAAAGCGATAATCCGGGGGAACCAGCTTCAAGGTGCCTGGGACAGCCTCCTGATACTTTGCCCAAGATCTCGGATAGAACTTCATTTTGAAGTCTACTACCGTTTTCAGCAGGTCCACCCGCGCAAAAGCGGCCTCTTTCACAGGCGTCATAGACATCCGATACAGGTCATAGTAATGCCGGGAATAACGCTGCGGCATTTCCGAACCTTCGGGTCTGTTGGCTTCATGGTGCAGGATCGTCGCCTTTTCCCAGAAAGTCCGCTCCGGCGCAACGGTCAGAATTGCCGTATCCTTTTGTGAAAAAACTTTTGGATAATAGGTTGCTGCATAAGGCTCGATCTGCGCAATTTTTGCAGGCGTCCAAGCAGCCAACGCCCCGATCTCCAAACGAATGACCTGCAGGGTGGCAGGGTTTGTGAACAGGTGCGGATAGGCAAAGATGACGGTCTGTTTGTCCTTTTCGTCTATGTAAATGTTCGCCTCACAGCCAAGCTCCCGAGAGAACTCTGCCTGAACGGTGGGGCAAAACTGTTCTGCGAGGAAAACTTCTGCCCGCGCATTGGCTTCTTTGTTGAATGCATCCTGCTTGGTGTTGGAGCGCTTTTCCCATGGCTCGTCTTTACCATATCCCAACACCCGCCCATCCAAAATCAGATCAATATCCTCGGAAAAGCGGCTGATCAGGTTGAATGCTTTGGAAAGGCTGGTACCGCCTTTGAAGGTAATAGCATCTTTCCAGGGGCATCGGTGGAACAGATGGTCAAGCGTAAAGCATACCCAAAAATCTTTTTCTACGATGGCATCATTCAATCCCATCTTATCTGCTGTATTTCGGAACAGTTCGCCACGGTCACTGTCCGGCAATCGTGCTACATTTCTCATTGTGTGTCGCCCCCACAAATTTTCCTTATCGTATCGTAAACCCAATCCGTAGATTCCGTCGCCTCTTTCAGGCAGGCTCGCTTTTCGTCCTCGGTCAGCTTTTCAGAAAGCGTCTGTATGATCTTCGCCGTCACATTGATCCTTCCCAAAGTTTTCAGTGCCTGGATCACCAAGCTCGTCATGTAAGACAGACCGGTGATTTCCTTGTTGGTCCTATGCTTAAATTCCAGCTTTGTGGAGTTCCACTCATAGGTCTTATACGGGCCGTCGCTGATATAGGACCAGACCGCCGTTACCTGTGTGGAGAGCCCCAGAAGGTTCAGGGCTGTATTCCCACACGGGACGATGGTCCAATGGTAACTTCGCGCCAATGCTTTTGCAACTGCGTCCGGGTCAGCCGCTACGTATTCATCAAGCAGCTTGCTGTACTTCGGCTTTTCGTAAACACCCTTTAATATCCGGCGAAGCACACCGATTTGTGTCAATCTGTTCAGATTGCGCCTGGTTGTTTCCGAATCAGCAATATCCGCGAAATCCGAGTTCACGAAGATTGTGCCGTCGTCCGCACCGTTGATTCGCTCCTGTATCTGCTTGGAATATCCTGTTTTCATCCTGTCTCCCTCCTCCATCATGTCCCGAATATTATATAATATTCGGGACAGAATTTCAACCGGATTTGCGTTCCTTATCTACAGTATCTCCAAACAATCTGCACATAATCAAACAGCTGCTATGTCGATGCATCTGCGTGGTATCATTTGTCCCGCTCCTGTAGAAGCAATGTAATAATCGAGACCTTTAACCTTACCAGTTTTCCAAAATAGAAAGAACCTCCAGCCAGGAATCCACCTCGCCGGCAGGGGCAGACCATAGACGCAGGGCGATGATATTGATTGCCTGCGTGCGGAGCCGGTAATAGTGCCGGGCAGAGATGTCCAGACGGTACAGAAGCTCCTCGTGCATCAGCTTGTCCGGCCCGAGAAAGGTCATGTAGATGATGTCGTACATCTTGTTCCCGTTGACCGGTTTGGATTTCAATATGCTGACCGCATCGTTGAGCCGGTCAACCAGCAGGCGAGAGCGGCGTACACTCTCCATCCGGCCTTCCAGCTTTCGATTGTTCATCCCAAGTTCCAGGTCGATCCGATCCAGCAGCGTATCCAGATCCTTCAGCGGGCGATCCAGCTCCTCTGCTATGCTGGACGGGAAGCATTCCAGCGTCCAGAGAATGGTTCGGTAGTGCTGCAACAGGAGAAGCGTGTTATGATACATGCTTTTCTTTTTCTCCTTTTTAGCTTGGCGGACTCTGTCATCATCGATAGACGAATCTCCCAGAATGCCGCGCTTTGTTAAAAGTTCAATAAATGCGGCGGACTGCTGCGACAGCTTGGTTTCCTGCTGTTCATAAAGCGCCTTTCCGGCACTGCTTTCGATTTTGCTCATGTCGATTCTCCTTTCCGGTTTCGTGAGTGTAAGAAAAAATCCGCGTAAGCACATGGCCCGCGGATGTGGTTCGCATCTATGCGGCGTAGTCTACTACTTACACCTCTGCAGTCATAGATACAGTTCTGACAATTCCAACACAGAGAAATATACGCGCGTATTATAGGGAACGAAAGTGCAACGCGATTTTTTGATACCTGTTCGGCATAATCAGTGGTTCTCATGATAATGATCCTGCGGCTATACCAAAGGATCATCTTGTTCAGGCGTGCATTGTCCGAGCCTCCAATATGCGCATTTCCGGCGCAAATACGCATTTTCTCAATAATGCGTTCAATTTCTGCGCCGGTGGGCAGCGAAGCCTCTGTATCCAGCGGATACAGTCTATTGAAAATGAGACAGCCGTAGGAGCCCGGCAGACGGTGCAGAGCGAAGGCATCCCCATTCTTCTGAAAAAATCTCCACACCTTTGTCTTTTCCCAGCCCCAGCGTCGTCCCAAGGCTTCCAATGTCAAAGCGGCGCCAAGTCTCCCGAATTGAACGGCAGGCGCCAGACAGGAAAACGCATTGCCGGTCTCCTGCCAAACCGTGTGGCACCAGAGGTCCAGCCATGCATCTGATTCGCCGAATGTATAATGCTGATCCGCAAGGCGCTGCGTGATGTTGCGGGGAAGGCAGAGAAATCCATAGCCGTCTGTTGCGTAGACTGCTCCACTCATGCATTCGGCGCCGGAGCATTTTACAACCCAATCGGTGACGACATATTCCAGCTTCTTTGTTTTCTCGTCAAGCGTGTAACGGATATACCCGAACCGGCTGAGTGTATTCATGATTTCCAGAGCCTCCGTGCGCCTTTTGACGCCCAGAATGCTCTTCAAGCCGACCACGCCACCGGACCACATTCCCGGCATTACATCGTTTGTGTATCCGCAGTATTTTGCCCGACCCCTGCGAAATGCCGCCCGTGAGGCCAGCTTTGCCCAATAACCCATGATTCCCTTGCCGACCGGCAAATGATTCCTGGGCAGCTTGACCCATTGGTATCTGAACAGGCATTTCGGCATGACGGGTTCCTCCTTTCTGCGATTGGATATAAAAACAGGGCAGCCCCTTAATCAAGAGACTGCCCTTGCAGCATGTGGTTACTATATTCTTACTTGAAGTCCGGGTAACGATTCCTTCTGCACTCCTACGAGATACCAGTCGTTTCCGTACTCGATGCGAGTGGGTATCCATTCGTCATTTATCAAGGCCTCCATTGCAGTTCCGCAGTGCAGCCCGCCATAACTGTTTCCTTCCTCATACAAAACGTCAAAGCGATTTGTGGAGGAGTCATATATAAGCATCCCTTTTTTCATGTGGGCTTACCTCCTGACAAAGAATTTAAAATCATTTTCCCATAGTCATATTTTATGAAATTAGTACAAACCGCATCAGCGTCAATGCAGTTCATTTTTACTTAGGGGTGTTCATGAAAAAACCTCCGCAAATTCACCTTGTGTTGACCCTTCAGTTAACCCATTTACTCACCCATTTACTCACCCATTTGTCCCGGTTAACCCATTTTTAGCCCTTACAAAATGGGTTAACCGAGGTCACATACGGTCAAAAACAGCGAAAAGCTCCAAAAGCTATCAGACGAAAAAGGCATAAGAAAACCCCGGAAAATGCCGATTTTCCGGGGTTTTTGAGCTTTTGAGTTGTGAATTTGCGTCCGATCAGCGCTTGCTGAACTGAGGCGCGCGACGGGCGGCTTTGAGGCCGTATTGGGCTGAAAAAATCCCGATTCCCCTTGATATTCCAACACTTTTAAGGATGTCGCAACTGGACTTAGCCCGTATATTAACAGAAAACATCGTTAAAAACGGGCATTTTCAAGACATTGCGACAGGCCGTAACGCAGCGTTTACGACAGGGAGAAGTTCTTGGGGCTTATTATACTTGATTTTTGCATAAATGTCCATAGTTGTTTTACTGTTTTTATGCCCGGCGAGATATTGCACGGTCTTGGGGTCTACCCCCATATATAAGAGGTTCGTAATGTATGTGTGGCGAAGCTGGTGCGGGGTCACATGGAAGTCCAGACTATACACATGGTTCGGGGAGCCTTTCCGATGGCTTCCGAGAATGGGGCAGGTCGTATAACGGATGTGTTCCCCATTCACATACTTGTAGTTGATTTTCTCTCCTGCGGTGTGGTTCTTAACATGGTACCAAACTCCCACAAATTCGCCCTCAGAAAGGGGGCCACCCTTACGATTTGAAATCACAAAGGCAGATTTGGAAGATCGTTTTGCCTCTCGCAGGCACTCCACCAAACACTTTGGAATGGGAATATCCCTTCGGGATGCCGGAGTTTTTAATACGGTAGAGATCTCCGGCTCTTTCCGGTGGCTTCCCCGCCATGCACGCCGGACAGAAATATATGGGGTCGGCGTGTCCAGGAACACACAGTCCCATTGCAAAGCAAGACTCTCCTCACGCCGTAGACCTGCGTACAGGCCGAGCATGACAAACACATACGGGGGAAGGCCCTTGACTGCATCTACCAGCTTTTTTACCTGCTCATCCGTCAGTGCGTCCATCGGTTTACCTGGCACACCGCCCTTGGCGCTGATCTTAGCAGCAGGATTGTAGTCGATGACCTCGCTGCGCTCTGCCGAGTAAAAGACGCTTTTAATAAGCATATTGACGGTATCAAAAGTGTGCTTTGCTCTTTTGGACACAGGAACAAGCGCCAGCTTGATGTCGTCGGCCGTCACATCGGAAAGATACAGGTTCCCAAGCGGCTCGACAATATACTTATACATCTCCCTGCGATAATTCCGCAGCGTATCTTGTGTTACCGTGGCTGAACGCATGAGCAGCCATCTTTCACAATAATCTTCTACGGTAGGGTTTTGCTTCCGAAAAAGGATGTCCTGTACCTGCTGCCGTGCGTCCTGTTCCTTTTTGTATAGCTCCTCACAGGTGGAAGCGTAAATGGGAACCCGTTTTCCATCGGCGTCAGTGATCCTGGTACGGAAATAGGTGACACCGTTGATCTCGGCGGTGCCGTATGCCGGTATGTTCTGTTTCTTCTTCGCCATAAGTACCTTCCTTTCTTAGCCTTATGTATTGGCATATCCGTTTTACCAGAAATCAGCGTTGGGCGCAAAGGTGCAAACCGGCATGAAAACAGAGCGAGGAATTTCTTCCCCGCCCTGTGTGCGTACAACTTAATTTATGAAGCGTCCCATTCAGCGAAGGCGCTGGTCATAGCCTTTACCACATCGTCAGGTCGATTGTATTTCACCTTGGCGTAGATGTCCATGGTGATCCTGCTGTTTTCATGACCTGCCAAATACTGTACCGTCTTGGGATCGACGGAGGCATGGATCAGGTTGGTGATATAGGTATGCCGCAGCAAATGCGGCGTCACCTCAAAGTCCAGACTATACACCACATGGCCGTTATTCCGTGCCTTTTCTCCCAGCTCCGGGTAAAGCATATACTTCACATATTTCCCGTCCACTTGCTTGCGGGCGATCCTCGGCTTTGCCGTCCGGGTCACAACATATTGCCAGAGCCGCTTAAACTGCGTGTAGCTGAGTGGATCGCCGTCCCGATTCGCTACAACAAAATCCGAGGTTGATTTTTTCTTGGCTTCTCTCAGACAAGCCGCCAGATGATCCGGCAGCGGAATATTTCTCTCTGCGGCAGCGGTTTTCAGCTCTGTTGATATGACGGGTCGGTTGTGTTCCGTGTGCCATGCTCTGCGCACGGTCAAATACGGTGCCTCGGTGTCCAAGTAAACTGAATCCCATTGCAGGCCGAGAATTTCTTCCCGCCGTAAACCGGCGTATAGTCCCAGCATGATAAAAACATAGGGCGGCAATTCACGAACCGCATCCAATAGCCGCTGCACCTGCTCATCCGTCAACGGCTGCTTCTCTCCCTGCGGGACACCGCCGCCTTGGGGCGACAAATACACTGTGGGATTTTTGCTGATGATCCGGCTTTCCTCTGCTGCACGGAAAATGCACTTATAGATCACGATGACCGACTTATACACTGATGCGGATTTTTTGGAAACCGGCACAAGGGCGAGCTGAATATCATCTAAGGTCACATCCGCGATCTTCTTCTCTCCGAGGTACGGAATGATGTTTCGGCGTACTTTAGAGGTATAGTCTGTCAGCGTCGTTGTGCGTACATGGGCGGATTGCATCACCAGCCACTTTTCGCAATAGTCTGCCACCGTAGGCGATTTCCTGCGCTGCCGGTCATCGTCCATCTGTGACAGCGTGTCCAGCTCTTTGTCATAAAGCTCCTCGCGTGTTTTGGCATAGAGGGCGCGTTGTTTCCCCTCACTATCCGTTATGGTTGTCCGATAGTAGGCGTGTCCTTTGATCTCGACCGTGCCGTACTTCGGGATCCTGCTTCGTTTTCCTGCCATTATCTCACCTCCAAGTATTACGCATTGCTGCGTTGCTTCTGTTTTATCAGATGGGCGGCAATTCTTCAAATGTGCGAATTTTGCTGATGCACATCCTCTCCTAATTTCTCTTAATTTGCCATTTGAGAATGTTGATCGAAAAATAAAAACAGAGCACCTGGGACTTCTCCGGGGTGCTCTGTTTGCCTATAAGCAAATATTTTCTTAATGGCAATTCTATTTCCTGCACATGATGGTTCAACCTTCATCAGAAAGACGCTGGTTAATGTCAGTGATCCATTGAGGGTCTTGAGATTCTAAATACTTGAATAAGGTCAAAATATTTGTTGATGGAATATCATCCGGGCAAGTGCTCAAGTTTGAAACTCGTGCTTTCATTTCTGCATAAGAACGATAATGTATTTTGCTGCAAATTGCTTCCAACTGATCTTGGTGGGCATCATAATCAGACACATGGGTGAGTCGTTCTACATCGGCTCGTGCGGCTTTTTTGGCTTGTGTTGTCAATTGGACATCACCAAAATGGGACAGGATGACCTGCAAGGTACATGGACTTGTAAATATAACAATTTCTTTAGCTTTACCTGGCCCCAAAATCCCATCCAATTTTGAAATGACGCCTTGATACTGCTCCGGCTTTCTGTCCTTATCACATACAACAAAAATAATTTCATAAAAATTTTTGGCATACGCCGCTTGAAAGATACTTGGTATATTGCTTGCGGCCTTTGCGTTGCGAAGTTCCACATGGTATGTGCCCTTAAAACAGGGGAAATCTAAAATGCGATTGAAATAATAGTATTCTTCATACCCTTCCAGTACGAGACAAATGTTATGCAGCTTGCCATCTTGTAAAAACGGAGGAAGAACTCCCATGCTTAATCCTCCTCACTGACGCTTATTAATGCTTCCACTAAAGAAGGATCGGGTAAAGCCCCAAAGGCACCTTTGCTATATTTATCGATGATGTCACTTTCGGCGCGAATACCTGCTTTTTCAGCGGTAAACAAGGCGAGGGAGTACAAATATGCTTGGTCGGTGTCCTTGTCAGTGAACCATATTTGGTCTTTTCTAAACAGTGTTTTAATATCCAGTAAGCTAACATCGTGGGTCGTACAAATTAATTGAGCAGAGGTATTGATATAATTGTTAAACAACGAAATGATCTCTCTGGAAATCTTAAACTGTAATCCACTGTCCAGCTCGTCAATAATTAGGATTTTCCCTTTTTCAAGAGCTTCAACAATATAGCTTGCCAGCGCCACAATTTTCTTTGTTCCGCTTGAATCAAATTTAATGCTTGGAAGCGGTCTGCCCCGATGAATTGAAATCAGTCGCAGCTGATCCATGAGTCTATCTGCGTTTTTGAGAGCTTTTTCCAGTCGCTCATCTTTATCTTTATCTTCATCGGGCCTAATTTCGATCTCCATAGATTCCGCATACTTGAAATCATCAATATCTAAGTCCGCTGCCCTAATTAAGCTGACAACCTTTTTTGCTTCTTTTGTATTTGGATTTTTCAGAACTTCAATCGTCTTAAACGGACTAATGCGGTTCATACTCAGAAACACTATGCTATCTGCAAATTTTCTAAGGACATATTTTGCCTCCTCAAGCAGAGGAAAGTCGCTTGTGTCAAATGAGTAAATCAAAATACTGTCTTTTGAAGATAGTCCAATAATATCTGCGAGCCTTTCGTCGCTGCTATACGATGTTTTACTCTTTGTGTCACGCTCGAAATATACGATTTCCTTTCTGTTTCCATGTTCGTCTATCTCAATACGGCCAAAATGCTCTTTTTGGTATTCTTCTGCCTCTGTGTCATAAGCAAAGGAATAGGCAAATCTACTTCCGTCAGAGAGAAATTCTGCGCCAAGATTAACAACTGTGGATTCTGAGAATACATTGGCACTATATCGGAACGGGCGATTGAGCAGCACATTACGATAAGCAGAAATTGCTTCTATGGTACAGGTTTTCCCTGTATTATTGGGTCCGTATATTGCTATGGATTTTAGTGCATTTCCTTGGTCGCTCTGTACAACATTTGAAAGAAACTTCCGAGTGTGCAGGTTTGCCTCCATACTCAGTTCAACTGGCTTCTGAAAGACCTCGAAGTTTTCAATTGTGAATTTTAGGAGCATTTTCATCACCTCATCGTAATGATAACACACAAAAATTTTTTATGCAATATATATGCACAAAAAATTAAAATATTCTTATCAACCACACTGCCCATGGAATTGACCCTAAAAAGGGGCATGGTTTCGCACCATTACATGGGGAAAGGGACACTAAATTTCATTATACAAATATTATTCCACCAACCAGTAAAATTACACACTACCAAAACGCTATACTATAAACCTATGTTCAACTATGCGAACTATCCTTCCGCACATTTCGGTAGGCGCTTTTCTTTTCCATGGGCTTTGCCCTGTGTGTACACTTGGCGACATACTCCTGTAAGCCGGCACTGGTAAAGAAAACGCAGCCGTTTGGTACATACTGCACATAGGAGATCAGTCCATTGTTTCTTGCGGCATCCAAGGTCGTAATACTGATGCCTAAAAGCTCTGCTGCTTCCTTCCGGGTAAACAATTTTTCCATTGCGGTTCACATTCCTTTCGCTGTATTCTGGCGGATGGCAAGGCTGACGCACAGCGCTCTGGTCACATCCTGCATTTTTTCTTCGGGAAGTTTGCCGATATAGTAACCGATGCGGCGCTTATCCAGGGTGCGCAGCTGCTCCAGCATGACCACCGAGGGATATTTCATTCTGCCGATCATGCCGATGTTGCTGTGTGTGGGTATCTTTGATTTTGTATGGATGCGGCTGGTGATCGGTGCAACGATGACCGTCCTCGCAAAATGGTTTCCAACATTGTTTTGAAGGATAAGCACGGGACGTGTCCCCATTTGTTCTGATCCGACAACGGGGTCGAGGTCGGCGTAGTAGATCTCGCCCCGTAAATATTTGCGGCTCATGTAAAACCTCCTTCATTGCCGTTTGCTGCGGCTATGTAAAGAGACCGCTTGGCTTTCCCAACCGGTCTTTACTGTTATCGCTCTTTTTGTGCGTTCCGGAACTTCTGTGTCTCCTCTTTGGCTCGGCCTGTGACAGTCTGCCAGATTTCCTCCATATAGCTTGTCTCCCGGTCCTCCCATGCCGCAAACACATCTGCAAGGGGACTGGGGGATTTCAGCAACGCCTGCACCTGTGTGTTCGGCAGGCTGTTGTATTCCAGAGACATCAGAATATCTTCCCGCACGGTATATTCATAGGTGTGATTCAGAATTTCTTCCGGTGGTTGGGCAAGCAGCCACGCCCGGTAAGTCTCCTGTTCGGAAAACATCTTTTCATATAGGGCCGTGTTCAGTTCTTCGTTGGTCAAGCTGGTTCACCTCCGCTTTCACAAATGATGCCGTATTCGCTTCGGCTAAGTAAAGGCTGGGAGAAAGTAGCATTTCTCCCAGCCGGTTATACATCATTGCTGCAGGTCATTTGTCCTCGACGCCCCACCTGCACAGGAAATCATCAAGCGGCCGATGGCTGTCGGCTCCACGGGAATTGCACCCCTCCGAGGATCTCTCCGAGCTGCCCCCACTTGTTACGACGGACTACGGCAGAAACCGCTTCAACGCTCGACTTTATGGCCGGACAGGAGTATCGCCCCCACAGACGGTCATGGCCACACACGGAGCCGCCGTGTGATGATAGCGGCTGTTTCTCGCTCACTGTCGGCAGAAACAAAACGCAGACAGAAAATCAACATTAGGTGCAGTCTGGCTGCTTCATCCGGCAGGTCATGGCGCAGCTGCTAAGGTAGCTTCTGCTCATCGCATCGCCTATGGGAATGTACTTGATGAATGGGTATGGGGTTGTCAAGGTACACTTGACCACTCGCCGCACAAGCAGAGAGAAGGTAGAGAGTTTCTGTCTCTCTACCTTCTTCCTCACTCAAAGCCCATTTTACAAGGCACGATTTGAAAAATTTTTATCTGCCATGCAATACAGGCAGGAATCCTTTGCAAACCACAGCATTAACATTGATTTTATTATTAGAATATGTATAATAGTAGTTGATTATTATACCTAACTGCTGTCCAATCTAAAAGCGTCTGTGTAGCAGAAAATCTACCTGCCGAAGGGAGACACAATATGAGCTTGTTTGAAGAACCGCATCTGGAACCGCAGCCGGAGCCGGAAAAGCCAAAGAAGAAAAAACTGCTGTCCGTTGGAATCGGTGCTGCACTGATCGTTGCGGTGCTGGTCACGTCTGTGGTGGCCTTTTCGTTTGGTCAGAGCGGTAAGCCTGCTGATAATGTCCCTGATCCTCCGCAGCGGGAGGAAGTGCAGACACCCTCTGATACGGATACTCCATCAGATGAATCCACGGATACGGAGAAACCGGAGGATACGACGCCGTCTGACAGTGCGCAGGAAACGCCTTCTACAAGCGGTAAACAGGAGATTGACCCCTCAACGGGAAAGGATAAATACCAAACCGACCCGGTACCGGATGGAAAGCCCGCACCTGCGGAGCCGGAAGATGCCGAAGTCGATACATCGACGAAATATACCTGCACGATCTCCATTACCTGCAAAACGATCCTTGACAACATGGACAAGGTGAAAGAATCTAAAAAGGGAATCGTTCCTTCCGATGGCATCATTCTTGACACGACCACGGTAACATTCTCCGAGGGCGAAAGCGTCTTCGACGTACTGCAGCGCACCTGCCGGGAGCGGGGCATACACATGGAATCAAGCTGGACGCCGATTTACAACAGTGCCTATGTCGAAGGAATTGCGAATCTGTATGAGTTCGATGTTGGCAGCCAGTCCGGCTGGATGTACAAGGTCAATGGCTGGTTCCCCAACTACGGCTGCTCCCGCTATGCGCTGCAGCAGGGGGATGAGATTTGCTGGATGTATACCTGCGTAGGTTTGGGCGAAGATATTGGCGGCGGTTATGCTGCCGGTGGCTAAATAGCAATCAAATTTAGGTATACGAAAAGGGGCTGTCTCTAAGTGAGATAGCCCCTTCTTGGTTTTCGTTATGCAGGGATGGGGCGGCGGAAGATTTCTGCCGCCCCACAGTTAGGTTACTCACTCATGAAGTTTTTCAATTTCTGGATTGCGGACCGTACCGAATCCCGGACGGCCTGATACCGGCATCCTTCCGCTGCTGCAATCTGCTCATAGGTAAGCCCGTGGAAATAGTAGAGCGCCAATCTCCGCTGCTGCGTTTGTGTCAGCTGTGCAATTCCCTTATGTAATTCCTCGTAGAGGAGCACCCGGCCGATTTCTTCCTCCAGAGATTCCTTCGGGAAGGCTGCCCGATGCTCTATCTCGGCTTCGGTCAGGTCAATGTGCTCATAGTGCCGGTCTACCTCGTTCAGAAAGCGCTTGTCCTCCAGTTCAAATTGGTCAAACAGCTCGTAGAGCGCCTGATCTATTTCAAGCCGCAGCGGCCGCTTCTGGCCGTCCGTAAACTCCAGAATGTACTTCGGATGGTCGTTATCGGAGCCGGTTGTGTAAATCGTGTAGGGGTTGTCTTTCGCTTTTGCACGGCGTGGATGCGTGCCTTTGTTTTTCGGATGGTTTCCATCCATCGTCTTTTCCTCCGTTTCAATATGAATTTTGGGTTTCATATTGAGGGAGGAGGGCCACGGCACCTATTTGCCGCACAGTTTTCGGCTGCTATGGGACAAAATACAGAAAAATTTGAGAATTTTCTGCATTTGCCGTGGTCTGTATGGAACGACACAGACGGAAGGAATTCCTTGCGCCGGAAGGTGTGAGTGCGCTCGCCCGTTCTAAACCGGTTGGGGAACCACCTCAGAGTTTCTTCCGCAAAAGCAAAAACCGGCTCTGCCATGCCAAAGGCATAGCAGAGCCGGTTCAAAGCGTAAGTGCAGAAACCGCACCATTCGGCCAGTTTGCGCTACATTCCAATATGGATTTCTATGATGGGTCTTAGGGATAGTTCACGTTCTTCATTTGCATAGGCATTTCCTAAAATCCAGCACGTTGTTTGAAATTGCGCCGGGACGCATGAGTGCGCCCCGGCGCAAAGGCCCTAATTGTGATTACCGGACTTTCTTTTTCTTCTGAGCCAGCAGAAGGATCGCAGCACCGGAAATCAGCACAGAACCAAACCACAGCATGACCGGCTGATTATCCCCGGTCGCAGGCGTCCCGGGGGTCGTCGGGTCGGTGGGCTGGACAGGCTGGTCGTTTGCCTTGATCGTCACATCGCTCATATCATAGAGCCGGGTCTGACCGTTGATGAAGCGATAGTAGGCAGCCAAAGCGTAGTAGCCCTGCTCGGTGGCCATGCCGTCACGGTCGCCGCTGGCGATGTGGCGGAAGCCGCCGCCGTCCACATAGTAGCTGGCCAGCGCATCCAGAATCGGCAGACCGTTCTTGATGAAGCGGCTGTCCTTGGCCGGGTCGATGCCCAGAGCGGTCAGTGCCACGATGACCTGAGCACAGGATTCGCTGTTCTCGGTGCCCCAGCTGCCGAAGCCACCGGTAGCCAGCTGCAGCTCAGACAGCACATCCAGCGCCTTGTCCACAGCGGCCTTCACAGCCTCGTTCTCCTTGTAGTAGGGAGCCAGAGACTGAATGGCCATTGCGGTCATGTCAGGATCTGCGTCGTTGCCGCTGAGGTTCCAGCCGCCGTTGGAAAGCTGGGCATCCAGGATCACCTGAATCAGCTTCTCGCGGGTCACATCACCGGAGGTCGGATAGTTGTGGCTGTCCAGAGCGATGAGCGCCCAGATGGGGCCGTTGATGCCCTGGGTCTGGATATAGTCCATGTTATCCAGACCCTTCAGCAGGTTATGGCCGCCCACATTGGTGACATCCTTGCCGATAGAGGTCAGGGCCAGGATCACCCGGGCGTTGTCGGTGACTTTGGCCGGGTGCAGACGCTCATTTGCGTCAGCTTTGGCCTTCACATACTCCACCACATTGTCATAGTACCCGGCAGGTACGGGGCGACCGCTGCGGGCCAGGCCGATGACCATCCACTCGCCGCCGATGGAGTTCACCGTGGGGGTGCCCAGGGTGGCCATGAAGTCGCCGGTGGTCTTGTAAATTTCATCCAGCTTCTTGCCCATCTCGGCCACCAGCTTGGCGTAGGCAGCCTCGGCTTCCACCAGGACGTTGTAGTTCGTGACCAGAGCCTTTTCGGCGTCGGTCAGCTTGTCATAAGCAGAACGTGCGGCGCTGATGGCACCGGCCTTGCTGAGGTCCACCGTGCCGATGGCGTCGATCATGGCGATGACCTCCTCGGCGGTCTTGGTGCGGTTCTGCTCGGCCTCGTATTCCTTCAGGTAATCATCTGTGTAGTGGAACACGATCACGTCGCCCTCGTTGAGGTACTGCTGTGCAACGCCCAGGTTGGGGTGTACGCCGTTGAGGGTGTACATCCAGCCGGAGAGATTGCCGTTGGTAAACTCAGCCAGTTCCGTGCCGTCCTTGGGGGTGATGGCCTGAATGTAGTTGCCGCTTTCGTTCTTGATGTCGAACTTATCGCCAACGACGGCCAGGATCACATCCAGCACGGTGGCGTTGTTGCTGACCGTGACCTTCGTGGTGTCGATCCAGGTTTCCAGGTTGTTGTCAGCCAGCGTGTGCTTGTCGCCGCTGTCGCCGTGGGCGGAGTCGCCCAGCAGAGCGAAGGACACGGTAATATCCTTGCCCGCAGGCAGCAGCACGGTGACGGTGATGGTCACCTTGGCAGCGCCGTAGGCCAGCGTCACGGTCTGCTCACCACGCTGGTTGGTGTCAAAGCCGGTGATCTCAATATCTTTGGTGTCCACAACCGTATCAGCCTTGTTCATCGTCCAATGCGCTGTGCAGACCATTCCACTGAGGTCAAGGGCTTCTCCAATCGTATACGTTGTCTTGTAATCACCGGAAATGTCCAGCTTATAGCAGATAGGCGTTGTTGCATCTTCAACTTCCATCGTCAAGTTGCTGGCATCTTTGCCCAAAGGATCATCTGTACGATTATGATTCTCTTTCGTCACGCCATAAATATCAGGGAGCGACTTCGATGTATCGAAGTATGTCGCACCGCTCGCTGTTTCGTGCGTTTCACAACTGGTATCTACATAATCAACAGCTCCGATTCCTTGTTCAGCCCCGCAGCCCTTCAGGTAAGCGTTTCCAGCAATGTTGTCAAACTTATTCAGGCTGCGATAGTATCCGATGATGCCGCCCACATTCTTTGCGCCGCTGACCTTGCCGGAAAATGTATTTCCGGTAATAGAGTAGCTATTCCACGCTTGATTGACCTTCATGTCGCCGCCGGTAATTCCGCCGACGTTCTCATTGCCATTGATAGACCCGGAAGCCACGCACGCCTCAATGGTTGTCTTAATGCCGTTCGGTGCTGCTGCACCGGTATACATTGTACCTGCAATACCACCGGCAAATTTGCCGCTGGCGATTACCGTGCCGTCAAAGCTGCATTTGCTGACTGTGCACTGTCCCATAGCATTGTCACGGGAACCAATGATGCCACCTACATAATCCACACCTTTGACAGTGGCATGGCTGACACAATTTTCGATGATGCCCTGGAATCGACCGGCAAATGCGCCAATCTCGCTTTGAGTGCCGTCATAACCGACAACGACATCTTTTTCAATGGTACAGTTACGGATGGTCGTAATAAAAGCGGCACTCGCCCCGGCAAAGCCGTTAACATCCATATCTACTTCTGCACCGATTAAGCCAGATTTCAGCGTCTTGGTGCCGGATTTAAGCGTCACATTTTCGATGATGATCGCAAAAGTGTCTTCACTTGTAAAGCCGACACCGTGAAGACCATCTACCAGACCGTAGCCGTTGATCTCTTCACCGTAGATGTTCAGATCCTTGACCGTGGCGTTCTTAACATAAGCCAGCAACGGTTTGCCACCTTTGGGGACAGTCAGGAGTTTACCGTTGCCGAGGATCGTGCCGGAGAAAGCACGGAGGTTATCCTTCTCATCGGGATTCCGAGGATCAAATTTGTTAGTTCCATCTACCGTGCATCCGATGGGAGTCCAGCCGTTCGGCAATGTAATATCGGAAACAAATTTAAAAAATACTCCATCAAAGGAAAGACCGGAATTGACAGAATCCCGTATGTATTCAATATCCGAAACAGTAGCAATCTCATAGGGGCTGTCAGCCGACCCATCACCGTTCATATCGGTTTTCCAAGGATTAACTGTGACCTGCGCACACTCCGTTGTTGCGGTCGGGCTTGTTTTTCCATCAAAGACCTTATATACGACGCAATAATACCATGTCGTGCCGACTGTATTAGTAGGAACTATAAGACTGCTTTTTGTCTCTCCCTGAAGCAACTGCCCGTTACTATTGTCGTTGACCGTATTACTATACCACTGATAGTGGAACTGTACGCCTAAGGCGGCATCTTTCAGCTCTACTTTCAGAGGAGTTGCTTCTTTTCCAAAATCACAGGTAATAATTTTGGGGGCTATGCTAACTTTGGGCGCATCCAAAGCTTCTGCACTTATTTTGATATTGTATCTATAAGATGTCGAATAAGAGAAGCCGTCTACAATGTTGGTAACCTTACAAGTATAAAAAACTGCTCCGGCCACAGCGTCGGTATTCACAAGGCAGGTTGCCTCGGTGCTTACTACAGCTTTTGTAGACAAAAGAGTCCATTCATATACAGTGTCCGCACTTATACTTTCAGCATCAATATACTCGCTTGAATCCAAATAAAAGTCTTTGGTTCCTTGCGCTACTGTAAGTTTGATACCGGCAGCCGAGGGCTTTGTTCCACCTACAAACGTGGGGAAATAATCCTTTTCTATACACTTTACGTTGAGAGTGTATTCTCTCGCTTCGACTCCCTCAACTTTGCTGCTGATACGAATATTGAGGGATTCATCACCACTGAATGTCTTGGTAACCGAAGAGCCTGCTCCATCTATGGCAGTTGTATCCACGTTTTGAATTCCACCGCCAGCCGTGATTTTCACGGAACTATTTGCCACAACAGTCGTGGTGTATGTCCCATCAGCCAGTAACTGCATAGGACGGGTGTTCTTTGCTCCTGCAGTTTCTGTAACAGATAGTTTAGTCACATCGCAAAAAGGAACTACAGTGTACTCAACCGATTCTCCATCGTAGGATAACTCGATAGTTTTTGTCCATTTGAGGTTATTAGCCGATATGTACCGGAAGAAACTATATTGTTCTCGGTAACTTCCATTGATGCTTACTGTTCCAGCATTGGATTCCTTTAGTGTAAGAGTTCCCTTTTCGTTTCCGTCTATATCAAACTCGCTATATGCAACAGAAAATTGTTCAGTACTATCTGATTTAATAGTGAAATCAAGAATAGCGGTCTTAGACATTAACGATACAGGAATATAGATCGTATTTTTACCATTGTCTTTAATGCTTGCTAATTTAACGCTTTGTGAACTGGTTGCAATATAGAATTCAAAGTTGCCTATGCTTTTGTTTTCTGAATCAGTTTCAGAATCATTTTGAACTGGATCTAAGCCGTTGTTTCCATCGGAAACTTCCTCTACGTTGTCAACGCTTTGCTCTGCTGTTTCGACGGAGGGTATCTCCTTGAGCTCAGAGTCCGTTGCGGCAAATGCCTGAGTGGGCAGCACACCTATCATTAGCACAAAAGCCAATGCGCAGGCAATAATCTTGCGCCCATTTCGTTTCTTCATTGGTACCTCCTACGCATTTAGACTTTCTCCTGTGTTCATGGAGATAATCTAATGACTTGTTGATAGAACTCTTTGACCAAACGCAAATAAATGCTATTCAAAATGCGGAGGGGCGGGCTATCCCGCCCCTCCGCATGAGAAATTTTTAGGTCAATTCACATCGTACAGAGTATAAGCGCTGAAGTCAAATACAATTACCATTCCATCAGTCAGGGAATAGTTGGTGCCATACAGGCTGAGGGCCTGAATGCTGTCACCCTGAGTGCAGGCGATGTTCCAACCAAAGCCACGGTAAACATTGTAGGTAGTTCCGGCAATGGTCTCCTGCGTAGTCGGCTGATAGGTGGGCTGCACGGGTGCTACGGTATGGATATAGCCACCATTCGGAGTGTTAATGGTATCCCAGCCGCCAGCGATATCCGTATAGCCATTCAGCATGAGCGCAACAATAATTGCATCCAGTACATTGGGGTTCGGATTTTCTTCGGTGTAGGAATCAGGAGCGCTGTACAGGCTGCGATCCATGAGTGCAGCGATGGTGTCGCTGTCCAAAACCATAGGCGTGAATTCTTCGTCGAACGGCAGCTGAGTCATCCAGTCGGAAGCATCAGGCTCCCCGTCCTTGATGTACGCTTGCTGACGAGGGGCCCCATTGGCAAAGCCTCCTTCGTCAAACAAGCCCTCTGTGATGTACACGGTCACCGTGGCGGGCTCATTCGTGTCCGTGGTGGCAGCTGCGGCCGGGACGACCAGCACAACGACCATCATGACAGCCATGATCAGAGACAAAAGCCTTTTCTTCATGTTGTTTTCCTCCTTAGAGAATTTTTATTATAAACTCGCTGCCGCTTTGGCAACGTGCTTACCGAAATTGCTTGCCGTTCAGAGAGCGGCCTCTGTCGGCTCGGCTTCGCAAGGCTCGTCCGCCTGCTTGGCCGCCGCCCGTGCGGCGTTGACCCGCTGGCGCTCCAGATTTTTCTTTTCCCGTTCCGCCCGTTTGGCGTCCCGCTCCACCCGGTACAGCTCGATTTGGCGTTTCTTTTCCCGTTGATATCGGCCATTGGACCGGTTATGCGGGTGGCTGTACGCAGGATTCAGGTGCGCCGCCCGCAGAGCGTCCGACCAACTGCCGAACCGATCGGCAATGTAGCTTCCGCCGACGATCTCACATGGGGCAGGGGACCGTCCCCAATGTTCGGCGCAGCGCCGCAGATAACAGGCCAATTCCGCCAGCGTATCCCCGGCATGACGCTCCGCAAAGGCCCGGTCCTGCTCGTCCAGAGCCGCCCGTGTCCGCTTTGCGATATGCTGTTCGTGCCAGTTCCTGCCGTCAAAATTCTGAGCGCCTGCGACCTTCCCCATAGGGGCACACCTCCTCCGTGTTCGTAAATGGTAAAAATAATACGCCGATAAACCCATAATGGGTCATCAGCGTACACTCCTGCCATATAGCACCACGGAGAGAGCGCCCGCTGCCCGGAATCCTAAACTACACAATTCTACTGACTTGCGCCACGAGGATTTTCCTCTGCGTCCATGATCTACCTTCTCACGATTTCTCGCAATGACGGGCTTTCGCCCCAGCGGTTTCCCGCCTCGATCATATCCTTGCGCTTACAGTGCCGACCGCATGGGGCATTACACCCCTTTCCTTTTAGGCAATCACCTGGCCGTTTCCGGCTCGGATGACCGCCGTGTCGCATCATCGGATTCAATTATTTTATTTTCGAGAATCAACTTAGGCTTGATGGGGAATGATAGAATAGGAATTCCGGAAATGGGGTTTCGTAAATTTACCCCATTTGCGATAGCGCTGCCAAAAGCTGTTGATATTGGAGCGTTTCCGGAAAAACTGACGGAGACGGTGACGGCGCAAATTCTGCGGCCAGCGCCGGAGCAAGGAAGCAAATGCTTTGGATCACCCGCATTTTGTGCTCCAGGGACGAATGGACATAGACTTGAAGTGTGGTGCGGACATCCGCATGACCCAGCATCTCGCTCAGGCTCTTTACATCTATCCCACGCTCCACACAGCGGGAGGCGTATGTGTGCCGCAGCGTGTGAAAATTTCGGTACGGGATACCCGCTGCTTTCAGCAAAGCCCGGTACTGATATTGCATTGTCCGTGGCTCCATCGGCACATTTTTCCCAGTCAAGAGATAGTTTTCGCCGTTGGGATGGGACTGGACCAGCTTTTGCAGAAGGGCGGCCATGTCCCCCGGCAGCGGGATAGTACGCCGGGCGCTGTCACTTTTGGGCGGCAGCACCATCAGACTGGTGCGGTCCCCACTGCGGATGCGCTGTACGGTTTTGCGGACATGGACTACCCCATTCCGCAGGTCAATATCCTTATATTGCAGGGCGCACAGCTCCCCAAGACGCAAGCCGGTGTTCAGTGTCAGCAAAATGCCGATACCGGTTGTCATCGGTTCGTCCATGATCATCTGTGCCAACCGCTGGATCTCGTCCGGATAGAAGATGTCGATCTGCTTTCGTCGATACGCTGGCAGCTCCACAGTCATCCCCGGACTGGGGCAGTCCAGCTTTTTGGCGCTGTATCTCAGGATGGACTTCAATAACACCCCCACGTCTCTGGCGCTCTTCCCGGAAAGACCGTTTTTCTGTAACCGACGAAGAAATTCGGAAATTTGGTTCGCCGTCAGTTGGCTGAGAAGAACGGCCCCAAAAACGGGCAGAATATAGTGTTTCAGTACATAGGTGTACCGGGCAAGGGTGGACCGTTTCAAGTCATCCTGCTTGTCCGCAAGAAACCGCTCCGCAGCCTGATTCAGTGTGAGCGAGGAAGCTGCTACCGGCGCTTCTCGACAGGCGTCCAAACATTTCTGCCGTTTCGCACGGCACTCCCGATAGCTTCCGGCATAAACATAGCCGTACTCGGCCCGGCCGGAGGGCGACCGTCCCCGGATATACCGCCCCTCCCACCGGCCATCTTTTCGCTTGTAAATGTTCTCTCCACGCTTCGGCATATAGGCTCCTCCTTGACGATGTATTTGACGGCGTATTTTACTTGTATTTCCCGTTTTGACGGATACAGTTGGCACAAATGCGCTGAAACCGAGTATAACTATCATGCGTATTTGTAATTTGCATGAGATTTTGCTAAATTCCGGCAATACGGTCATTGACTTTTGCGGTGAGTGCCGATATAATATAGATGGTTAGATAGATTTAGGTATCGCAAATGGGGTAAATTTACGAAATCTACAGACGCTTTCCTTTTCCGTGAGTTTACTACAAATTCATTATACTATTTAGCACATTATCGTCAATTCGTTTGTTGCGTTGCTTTTCAGAAAAATGGTGCCACCCGATGGGGTGACACCATTTTCTTTGTTACGGGCACAGAACACCATACCCCAGAATCTCGTAATGTCCTATGGGATAGCGGTTCACCCGGCAGAGGTTTCCGGAATTGCCCTCTACGGTGTAGATGATTCCGTCCTCCACCTTCTGGACGATGCCCACATGGTCAGCCTCCCCATCCTGGGGGCCGGAGCCGCCCTTGTTGTCCCAGTCGAAGAAGATAACCATGCCGGGAACAGGCTTGGCGGAGCCGTCCAGCCATTGCCCACGCTCCTGAAACCACTGCACGCCGTTTCCGCAACCGGAAAATTTCGGGCAGACACCGGTGTCGATATAACCGCACTGGTCGGCACACCAGCTGACAAAGCAGGCGCACCACTCCACACGGCTGCCGAATCCGTACCAAGACCAGTATGGTCCGCCGCCTATATTTCCGACCTGCGACAGCGCCACTGTAACGATGGCATCGTCCCCGGAATAGATGCCGTAGAGAGCGGATGACCACAATTTGCGGTTTTCCTCGGCAAGCAGTTCGGAAAGCTGCTGCCGCTGGTCGGCGGTGAAATCGAATTGCTCAGCCATTTCCTCGGCGGTCTTGTGGCTGACCGTGATATAGAGAGGTGCGTGTGACCGTCGTGACGGTTTCCACAATGTTTCCGTGGCCGTCGTCGGTTTCGGTGATGACGGCCTCAGTCTTACGCTCGGTGCGGGAAGATATTTCGTTCATCTGCCAGAAAATATCCTTGAGGATGACTTTCTTACTATCGTCCACCGTGGCGACCTCCTGCGGATCATCGGGGTCAGTAGTGGTTTTCACCGCATAAACGGCCAGCACCTCCGGCCAGACCGCACGGGAGCCGGACATTTCCAGCTCATCATAGGTGCTGCTTACCCTTGTGGCGTCAATCTGTAATTGATAGTCGGCATTGATCTCCTGTACGACCTGACGCATGGTCTGTCCCGTACCATTGTCCTCGCCGGAGAAGAAGATGCCGAAGCAAGAACCAGCAATCAGCCCAATCACGCAGAGAACGAGGATAATCGCCACCGCTGCCCAGCCGCCTGCGGCAATGGCGGCGATCAGCGCCTTTGTTCCGGCAATGATCGCTTTGACCGCCGCAACGGTGGCTTTTGCGGCAACCTTAACGGCCTGTACCGTGGCCTTGGCTGCCGCCTTTGCCGCCTGTACGGTTTTCTGCGCCGCTTTTGCGGAAGCCTTTGCCGTCACCTTGGCGGTCTTAGCCGTGGTCTGCGCTGTTTTTACTGCTGCACGCCCGGTCTGCTGCGCGGTTTTGACCCCCTTCTGTGCGACCTTTACGGAGCCCTTTCCGGCGGACTGTGCCGTTTTGAGCGTACCCTTTCCGGCTTTCTGAACCGCTTGCTGTGTGGCTTTTTTCGGCTGGGTTCCCTTGAACGCATCCTTGCATTTCTGAATGTTGTCCCGTGCTTTACCGGCATTGTGCTTCGCATCGGAGAACCCGCGCTGTCCGCGTTTTTGCAGCTGAACCTCGGTTCCTGCCACACATCGGCGCACGGTATCTTTGATCTGCTGTGCGCCGTACTCCTGCGGAGAAGTCTCCGCAGGAGCGGCGTTTTTTTCAGCGGTATCCGCAGTGTCCTTGGTGCGGACGGCAGCAGATTTGATGCGTTCAGAGACAACGGCAGCACGGTCAATGGTCTTGACCGTGCCCCGAATCGACTCTTTTGTTTTAATATCCGCCATGATGTTTCTGTGCACCTCTCATTTCGTCTTACCCCCAACAATAATGCTCTCGTCCGGTTTGGTGGTCATCAGGCGGTACAGTTCCGTGTCCTTTGGAAACTGATTCTTAAAAGGCACCAGTGCGCCGCCGTAGCGCAGCAGACCGCAGCCAGCAGGAGCGTTGGTGATATAGCTGGTCTGCTCCGGAGAGATGTTCAGAAGCGCCGCCAGCTTCTCCCGGTCGCTGGGTGCCTGATTCAGCAGGATCAGCATTTCGGAATTCGACAGCATGGTGCTGGCCTGAACGGAATCCAGCAGATACTCCACATTCTGCGTAATAGCGGTGGGATAGGCACCGCGTTTGCGGAAGCGACGCCATGCGGAATCGAAGAAATCCGCGCTGTACGGATTCTGAAAGACCACATGAAATTCGTCGATGAACAGGTGCGTCCGCTTGCCCTTGCGCCAGTTTTCCGTCACGCGGTTGAGCATGGCATCGGTGATAATCAGAAGCCCCATGGTTTTGAGCTGACGCCCCAGATCCATAATGTCATAGATAACGATGCGGTTTTGGGTGTCCACATTGGTTTCATGGGCAAAGGCATCCAGACTGCCGGTGGTGAACAGCTCCAGCGCCAGCGCCAGATCGCGGGCTTCTTCCTCCGGCTGTGCCAGCAGCTTTTCCCGGAGAACACGAAGCGTCGGGACAGGGCCGCCGCGCTTATAGGCTGCATACACGGCGTCTACGCACCGGTCGATGATGCTCTTTTGCAAGGGGCCGATGCCGCCGCGGTCAAGCTGTTCAAACAGGGACAGGATAAACTCGGATTTGTCTACCACCGGGTTACCGCCGTCGCCGTAGCCCTCCACCATGTCCATGGCGTTGATATGGTCGGGGCTGCCCGCCGCAATGCGGATGACCTCACCGCCCAGCGCCTGACCCAGCGCATAATACTCGCGCTCGGGATCACAAATCAAAATATCATCCTTCGTGGCCAGCGCCAGAAAGACGATCAGCTCCTTTGCCGAAAAAGATTTGCCGCTGCCGGGTACGCCGGTAATGATGGTGGATTGGTTGAGCAGATTTGCACGGTTGCACAGCAGCAGATTGCCGGAGATGGCGTTCTCACCGTAATAAATGCCACCCGGCTCCATGATCTCCTGCACCCGGAACGGCATCAGCGCCGCCAGTGCTTCCGAGGTAAAGGTGCGCAGAATATCAATTTTCCGCACGCCAATGGGCAGTGCCGTGTTCAGGCCGTCCATCTGCTGAAAGCGCAGCGTGGCCATTTGGCACATTCGCTGTGTGGCAGAGGTGAGGATATAGTCGGTGTCAGCGTCCAGCTGCTGCTTGCTGTCCGCCGTATGCACCAGCGTCACCATGCCCAGAAGCATCCGCTGGTCACGGGAGGTGAGGTCGTCAAGAAATTCCTTCATCTCCGCTCGCTGCTTCTCCATGTCATAGGGAACCGTTCCGGAGAAATTGTTGTTGGCCTGCTGCTTCCGCAGGAAATCCACAATATTCCGCTCCACGCCCAGCAGGCGGCTCTCGCTGTCCCAGATGGCCTTGTCCATAGGAATGGGCACCACATCAATGGAGAGGATCATGGGACGGTCGATACCGGAAAGTTCCGAGAGAATATCGTCCCGCAGATAGGTGGCGTAATCCTTCAAAAACAGCACCCGGCCATAGCGGTCACCCATGCGGAAGTGGCCCCGGTCAAATTCGAAGCTGTCCGGGCAGATATAGTCCTGAAAGCTGTGGCCCAGCTTCATGGACAGCGCCGGGTCAAAGTGGAAGTCTGCCTCCTCACCGTGGCGATAAAAGCCATGCAGGATACGCAGCCGGTCCATCATGTCCAGTTCTGTGCAGCGGGAGCCAAGCCGGGAGAGCGCCAGCGTAAACTCCGCTCCTGCACGGACAAAATAGCTTTCGGCATCCTTATAGCTTTTGCGTGTGACCGTCACGGTGATATACAGGTCCCGAATCATCCCGCTGGCATGAGACGCTTTTTCCAGCAGCATGGCGTTGTACTCCCTGCGGTAGTGGTCGTGACCGTCGTTTGCGTAGGGAATCATGATGTAGTCCTCGAAATCACGGCGGTTGAGTTTCCGGGTGACAACGCTGAACTTTGTGGACGCATTACTGTCGCAGAGATTCAGAAGGCCGCTGTACCCCAGCAGCATGGACTTCTGGTCCTCCTCACCGGCCAGCGCATAGTTGATGTCAGAGAACTGCCATGTGCAGCTGTACCGGTTCGGCCCCACAAGGAAGATACCGCTTTTCCAGACCGTGCGGATGGGGATCACCTCCTGCACGCTGCGGGGAATACGGAACTGCTCCGGGTCCCTACGAAGCAGCTCTTTCAATTTTTTCAGCATTTCTTACCGAACCTCCTTTTTGTGCCGTGTGCCGCTGTAAACTTCGGGGCAAATGCGCCGAAGTTCACAGCGGAGCGCTTCTTTTCCTGCCTGCGCTGTTCCTGCATAGCTTCCCAATACAAATTGGTCGGTCGGAAGGTCAGCCGCTTGGGGATGAGAAATTCCGACCGAAGCCATGCAATAAAAAACTTTTCCGCCGTCATGCCGTGGTATTTCACAAAGCCCATAGCGGCAAAGGGAGCCGCGCCGAGGATACACAGCCAGCTGACCGTTTCCGTGCCCAGCACATTCCGCAGACCGAAATAAATACCGACGGCAACACCGCAGGCCAGCACAGAAAAAACGAGCTGCCGCAGCGACAGCCCGAAAAACATATTCTCTTTATATTCGCGTATCTCGCGGTTAATCTTGATTTCCATAGTCGTTATCCTCTCTCCGGTGTGCTTTTAGCCGGTGCTTTCGGTTGGAGCGCTGTGGGGCTTTCACCGCTCTCCGGGCGGAGAAAATCCAGCCGCGAGGCAGCATAAATAGCATTGTCATTGAGCTGACGCTGCCATGCGCCGACAGACGGTGCCCATTTGAAGCCGTTATATTTTAGCTTGCTTCGCTGTTCCTCCGTGGGCTTTCCGTCAAAATACAGGCGCAGGCGATTATCTTCCTTGTCTGCCTCGGCATGACCGCCCGGAAAATCCCAGCCTACATATTCTGTGCTTTGCGTCCGGGATACCTCCTCGATGCGCTGCCGGAGCCGCCGCATCTCCGCCGTATTGCCGCTGAGGATGTAGGACGGATACGGCTGCTTTTCCCACGAATATCCTTCCTGCACACGCCTGTCCAACTTGGCGGCATCCTCATCCGAAAGGCCTGGGCAGCCCAGTGCCGTGGCGTGCTTGCGGAAATAGGCGTTGATCTCCTTCATGCGGGCGTGCATTGCGGTCAGCTTGTCGAGCTTGGCCTGCAGCTTCTCTACTGCCTGTGGATCGTCACTGTAAATCACATGGTTCTGTATCATTGTATTTTCTCCTTTTCAAATTAAAGTCCCATCATCTCTCGTACCACACGGTCTGCCATTTTTACCGTCCCGACCAGCACCAGAAGATTGAAAATCAGCTCTCCTACATACGTCCACACCTGCGTGACTGCCGCCGCATTGGGGTCAACAGCGGGCGGGCTGGATGCAAACAGGGAGAAGATGATGCAGGCCAGCACGATAATGGCTCCCTCCAGACACACAGCAGCGTAGGATTTCAAAAAACTCCTGCCAATTTGCTGGATGGGTTCCCCCGCAAAGGTCGAAAGGGGAATCGGGGCAATGGCCGTGTAGATATACAGGCGAAAAAAGCGGCCATATACCGTGAGGACCATGACAAAAGACAGAATCGTGATAAAAAGGCCCCCAATCAGTGCCACCGCCCAGAGCGGAATACTTTCCCAAAAGCCACAGTCCTCAATGGCGGTCACGATCTCTGCCGGAAGCACGGTCTGCTGTGCTGTGCCCATACCGGCCGCCGTCATTATAGTGGAAATAACGCCCTGCACAATGGAAAACAGCGCCATCATCAGCTCCAGCCCATAGGTGACGACCGCTTTCGCCAGTGCAAAGCGGACAAACAGCTTGATCGCCACCTCCGGCTTTTTGACCTCGGCAAAGGAGCCGCAGGTCTTAACGATACCTACCACGAAAAAAAGCACCAACAGCGCCAAGCCGATGGCCTGCACAGTACCGTTAATGGTCTTGATCACATTCCATATTGTGCCGCCCTTGAAGTTTTCGGGGGACTGTGTGAGCAGCTGCCATATCTCCGCCAGCTTTTCGTTCCATGTTTCAAGTGCGTTTTCGAGATTCTGTACGACCCAGTTATCACTCATATAGCTTCCTCCTTTCCCGACAGCATAAGGGGGCAGGCACGAAGCCTGCCTCTCGCTGCCGTATTTTGATTATCGCTCGCCCCGGTTGGGTGTGCTGCGGATTACTCCATACACATCATCCACAAAGTAGCGCCCGGCAAAGGGATTGAATATGGCGTGGCATTTTACGCCGTTATACTCTGCCAGATAGTCATTGTCTCCGAGGCGTTTCAAAATCGTCGCCTCTCCGAGCACATGATTTTCACCCTGCTTCAGCGAATGGATATAGCATTGGCACTTTTCCATGACCGTTTCCTCCGTTAACCCGTGATCAGCGTCAGGATCTCCTTAGCAAAGGTCACGACGACACCGCCGGCAAGTGTCAAAAATCCGTTGCTGCGCTGGCTGGGGTCGTGGCTCTGAAAGGACAGACCGATCTGTACAATACCCCAGCCCAGCAAAATCAGACCGACCGCGCGGATCACGCCGAAGATAAAATCAGACAGATTGTTGATGACCGCCAACGGGTCATTTCCTGCGGCAAAGGCTGTCATGGGCAGACAACATACGGTGAACACAACAGCGGCATAGACCGCCAGAACCCTCCTGCTCTTTTTCCCCATAGGCAGAGGACGGGTGTGTTTGCTTTTCTTAGTGCTTTTGAGATGCTTCATTGGGCTTTTCCTCCAGCTCATAAATTGCCTCCAATTCCTCGTTGGAAAGGAGTTCGTATTGGGTTTCGTTTTCGCTCGGCACTGCCACGGGATCCGTTGTCAGAAGCCGGTCGTGAATGGTGATCGCTGCAATGGCGTACTCGGCGCTTCCGTGGATATAAGGCGGTGCGCCGCCGTCCGGGGTGTGCGACACCAGCGGATGGGTCATGATGTCAAACTTGTCGTCGCAGACCGGTAATTCGCCGCGAATGAACAGCAGCGCCTTGCCGTTGTCCAGCATCCGCACCTCATCCGGTGTCATCAACTCACGCCCGGTGATCTGATAATTGGTGCTGTAATTGCCGTTTCGCCCGGACGATCTTCCGTAGGTGTTCGTGTCAATCGTGGCCTTGCCGAGCAGTTCCGAGATGTACTTGTGGGATCCCTGCTCGTTGCCGCCGAGATACAGCAGCTCGTCGCAGTTGCCCAAAATACTCTCCCACTGCTTTTCAAACAGCGCCTTTAACTGCGCAATGTTTTGCAGGATGATGGACACGAACACATTGCGGGAACGCATGGTGGAGAGCTTTTTGTCAAAATCCTCCGGCAGTGAGATGTTCGCAAATTCGTCCATTAAAAAGTGTACGGGGACGGGCAGGCTGCCGCCGTGCTTATGGTCGGCACTGTCAAAAAGCTGCTGAAAGAGCTGCTGATACAAAACGGATACTAAAAAGTTGAAGCTTGTATCACTGTCCGAGATCAGCGCAAACAGTGCCACACGCTTTTCGCCCATATCCTGCAAATTCAGTTCGTCCGTGGCGGTCAGCGCCGCCACAGACGAGAGATTGAATTTTTCGAGCCTTGCCGCCAGTGTAATCTGGATGCTTTTCAGTGTTTTGGCGCTGCCGGAGTGATAGTCCTTATAATACTTGACCGCGATATGCTCCGGGTCGCGCATTTCCAGCCGCTCAAACAACACATCCAGCGGCGACTGGTAGGAATCATCCTCCTCCCGCACCTCACCGGCGCGCAGCATTTCCATGACCATCGGAAAGTTTTGCTCATCGGGCGGCGCTTCGTGGTAGAGATAGTAGACCAGTGCCGACAACAGCATAGCAGCCGTCGTGTCCCAAAACGGGTCATTGGTCTGGCTGCCCTTGGGTGTGGTCGCCTTGAACAGATTCGTCACCAGCATCTGCACCTCGTTGTCATCGGTCAAATAGACGAATGGGTTATAGCAGTGACTTTTCTCCATGTGCAGCAGATCCAGCACCCGGATCTCATATCCGGTTTCCTCCAGCAGCCGTCCGGAATCGCGAAGCAGCTCGCCTTTGGGGTCAAGGCAGACAAAGGACGAACCCTGCGGTGACAGGCAAGCCTCATACAGGCAGGGCTTGGCATACGAACGGGTCTTGCCCGCGCCGCTGCCGCCGATGATAACGGTATTCAGGTTGCGCTTGTGCTTGCGGCCGTTTAGCCCCATACGGATGTGCTGCGTGAACACCTTGTTTGGCTTTGGCGGGCGTGCCCGATACTTTCGGTTCACGGTTTCCACATTGCCCCATTTGGCAGAGCCGTGTTCCTCGCCGCGCCGGTAATGACGGCGGGTGGAAAGATAGACCCCGATCACCATGGCATACAGGGCAATGAAAACGAGGACAGTTTTCAGGCTGTCCTCGCACCACTCGATATGAAACGGCTCATTCATTGCCGATGGAAATTGCCGAAGGATCTCGGGAAGGCCACCGGAAGCAGCCGGGGCGATCAGCAGCCCCAGCCACACCGCAGGGATCAGCCCCGCCGCATACCACAGCCATTTTTGTTTACCGTTCATCTTTCTGCTTGACTCTTTTGGATTTGCTCGGTGCGTCAACGGTTTTAATGAGAACTTCATCGACAATATCGGTGGGGCGTTTGTCCTCGATCAAATCGTTACGCAGGTTGTTGAGTGCATTGATCACGACGCCGTGCTGATACGGATCAAGGGTCAATACACGCATATCCTGTTTTTCCATGGCTCATCGCTCCTTTCCGGTTTCCTTTTGCGCTGCCGTGCGGCTTTGCTCCAGCGTCCGCGCCATTTTGCCGGTCATGGTCTGCAGCGTGTCACGAATGTCGGTCAACTCACCGCGAATGGTCTGCGGCTCCGCATTTTTCAGCTCATCGGGCAAGCGGCTGAAATCATACCCCTGTGTGTCCACACCGTACTTGCGGCACAGCATATAGGAAACGCAGTAGCTTTTGAAGGCGTCAGCCTGCGGGGTACTGTTTTCCTGCTGCGCCATCTCGGCACGAGCCAGTGCCAGCGATACGCTGCGAAACAGGTCTTGCCCGTCCATACCGCGCTGGACGAAGATGGTTTTGCGCTCATAGTCATACACTGCACCGTTTTGCACGCTGTCGGCCATTTCAATGGGCACCGGGCGCTTGGCGATCAGTGCAGAAAGCAGCAGGCGGTCATCATAATGCACCTGCGGCTGCCGCTGGCGTTTGGCATCCGTTTGGCTGATGTCAAAGACCTTTTTCACATTATAGTAGTAGCCGGTGCGGCCATCCTCGGTCACATAGCTGTCCCCGGCTTCCAGAATGGAAATGCCTGTTTCGTTTTTGCGGACATAGATGCCGCGTTCTTTCCAGCCGTCAAAGTCCCGCAGGCGGGTGGCCTCATCGTTCTGTGCATAGATCAGCAGCGCGTTTGTGGCCGAATAGCGGTCAAATCGTGCCTGCACATCCAAAAAGCCCCGAAAGGCTTCTCCGTCCCGCATGACCTCCTGTGCCATTTCATCCGCCAGTGCATACAGGCTGTCGCGTTCCGCCTTCTTCTTGGCGGCATATTCCTCCTTGGTCAGCTGCGGACGGTCGCTCTGCGTTTCCGTGGCAGTGGGGGCGGTAAAAAGATCATCGAAGTTTGCCATAGCTTATCTCTCCTTACTTTTTCTGACCCGCTTTTTCGGCGGAGTCTGTCGGTGTTCATTTTGCGGTCGTGTACTCTTGGCGGGTCTGCTGCGTTCGGTCGGCTTGCGCTCCTCCGTCTCCTGCTGCTCACGGCGGATCTCCTTCAGCTCCTCGCGGACAGATGGACGATCTTCCTTAGCAGTACCCTCGGCGGATCTCTTTCTGGATTTTGAGGAAGGCTCGGACGGACGGG
>ERZ772805.229-NODE-229-length-69886-cov-23.574172_pt1 | contig 69886 bp, 66 predicted proteins | sample MGYA00511344_ERZ772805 | MGnify/ENA primary metagenome ERZ772805 (study PRJEB29015, sample SAMEA2737730) | human gut metagenome | biome: human gut; feature: human-associated habitat; material: faeces | place: China | collected 2012 ...
CAGAGCATCTGCCTTACAAGCAGAGGGTCGGCGGTTCGAATCCGTCAACACCCACCCAGAGGAATCGACAGAAAAGTCGGTTCCTTTTTTTGTTTATCTACTAAACTATTTTATACTCGCGATGAGACCCAACTCAATCAAGACAATCCTAATGGCGGCGTCAGTGGCTCTGGCGTCGACAGCCGTGGCTCAGACCACCACGCTGACCCTTGACGATGCTGTGCGTATAGCCCTATCCGACAACCCGACGGTGAAGGTTGCCGACAGTGAAATCACCAAGCAGGAGTATGCCAAAAAAGGCACGCTCGCCAACCTTATGCCAACCCTCGACTTCTCAGCTGGCTACAACCGCACGTTGAAGAAGCAAGTGATGTATATGGGCGACATGAAAGGATTCGGTGGCGGCTCTTCGGAAGGCACGGAGGGAGCGGAAGGCACGGAAGCCGCGTCGGCGATGCGCGACGGCATCAAGGTGGGTATGGACAATACGTGGTCGGCAGGCTTCGCGCTATCGTTGCCACTTGTCAACGCCCAACTGTGGAAACAGCTGAGCATCTCTGCCGACGATGTTGAGCTTGCGGTGGAAAAGTCGCGACAGTCGCGCATCTCCATGGTGTCGCAGGTGAAGCAGGCATACTATGCCGTGATGCTCGCCGAGGCAAGCCGCGACGCACTCAAGGAAAACTATGACAACGCAAAGAAGAAATATGACGACATCAACCAGAAATACCAGCAGGGGCTGTCGTCGGAATACGACCTTATCCGCGCCGACGTCGCGGTGAAAAATGTGGAGCCAAGTCTGTTTGACGCCGAAAATTCCATTGTGCTTGCCAAATGGCGACTAAAAGCGCTTATCGGAGTGGATCTCGACATGAGCATCGATTGCACGGGGTCGCTCAACGACTATACCGACCGCCTTTATGACGGCTATATGAAGGTAGACACCACGATGCTTGCCCAAAACTCATCGTTGCGGCAAATCGACCTGCAGCAGCGGCAGCTGCTCAAGTCGCGCGACGTGGCGAAGTCCGCTTATTATCCGACGCTCAACCTGTCGTTCGCATACCAATGGAACGCGATGGCAAACGATTTCCGCTTCAAGGACTATCGTTGGAATCCGTATTCAACGCTCGGACTGTCGCTCAACATCCCGATTTTTTCCGGCGGACGCCGCTACAACTCGTTGAAGCAGACAAAAGTGCAGATTGACCAACTTGCCCTCACGCGCCTCGACACCGAGCGCAACCTGATGGTGGGCGTGCGCCAGAGCGTCGACAAGATGCGCACAGGCATACGCCAGTATGAGTCGGCATGCAAAAGTGTCGACCAGGCGCGCAAGGGCTACGACATCGCCGTGAAGCGCTACGACACCGGCGCCGGCACGCTGCTCGAGGTCAACGACTCGCAGCTGGCGCTCACACAGTCGCAACTCAACCGCAGCCAGGCGGTCTACTCATATCTTGTGGCGCAGGCGCAGCTTGACGAGACTCTCGGCACGGAATACACTTACGAAAAATAAAACAGAACCCCAATGAATATCAAGACACTCAACAAGATTGCCATGACAATGGCTGTCGCCATCGCCGCTACGGCATGCTCCGGCGGCGACAAAGCCAAAGAGGAAAAGAAAGCCGCCGACGGCACAATGAATGTGGAGGTGGCAAAAACAGACTACCGCGAGGTGGACCAGGTCAATTCGTTCACAGGCACCGTGGAAGCCAACGTGACAAACAACATCGCCCCGCAGTCGCCTATGCGCATACGCAAGGTGTATGTGGAGGTGGGACAGCACGTGTCGGCAGGACAGAAACTTGCCGATATGGATCCTGCAAACCTCGATCAGGTGCGCCTGCAGATGGAAAACAACCATCTTGAGTTCAAGCGTGTGGACGAGCTGTTTAAAATCGGCGGATGCTCAAAGTCGGAATGGGACGCCAAAAAGATGGCATACGACATCTCGCGCCGCAACTATGAAAACCTTGCCGAGAACACGCGTCTCATCAGTCCTATCAGCGGCGTCGTGTCGCAGCGCAACTACGACAGCGGCGACATGTACAGCGGAGCCAGCCCGATTTTTGTGGTAGAGAAAATCCGCCCTGTCAAGATGAAGGTCAACGTCTCGGAGTCGCTCTTCACCAAGATAAAGAAAGGCATGAACGTAGACTTCACCCTCGATGTCTACGGCGACGAGGTGTTTACCGGCAAGGTCAATATCGTTTATCCGACCATTGACCCGTCGACCCGCACATTCACCGTCGAGCTTCTGATTGCCAATGCCGACGAGCGTGTGCGCCCGGGAATGTATGCCCGTGTCACTATCAATCACGGACGCGCCAAGCACGTTGTGGTGCCCGACCGCGCCGTGCAGAAACTTGTAGGCTCTGGCGACCGCTATGTGTATGTTGTCAAGGGCGACAAGGCAGAGTACCGCAAAGTGGAGCTCGGACAGCGTCTCGACACCGAATATGAAATCCTCAGCGGAGTGAATCCCGGCGAAACGGTTGTCGTGGCTGGGCAGTCGCGCCTGAAAAACGGCGCCAAAGTGAAGATTGTGAAGAAATAACAAAAGGATTGCCCTATGAGTATATATCAGACAGCCGTCAAGCGGCCAATCACAACAATCCTGATTTTCCTCGGCATCGCCATCTTCGGACTGTTCTCGTTGACGCGGTTGAGCATTGACCTCTATCCCGACATCGAGACCAACTCCATCATGGTGATGACAACCTATTCAGGTGCGAGCGCGGAGGACATAGAAACCAATGTCACGCGTCCGCTGGAAAATATGCTTAACGGCGTGAGCGACTTGAAGCACATCACATCGCAGTCGAAGGAAAACATCTCCATCATCACGCTGACGTTTGAATACGGCATCGACATCGATGTGGCAACCAACGACGTGCGCGACAAGCTCGACCGCGTCACCACGCTCCCCGACGGAGCGCAGAAGCCTATTCTGTTCAAGTTCGGCACCGACGACATCCCTATCCTCATCCTTTCCGTGTCGGCAAAGGAGAGCATGACGGGATTGTATAAGATTCTCGACGACCAGGTGGCAACGCCGCTGGCACGCGTGTCGGGCGTTGGCTCGGTCTCGATTTCCGGTATCCCCGACCGTGAGATACAGGTGCTTTGCGACCCTTACAAACTCGATGCCTATGGCATTTCGATAGAGCAGATAAGCCAAGTGCTTGCCGCCGAGAATCTCAATGTGCCGGCGGGCACAATCGACATCGGCTCGAATGTCTACTCAATGCGTGTGCAGAAAGAGTTTGCCGACGTCAACGAGATGCTCGACCTCGTGGTGGGCACCTACAGCGGTACGCCGGTCTATCTGCGCGACGTGGCGCATATCGACGACGCGCCGCAGGAGCGCGCCCAGGAGGCGTATACCAACGGCGAACTTGGCGGCATGATTATCGTTCAGAAGCAGTCGGGAGCCAACTCTGTCGAGATTTCCAAGGCTGTTAAAGCCCGTCTGACACAGATAGCGAAAAACCTTCCGAGCGATGTGCATATCGGCTTGATTGTCGACACGTCCGACTATATCATCAACACGATAGAATCGCTGAAGCACACCATCCTCATCACGATGCTCATTGTTAGCTTTGTGGTGCTGCTGTTCCTCGGACGCTGGCGCGCCACGTTTGTGATTGTGCTCACAATTCCAATCTCGCTGCTTTCGGCGCTCATCTATCTGCTTGCCACCGGCAACACGATGAACATCATCTCGATGAGTGCGCTCTCGATAGCCATCGGTATGGTGGTCGACAACGCCATCGTGGTGCTTGAGAACATCACCACCCACATCGAGCGCGGCAGCCGTCCGCGCCAGGCGGCGATGTTTGCCACCAACGAGGTTGCAATCTCCGTAATCGCCTCCACGCTCACCACCATTGCCGTGTTCCTGCCGCTGACCATGATCAGCGGTATGGCAGGAATCATGTTCAAGCAGTTGGGATGGATGGTGACAATCATCCTGTCGGTATCGACCATCGGCGCCATCACGCTGACACCGACCCTCTGCTCGTTGATGCTGCGTCTTGACAAGAAATACAACTTGTTCCAGAAAATGGTGTCAAACCCGTTTGACGCATTCCTGAAAAAGGTGACCGACGGCTATGCCGCGCTTCTCCGCACAGCCTTGCGCCATCGCTGGGCGACGCTTGCCATCATCGTAGGCTTGTTTGTCGCGTCGATAGTGGTGCTGATGCCGCATATAAAGACGGAGTTCTTCCCGCAGCAGGACAACTCGCGAATCGGCATCACCGTGAAGCTGCCCGCCGGCACGCGTCAGGAAACGACGCGCGCTCTTGGTTTCCGCATCTATGAGCAGCTGAAAAGCAACTGTCCGGAGGTGACTACGGTAAGTTTCTCAGAGGGACAGGCCGGCGAGGACAACATCTTCGGCAGTATGCAGGACAACGGCAACAACATCCTGCAATACAACATCAGCACCGTGCGCTCGACGGAGCGCGAGCGGTCGCTCAGCGAGATTTGCGATGCTATCCGCCACGACCTGAACCAGTATCCTGAAATCCGCACATTCAACGTTGCCGCCGGCGGCGGTGGCGGCGGAATCGGCGGCGAGGCGGCGGTGGAGATCGAAATCTATGGCTACGACTTCACTACGTCCGACCGCATTGCCTCCGACGTGTCGGCAAAGATGCTCAGCGAGGACTGCTGCTCGCAGGTGAGCATCAGCCGCGACGAGTATACTCCCGAATACCGCGTCGACTTCGACCGCCAGAAGCTCGCCCTCAACGGACTTAACATGCAGACAGCCGCTTCCTATCTCCGCAACCGCGTGACAGGCAGCGCGCTGACAAACTATCGCGAGGACGGCGACGAATATAAAATCCGTGTGCGCTACGACAAGAAGTTCCGCCAGTCGGTTGAGGACATCGAGAACATAACCATCTACAACAGTCAAGGCAAGGGCATCAAGATACGCGACCTTGGCAAGGTGGTCGAGTCGCAGACACCGCCAACCATCGAGCGTCGCGACCGCGAGCGCGTAATCACGGTGAAATGCATCGTGGCCAAAGGCTACGCTCTCTCTGATGTGGTCAAGGCAGCCAACAAGGCGATGGGCGAGATAGACATGCCTGCCGACTTCACATGGCAGTTCGGCGGAACGTTTGAAGACCAGCAGGACACGTTCTCCGATATGATAATGCTCATGGCATTGATCATCGTACTCGTGTTCATCATCATGGCATCGCAGTTTGAGTCGTTGACCTATCCGTTTGTCATCATGTTCTCAATCCCGTTTGCGTTGACCGGCGTGCTGATGGGACTCTTTGTCACAGGCACACCGCTCAGCATCATGGCGATGCTCGGCTTGCTGATGCTTATCGGTATTGTGGTCAACAACGGTATTGTGCTTATCGACTATATCATGCTCTGCCGTGAGCGCGGCCTCGGTCTCGTCAACGCCATCGTGACCTCCGGACGCTCGCGTCTGCGTCCGATTCTTATGACCACCCTCACCACCGTCATCGGTATGATTCCTATGGCAGTGGGCAAGGGCGAAGGTTCCGAGATGTGGCGCGCCCTCGGTATGTCGGTGGCATGGGGATTGTCGTTCTCCACGCTCATCACCCTCATCATTATCCCGACGCTCTATAGCGTGTTTGCCCGCATCGGCATCAAGCGTGCACGCAAAAAAGAGTTGAAAACGTTAAAGAAATAAGACAATGAAAGCAGTATTTATAGCATACAACCAAGCGCACGAAGACGACGTGCTGACAGCGATGCGCGAACTCGACATCAAAGGATTCACCGGATGGCCGTCGCTCGTCGGGGCTGGACAGCGCGGCGGAGAGCCTCACCTCGGCAGCCATGCGTGGCCAACGCTCAACGGGGCGTTGCTCACCGTGATTGACGACAGCAAGGTGGACACGTTGCTCGTCCGTTTGCGCGACATCGACGCGGCAAGCCCGCAGCTTGGACTGCGAGCCTTCACCTGGGCGGTGGAGCAGGCAATCTAAACGATTCAGAAAATAGCACGCTGAAAAGTGAGCAAAAAAAAACGGCATTCCGGACGTTTAACGTCCGGAATGCCGTTCCGCTTTTACGTCACCGGAAAATGGCAATTGGTCACTGTTGCGTTTGAAAACCGCATAGTTGCAGCTATTTTTGCGTAAATAAAAATAGCGAGACAGACATGTCTGAAAATTGATAGTTTGTTGTTATATTTGTGCAATAATATGTAAAAGCAATGGAAGAAGAGATAGACACTGGGATACGGTTGCTTGGTTATGAACTGCTTGAAAAACTTGGAGAAGGCGGTTGGGGCCAGGTGTGGAAAGCACAGTCGGAAGCCGGTAAGGTTGTGGCGGTTAAAATATTGATGCCAAGGGATGGCTGGAAAAATAAAAACCGCGAACTTCTTATGGAACGCTTCCGTCGGGAGGTTTTAGTGATTTCGCAATTGCAGTCGCCGTATTCAGTGCATGCCATTGGAGGATGTGGCAAAACGTCGGGCGGCACTCTTGCTTTTGCCATGGACTATCTTGAAGGTCAGACGCTGCGCTATTACGTTAGCATAGGCAATCGTCCTACGGCAGAACAAATAAGACGTTGGACAGCGCAATTGCTTGAGGCGATGAGAGAATTTCACAGCAAGGGCATTGTACATCGCGACATCAAGCCGGACAATATAATGTTGTTGCCCAACGGCAATGTGAAACTTTTTGATTTCGGCATATGTAAGTGGGTCTCTACCGACAGCAATTTGACCACACAACAGGCTCCGCGCACAGTGCTTTACGCTTCTCCGGAACAGTTGCTCGACTCAGACGATATAGATAGTCGTAGTGACTATTATTCGCTTGGCAAGGTGATATATTTCCTTGCCACAGGCAGAACGCCGATTGCCGGAATGCTTGGCGACCATGTGGAAGAGATTCAGGATTTCCTGCTGCGACATATCGTAGAGATGCTCACAGCGGAGGATTTGAACACACGCGCCGCCAATATTCGCACGCTTTGGCAAAACGACTTCAAATGGCTGCTCAGCGATGATGTCACAACCGTGGATATGTGTACCGACAAAGAGGAGCCCACATCTGTGGATTTGGGTATATGGGAGGGGGATTCTGACGACTATGATTCCCAGAACTCTGGTTTACACAATCAGCTAAATGAAAAATCGAGCAAAAACAAGTCGAAGATGTTCAAGTTAATAGCTATAATGCTTTGTGCAGTATTGATTAGTTGGTTCTTTTTTGAAGAAGATTTAAAGAATGCTCGAAAGAATTTCTCCAACGGGATGGAACAATTGGAGTTTTCAGAGATTGACGATACTTCAAACATTATGAATTTTAATGATAGCGATTCGTATGATGTTGCGTTAGAGCCACTGATATCGCCGAAACCGCCAGTATTAACGCTCCCGGATATAAAAGAAAACATAAGGCAGCAAGTCAATAGGGAGGAAGAACAAGAGTCCAACATTGATTGGAAGACTCTTTCTCCAGATGAGTTGGATTCCTATTGCCGGCGACTGCTGCCGAAAGCAAAAAGAGGTGTGGGGTCGGCAAAAAAGGAACTTTTTGAAATCTACCGCAACAACCAGCAGGACATCTCCGTGGAGGTTATGAACGAAATTCAAGCACTCGCCGACTGATTAGACAAGGGTTTCGTCACTGCAAACGATACGTTTAGTCACCGATGACTTCCGATGGAAGTTGTCGGTGACTATTTTTGTTGTGTAAACGAGAAAAACTTGACGCTATGAGAAATTTGATGAGATACTTAGGAATAGTTGCTCCTGTTGTGGCTGCATTCTTTGCATTGAAGGCTTTGGTGGGATGGATTCAGTCCATACCATCCAAAACAGAACATAGAACGGTCGCTGCGACTGCCGTGCCACTGCCTCGACCGGCAGAGTCTGAAAATGAAAAGTTGTATAGCTATAGGTATGTTACAAGGCGGATACGGCTTCTTGGTAGGTGGTCTATTGAGGTCAAAACCGTGATGGCGGAAGTGAAGCGCTTTCGCCCCGATCCTGATATGGTCAAGATTGAAAAGACCGGAAAGCGTATTGATGAGATGATGAAAAAAACCAAAAAATGGCATTTTGAATCAATGAAATTGAAGACTGACTTAAAGAACCAACTTGATAATGTAGTTGCTGAACAACCGGAATGATTTATCAATGAATAATTATCAACCACTTAAAACTGTATTTATGGAAACAAGAGATTTAGATGGAATCAACGTAGAGGAAACGACGACAGTCGACGAGCAAAGAAGCAATAAAGGGAAAACGTTTGCCAAGGTGGCAGCCGGGATAGGTGCCGGCGCAGCCGCAGGTGCCGGCGTTATGGCAATGGTTGACGACGATGTTACAACACCTGATGTGGAGCCGACAGAGCTCGTTGATGCGAGCGATGTGGCAGACGTTACGGCTGGGCATATAGCAGACAACAATGCTGCCGAAGCGTGGCCGCAGAAGCACGACAATGAAGCGTGGCCGCAGAAGCACGACAATGAGGCGTGGCCGCAGAAGCATGACAACGAAGCGTGGCCGCAGAAGCACGACAACGAGGCGTGGCCCGATGACAGAGACAACGAGGCATGGCCGCAGGAGCAGCCTGTGGATGCGGTGCATACGGTGAAGCTCGACATGCAGGACGGCGTGCTCTCGCCGGCGGTGCCTTTCAGCGGATATATGGCGGATATGTACACTCCGGATGGCCACAGCCTGCTGCTTGACGTCAATGGTGACGGAGTGTATGACATTGCAATGAGTTATGACGATGATACGTATACGATTAATGACTTGTCGCTGGTGGACGATGGTAGCACAGTGCGGCTTGATGACGAGGGCGTTGTTGATGTACTTGATGACGAACCACTTGATGATCAGATAGGTATTCCAGACGATGCTGTCGACGATCTGTCGAGCGATGGATATTTGTATGAAATGTAGGAACAGGAGGTGATGACTATGAGATTTACGAGGGTAATACTGTTGATTGTGTGTGCGCTGATCGGGATTGACGCATGGCCAGATGTCCCGTCAAGAAATTTGTATATAGACCGGAGCAAAAATCCGGAACGTGAAGATGCTGTGTGGTATGACCTGTTGGATATGCCATTGCGCTATCCCATAGGCCTTGAGCCGGATCTGAAGCAAATCTACATTGCCCTCGGTGGCACACCGTTGCGTCCGCATGAGAGCAGTGTTGAGAAGAAAAACGATTGGTTGAAGAAAGCCCGGATTGTTTCGAAGCGGCGGTTTACGCTCGATGTCGTGCATCACGACAGTGTTTATGACTTCACGATGACGATGGCCTCCGGCAGGCGGCAGAAAATCACAGGCACGTTCAACGATATGCGCCAGTTGCAGACGCTTCAATACAAGCAGGGACGCCGCAACGTGAATTGCGACAAAGGATATTCGTCAATAACTGTCAACAGGGGAAACTATAAGGTTGAGGTGCTGTATAAGGACGCTGGAGGAAAGGTGGTGGACAGGGAGGTGTGCCGCTACACAGGTACGCCTTCCGACCCTCCGTCGATAGCCTACTACGATGCTGAAGGCAATCCTAAGAACGGTCCGGAGGGGTGGCACAAGAAGTTTGTGACGGTACAAGACGGCACAGTGCGTCTTGGCTACCGCGACGCCGGCAACCATAGGGTGGCGGTGGACCTTGGTTACAGCGACATTGTGTGCACTCCGCTTGACGAAGACGGTGTTATGGCAGACACTTCAGAATTTGACGCTTTTGTGTGGAAGTGCATGATGAAGCCCCAGTTTCTGGCGGCTGTGTTCAGCAGGGGAGCGGTCTTCGATGCATGTGCCGTAGAAGCTCTGCTCATGGCAGCGGATTACTATTGCAAAGATGGGGAAGACGGAGGAGATGTGTTTGTGAATCTTCCGGTTTCGCCATCAATGGCGGACCGGTTTCCTGGTATAATCGGTTGGGATGTGATTAAATATGGCGTAGGGAGGAAGCCTGTTGCGGTCAATGGTGTGGCCCGTTGCGTATATGGCTATGACGACAGCGGAGAGTTGGTTCTGGCCCTTGAGTATGACGCGGAAGGCAACAGATTGACGCACCCGGAATATAATGATGATTCTGACATTAACTTGGATTGAAAAAATATTTGTAAATTTGTGGACTAACAAAAAACAGGATAATCGTATGGGAAAGAAAATCTTAAGTTTGACAATGGTGTTGCTGCTTGCCTTTTCAAGTGCTGAGGCAAAAGAGTCAAAAATAGAAACGTTGCTTGACGTGTTTGGATACAAAACCTCGTATCACAAAGACGCAATGCAAAAGTTCGGAATGACGGAAGCTGATATCCGCGAGTTCTATCAATCGTTCGCTCCTACGGAGCAAATGCTTGAAATGTTTGGCCTATTGGACAACTTTGATGAGCTTGGAAATGTTTTTGCTCAAGTTAAGCGAGAATTGAACGATGTTGCGGTCTTTCCGTTACAGAGAGAAGTGAAATGGACTTGGACTCCGGCTGTCCGCAGGTATGCGGCAGTTAACGGAACGACAATTGGTGCTGCGGCAGATGGAGATGTGCTTTTGGGGATGTCTATAATGGAAAATCTGTTTAGCACGACATATTTGCAGGCAGTGATGAATCTAACGATGCAGGAAAAATTTACGGCTAAAACCGTCAGCGTTCCGAATACGGCATACACGGCAAAACTTGAACGTCTATTTGCTGCCAATGGAGAAGTTGAGCAGCTGAAAAACGCAGTGAGAATCAGCATGACACTTTTGGGCCTTAACCAAGACTTGCTTCAGAAAATTATGGATTTGACAGATTCAGAGTTTACGGTGCGGGCGGCATCCATTTATATGGATATGTTTACCGCCGATGAAATAGATGAATTGACACGTCTGTATCAATCCCCGGCAGGGCGTAAGTTGGTTACGTCGATAAAAAAGCGTCAGTCTGTTGTGGAGAATATGTCGATGGAAGATTTGCTGTCTGGTAATGTAATGAACGACTTGCTGTGTAATCCTGAGGATTTTGCATCTCTTTGTTCTCCGGTGATGCGAAAATATCAGGCGGCATATCCGTTCTTGTATGCAAAAACAATGATTAGTATGAAAAAATCAATAGAAAAGTTAGGACGATGAGTGTTGTAATAAATCTTGATGGAGAGCTTGACCAATGGCGCAGCCAGGTCGAGGCCGACATGTCTGCCGGTAAACTTGAGGATTTGGATTTCTCAGGCAATGATGCTGGTATGGACGCTTGGCCCGATGATGACGCAGGAGTGGATGTCTGGTCCGATGATGACGCAGGGGCGGACGTTTGGCCTGATGATGATGCAGGAGCAGATGCTTGGCCTGATGATGATGCAGGGACGGACGCTTGGCCTGGTGATATTGATATGGTGTAGAAAAATGCGCTTTGACTGTCTATGTATGGTCAAAGCGCATTTCTGCATATGTGCTGTATAATTGTTGGGAGTTATTGGAAAAATACATATCTTTGTAATATCAAAAAACAAAAACTGTTGAATGTGGAAAATCGCAAAGGTCTATGGCAAAACATACAAAAGTTAAATGGACTTGTCCTGATTGTGGCAGTGTAAATGAAACGATGTGTAACGGAAGTGTGACTGGAGATGTGATATGTCAGTACTGTGGAAATAGTCTGAAACGCACACCGGTATATTTTAAGCACCTTTCTTCCAGTTGCAATGGATGCTTTGAATTGTTTGTTCCAAATCTCAGCGGGATTAATTTTTCAGACTTCGTTTGTGGTGTCTGCGGTCGTGACGATGTTGCTTTGCGGTTTAAACGATTTCTACCGGAGCTGACGTTGACCGACACCACTATTACGTTGGACGAACAATCGTTGAACAAATGCAGAATTGCGGTTGTTGATGGCAAGGGAAATACTTTGGCAGAGCTCGCAGTCGGAGAGCAACTGACGTTTGGTCGCGGACGTTTAGCTGACGTGCATCTTGAAACAGCTGACCTTAGGATGTCGCGAGTGCATTTCACGCTGTCGTGCGATGCCAGCGGAGAGGTTGCGCTTAGTGTGGACGGACGTAACGGACTTTTGCTAAATGGAATGGATTTAGAACAGGGAGCGGTGAAGAGAGTGAATCGCGACGATGAAATCATTATTTATGATCAAACACTTAGACTGAAATGAGGATAGCGTTGAATGCAAACAGAATAATCCGTGTGTTCGATTCGGAGGATTTGATAATGGTAACTGTTGATGTGGCTAAAAACAATACTTGCAAGGTGGTGATTGCCGGAGGCCGTGAGTTCTCGGTGCATTGCTCTGTATCGAAATTGGTTGAGCGTCTTGAGCCGCAGATGGGTGGCAGGTTTTTCCGCATCACTCGCGATACATGTATTAACATTGACTATGTCCATGAGTTGTCGACTGATGGCGAGTTGCGTCTTTTTGACAGGAGCGTTAACAAGTTGTTACCAAAGTTGTTGATTCTTAGCCGTGCAAGAATTTTGTCGTTGGTTGATTTGTTGACAAAGGAATAATATTATGGAATCGTGTTCGTTTAAATTGGGTGTGGGGCTCAACATTCCGCTTCAGGAAAATACGAAGTTGAAATATGTGTCACGTTGGGCATGCACGCTGACAGTGCGCACTGACGGCACGATGCGTGTAGACGACGGTCGTCCGCATAACGATGAGCCGACAGGGAAGATGAAAGTGAACGGGGTTAGAACGGAATCGGCGGAAGTATCAGTCGATGATACAGTGACATTTGCTGATCGCTATACGCTTCCGCTTGAATATTTCCAAAATTGTTTCACTCCTGGGTGGACGGAGCCGCAAATGGTTGTCGACCGTGAAAAGGAACGGCAGTTCAATGCTCTGCAAGGGATAGAAAAGCGTTTCCAACGGTGGGATATGGTCTACTCTATTGCTACTCGTTATGCCTTTATGTCGTTGTCGCCTTTGTTGTATGGCGTAATCCGTGGTGAAATGTCTTTGTCTGGGACTATCATTTGGTTTACGATGGCGTTGTTCCTGTTGTTCCTCGGCTTGATACTTCTTTCCAGTAGGTATAAGCGGATGATTGCCAACCGCTATCGTTGCCCGTTCTGCGGAAAGAAACTGATGAACGGTGTGAAGTTGCGTTTATGGGAGGATTTGTCGGAGTTGAACCAATGTCCACGCTGCCATAAGCATTTCCACACAAAGACCGACCCAGACTTGTTGATGTGAGGCGGTTTGTGATTCGGAAAAGAGAAAATAGAGAGGAATTGTTTGTGTTTCTTCCGGATAAGCACTACCTTTAGGTGAAATTTAAATCTGCTATGAAACTGCGATTGCTTTTTATTGTCATTCTGCTGTGTATTGCCGGCGGAGCGTCGGCCGACGATGCCGACCGCCTTATTGCCGACTTCGACAGAAAGGCGGATGTGGCTTCTGCCAATAAGTTTTTTGAGTTTCTCGACCGTCGGGAGTTCACCGACAGCAAAATAGTGTTTTCAAAGGCAGTGCCCGCCGACTCTCTGCGTCAGCAAACGTGGTATTGGGCGGCGGAGTGGTACTATGACTGCCAGAACTATTCACTTGCCAGGGACTATGCCAAGCGGGCATTGCCGCTTATGCGCTGGCCAAACCTTGATAAGTCGTGTTGTTTGAATCTTCTCGGCATTATCCATGTGCGTCTTGGCGATTTCAAGACGGCGGTGGAGTATGCCAAGCGGTGTGTCGACATCGATATCCGCCTCAATGATCCCGACCGCGTTTCGTCGAGTCTTAACACTCTGGCGGGAGCGTATATGGCGGCAAACCAGCCTCAGGATGCCGAACGCTACATCCTGCGCGGGCTTGAATATGCCGAGCGTGCCGGCAATCCATCGCGTAAGGCAGTGCTGCTTGGGATGGCTTCCGAAATTTATTATAAACTTGGCGATTACAGCAAGTCGGTCGATTATGCCGACCGTGCCTACCGCCTTGATTCTATCGGAGGGCGCGAGGCGAAGATGGCAGTGCGACTGTCGCAGAAGGGCACCGCGCTTGTCGGTCTGAAGAAATATGCCGAGGCCGAACAGGTGCTTCTTAAAGCCATAGCCGGGCTGCGGGCCTCGGGCAACGCCCATTCGCTTGCCATCGACCTTAACCAGTTGGGATTTCTGATGCTCAGACAGGACCGTGAGCGCGAGGCAGTGGGCTATTTCAGCCAGGCAGCCTCGTTGTTTGGCAAAATGGGCGACCTCTATAATCTTGTGAATTCACATAAGGGCCTGTATGAGAGCTACTGGTCGATAAACCCCGACAGTGCGCGGATAGAGCTGGCGCATTTCAATGCGCTGCGCGACTCACTGTATTCCACCGCCACCGCTGACGCTTTGGCTCGCTACAAGACAGAGTTTGACACCGACCGTCTGCGCGAGGAGGTGGAGCAGATTCACAGTGCCCGTCACCGCGACATCGTGGTTGGCGTCTGCGTGCTGGCTGTAGTGGTGCTGGCTGCCGTAGCAATCCATCGGAGAAGGATGCGCCGTTATCGCGCCGAGATGCTCGCGCTGATTCGCGATGTGGAAAGCCTCTACGGCACGCCCGAACTGGAAAAAGCGTCGACTGAAGCGGCAGAAAATTCGTTTGAGCGCATGGTTGTCGACGTGGTGCGGCAAGGACTGGCAAGCGGAGATGACATCAGTGTCTCCGCCATTGCCTCGCGGCTGAATCTCGGAGAGCAGACCTTCCGCCGGCGTTTTGTGGCAGAGACAGGGAAGCAGCCCAAAACGTTTGTGACGGCGATACAGATGGAAATGGCGGCGCGCCTGCTTGCGTCAGACACGACGGTGCCTGTTGCCGAGGTGGCTCGCGCATGCGGCTTTGACGATGCCAGCGCGTTCTCCCACGCATTCAAGAAGGCATATTCCTGCTCGCCCACACAGTTTCGCCAGAAACGTGTCTGAACACGCTTTTTTCAAGGGTTGAAAAGTATTTACAAAAGAATGTAAGATATTTACAAGTCATTGAAACACATACGGTTGTAAATTTGTGGCCAGACAACAAACAATATGATCGTATGGAGAAAGACACTAATGCACACCAGCCATCGGCAACTTCTGGAAGGGAGTCGTTGCCGGAACACGTTTTGCGGACACGCAGGGAATTTGTCGACCTTGTTGCCAAGATTGTCGCGGATGCCATCCCGTCGCATCGCTACGATGTGGTGGGCATAGCGGAAAGACTTGGGCTGTCGGAGCAAACCTTCCGCCGGCGGTTGTATATCTGCACCGGATATACGCCGAAACAGTTTATCACGAGCATACAGATGCGCGAGGCAGAGCGGCTGCTGTCGGAATATCCCGACGCAAAGGTAAAGGATGTGGCATTCAAGTGCGGCTTCGAGGAGACAAGCCCGTTCTCGAAGGCATTCAAGAAATGGAGCGGGTACGGCCCGTTGGCATTCCGCAAGCAAAAACGGATAGAGGAAAGCGAGGACTGGGTGCGCCTGCTTGAAAAATACAAATGAAGCAGGCAGATTTGTAAGAATTTTACAACAATTAACCTGCTGATTGTGTGTAGATTTGCATTTTGAAGGGATATAGACTTGAGTGAATCCTGGATAGAACCTAAAACATAACCAACAAAAAACTATATGAAAAAGAATTACAACCACAAACAGGCGCGATGGCTGTTGGTCGTCGCGACCCTACTGGCATTGTTTGTCGCCAGACCGGTGAAAGCCGAAGACAATGTCTACAATGGCGACGGCTATTCATTGAAGTATATCGCTATTAAGAATCCACCGGAAGGCGAGGAGAAGCGTGCGATTGTCATAGGACTGACAGACGGCACACTGGATTATACAGGACATGTCAACATCCCATCGAAGATTGAAAATCTGCCGGTGCGCCACATCGGAGTGTATGACCGGATGTCGAACAGGGTTGGCTTCCCTAAGGTTTCGAGCATCGACATTCCATCATCGGTGCGGACAATAGGCAGGGGAAGCTTCTATGGCAACTCCAATCTGACCAATGTCAAGATTGCCCGCGGAGGATTGACAGAGATTCTCTCGGAGGCATTTCGGGGGTGTGTCGCGTTGAAAAGCATAGAATTGCCCACAACATTGACAAGCATCGGACCGAGTGCGTTTGAGTCTTGTGAAGGATTGGAGAGCATCGTGTTTCCAGAGTCCGTCACCGATCTTCAAGGATGTCTTTCCAACTGCACGTCGTTGACAGAGGTGGCTTTGCCAAAGTCGCTGACCACTCTCGGCGCCGGAATGTTCATAGGATGCACATCGTTGAGGAGAGCCGTTGTGTGGGAAGGCGGCGCCGGCATGTCGGCGCCGGCTGCATATCTGAAAATCCCAGCCAGCACGTTCCTCGGGTGCAAGAATCTCGAAGAGGTGGTGTGGAATGCCCCAATCACTGAAATCGAAAAGAATGCGTTCAACAGCTGCGAGAAATTGAAAAATTATCCCGATATGTCGAATGTGAAAATAATTAGGGAGGAAGCGTTTTCTTATAGCGGCATAGAGACGTTTACAACGCCGGCGTCGATGGAGCTTATGGACCGCCCGTTTGCTCATAGCCATTGTCTGGAGTCGGTCACGATTACCCATAAAATGGACGTCTATGGATACCTTGCATTTGCCGACTGCCCAAAACTCACGTCGTTTGTTTTCCACGACGACATTGAAAACCTCAATGATGCTTGGTATATGTTCAGCGGTTGCACGTCGCTTGAGGAAATCCGTCTGCCAAAGAAATTGAAGAAAATAGACCGTTACATGTTTGATGGCTGCACAAACCTGAAGAGGCTTTACATAGGCGATGCTATTACTGAGATAGAGACAGGGTCTGTCTATGGCACGGCTCTTGAAGAGCTTCATATAGAAGCGGCAACACCGCCAAAACAGAAGGTGTCGGAAGGACTTATCAACAATCCTCCTTTTGACAAATTTGCCTATGAAAACGCTACTGTCTACTGCCCCGATGCGAAGGCCTATTATTCCAACTACATGTGGCAGCGATTCAAAAAATACAAACTCCCGGAAGCGTTTAAGTACACCGAGGTTGAGGGCGGCTATTCCGCAACCTACAATCTCTTTGATTATGTCAAAGACCCAACAACAGGCATCGATTATGGCGAGCTGTTTAGAAACGCATATCCCGACGGTAAGCTTGTCGTGCCTGACACCTACAATGGAAAGCCCGTTGTAGAGATTGCCGACAATGCATTCTATTATAGGCTCAACAATATAAGATATACATTGCAGACAAATATCAGCGAGGTGGTTTTGCCGGAAACGATAAGAAAAGTAGGCAAAGAAGCGTTCTACTATCTTACAGATATAAAGAAGGTCAATATGCCGTCGTCGCTCACCGAAATCGGAGAAGATGCATTCTGGAGCACCGGAATTTCGGAAGTGATTCTTCCCGACGGGCTGAAGACGGTGGGCAGAAACGCGTTCCAGTATTGCAACGACCTTACAAAACTGGTGATTCCGCAGTCGGTGGAAAGCATCAGCGGGAACGCTTTCTACTGCAGCTCTTATTCAGGAAATAAGATTTTGGAAATAATCTGCCATAATCCTACTCCTATACCGCTCTCCGAGCAGTTTGCAAACACGACATACAGCAAGCTGAGGATTCCTTTCGGCAGCAAGGACGCATACTACGAAGCAGACTATTGGCGTGATTTCTTCACGAAAGGCACTGTAGTTGTGGGCATCGGCGAGCAAACGCTTGCCGCCCTGGAAATCACCCCGACGGAAGAGATGCAGGAGGGCGAATTCACGGTGACCATCAACAACAGCAACGAGGGAGCCGTGGTGAGATACTACATCATGAAGGATTGGAAAATGTTTAAGGAAATTTCGGAATATACCGGACCGATCACTATTTCGGAAACAGGCAACATCGACATCTATGCAATCGCTGAGAACGGCGACAAATGCTCGCCCGAGGCGCATCAGCATTATTATGTCGAGAAGAAAACCAACAGCCCTTGCAGTCTTGTGACATTCTGCGGCATGAACGTCAAAGACAAAGCGTTTGCTGCAAAGTTCGGCAAGAGTGTTGCGTATAGGGAGACAAAGGACGCCGGCGTGCTGACGTTGAGCTATGCCGACATCAACGCCGCCGACAATAAATACAACACAGGCATCAACGCTATGGACGGGACGCTGATTGTTGAACTGGTGGGCAATTCTACTATCGCAGCCGAAGCCTACGGCATCACGATGGGTACACAAGGTCCGGGCATCGGCGGCAAGGGCGGCAACCTGATTGTCCGCGGCACGACCGGCTCGGAAGTGCTGACTTTCAACATCTCCGACAAAGGTATGGGCATCTATGCATATCTTGCCGATGTGACAATCGAAAACTGTACGGTTGTTGTCAATGGTGCGCGTGACGGCATAGCCATGAAGTCGGGCCACGACGATGGCTATCTGACCGTGCGCGGCAAGAATACCGTGCTTAACCTCAACGGCAGCAATGCCGCTATGGAAAATGTGTCGGACTTGATGCTTGAAGACGGCTTGGATATTGTAGAGCCGGAAGGCGGATATTTCAGTTATACGGGTTTTGGCGGCACGGTGTTTGACCCCGGCACCAAGACGGTTGCCACCCATGTGGTTATCCGTTATGTCGACAATGGACTCCAAAGCCCGATGTTCTCGCATCGCGCCACAACATTTGCCGAGCCGTTTGAGCTTTACATCTACAACCCCAACGTAGACGGAAAGAAGAACGAACGTGGCACGGTGATTTATAAAGTCGTTCCGGCGGACATAAGCGACCCAAGCCTCATAAAGGAGCAGCCGTATTACGGCAAGGGCATCCTTATTGAAGAAACGTCGACGGTATACGCTTACGTTGTCGACGGCAAGGAACAGAGTGAAACGGCAGTGGTCGAGTATGTATACGCACCCAATGTGCCGCAGATTGAGAAAGAGCAGACAACCGACTTCGGCAACGACCTCACCGACAGCGACGGCAATGCCTTGACGGTGGAAAACGTTGTGGTCAACAACGTGTACTACAACCTCCCGGCCGACAGCGGCAACGGCTACGACACTGCAGGAAAATGCGTTGTGGTCAACACACCGATGTCGGAAGACGCGTTTGTCGGCAATGACTCTCCGGCGACACCGTCGGAAGGCGACAATTTCGAATGGTTCAATGGAATGATTGTGGTTGTCGGCGGAACAGGAACCGTTGAGATTACCTGCGAGACGGTAGGCACTATGGTTCTTGCCGTGAGAAAGGGCAATGACGAGCCTGCGTATTATACGCAAAGCTCGGAAAACACCGTTGTGGTAAACTACGATAACAGCACACCTGAATATCTGTATATCTACGCTGTGGATACGGCTGCGGGAAAGAAAAAGACGCGTGAGGTGTCGGCAGCCGCAGACTGCCTCAAGATTTACGGAATGAAGGTGACTCCGACCACGGTTGTGACAGGTGTCGAAAGCATCTTTGAGGATTCTGAGACACCGGGAGAACGCGTGATCTACGACCTCAACGGCCGCCGTTGCACGGAGCCGCTCGAGCCGGGCGTGTATATCGTGAACCGAAAGAAGGTGATTATAAGATAGCCTGATAAGTACAACCGATAGAAGAGATGCGCGTCAAGCGCCGGCACATCCCGGAGTTTGACGCGCATTTATTTGTTTGTTCAACAATGTCAAGCCAAGTCGCTGTAATGGCGTATACGGCGCAGGTTGTAGTCGAGGATGATGTTGCGGTGGCAGCAAGGGAAGTCGCCCATTATGCTGCGCTGCGGCCTCACGTTGTCGTATCGGCTTTTCTGGTGGCGGTAGTCGTTGTGCGCGCGCAGGATTGCACGAGCGTTTGCAAAATCCATCTTCGCCATGAAAACGAAGAAAGCCAGAGTGTCGTACAGCCGTCTAATCAAGAGCATCCGTCGGCCTTCGCGCGGCGGCAGATTCTTGTAGAGCAGAAACAGATTGTTGCGGAAGTTGAGGTAGGTTTTCTTCGGGTTTGACGCCGGCAGGCTGCCGCCGCCAAGATGGAACACCACGCTCTGCGGAATGACCCGTATCGCCTGTCCGCGCTGGTGCAGACGCCAGCACAGGTCGATTTCCTCCATGTGGGCGAAGAAATCCTTGTCGAGACCGCCAGCGGCGAGATATTCCTCCGTGCGCACCGTCAGCGCGGCACCTGTAGCCCAGAAAATGTCGGTGATGTCGTTGTATTGTCCGTTGTCGGTCTCCACGGTGTCGAATATTCGTCCGCGGCAGAAAGGATATCCATGCTTGTCGATGAATCCCCCCGACGCACCAGCATATTCAAATTTCGTGTGGTCGGCGTCGCTCAGAATCTTAGGCTGGCACGCAGCCACTTCCGGGTGTGCCTCCATATATTCGTATAGCGGACGTATCCATTCCGGTGTCGCGGCAACATCGCTGTTGAGCAGCACGCTGTAGCGGTAGCCCAATTCGCGGATTGCACGGTTGTAGCCTTCGGCATATCCGTAGTTTTTGTCGAAGCAAAGAGTGCGCACATCAGGAAATTCCTGTTTCAACACGCTTAGCGACTCGTCGGTGCTGCCGTTGTCGACCACCACTACGTCGGCAATGTCGTTGCTGTTGGCAGCCACCACCGACGGCAGGTAACGGCGCAGCAGCGCCGCACCGTTCCAATTGAGTATGATTATTCCTACGGGTTTCATTTTTTATTCAGTTTGCGGCGCCAGCGGTTGTGCGACCACAGCCATGCGTCCGGTTGGCGCAGTATTGTTTGTTCGAGCAGAAGGGCGTAGCGGTCGGTCACGAAATTCTCGTCGGTCTCCGCCACATTGTCGGCGATAGGCACAATCCTTGCGCGGTAGTGTCCGCGGCTGGTGCGCTCAACGTCGGCATACATAGCCGCCGCCTTCAGTTTGCGCAGCAGCATCTCCGTGCCGGAGATAAACGGAGTGTCCTGGTTGAGGAAACGTATGCTGTGGTGCCCGTCGTTATGGCTTGGCTTCTGGTCGGAGATGAATCCGGTGACAAATACTCCGCCGTTGTGGCGAGCTTGCAGCAAAGCGCGCAGCACACCGTTTTTCGGGATAGAAGTGGAGTGGAAACGCTTGCGCAGATTGAACCAAAACCGGTCGAACCACTTGTTGCGCAACGGGCGGTAGACCTGTGAATACTCAACATTGTCGGCGCGGTATACCCACAGCGTTATCGACGTGATCCATTCCCAGTTGCCGAAATGCGAGCAATACAAGCCTATCGACCGTCCGTCTTTGGCGATGCGTTCCACGTGCTCAATGTCTTCAAACACCATGCGTCGTCGCATCTCGTCGTCGCTGATATGGAGCAGCTTTATCGTTTCGACAAACACGTCGGTGAAGTTGCGGTAGAAGCGCTTCACGATGTCGCGACGTTCCGCCTCCGTCTTGTCGGGGAATGCCGCGGCAATATTGGCTTCGACCAGCCGCCGGCGGTAGCGCACCACAGACGCAGCCACCCAAGCCAGCGCGTCGGACAGCACATAGAGCGCGCCGAACGGCAACAGAGCCACAGCGTGCAGCAGCAGCCAAAGAGGAGAGTATGCTATGCGTTGCAGAGTCGTGCTCATACGATTTCAGCTTTTATAAGGTCGTCATGTCCGAGAGGCTCCACAAGGCGCACGTTTACGATAGTGTTGCTAAGCCGCGTGTCGGCAGGCACCGCCACACGCAGGTAGTTGTCGGTGAAACCTTTCATCAGTCCGTCGTCGTCGACAGCGTGCTCAAACAGCACCGGGCGCACCGTGCCGAGATATTTTTTTGTGAATGCCGCCAGTTTGCGGTCAGACAGCGCCATCATGCGCCGAGTGCGCAAATGCTTGGTGTGCTGGTCCACGACGTATGGGATTTTCAGCGCCATCGTGTCGGGACGTTCGGAGTAGGAGAACACGTGCAGTCGAGTGATGTCGAGGCTGTCGACAAACGAGCGCGAATCCTCAAAAATCTCAGGAGTTTCGCCGCGCATACCCGTAATAAGATCCACTCCGATGAAAGCGTCAGGGATAAGGCGTTTAATTGCAGCCACCTTGTCGGCAAACAGCTGACGGTCGTAGTGGCGGCGCATCAGTTTCAGCATCTCGTCGCTTCCCGACTGCAAAGGGATGTGGAAATGCGGCATGAAATGCTTTGAACCGGCGCAAAATTCAATAACGTCGTCGGTCAGCAAGTCGGGTTCGATTGAAGATATGCGATAGCGCTCGATACCCTCCACAGAGTCGAGGCAGCGCAGCAAGTCGATGAAACGTTCGCCCGTGTCATATCCGAAGTCGCCGATGTTGACCCCCGTGATTACAATCTCCTTGCCACCGTCGGCGGCAGCCCGACGAGCCTGTTCGGCAAGGTCGGCAATCCGTCCGCTGCGGCTGCGTCCGCGGGCACGGGGAATAGTGCAATAGCTGCAATAATAGTTGCAACCGTCCTGCACCTTCAAGAAAAATCTGGTGCGGTCGCCTCGCGAGCACGAAGGGATAAACTGCCTGATGTCTTTCAGCGCAGTCACTTTCACCGTTGGCTCATGGTCGGCATACCAGCGGTCGACAAAGTCGGCTATTTCTGCCTTTTGGTCGTTTCCCACCACGATGTCGACGCCTTCGATGTCGGCCACCTCCTCGCTGTTCAGCTGGGCATAGCATCCCGTCACCACCATCACGGCATCCGGGTATCGGCGCGACAGTTTTCGGATTTCCTGTCGGCATTTCTTGTTAGCCAATTCCGTCACCGAGCAAGTGTTGACCACGCAAATGTCGGGCGTCTCGCCCGCCTGCACAGGTTGTGCACCACGGTCGGCGAGAAGCTTGCCGATGGTAGAAGTCTCGGCAAAGTTAAGTTTGCATCCCAACGTGTGGAATGCCACCTTCTTATTGTCAAAAGTTGTATTGTCTATCATTTGAGTACAAAGATAGTGCAAGCCGAGAGAAGAGCAAAACAAACTTGTTTGATTTTGCACATCCGAGGCGCCGCCTATGTTATGTTTTCTCCGGCATTCAGCGCAGTGCGCTTCAGAAAAAGCAGGCGTTATTGTTTGTTGCGCAGTTCAGCAATCAAGTCGTTGATGATATATGTGTCGCTCATCAGGTGAAGCCCGTATTTCTCATCATGGAGCATACGGCTGGTTTCGGAATCGTAAAACAACTCCAGTGCACGTTCGTTTGAGATGTTGAGCGTGTCGGCAAGCTGCTTGACGATTCTTGCTATTTTGTTCCACAAAAGAAAGTCCTTCATAAGCTAAATGATTTTATGAGATTTAAATGTCAGAAGTTTGGTCGTATAGATTAGTAAGATAGAATCCCGGACCAAAATCCAAGTCCTTTCTGCCAATGCTGACAATCGGCTTTTCGACCACGACAGTCGATCCGTGGTAGAGAATTGATTTATCCATTCCGCCTCCTTTCCCAATTTTCCAAAGCCTCGACAACATCGTTGGCAACCGCCTCGCGGCTCTCGGTGTGCAGCGTGTCGTAGCAGTCCACGATGAAATTTTTTATAAGACCAGCCCGTTCAAGCCTCCGTCTCATTTCGGCAGGTGTTATGCCTAATTTTTTAGCGGAAGCCTCGATAGCCAATATCGTGAACGACAGGCGGTCAAGTTCAGCAGTACGTTTCATTGTCTCCATTGCCGTAGATGTTGTTTGTTTTTTGCAAAGATAGTGCAAGCCGAGAGGAAAGAAAAGAGCTTGCTCGAATTTCTTTCCCGAGGCGCCGCCTATTTTATGAAAAGATAGTGCAAGCCGAGAGAAAAACCGTGCAAGCCGAGAGGAAAATGAAGTTTACTTCAATTTTTCCGAGGCGCCGCCGGTTTTATGCAAGAGCAAAACAAACAAGGTTGAAATAATATTCATCAGGGATTCCCTTTTTTCCTTTATAAATAACCCATCATTCGTTATCTTTGTAGAAACCGCTTAAAAACAGACTATTTACACGAAATTTGTAAACCTAAAACAATTAACGATATATGGGATTTTTTAGATACCTGACACTGCTTTTCTGCTTATGCACAATAACGTTGACACAGGCTCAACGCTATGAGGTGGACTGCCTTGTAAGCTCTGAAATAAAAGCTGTCGTAACAGACAAGCCAACGGAATTTGACGGCTCCCGCACCGTGCTCTATCTGTGCAACGGCACGCTCGTGAATGTGGTGGGACGCAAAGTTGCCGGAACCGACGGACAGGAAGCCTCGCATCTCAAGCAAGCCGGTGACACGCTTGATGTGAGGCAGATAAAAGCCGTGGTTGAATACGACGGCAAGTTGCAAAATGTGTCAATTCTGCATCAAGGAGACCGGATTGTTGAATGATGGCTGTTACGGTATGGCATCAGCGGCGGCGCTCACGCGACGCATGCTGCGCCGTCGGCTGTCCCTCGACGTTGTCGAGGGTTAACATCAGGCGTGACCGCTCACGCGGTCAGATTTTGCACTGTCTTATTCAAAGATAGGCTGTGGTTCGGCAAAACATTGTCAAGCAAGCTTGAATGTTTTTCACTCACCTTGCACTATCTTTGAATAAAATAGGCTTCGGTTCGGCAAAACATTGTCAAGCAAGCTTGAATGTTTTTCGCTCACCTTGCACTATCTTTGCAGAAAAATTGTGTGATGAAGAAATTTAGAATTGGGCTGTTGCCCCGAATTATCATAGCGATTGTGCTTGGTATCGGCACAGGATTTGTGATGCCGGAAGTGGTGGTGCGTTTGTTTGTCACGTTCAACGGGCTGTTCAGCCAGTTTCTCGGATTTATTATACCTCTGATTATCGTGGGTCTTGTCACGCCAGCCATCGCCGACATCGGCAAGGGCGCGGGCAAGATGCTTGTGGCAACAACGCTGCTGGCGTATGTCGCCACGGTGCTGTCTGGATTCCTGTCGTTCGGGGTGGGCGATGTGGTGTTTCCGCATCTGATCACCAAAAACATCTCGATAGAACAGATAAGCGAGGCGCATGGCATAGAGCCGTTTTTCACGGTCGCCATCCCCGAGCCGTTGAACATTATGACTGCGCTTGTGATGGCCTTCACCGTGGGACTTGGACTCGCACATCTGAAATCCACAGCGCTGCGCGACGCGTTTGTCGACTTGAAGGATATAATCGTTAAAACCATACAGGCTGTAATCTTGCCGCTGCTGCCGTTGTATATTTTCGGCATTTTTATGAACATGACGCATTCCGGCCAGGTGGCGCATGTGTTGTCGGTGTTTATGAAGGTGATAGTTGTGATTTTCATACTTCACATTTTCCTTCTCATCTTTCAATTCAGCGTCGCCGGACTTGTGGCGAAGAAGAATCCTTTCCGCCTGCTGCGCAATATGCTGCCGGCATACTTCACGGCGCTCGGCACATCGTCGTCGGCAGCGACCATCCCTGTGACGCTGCGCCAGACTATTGCCAACGGCGTGGATGAGGGAGTGGCAGGATTTGTGGTGCCGTTGTGCGCCACGATACATTTGTCTGGCAGTACGCTGAAAATCGTTGCGTGCGCGCTGGCGTTGATGATAATGCAAGGCATTCCGTACGATTTTCAGATGTTTGCAGGTTTCATCTTTATGCTTGGCGTGACGATGGTGGCCGCTCCGGGAGTGCCCGGCGGAGCGATAATGGCGGCGCTGGGCATTCTGTCGTCGATGCTCGGCTTCGACCAAAACGCCCAGGCACTGATGATAGCCCTGTATATCGCTATGGACAGCTTCGGCACGGCATGCAATGTGACCGGTGATGGCGCTCTCGCACTCATCATCGACCGTCGTTTCCGCAAGAAATAGACGCGAGGAAACCCCTTGATGCCCTACAGCTCGTCGAGGTCGGCACCTTTGCGCTCCAGAATCGAGGCGGCAAGGCTGTCGCCGGCTTGCACGATTGACACCAAAGGATACAGCGTCTTTGCGGCGTCGTAGTTGCGCATATCCTCAAAACTTGTCATGTTGACGCCCCATGCGCCCATGTGCCAACGCATGGCGAGCATCTCGGCATCGGTAAGTTCCAGCCCGCTGAGCAGAACGAGAATCACCGATTTCTCGCCGTGTCCCATAGGAAAGTTCTTGTAGCTCACCTTGTAGCCTTCGCAGTCTTCCCACTGTCCGAGGCGGTTTTTGCGCTTCTTGATGCTACGGAAGTAAATGTCGCTTTTGCACACGTCGTGGAGCAAAGATGCTATGATTACGCTGTCGCGCGTCACCTCGGTTTCCAGCGAGGCGTCTATTTGCTTCATCCCTTCCCATACGGCAAGCGCCGCCTTGGCGGTGTTGAGCGAATGCTCCACAAGCCCGCCCTCAGTGTTCAAGTGGTGACCAGCCGATGCCGGTGCGGTGAAGAAGCCTTGCTCCTCCAGGTCTTCAATCACGCCTTCCACGCCTTCGCGGCCGGTGGAGCGCAGCAATTCCAGAAATTCTTCTTTAGCGGTTTTGGTATCTTCCATTTTATATGTCTGTTTTTATACAAAATTACAAAAAAATATGCATCTGAGCTGATGCTGTGCGGATAAAAAAGTTTCCCGCCGCAACGACCTGCGGCAGGAAACCTGTTGTTTTGTCGCGTAGGGACACTATTTCTGGAACATATCTTTTATCGAGCCGATAGACGACAGGATGCCCGAAGCCTCGTAAGGAATGTAGACCGTCTTTCCGTCCTTACCGTTGACCATCTTCTCGAGCGTCTCGATATACTTCACGGCGAGCATATATGTCGCAGGGTCGGTCTTCGTTTCCTTGATGGCGTCGGCTACGCGGCGTATAGCCTCCGCCTCGCCTTCAGCCTGCAGTATCTTGGCGCGCGATTCGCCCTCAGCTTTAAGGATTTCCGACTGCTTTGCCGCCTCCGCCTGGTTGATGCGCGACTCGCGCTCACCTTCGGAACGGAGGATGAGCGACTTCTTCTCGCCCTCGGCTTTAAGAATTTCCGCACGTCTGTTGCGCTCAGCCTGCATCTGCTTCTCCATCGCCTCCCGCACGCTTCCCGGAGGAGTGATGTCCTGCAGCTCAACGCGGTTCACCTTCACGCCCCATTTGTTTGTAGCCTCGTCGAGGATTGCCTGAAGGCGTGAGTTTATGGTGTCGCGCGAAGTCAGGGTCTCGTCGAGCTCGAGTTCGCCGATTACGTTTCGGAGCGACGTCTGCGTCAGCTTTTCAATAGCGTTCGGCAGATTGTCGATTTCGTATACTGATTTTTTAGGGTCGACAACCTGAAAATATAGCAGCGCGTTGATTTCGGTTGTTACGTTGTCCTTCGTGATCACCTGTTGCGAAGGAAAGTCGTAGACCTGTTCGCGCAAGTCGATAGAAGAAGTGGCAGTCATGCGCACTATGGTGCGTCCGCCGAGTCCCGTCTCCACACGCCGGGTGTAGATTGTCTTAGGCTTGTCAATGAAAGGCCAGATGATGTTGAGTCCTGGAGGCAACACGCTGTGGAAGCGTCCGAGGCGTTCGATTACGCGCGTTTCCGATTGAGGCACGACTTTTACGCCAGCCATAACGAGAATCACCACAATTAAAATGGCGAGTCCGAGAAAAATCAATGATTCCATATAAATAAAGATTAAGAAGTTATTCCTCTTCGCGCTCCACGGTGAGAATGATGCTGTCGTAGCCAGTCACACGCACCTTTGTCCCGACGTCGATTGGCGACGCGTCGGCGCTGACAGCCTGCCAGTTGTCGCCGTCGATGCGCACACGTCCGGGGGTATTGCCGCCGATTGCTTCGGTCACCGTCGTTGTCCTGCCTATCAAGGCATCCATGTTGCTGAGACAGTCGCGGTGCCTGCGCGCCTCCGCCTGGCGTTTTATCAACGGCTTGAAGGCGATGAACGACAGCACGGAGCCTATGGCTGCGGCAGTCAGTTGCGCCTCGATGCCGAAACCGATAAGCGACGTGGCGAGAGCCAGTGCGCATCCGCCCACAAGGCAGAATGCAGCGAAAGTGTTTGTAAGGAGTTCGACAATCACAAGAATGGCTGCGGCAATCAGCCACAACAACCAATTTGATAAAAATGTAAATTCTTCCATGGCTATGGTTCTTACGTTAGTAGACTACAAATTTAATGATTGACAATCAATATAGCAATAGAAAGCTGCCGTTTTTTTTGCGGAATGGAAAATGCAAAAGCCTGTGCTTCCGCCGCATTGCGTGATGGAGAAAAAAGCCTCAAATGTATAGGCTTTTTAGATGGGAAAGGTGCGATTCGCCAAGTTGTTAAAAATCAAGCATTTGCCATAGTAAAATGCATAAAATGGAAAGTTTTTGCCCCTTCAAACTGCACGAAATGGAAAATTTCAGACAAAAAAAAGCGGACGCCGAGATGGTGTCCGCTTTGGGGTTGATGCTGTGGTTTGTTATTTCAACAAAGATGCAGGATCGAGGTTCTTGCCTTCGATATCCTTGAAGTAGCGGTATGTGCCCACCTTCAATTCCATTGTTGCAGACTCGTCGGCAACGATGATAGCCTTCTGGTGGAGCTGGAGAGCAGTGATTGTCCACATTTGTGAAACCGCACCTTCAACGCCCTGCTGCAATGCGCGGGCCTTGTTGTATCCGTTAACGATGAGGAGCACGCTCTTGGCAGAAGTGACAGTGCCGACACCTACAGTCAAAGCAGTTGAAGGCACCTTGTTGATGTCGCCGTCGAAGAAGCGGGAGTTTGCAATCTTCGTGTCGAGAGTCAACGTTTTCTGGCGAGTGCGAGAAGAGAGGGATGATCCCGGTTCGTTGAATGCGATGTGTCCGTCAGGACCAACGCCGCCGAGGAACAGGTCGATGCCGCCGTAGCTGGCAATCTTCTCCTCGTAGCGACGGCATTCAGCGTCGAGGTCTTCGGCATTGCCGTTGAGGATGTTTACGTTCTCTTTCTTGATGTTGATGTGGCTGAAGAAGTTGTTCCACATGAAAGAATGGTAGCTTTCCGGGTGTTCTTCCGGCAGACCGCAGTACTCGTCCATGTTGAAAGTTACAACATGCTCAAACGACACTTTTCCAGCCTTGTTGAGGTCAATCAAGTGTTTGTACATTCCGAGTGGAGAGCTGCCTGTAGGGCATCCCAAAACAAAAGGTTTCTCGGCAGTAGGGTTGGCCTCGTTGATGCGTGAAGCAACATAGTTGGCAGCCCATTCAGATACCTTTGCATAATCAGGTTCGATAATTAGACGCATATCTTTAAAATTTATGTTAGAATTTTTGCACAAAAGTAGGCATTATTTTTGAGATTACGCAGAATGTTACTACTTTTGTACGGTAAAATAACCGGCATAAACCAAAAAATAAGATATTAAACGTTAATCATTATAAAAAACGTTTGTTGTTTTTGATAGAACATATACCTTTGCATCAACCGAAAACAGGTCTTAAAAAATGAAAACTAATTTAAGTTCACAAATCAAACTGGATCTCGTTCCAAAGAGATACTATGCACCGGAAAACAAGATTGAATATGCATCTTTGTGCCGGGAAGAGAAAGTGTTTACCCATATATCAGAGACAACCGACGACGGCGTTAAACTGCTCGCTGACGAGGTTGTTGCGACAATCAAGAAGAATGTCGAGAAAAAGGGCAAATGTGTTATTGCGTTAGGCACAGGCAACAGCGTGCTTCCGGTATATGCGGAGCTCATCAACCGTTACGAGAACAAGAAGGTTGATTTCGCGGACGTCGTGGTTTTCAACCTGTTTGAGTTCTATCCAACAGAAGCTGGCGCACCTTCAACGCTCGACCGCTTGAACAACTTGCTCCTCAGCAAGGTCAACATCAAGCCAGAGAATGTGCACTCATTCAACCAGGAAGTGGAAAAGGCCGACCTTTACGAAGGCTGCCGCGCTTATGAGGCAGAAATCGACGCATGCGGAGGTCTTGACCTCGTGCTTTGCGAAATCGGTGCTGCAGGCAACTTGGCATTCAACGCTCCAGGTTCGCAATTCTCATCAGCATGCCGCATGACCCTCATCGACAGCGTTACACGCCGCAGCGTGTCGAGCGCATACGACCTTGATGTGGCCCCTGCCACAGCAATCACCCTCGGCATCGGCAACATCCTTGCAGCAAAGAAAGTGCTTGCAATGGCATGGGGCGAAAACCAGGCCAAGATTGTGAAAGCAGCCGTTGAAGACAAAGCTTCCGAGACAGTTCCTGCGTCATTCCTTCAGATGCACCGCAACGCCAAAGTTGTTGTCGACTTGTCGGCAGCAGAGCGTCTCACCCGCATCTGCCACCCATGGCTTGTTACTTCGTGCGAGTGGAACAACAAGATGATCCGCCGCGCCATCGCATGGCTTTGCGAGAAGACAGGCAAACCAATTTTGAAACTTACAAGCAACGACTATAACGAGTATGGCTTGAACGAACTGGCAGCACAGTTTGGCTCGGCATACAACGTGAACATCAAGGTGTTTAACGACATTCAGCACACCATCACAGGATGGCCAGGCGGCAAGCCCGATGCAGACGACACCGACCGTCCGGAGCGCGCCAAACCATATCCAAAGCGTGTGATTGTGTTCAGCCCGCACCCAGACGACGACGTAATCTCTATGGGCGGCACGCTGAAGCGTCTCGTTGACCAGAAGCACGATGTGCATGTGGCTTACGAAACTTCGGGCAACATCGCAGTGGGTGATGAGGATATGTTCCGCTACATCCTCGTTATGGATCAAATCAAGAAAGAATTCGGTCTCGACACCGAACTTTATAATCAGAAATCAGAGGAAATCAAGAAGTTCCTCGCCGCAAAACATCCTGGCGACGTTGACTCTCTCGATCTCCGTATGCTCAAGGGCCGCATCCGCCGTGCGGAGGCAAAAACAGCCTGCAACTGGATGGGTGTTAAGCCAGAGAACGTACACCACCTTGACCTGCCGTTCTACGAAACGGGTACAATCAAGAAGGGCGACCTCTCTGAGCGCGACGTGAAAATCGTGAAAGATTTGATTTCTTCAGTCAAGCCTCATCAGATTTTCGTGGCTGGCGACCTTGCCGACCCTCATGGCACTCACCGTGTCTGCACCGACGCTGTTCTCGCCGCTATTGACGAACTTCTTGACGATGGCGCAGAATGGATGAAAGAATGCCGCATCTGGATGTACCGAGGCGCATGGGCAGAATGGGAAATCGACCACATCGAGATGGCAGTTCCTATGAGCCCAGAGCAGCTCCGCTTCAAACGCAACACCATCCTCAAGCACCAGTCGCAGATGGAGAACGCTCCGTTCCTTGGCGACGACGACCGCTTGTTCTGGCAGCGTGCTGAAGACCGCAACCGTGCCACTGCTCAACTTTACAGCAGTCTTGGCCTTGCATCCTATGAGGCAATGGAGGCGTTTGTAGAATATCATCCTATCCGATAAAAAAATTTTTATCAGCATACAATATGAACTAAATCTTTGCGTTATTGTTATAAGAAAAAGCAACAACAACAAATAAGTGAATCATAGGTTAAGGAATCCGACGGATCGAGAGATTAGTCGGATTATTTTTTTATATATGTCTGGCATTCATTGGCGCGGTCGCAGCCCTTCCAGACGATGAATCTTTCTCCAAAACGTTCGCCCGCCACACAATAATTAAGGAGTCTGCGACTCTCCGAGTCTAAATAATTATTACAAATTGGATGAATTGTCGTACCTTTGTGGCATGGAATGGATAAACAGTGTGCTTTTTGAGCATTCGGCAATACAGGCTGTTGTCGTGATGGCTCTTATCATATTCTCAGGACTGGCGCTCGGCCGCATTCGTGTGGCTGGCATTTCGCTCGGTGTCACATTCGTGTTTTTTATGGGCATTTTCGCCGGTTATCTCGGCTTGTCGATCGACCATCAGATGCTCAACTATGCAGAAAGTTTCGGATTGGTGTTGTTTGTCTACGCCCTCGGTCTGCAAGTGGGACCGGGTTTCTTCAGCGCGTTCCAGCAAGGCGGACTGAAGATGAACCTCGCCGGACTGGTGCTGATTCTGCTCGGCACGCTCACCGCCGTGGCGATGAGCCTCGGACTTGGATACGGCATCGGCGACATGACAGGCGTGCTGTGCGGAGCCACGACCAATACCCCCGCGCTTGCCGCTGCCCAGCAGACGCTTGTGCAGCTTGGGCTTCCGGCAGAAACGGCAGCCCTCGGTTGTGCCGTCACCTATCCGCTCGGTGTGGTGGGCGTGATTTTCGCCATCATCGTTCTGCGCAAGTTCTTCACCCGCCCCGGCGACTTGAAGGAGCGCGAGGCAAATCATTCCGACCATACGTTTATCGCCACATTCGTAATCAAGAATCCGGCAATCTTCCACTATGCAATCGGTGATGTGCAGCGGTCGTCGGCGTCGCAGTTCATCATTTCCCGTCTGTGGCGCGCCAAAGAACTGATAATGCCCACGTCGCGTGTCACCCTTGAGGAAGGCGACCGCATACTCGTTGTCACTACGGAGAAAGACGTGGAGGCACTCACAATCCTTTTCGGAGAACGCGAGAGCCGCGACTGGAACCACCATGTGAATTGGAACAAGCTTGACCGTCAGTTCGTGTCGCGCCACATCATCGTGTCACGTCCGGAAATCAACGGCAAACGTCTTGGCTCGTTGCGTTTGCGCAACACGTTTGGCGTCACGGTGTCGCGTGTGCTGCGCAGCGGCGTGATGCTTCTTGCCACCCCCGACCTCGTGTTGCAGATGGGCGACCGGCTCACGATGGTGGGCAACGCTTCCGACATAGAGAATGCCGAGAAACTTATAGGCAACCGTGCCGGCTCGCTCAATGAGCCGAACCTTGCGGTGATTTTTGTGGGCATCTTCCTCGGACTCGCATTGGGAATGATTCCAATCAGCCTGCCGTCGACCGACGTGCCTGTGCGTCTCGGACTTGCCGGCGGACCGATTGTGGCAGGACTGCTGATGGGCCGCTACGGACCGCGTCTACACATGGTCACCTACACCACGCGTTCTGCCAATCTGATGCTCCGCGGCATAGGCTTGTCGATGTATCTTGCCTGTCTCGGCCTTGACTCCGGCGCACATTTCTTCGACACGCTTGTCGGACCGCAGGGACTTGCCTGGATTTCGCTCGGAGCCGTGCTTACCGTTGTGCCGACAATCATCGTAGGCATAATGGCGATGCGGTGGTTCAAATTCAACTTCGGGGAGACGTGCGGCATGCTTTGCGGCGCCATGGCCAACCCGATGGCGCTCACTTATGCCTCCGACAACATCAAGGGCGACGCGCCGGCGGTGAGCTATGCCACTGTCTATCCTTTGGGCATGTTTGTGCGCGTGATTATCGCGCAGCTGCTCATCCTTATGCTGTAGGAACTTAGCTGAAAAACAAATAAATGAATCTAATATAAAACTCAAAAAACTAATATCTATGATTAAAAATCTTTTAGGGAAAATGCTGCTTGCCGTAGCGACGGCGGCTGCATTATGGAGTTGCGGCGGCGTGGAACGCCCGGTGGAGTATGTCGCAGTGAAAATCGACGGCTCTGAACTGTGGAGCATCATCGACGCCAAGTCGGGCGAGGTGGTCTGCAAAGATGAGTTCAAGGCATCCGGGGTGATGACCGATGGCGAGATGCTTTATCTGTCGCTTGAAGACGGCACCAAGGAAGTCTACAACATCAACAACGTGAAAACGCCGGTTGCTTCCAAACTTGTCGATGTGGCACCTTTCAACGGCAATGACGTGACGGTGGCTGTGAAGGAAGGCAAGGCTCCGTGTATCATAGACCGCGAAGGCAAACAGGTGGCGCAGCTGCCGAATTCAGTGACGCAGGTGGGCAACTTCTGTGAGGGGCTGGCGCCGTTCTGCCAGGGAGATTCCTTGTGGGGATATATCGACACGAAAGGCAAGGTGGTTATCAACCCCAAATATGATGCCGCTGAATTTTTCACCGACGGCTTGGCTGCCGTGGGCGTTGGCAAAGGCGATGACATGACTGTGAAATTCATCGACAAGGACAACAAGGTGAAATTCACCATTAAGAAGGAAAAGTATAAGCTTTACGACTCAAATTTCAAAGAAGGCTATTTGCCGGTGGTGAAGAATGAAAAGATCGTGCTGCTCGACAAGGAAGGCAACGAGGCTGTGAAAAACGCCAAAATGGAGGAAGGCTATGGTGGCTACATAGTTTGCGACGGCAAGTTCGCTTTCTGCAAAGATGGCGAATTGGGTTTGATGAACGTCGACGGAGAAGTGCTTGTGCGCTCGAAATATGAAGAACTTTGGATAAGTCAGGACGGAACTATTGTGGCTTGCCTTAAAGATGGCGAAAAGGAAAGATACGGCATAATTGACGACAAAGGCGAAGAAGTGCTTCCATTTGATTATGACGATATCCGTCCGCTTATGGGCACAGGCAACATGCTGGTAAAGGAAGGCAAAACGTGGGCGCTTGTCAATAAAGAGGGCAAGGAGATTTCCAAGGACACCTACGACGCCGTGTCTTATGCATTGTCGGGAAAGTATCCGAGTCGGATGTTTGTGCGCAGCAATTATTTCGATGCCGAAGGCAATGCAGCGCTTGTGGCTAAGGAAATCACCGGCGACAGCTTTTTCGGAGTGAAGGCAGGTGTTACTGCCGCCGACCTGATAGCGTCGGGAGTGACCGACATCACTGGCGAAGCGTCCAACTACAGTTTCCAATCGGTGCTCTGCGTGACGCGCCAGCTTGGAATGCTTGGTAGCGTGGAGGCTTCAATCACGTTTACCGACGGCATCACATCACCGATTAAGGAGATTGAGTATGGATATTGGTACAACTACGAGAACATCGTGGGCTATGAGTTCAACAAGTCGTCTGTACCAATGATGGCGGAAGCGGTTGTGTCGGTAGGACCGCAGTTTGCCAACCAGCGCGACAAGTTTATGGATGAGTTGTGCAAGAAAATCACCGGTCTTGGCTTCGTCAGCGACGGTGTCAGTGGCGACACACGCAACTTTAAACTGGCGGGGCAGGACGAAAATAGTGGACGGTATATCACCGTTGAGCCGTCGGGCGAAGACGGAGTCAACGTGCGCTACATCTATAATTGGATTTTCTGACTGTCGGCACACGGTTTGACAGAATGAAAAAAAGACAATACGTCCCGCAGCTTGCGGGGCGTATTGCTTTTTTTAGCGGTGTTTAGAAAATGTTCCACATGGCATAACTTGTTAACAACTTGTCCGATAATGCGTGGAACAATGGAGTTATTAACAAAAAGGGCAAGTTATCAACAATTCCGGCAGTTTTTCCGTTTTTCGTTTTGCCGTTGAAATGAAAAGTCATTCCTTTGCATTCGTAAAACGAATAGACTATGGGTAAAATTATTGCTATCGCCAACCAGAAAGGTGGCGTCGGAAAAACAACCACATCCATCAATCTTGCAGCCTCGCTCGCCACGCTTGGCAAGCGGGTGCTCATCATCGATGCCGACCCGCAGGCCAATGCCACGTCGGGACTGGGCGTTGATCCGAAACAAATGTCTTCATCGATTTATGAGTGTCTTGTCGACGGCTATCCTCTGCGCGGCGCCGAATGCAGCACGTGTGTGGACAAACTCGACCTTGTGGGCTCGCGCATCGACCTTGTGGGCGCGGAGCTTGAACTCATCAACAAGCAGAACCGCGAGCGGGTGCTCAAGGGACTGCTCGAAGAGGTGAGAGACAACTACGACTACCTGATCATCGACTGTTCTCCGTCGCTCGGACTCATCACGGTCAACGCGCTCACGGCGTCAGACTCGGTGATAATTCCTGTGCAGGCGGAATATTTCGCATTGGAAGGTATCAGCAAACTGCTCAACACGATACGCATCATCAAATCGAAGCTCAATCCGCAACTGGAAATCGAGGGCTTCCTTCTGACGATGTACGACGCGCGTCTGCGCCTCGCCAACCAGATTTTCGACGAGCTGAAAGGGCATTTCGGCGATATGGTGTTTGACACGGTGATTCCACGCAACACCCGTCTGTCGGAGGCTCCGAGCCACGGGCTTCCAGCCATCCTTTATGATTCGACAAGCCGTGGCGCCACAAGCCACATGCAGCTCGCCAAAGAATTACTCAAACGCAACAAACAGTAACCGCTATGTCAAAGAAACTTATGGGACTCGGCCGTGGACTCGACTCGCTGATTTCGATGGACAACATCCAGACCAGCGGTTCGTCGGCTATCAATGAGATTGAACTGTCGCAGATTTCTCCAAACCCCGAACAGCCGCGTGCATGGTTTGACGAGGAGTCGCTTGAAGAGCTTGCCTCTTCGATACGCGAGCTTGGAATCATACAGCCGCTCACGCTGCGCAAACTCGGAGCAGACCAATATCAGATAATTTCGGGCGAACGCCGTTACCGCGCCGCCAAGAAAGCCGGACTGACAACGGTGCCGGCATATATCCGTACGGCAAACGACAGCGAGCTGACAGAGATGGCGCTCATCGAAAACATTCAGCGCGAGGACCTGAATGCCATAGAGGTGGCGCTGACGTTTAAAAAACTCATCGACCAATATCGGCTCACACAGGAGCAGCTGTCGACGCGTATAGGCAAGAAACGCGCCACAATAGCCAACTTCCTGCGTCTGCTCAAACTGCCGGCAGAGGTGCAGCTCGGTCTGCGCGACCGCCGCGTTGACATGGGTCATGCACGTGCGCTTCTGGCAGTGGAGAACCCAAAACTGCAACTGCGCCTTTACAATGAAATCCTGAAGAAAGGATTGTCGGTGCGCCAGGTTGAGGAGCTTGCAAAGGAATACAACGAGACCTCGGCGACAGAAGCGCCGAAGAAGGCGGCTTCGGCAAGCATCTCAAAGGAGTTTGAAAGCCTGAAGAAACACCTGTCGTCGGCGTTCCAGACCAAAGTGCAGTTCTCCTGCGACAAGCAAGGCAAGGGAAAAATAGCATTTCCTTTCAAGAATGAGGAAGAACTTGCCAGATTAATTACTATCTTTGACCGCGTAAAAGGTAACTTGGATTAGAAAATTTAGTAACAAAATTGAAATTTTTGTCAAAAGCCGCGTTCACAGGCAACGAAATATTAAAAAAAAGTATAGCATTGGCGCTATGCTTGGCTTTCTCATTCTCATTTCCTATCTTTGCTGATGAAAGTCAGCCGGATGGTCAAGGGATGGCGCCCGTTGATGGGACGGATACTCCCGACGCTGTGGTTGCTGTCGACTCGATGTCGATAGCCGAGCCTCTTGTCCGCACTGACATGGCTGCTGACTCCACTCTTGTGGCAGCCGCCGACTCCGTGCCATCGCCGATAGGCGTGAAGCGCATATTCAATCCCGACCCCAACCGCGCGCTGTGGCTTTCTGTCCTTTGTCCGGGTCTGGGGCAGATTTACAACCGCCGCTATTGGAAAGTGCCGATAGTGGTGGGTGGATACGTCGGTCTGGCATACGCCACATCTTGGAACAACAGGATGCTCTCTGACTATACGAAAGCTTATAGAGACATCATGGACAGCGATCCGAACACAAAAAGTTATATGGATTTCTATCCATCCACCACAAAGGAGGAGGACATCGACAAAACGTGGCTTACGAAGGCTCTGAAGTCGAAAAAAGACTTCTATCGCCGTAACCGCGACTTGTGTATCATCGGTATGGTCGGACTTTATGCCGTCTGCATTATTGATGCCTACGTCGACGCTTCGCTGTCGCATTTCGACATTTCGCCTGACCTCTCGATGAGCATTTACCCGTCGATTGAGCAGAACGACACGAAACCTTCTTTTGGAGTGGGCTGTGCTTTCACTTTTTAAAAGTTGAACCGCTAAAACGGAAAGGAAACAGATGAAGAAACAAATATTGGCATTGTGCCTGATTGCCGGCGCGGCGTTGACGTCGTTCGCCCGGCCTACTGTGCTTTCGCTGAAGGAGAACATTCAGGACAGCACTATCGTCTATCCACAAAGTTTTGAGACCGACACTCAGGAACTGATGAAAAACTGGTATCTTCAGAACTACGCAGTGGTTGACCGTTCGGGTGCCAACCTCAGCGATGTGCCTACGTCTGACAAAGATTTCATCGCACGGCTACAGAAGATGCCCACAGTCATTGAGATGCCATACAACGGAGTGGTGCGCAGCTACATCAATATGTACACGCAGCGCCGTCGCCAGCTGGTGGAGGAGATGCTCGGACTGAGCCTCTATTATATGCCGTTTTTCGAGCAGGCACTCGAGAAAGAGGGTGTCCCTTTGGAACTGAAATATCTGCCGGTGATTGAGTCGGCGCTGAATCCAGATGCTGTGTCGCGCGTGGGCGCCACCGGTCTGTGGCAGTTTATGCTGACCACCGCCAAGGGCTTGGGGCTGGAGGTGAACTCCATCATTGACGAGCGTCGCGACCCTATCCGCTCATCGGAAATGGCTGCAAAATACCTTAAGCAACTTTACAACATCTATGGCGACTGGTCGCTTGCCATCGCTTCCTACAACTGCGGTCCGGGCAATGTGAACAAGGCTTTGCGCCGCGCCGGAGGAACTGCCGACAAGAAGAAGGATTTCTGGGACATATATTTCTATCTGCCGCAGGAAACGCGCGGATATGTGCCTGCGTTTATCGCGGCAAACTATGTGATGACTTATTACAAGGACCACAACCTCGGAAAGTCGCTTGCACGTCGGCCTATTCTTACCGACACAATCCACGTGAACAAGCGAGTGCATTTCGAGCAGATATCGGCGGTGCTCAACATCCCGATGGAGGAGCTCCGCGTGCTCAACCCGCAATACCGCAAGGATGAGATTCCGGGCGACATCCGTCCGTATGCGCTTACACTGCCGTCGCAGCAAATCTACAGCTACATCGTCAGCGAGGACAGCATCGTTGCCCACAATGCTGCGCTCTATGCCCGCCGTGATGTGGTGGTGCCTGTCGATCCGTCGACAGTCAGCAACGACGATGGCGAGACGACAACGAAGCTTGTGGTGAAGTATCACAAGGTGAGACGCAACGAGACAATCTCGATGGTGGCGCGCAAATACGGCGTGTCGGTGTCGTCGATAAAGAAATGGAACGGTCTGCGCAGCAGCAGGCTTAAACGTGGGCAGACGCTGAAAATCAACACCTACAAGAAGGTGCGTGTTGAGCAGCCCGAAACCGAAGAGGAAGAAACGGTTGACGTAGAGGAAACCGTTGTGGCTGAAACAACTCCGGTGGCAGCTCCTCAGAAGAAAAAGAAAGAAACAACTCCAGTGGCAGCTCCTGAGAAGAAAAAGAAAGAAACAACGACCACGACAACAGCTCCGCGCAATCCTGAGCGTCACAAGGTGCAGCGTGGCGAGACGTTGGCTTCGATTGCCGGACAGTATGGCGTGACAATCGCCGATATCCGTGAGTGGAACGACTTGAAGTCGGACAACATTATGGCTGGACAGGTGCTTGTGGTTGATGCCAAGAAGGCTGTCAAGAAGAGAAACGACACGCCTGCCGCTCCTGCAGTCCACACAGTGAAGTCGGGTGAGAATCTGTCGGCTATCGCCGATAAATATGGTGTCTCGGTTGCCAACCTTCGCGAATGGAACGACTTGAAGTCGGACAATATCCGTGTGGGCGACAAACTGAAACTCAAAGCCGACGGCAAAACCTCTACATCATCGCGCAGCCGCGACAATGAAGCGGCAGAGCAGACCCACAAGGTGAAGAAAGGCGAAACACTCGGGCAGATTGCTACGAAATATGGCGTGACGGTCGACGATCTGCGCAAGTGGAACAACATCAAGGGCAACAATATTGCCGCAGGTCAGAATTTGAAGGTCTACTCCGACAAGAAAGTGGACAGAAAGACAGATAAAACCGACAAGAAGAGCAAGAAAAAGCAGAAAACCCACAAGGTGAAGAGAGGCGAGACGCTTGGAGAGATTGCAGAAAAATACGGTGTCGGACTTTCAAAACTTAAAAAAGCCAACGGCATCAAGGGCAACAACATCCAGATTGGACAGTCGCTGAAGATTCCGCAGTAACAAGAAGGTTGCCGTAAAAAAATAACGACCGCTCCGTGTGCTGACTAACAATATGCGGAGCGGTCGCTTTTCTATGTTATGCGGATTTTCGGCAGCCTTAGATGCAGCTTGCGCAGACTCACATCCGAATTGAAAAATAGCACCTTGACTGCAAGCTACGGCTCTATGGATTACCGCTTTGCGTGTGGTTTGTGGTTCAAAAGCAAAAAAAAGAGTTCTTTTATAGATAAAAACGATAATATCTTGTGAAAGTTGAAAAAATTTGCATTACCTTTACGAAATAATTGTAAAAAACAATAATTGCAAAAAACAATAATTGCATGAAAAAGATTCAATACATCTTGTTGGCGTCGCTTGCGATAGGGACTGGCGCGTCGGCTGCAAGTCTGCCCGAAGAGGCAGCGGCTATGGCAGAGCAGTTTCTCTCCCAGAAAATGGGCGGAAAGACCGCCGATGGCGGCTCGCTGACGGCGGCTGTCATGTCGACATCCGACAAGGCTGTGAAAAAGACCAAATCGCTGAAAAAGGCAGAGTTCTATGCCTATAACGCTCCGCAAGGCGGTTTCGTGCTTATGTCGGCCAACGGCGACGATTTGCGGGTGATGGGCTACTCCACCGATGCCGGGCTGTCGTTCGACAATATGCCGGAAGCGTTGCAGGAATGGATGGTGGCTTACAAGGCAGCCACAGCCTCTTCTGATTTCAGCAACTCTTATCCTACGCCTACAGTGGCTCCGGTGGCTCCGTTGCTGAAGACAAAATGGGGACAGGGCGCTCCGTTCAACCGCAAATGCCCGAAATACAACGGCAATCCTATGCTCACGGGCTGCACCGCCACCGCGATGGCTCAGATTCTTAACTACTACAAGTCGAACTCTAAGGGCTATGATGTGTTGGAATATGTCAACGAGGGTGTTGGCAACAAGGAAATCTCTGTTGATTTCACAAAAATAAGTTACGACTGGGCCAATATGCTCGATGTTTATGAGGACGGCTCCTATACCGACGCACAGGCCGACGCCGTGGCGCAGCTGATGTATGAGGCAGGAGTGTCGTGCAAGGCGAAATACGATGTGACATGGTCGGGGTCGGGTGCGACGAGCGCCGCTATCCCATACGTTGGCTTCAACCGCTATTACGACTACAATTGCGAGATTTGGGTGCGCGAATATGTTCCCACAAAGCTTTGGATGACTGTCATACAGGAAGAGCTTACGGCCGGACGTCCGATACTTTATTCCGGATACAACGGTGCTTCGGGCCATGCCTTCGTGATTGACGGCATCGACGCCGAGAACAATGTGCATATCAACTGGGGATGGAGCGGCGATGCCGACGGCTATTACGACGTGACCTACTGCAAGGCTCCCGACGAGACTCGAGGCTATTATTGTCAGCAACAGATGCTCGTGGGGCTGCGTCCGCGCACGGCAGCCGACGCTCCGTATGCGGAGGGCATAAAGCTGATAGGCTTCAACCAGGGCAACAGCTACGGGACAGTCACGACCAACTACTATGAGTCAGACAAGAGCTATACGTTCACGATGGGACTGATGCAGAACGGCGTGACAAAATATATCCGTAAGGATTACGAATATGACAAGTTGGGTTGCTATCCTTATATGAACAGCGGTAAAGAGTACGGAGACTGGACCGACGCTGCCGGCAATGAAAACCCGACATTTGCCGACGGCGACTATGAGCTGACGCTCTATTACAAGGAGCGCGACACGGAGAATCCGTGGACGGCGCTGCCTGCCCGCGAGGGTATGCGCACAATAATGAATCTAAATGGCGGCGAATGGACATGCACGGCTCCGATGCTTGAAAAGTATTCCGTTCAGTCGGGAAAAATTCTTTCCATAGAGCCGGCGGCAGAACTCATAGGCAAGGCTCCGCTTTATCTTACGGTAGCCGTACAGGACGATTCGCATCGTCTTCCCGGCGTAAAGAGAGCGCTTGGTTTTACATTTACCGACACGGAGACAGGAGCTGTCTACGAAGCCGGTGGCAGCATATATACGTTTGACGGATATTATTCCGACCTTCTGGAGCAGAAGACGTTTTGCATAAGTGCAACGAATGAAAAAGGTTTTATGTTGCCTGGCGGTACATATAAAGTCCGGGTAGAGAACGACAACAGCCGTGAATATACGTACGCCGAGGAGTTTCAAATTGATGTGAAGCCGGCGGTGGATTATCCGATTCTCGACAGCGCCAAGGACTTGTATTCCGAAAAGAGCACTACGTATTATTGGGGCTCTAAAGTGTGGCTGTGGAACAGGGCAGCAAGAAATTCGGTCAACAAGATGGACGGCAATGTCAATATGAGCGTCTATGCAAAGTCGGTCGAGACAGGCGAGGAGGTGCGCCTCTGCACGTTTGCCGATGTGCCGGTGCCGTCTGACGATAAATATTATTTCTATGTGCCCAACAGCCTCTATCCGTTGGAGGGCGCTTACGAATTGTCGATGCGCTACGCCACTCCCGACGGCGAGCGCGGTTTGCTCAACCCGGATGCGGAGAGACAGATAATCACGATTTTGCCTACGGAATATGCCAACATACCCAAAATAGCAGCAACCGAGACGCAACTGCCAAATTCGGAATATCTGCCGAAAGGCGAGCAGCAGACGCTCAACGTGCCGATGACCAACACTGCGATGGCTGATTTCAAGGGGGCTGTCAAGGCTTCGTTCTACTGTGAGAAGAGTGGAAAATATATTGAAGTGGAGATTCCTGACGTGACAATCAAGGCAGGCGAGAGCGCGACGGTAGCGGTGCCTGTCACATTCCCCGAGAATGGTGTCTATACAATGCAGATGAACGCCACTTCGCAGCAGCCGGTAGGAGCCGAGAAGGTGGGCACAACGTATGTGACTGCGCCTAACGGCTCGCCGCTGGGCTATCGCATCGGTGTCGGAGAGTCGTCGGTGTCGGCAGTCAAGGGCGTTTCGCTCCGCGTATATCCTAATCCGGCGACAGAGTCGTTCAGAATCCTTGGATTGGAAGAGACGTCGGGCGTGACGGTGATGTCGGCTACAGGAGCAGTGGTTGTCAGCACGACAGCCGACAAAGACCAAAGCATTGACGTCAGCGGTCTGCCTACAGGAGTTTACTTCGTGAAGGCAGGACAAAATGTGCTGAAGTTTGTGAAGCGATAATATCGTTGAAAACAGAAACAAAATCGGGCAGACTTTGGTCTGCCCGATTTTGTTTCTGCGGTGGGTTGTTGAGGCCGCTGCTATTCGGTTACGAACAGAGGTGTCGACAGATAGCGCTCGCCGGTGTCGGGGAGCAGCACTACGATTGTCTTTCCTTCGTTTTCGGGTTGCTTGGCGAGTTTCAAAGCTGCAGAGAATGCAGCTCCTGAAGATATGCCCACGAGCAGACCTTCCTGTTTAGCCAACTGGCGCGCACCGCTGAAAGCGTCTTCGTTTGAGACGGGGATGACGGTGTCGATGGCGTCGCTGTGATAGTTTTTGGGTTTGAAACCGGCGCCGATGCCCTGGATTTTGTGAGGGCCCGGCTTGCCGCCCGACAGCACCGGCGACGATCCTGGCTCCACAGCCACAGCTTTCACCTCCGGCTTGTGGGCTTTCAGAGCCTCTGCCACGCCGCTTACGGTGCCGCCTGTTCCTACTCCGGCAACGAAGATGTCGACCTCTCCGTTGGTGTCCGTCCAGATTTCCTCGCCCGTTGAGCGTCGGTGCGCTGCGGGGTTGGCATCGTTCTCAAATTGTTGAAGTATCACCGATCCGGGGTTGGCATTGCGCAGCTCCTCGGCTTTCTTGATGGCGCCGTCCATTCCGTCAGCGCCCGGAGTCAGCACCAGGGTTGCACCGAGGGCGCGCAGCAGCTTTTTGCGCTCGTCGCTCATCGTCTCGGGCATTGTCAGTGTCAGCCGATAACCTTTCACCGAAGCCACCCATGCCAATCCGATGCCAGTGTTGCCGCTTGTAGGCTCGATAATCTGAGCGCCAGGCTTGAGCGATCCGTCGGCCTCAGCCGCCTCGATCATAGCCAGCGCGATACGGTCTTTTACGCTGCCGCCGGGGTTGAAATATTCCACTTTAGCCACCAGACGGGCTTTCAAATTCTCCGCTTTTTCCACGTGTCCAAGTTCAACGAGGGGAGTGTGTCCCACCAACTTGGTCAAATCTTCATAAATCTTAGCCATTGAAATGGATTTTTATTGTTTCCATCGGCAAAGTTATGAATTATCATACGAAAAACGGTAGAAAATTATTCCGAAAAGGATGTGCCGGTTTAGATAAATTTTCTTGTTGAAAAAGAGTGTTGTCAGAAATTGTATCCGATGTTTACGCTCCAAGAGCAGTTGCGCAGGCGGTAGTCGGCGCCTCCGTCGAAGTCCTTGGCATTGTTTTTAACGCTGCGTTGGTAATATACGCTGATTGTGTAGTGGCTGAAAAACGCCAGCCCCGTTCCCACTTTCAAGCCGGCGTCGAAGCGGTTGACGGCAAGGAAGTCTTTCGGGTCGGCTTTGAAATATTTTTGATTGCTGATGTTGTGGTCAAACACCAATTGTCCGTCCTCCTCGCCGAATGCAATGTAGGAGTCGGCTTTCTTTGTTCCCGACAAACCGTAGCTGAAATACGGACCTAAGTCGACCGACCATACAGCCTGTGGCAGAATGTTGAAACGCCACGACATAAGCACCGGTATGTGGATATCGTTGTAGCGCACGCGCGTGAACTGGCTTCCCATATAGTCCTCCTCGGCAGTCGCAGCCATCATCGCCGCGTCGTATCCGTGTCGTTCCCAGAACAAGCCCACCTCTATGGCAAGAAACTTTCGGATGCTTAGGTCGGCGATGGCACCAACTTGCACGCCTGAGTGCCAATAAAAATTGCTCTGTATGAGTTCAGGCTGCTTGTCCATATAGTTGGTCGCCACACCCGATGAGTTCATGCCGGCACGCAGACCGAGCGCAATCACTTTGTCGGGGCGCGACGTGTCGAAAAACGGTACAGTTCTCTCGGCGGCAGCCTGCAGGCATCCCGCTGCAATCAATATGGTGAAAATCAGTTTTCTCATAGAGTGAATAATTTTCTGCGAAGTTACATAAAAAAATCTTGTGGCGGGGATTTAAAAGGTAGTCTAAAAGTAGGTTTTTATAGTTCCTCTTTCAGAAAGCGCTTCACGGCGGAGAATAAGCGTTGCAATCTATGAGCTATGGCGTTATTTCAGCAATTTTCGCGTGCTGGAGTCTTCACTTTCCAATACGCTCATTTGATGGATGGCTATCTGATTGAGCCTTACCAATCTTTCGCCTTGCGAAAGCTCTTGCTCAATCAACACGGCGTTTATATTCTCCATGTTAGATAGGCAGATAAGCTCGTTTATAGAGGCATAGTCTCTGATGTTGCCTTTGAGAGTTGGATTTGACTCTCTCCATTGCTTTGCCGTTTGACCGAACATTGCCACGTTCAATACGTCTGCTTCATTGGCGTATATTAGACTTGCTTGGCTTCTTGTTACTTCTGAAGGAATCAAATTTTGTTTTATAGCATCGGTGTGTATGCGGTAGTTGATTTTTGACAATTCTCTTTTGGCTGACCATCCGAGTTGCTTTTGCTCCTCTTCTTTGAGACGTTGGAATTCCTTGACTATGTATATTTTGAATTTGGGGCTAATCCACATTGCAAACTCGAAAGCAATATCTTGATGTGCATATGTGCCGCCATATCGTCCAGCTTTAGCTTGAAGGCTTATGGCATTTGTCTTTGCCACAAATTCCTTTACGCTTATTTTGAAGCTGTTGAGGCCTGCTTGGCTTTTAATTATGGCGAATTCGCCATAATTAAAATTGGGATTGTACACATTCTCCCAAATTCCTATGTATTCCAGAGTGTTGCGGTTGCGTAACCAGTCGGTGATGAAAAAATCACCGTCTTTTGCGCGGAGCATATCGGTAAGGCAAATATAGTCATTCCCATTTACATTGATGAGATTGATAACGGTGTCCTGTACGGTCAGTTTAGTCATGGGTCTCTAAAATTGAAGTGACAATGCAAATTTACAAAATTTTTCAGTGGAATAGCTTGTTGACAAACGACATTAATCAAATTTGCGATTATGGACGATTCTAAAGTGTGTTTTTATAGTTTCTCTTTCAGAAAGCGCTCTACGGCGGAGAACGACACGTCGGAAGCCACGACCTCGTGTGCGGCGTCGAGCACAAAATATGCAGGGACGGTCTCAAACACCAGCGCGTCGCCTTCCATCAGCTCGTCGTAGGCGTCGCTGCAGTGCTTCCACGAGTCGGGAAATGTCGCGGCCTTGCGTTTCCAACCGTCGCCGTCTTCAAACATTGCCACGCTCACCACCTTCAGCTTTTTTGCCGTCGTCAGAGAGTTGACCGTAGCCGACTTTTCAATCTGCGCCGCACCTTTGCGGCATGCGTCGCAGTCGGAATTGTAAAGAAACACGAGTGTCAGCTCCGTTTTCACCTGTGCGATGCGGAAGTCGTCGTCGTTGAAGTCGCGCAGACGGAAATCGACAGCGTAAGCCGTTGCTCCGATGACTGTTGCCAGTAGAAATGTAATGAAAATTCTCATGTGGCAAAGGTAAGAAAAAATCGTGAAAACGGAAGCCGTATGGCCTTTTTGAATGCATAATAGGTAATGGCTGAAAAAAAATTGCTAATTTTGCATTATATTTATTAACAGTCAGCAAAATGGAAAGAAAAGTCAGAGTACGCTTTGCACCGTCGCCAACGGGTCCTCTCCACATTGGAGGAGTCCGCACGGCATTGTTCAACTACCTGTTTGCCCGCCGTCATGGCGGCGACATCATACTTCGCATCGAAGACACCGACTCCAATCGCTTTGTGCCTGGAGCGGAAGATTATATAAACGAGGCATTCGCCTGGTTGGGAATAAAATTTGACGAGGGAGTCCGCGAGGGCGGCAATTTCGGTCCCTACCGCCAGTCGGAGCGCCGCGACATCTATAGGAAGTATGTCAAGCAGCTGCTCGACGACGGCAAGGCTTATGTGGCTTTCGACACTCCGGAGGAACTGGAGGCGAAGCGTGCGGAAATCAAGAATTTCCAGTACGACGCGCACACCCGCATGCAGATGCGCAACTCGCTGACGCTGCCTGCCGAAGATGTGAAGCGCATGATTGACGGCGGAGAAAAGTATGTGGTGCGTTTCCTTGTCGAGCCAAACCGTGACGTGAAAGTCAACGACCTTGTGCGCGGCGAAGTGGTGATCAACTCTTCGATTCTTGACGACAAGGTGCTCTATAAGTCGGCGGACGATCTGCCAACCTACCATCTTGCCAATATCGTCGACGACCATCTGATGGAAATCACCCACGTGATCCGTGGCGAGGAGTGGTTGCCGTCGGCTCCGCTTCACGTGCTTCTCTACGAGGCGTTTGGATGGGCTGACACTATGCCGTCGTTCGTTCACCTTCCGCTGTTGCTCAAGCCCGACGGCAAGGGCAAACTGTCGAAACGCGACGGCGACCGTCTCGGTTTCCCAGTGTTCCCATTGGAATGGAAAGACCCTAAGACAGGTGAGATTTCTTCAGGCTACCGCGAGTCGGGCTATCTTCCTGAGGCTGTAATCAATTTCCTCGCTCTTCTCGGATGGAATCCGGGCAATGACCAGGAAATCCTGTCGATGGACGAGCTTATCAGCCTGTTCTCGTTCGAGCACTGCTCGAAGAGTGGCGCAAAGTTCGACTTTGAGAAAGGCAAGTGGTTCAACCATAAATACTTGCAGGAGATGAGCGACGCCGATTTGGCGAAGCTCTATATGCCAATTCTTTCCGAACACGGGCATGCCGACGCCGATGCCGCCTACGTGGCTCGTGTGGTGGCTCTCGTGAAAGGCCGCATCAACTTTGTGCGCGATTTGTGGGAGCAGTCACGCTTCTTCTTCGAGGCTCCGACAACCTATGCCGAGAAGGACGTGCGCAAACGTTGGAAAGACGGTATGGCACAATTGATGGAACAACTTATCGGCGTGCTTGAGGGAATCAGTGACTTCACATCGGCACCGTCGGAAGAGATTGTGCTTAAATGGATCACCGACAACGGCTACCATATGGGCAATGTGATGAACGCTTTCCGCCTCACGGTGGTTGGTGAATGTAAAGGTCCGCACATGTTTGACATCACAGAGTTACTCGGCAAGGAGGAGACAATCCGCCGTATCCGTCGCGGCATAGAAAACATAAAGCAACCGGAATAAACGATTTTTCAATCAACGCCTTGTGCAGTGTTTGGCTGCGCAAGGCGTTGTCGTTATATACACACAACTTACACCAAAAGGCATGAATCTATTTTACAATCTCGGCATCTCGCTCTATTCCGCAGCCGTGGGGATTGCGGCGACGCGAAACAACAAGGCACGGCTGATGAAGGCCGGTCAGGCGCAGACCTTCGGCATCCTTGCCGAAAAGGTCGACACGTCGGCGTCCTACATCTGGATTCACGTGTCGTCGCTCGGCGAGTTCGAGCAAGGCAGACCGCTGATGGAAATGATAAAAAAGCATACGCCGGAAAAGAAGATTCTGCTCACGTTCTTCTCGCCGTCGGGCTATGAGGTGCGCAAGGACTATCCTCTCGCCGATGTGGTGTGCTATCTGCCGATGGACAAGCCGTCGCTCGTGCGCCGTTTCCTTGACGCGGTAAAGATAGAGAAGGCGTTTTTTGTGAAGTATGAGTTTTGGGGCAACTATCTCTCGGAGTTGAAGCGCCGGGGCATCCCGACATATATCATTTCAGCCATTTTCCGTTCCACCCAGGCGTTCTTCAAATGGTATGGAGCGACATTCCGCCGCATGCTTGGCTGCTACGACATGCTTTTTGTGCAGGACGAGGAGTCGCGCGCGCTGCTCGCTGGGATAGGAGTTGACAATGTGGTTGTTGCCGGCGACACGCGTTTCGACCGTGTGACCGACATCCTTGAGGACCACACCGACCTGCCGGTCGTGGAGTCGTTCTCCCGCGGTGCGTTCACGCTGTTTGTCGGAAGTTCGTGGCAGCCTGATGAGGATTTCATTATCCCATACTTCAACAAGCATCCGGAAATGAAGATGGTGCTGGCTCCGCATGAGATCTCAGAGGACCGCATATCCGGCATTCTGACTGGGTTGAAACGTCCCGCCGTGCGCTACACCAAGACCACGCCCGAAGAGGCAGCCGAAGCTGACTGCCTGATTATCGACTGCTATGGCATCCTGTCGAAGAGCTATCGTTTTGCCACGGTGGCGTATGTCGGCGGAGGATTCGGTGTGGGCATCCACAACATCAACGAGGCTGCGGTCTATGGTATTCCGGTGGTATTCGGACCGAAGTACGGCAAGTTTAAGGAGGCACGCGATTTGATAGCCCTTGAGGGCGCGTTTACGGTGTCGGGAGGCGATGAATACGCGTTGGTGATGAACCGCCTGCTTTCCGACGGCGAATACCTTAAGAAGCATGGTGAGATTGCCGGCGGATATATCCGCGACAATCTTGGCGCCACACGCCGCATCTATGACGCTATTTTTAAATAACAACTTATAGAGCCGACTGTGTGTTGTGGTCAATGCGCGGTCTGTATAAATATTTGAGAATGAAAAAAATCTGTTGTATCGGACATATAACGCTCGACAAGATCATCACGCCGAAATCGGAAGTGGAGATGCCGGGCGGCACATCGTTTTATTTTGCCCACGGCATCCATAACCTTAACCCAGCCGCCAATTTCCAACTCGTCACGGCGGTGGCGCAGTCGGAGATGAAGTCGGTCGACGACATCCGTGCTCTCGGAGTCGATGTGGTGGTGCTGCCCACTCGCCACACCGTGTTTTTTGAAAACAAATACGGCGAGAATCAGAACAACCGCACCCAGCGGGTGCTCGCCAAGGCCGACCCGTTCACGGCGCAGTCGCTTCAGGGAATAGAGGCCGACATCTATCATCTCGGCTCCTTGCTCGCCGACGACTTCTCGCTCGACGTGTTCGAGATGCTGTCGGCAAAAGGCACGCTGTCGGTCGATGCCCAGGGCTATCTGCGCGAAGTGCGCGGCGAGAAGGTGTATCCAATCGATTGGAAGAACAAGCGCGACTATCTGCGCTATGTCGACATCCTTAAAGTGAACGAGTATGAGATTGAGTCACTCACGGGGCATACCGACGTGAAGGCGGCGGCGCTCACGCTTGCGGAGTGGGGCGTGAAGGAAGTGTGCATCACGCTCGGCAGTTATGGCTCTGTGATTTATGACGGCACCGAATTTGCTATTGTTCCGGCATTCCCGACGCGGGAGGTGGTCGATGCAACCGGTTGTGGCGACACGTATTCCACAGGTTATCTCTACAAGCGTGCTTGCGGGGCTTCGATAGCCGATGCCGGATGCTTCGCAGCCGCGATGTCGTCGCTCAAATTGGAGCATTCCGGACCATTCAGCCGTACGGAGGCAGATATAGAGAATCTGTTGAAAACGAGCGGGTTGACGGCACGGATTGAAAAATAGTTTGAAAAAACTTGCTGAAAAATTTGCACAATAGAAAAAACGGTATTACCTTTGCACTCGCAATCAGGAAACTGATTGACGTTAGAGGGAGATTCGCTAGCTCAGCTGGTAGAGCACATCCCTTTTAAGGATGGGGTCCTGGGTTCGAACCCCAGGCGGATCACTAAAGGGTCATCACCTAAACACGGTGGTGACTCTTTTTTTATGTCTATACCTATCTATCACTCAACGATTTATATTTTGTAACTATTTGTCTTAGAATGTTTTAGCAATTTCCTTGCTAAATTATCCTGGTACAAATTAGCATTTTTTAGTTTGAAATAATATGCCTAACTTTGGTACACGAAAGCGAAAAAGTGTACCACATGTGTACCACAAAATGGGGAGAAAAACCTCGATTTCGACCCATTTTTCGAGGTTGTGGTACAGTTTTGGTACACGAATCGCAATCTGTGGTACACCTTTTTTCGGGGTGTACCACGAGCAAAACTAACTTATTTTATAACTTTAATCGCATCTTTCTTAGATATGGCAAGTGTACCAACAATAAGAGTGATTTTCGACCGCAGAAAGACTGCAACGGCTGTCAAGAAAGCCTCTGTCGAAATCGAAGTGTATTATAATAGAGAACGCACACGTATCTCCACAGGCGTAAGTGTGCTCAAACAACAATGGCGTGACGGTATGGTGGTGAACCACCCGGAAGCCCAGCAACTCAACGAAACTGTCCGCAGCATGTACGATGCTATCTTCGCCCGCATCGAAACTATGCAACGCAACGGCACGTTCGACGTTGAGCTGCTCAAGCAGACAAAAGAAACGGAGGTGGAGAAGAAAGCCGACTTCCTCGACTGGCTCGAAGAACGCATCTACAAGCGCAGCGTCAAGGAGTCAACCCGCCGTCAGCATATCGTTATGCTGAACGAACTGCGTAGCTTCGGGCTTATACGCAGCTTCTCCGACCTCACTACCAAGAACATCAAGCTGTGGGACGACGCACTTAAAGCCAAACTCGGCTGTCAGTCGTCGGTGCACGGCTATCACAAGAGGCTCAAACCCTACATTGTCGAGGCAATGCAGTTTGAGCTGTTGAAGACAAACCCTTACGACGGCATCAAGATTCCTCGCGGCAAGTCGGAAGGCATCAAATACCTTACCGAAGACGAGCGAACACGCATTGAGGAACTTGAACTCTACGGTCCTGTTGAAAAGGCCCGAGATATGTTCATCTTCGCGTGTTACACCGGGCTCGCCTATTCCGACTTAATAAAGGTTAACCGCAAGGAAATCTTTATGGAGGGCGAAGATATGTGCATCATCGACAAGCGACTGAAGACAGGTACGCCTTATACCATCGTGCTACTTCCTAAAGCCGTGGAGATACTGGAGAAATACAACTACGACATCAACCTGATGTCGAACCAAAAGTGCAACGAGTATCTTAAACTCGTCGCTCACATGGCACACATTCACACCAACCTAACCATGCACATCGCTCGGCACACCTTTGCCACATGGGCGCTCACTAAAGGTGTCGGCATCGAGACGGTGAGCAAGATGCTCGCTCACTCCGACATCTCAATGACCGAGAAATATGCAAAGGTGCTGAAATCAAGCGTCATTTCCGGTTTCCACAAACTGCGCAACTCGCAATAACACTCTACAAATACTGACAACAAAGGGTAGCCACAGCGGCTACCCTTTGTTGTTTAACTGCTCGACAAGGCTGTCAATCTGTTTCTGCTGTTCATCTAACTTTATGGAAAGAGAACGCACGTAATTTGTAAGCTGTGAAATCAACTGCGACTGGCTCGACAAAATGTTCACCAAAGAATTGCCGCTTATCTCGTTGCCGTCGATAATCGCCCTTATTTGGTCGCTCTCGCTTCTCTCTTTCTCCGCAACAAACATCTCGCCGTCGCCGGTTTCAAGCCAATGCCTGTTCAATGCCGCATTTTTTGAACACAAAGTATTCATAAACTTGCCGGACATAGGAACTTTGCCATTCAATATTTGGGATAACGCTGCATGGTTATACCCTAACAATTTGGCTAAACATTTTTGGTTAGTTGCATAACCGTTCTTTATTAGCCATTGTACGATGCTGCGAGCCCTTTCACATCGTAATTTTTTTGCTTCCATTTATATAGAGTTTATATTTTTCTAAATCGAATTAGCATTTCTAAATTACTTAGAAATTCTCTTTGAGGGTGTTATATATACTCCTAAATTTGCCTAAGTAATTCTAAATGCAAATATAAGCACATAAAATGAATTACACACAAAATCGTATTGAAATTTATAAAATATAAACTCATTTATGGAAGATAAGGAACTAAAACGCATCACCGCCAAACTCCGACAGATTGAAAAAATGCTCGACCAGGCTCTGGAACTTTCCTCCAACGACAAGGTGGTTGACAGGCTTATCTCAGTGAAAGAAGCCGCCCAAATGCTTAACATTTCGGAGAACAAACTCCGAAATGAAATCCGTTGCGGCAACATTCGGGCATTCAAGACCAAACGTGCCTACAAACTCTCATACGTCGATGTCTTGAAACGTGTGGGCTTCGACTTTAATCAAAAAAAACAGAATACTTAATCCAACGACAAATGACCAACAACGAAATCAAGACCACCGAGGCTGAATTGCTCAATAATTACCTCGACTCAATACCATCTTGCGACAGGAAATATTTCGCTCGCGAAGTGGTAAGACGTTGCGGAAACGGCATCACGATGAAGACTTTCTACAACTGGAAATATATGTCGTGCCGTATTCCGGTTTTCGCCAAGAAAATCATCGAGGAAGTGGCAGGAAAAGAAATCTTTATATGGGACACCGACTTCACCTCATAGGCTATGACTGAAACAATACCAAAATGTGACCCGATGGGCGTTTACTGCGTAAAAAGGACTTGTGCAGCCCTCGAAGTGTGCAAGAAAACCTTGCAGAAGTATCGCCGCAGAGGCTACATCAAGCCTATAAACGAGAATAAGCACCGTTTCCTTTACTCCGGGCAGTCTATCATCGACTGCTGGCATAAACTCCGTGAAATATGATTAGCGATAGCACTGTGCAGAGGGTCAAAGACCTCTCTGCAGTCGATGTTCTCGGCAAATACGTCAAACTGCAACGGCAGGGAGCAAACTATGTGTGCTGCTGCCCCTTCCACGGCGAAAAATCGCCTTCGCTTAACGTGTCGCCAAGCAAGAACTTGTGGCACTGCTTCGGCTGCGACCGTGGAGGCGATGCAATTAAGTTTGTTATGGAGCTTCAGAACATCGAATTTCAGGCTGCTGTCGAGGAAATTGCCAAAAGTAACGGCGTTTATGTGGAGTATGTGGCAACAGAACGTAGCGGGGAGCAAATCGCAGATGCAAAGCATCGTGAAAGTTTGCTCATCGCCATTGAACAGGTGCAGGAATACTTCGTTTCCTCTCTCGAAACGGACTCTAAAGGCAAGGAATACGCTTTCCGTCGCTGGGGCGAGGACTTCTGCCACAAGGTCGGCATCGGCTTCGCCCCATATTCGTCGGCGGCGTTCCTCGATTGGTGTAAGAGCAAAGCCGTCAACATTGACGCTCTGCTCGAACTCGGCATAGTGAAGAAAAGCGAGAACGATGGCTCGCTTTACGCTTTCTTCCGCAATCGTGTCACTATTCCGATACGCAACCGCTCTCGGAAACTTATCGGCTTCACCGCTCGCGACATCACAGGCAACGAGAAAGCAAAATACATAAACTCGACGACCTCCAAGATCTTCGCTAAAGGCGAAGTGCTTTTCGGCATCGACAAGGCGGCGAACGCTGCGAGGAATGAAGATTTCGTGATTTGTGTGGAGGGTGCGCCGGACGTGCTGCGGCTCCAATCAGTAGGACTGGAGAATGCCGTCGCCACGCTCGGTACAGCGTGGACTGACAAGCACTTCGACGCTTTGGAGAAAATCACGAAGTCAATATGCTTTATTCCCGATTGCGACGTGCCGGGCGACGGACAGGACTTCGGAGCAGGCATAAATGCAGTTATCCGAAACGGTGAAGCCGCCATGCGTCGCGGCTTTGCGGTCACTGTCCGTGAACTGCCTTTTGCCGAGGTTGACGGCAAACCGATGAAGAACGATGCCGATAGCTACATAAGAAATAAGGAAGACTTTACCAACCTCGAAGAAAAGCATTTCGTCGTGTGGCTCGCAGAGAAGCGTTATCCGCTCGTGAAAACACAAGTGGCTCGACGTAAGTTGGTCACGGACTTAACTTCTCTACTCGCATGTATTGACGACAGAATGATTATTGCGGACTGCATCGAGCAGCTTGCGAAGATTGACGGAAAGCAACGCTTCTGGAAAGAATCGCTTAAATCCGTCAAGGAGGAAAGCCGCCGAAATGCTATCCGTGAAAGGAAAGATTCTTCACCAGTAACGGCTAAAGAACGCGAAACCGAACTCCTGAACAAGTTCGGGCTTTTTATCCGTGATAATATGTACTTTTCAGTCGCCGAGGACGAGCCGGTAAGGCTCTCCAACTTCATTCTTGAACCGATGTACCACGTCAAGGACGAGTACAACGGCACTCGTATCTTCAAAATCAGAAACGAGTACAATCAAGAGGAAGTTATCGAGTTTCACGAGTCGGACCTCGTTTCACTCTCGAACTTTCAGCAGAAAGTCGGAAGCCTCGGCAACTTTATATGGAAAGCCAAAATCGACAAGCTCAATGTGGTTAAGGAACTCCTTTACACGCTCACGGACTCGGCTCTGCTCATCAAGCAGATGGGCTGGGACGCGGTAAATGAGTTTTATGCCTGGGGCAATGGTATTCTCAAAGACGGAACGTTCCTGCCTGTCGATGATCTCGGCATCGTCCGGATTGATGACCGACACAAATACTATATCCCGGCTACGTCGGTGATGTATCGCCAAAACCCTGCTGTTTTCCAGTTTGAACGTATGTTCAAGCACGAGAACCGCAGTGCAATCACGCTTTACGACTTCGCTCAAAAGGTGATTGAGGTGTTCGGCGACAACGGCAAAGTCGGGCTTTGCTTCCTCTTTGCCTCGATGTTCCGTGATATTATCTATCCGATTAAGAACTGCTTTCCGCTTCTTAATCTGTTCGGTTTGAAAGGCACAGGCAAAACCTCGCTCGCCACTACCTTGCAGTCGTTCTTTATCCACAGCGTGGACCCTCCGAGCATCGGCATCGCCTCTATACCGTCGATGAATGACCGTGTTTCTCAGGTTACGAACGCCATGGTTGTTTTTGATGAGTACAAAAACGACCTTGACGAGCGTAAAATCGCCTATCTGAAGGCTCTTTGGGGCGGCGCAGGTCAGACCAAGAAGAACATGAACGGCGACGGAAAGGCGGCTCAAACCGTCGTTACGTCGGCTGTCGTTATCTGCGGTCAGGATTTGCCGACTCGCGACATTGCTCTTTACAGCCGTGTGATTCACCTTACTTTCTCCCGACCTTCGTTTACTGCCGAGGAACGCCGTCGCTTTGATGACCTCAAAGAGATCAGCAACCTCGGCAATACGCACCTCGCTGTGCAAGTGCTTAATCTGCGTAAGGTCGTGGAGAACGGTTATCGCCAGAACCATTCTATCGTAAGAAAGGAACTATCCAACGCTCTTGCCGACGAGGAAATCGAAGACCGTGTACTCGACAACTGGGTCGTGCCACTCGCAGCTTTCCGAACGCTGGAGTCGTCGCTGAAGCTCCCTTTCACTTATTCGGAAATGTTCGGCATCACTCTCGCCGGCATCCGCTATCAGAACGAGGGCTGCAAGAAGAATACTGAAATGGCTGACTTCTGGGAAGTCATCGACTCGCTGCACTCGCAAGGCCGCATAATCGACAAGGCGCATTTCAAGATACGTTACATGACGGAATTCCGAGGCATCGGAAGCTCCGAGCCTACGGTGTTCGCCAAGCCTACACAGGTGCTGTTCCTCAATCCGTCTGCCGTGTCAGCCCTTTATACAGGGCGCATCGCCGGCGGTGCCGTCGGAAAGAACACAGGCAACTGGGGAACGGTGCTCACTTACCTTAAAGTGCAGCCGTCGTTCCTCGGTCTTAAACAGGACCGCTTCAATATCCTGCTTCCTAACGGAACGCTGGACTTCACTATTGAATCTCAGCAGAAGAAGCTGCGCGTGAACCGCCCTAAGGCGCTCTGCTTCGATTATGGTATGCTCAAAGAGAAGTATTCCATCAATCTCGAAACAAGCACTGTTTCGGAGAATGATTTGGACGTGGACGATGCTCCGCAGGTCGCTACGCCAACTACTCCGCCTAAATCACAGCAAGAAGAACTCCCGTTCTAAGATATGCCAACTCAATAATGTTTGTTTGAATTCATATAATTGTTTGTCCGAGCCTATTGTGAAATATGCTCGGATTTTTTTTCTGCAAAAGCAAAGGTCGGCAAAATGGGGTCGATTATATTGCGTTGACAGCGTTGACAAGGGTGACAACGCTTTATATCAACTACATACGGAAAACATCTGCGTTGACAAACGTTGACAAAGGTTGACACTTTCGGCATTTTCCGAAAATGCCGTAGCCATGCGTTGACACTTTTATTATATATCTTCTTTATTACTAAAAAGATATATTATTGAATATCAGCGGCTTTCTCGCTGATAATTTCGTGTGTCAACGTGTCAACCGATGGCTCCACCTAAATGTGTGTACCCGGTCTGCAACGCAAAATTTTTTCTCACCGTCCGATTTCATGGAAATGTCGGGGTGTCGCCCTATATCGCCCTTTGTTCTTATGCCAACAGCCTGATTAGCCGTAACTTTGCAGTACATATTTTACAAGCTACACATCTTTTAATCTTTCTGAATGGACCCCATTTTCATTTACATACATCTCGAAGACTACCTCGCTCAATGGTTTATCAACGACCAGGGTGGCAAATATCCTGTTGAGTTGAAACGAGGCAGTGTCGAGAGCAACATTCTCGAATCCTTTCTCACCAAGCAGCCGGAAGACATTCCGCAGCAAACGGAGGCGAACAATCCCGATGCAGTCAAAATCGCAATTCCTTTCTTCAAGTCCAAAGACGTTCAATACTTCAACTATCTGCCGAAACGTGCGGAAGAACTGCTCGTTGCCACTATCCGCAACCGCTTCGACGTTGAGCTTTGGACTGCACTTCATAAGTTCACCTCGATTATCAATCGTCAGGACGAACTTATTTACGCTTTTATGGAAAGTCACGGCATCGAGATTAACGAAAAGAACTGGTGCGTTATCGCTAAACGTTATCAGCGAAAACGCACTGTATATAGAATAAATGAAAGAGTCAAAAAATTTCGCAAATTTCGCTCAAACCTGAAAGATAAAAAACACTGAGTGTAACGGTTGTAACGATTGTAACGATTGTAACGATTGTAACGCTTAAACACGTATATAATATGAAGACTACAAAACAAATATTGCCGGGAGTTAAGGAGATTGGCTGGGTGCGGTGCGAGCACCTTGTGAATGACATCGCTCTGCGTGGCATCGCTATGATGCCGGTCCCGATTCTTACCGACATTCACAATGTGCCGTTCTTCGATGAACCGACTTGCGAGTGTGTCACGGAGAACGACGGCGGCAACCGCACGGACACGGCGAAGCTGAAGTTCGCCTCGGAGGACCTGCTGCCGCTCAAAGAGCATCTCGCTTTCGTCGTTACCGCCATAGACGGTAACTCCTACATCATCGGTGCTCGTGAAACGCCGTTTCCGGTGGTCAAACTCACCATCTCGTTCGGCGATGCCGACGGCGACGGTGCCGGATTCATCTACGAAATCACGCACAAGGCGATTAAATCGCTCGTGCCGTGCCATAAATAGGATTTAGAGCACTCCATAATAAACACTCAATCCCAGTGTCATAAGTAAGAAAGATTGATATGGTTAGCCGTCGGTTCGTGATGAATAGACGGCTTTTTTCGTATTCAGAGCTGCCTTTCTGCGACACCTTTACTGTTGTTGTGATTTGTAAAGCGGAAAGTGTGGCCGTTGCCGTGCAGTCCCACATTGTCGCAGCCGTGGCTTTGTAGTCGAGGCGATTTGCCTATCGCTTTTCGTGGAACGGTCATATTCTCGGCTACGTTTCCCTCGCTGACCGCTTCGCCGCTCTCCTTTGTGGCAGTCCTCACTCGTTTTTCTTGCCCCATTTGTGCCGATGATGCAGTCCACGCTGCCGAATAACTCCGCACAAGCATTCTCTTACTGCCGCTGACTCGCCGAAGCGTCGCACCATTGGGAACGACCTTTCCGTCCTGCAAGCGGCTTCCACATCGGCTTTGCGTTGCAGTGAAGTTTGGTGTCTGCGTCTGCGAGTGTGGTAAGGTCACAGCCCTAAAGGCATCTGCCGACCACCGCTTAGCCTCCTGTGCCGCGATGCAGGGATTTCAACCGCTTTTTTTATTGCGTCAATGGTGTTTCGGACGGCTCCAAGTGGAACGTGCACCACGCTCTGCCTATTGTCTGCATCACCTTTTGTCCTCTTTCGCCTCTCGTTTTGACCCTGCGGGTTTTCATTCGCTAAATTTTATTTTACGCCGCAAAGTTATGGCATACCGCGGAACAGCAAGGGCAAGTTTGCACTCCGTGTTCCTCGCCGTTTCGGTATCCTGCAACGACGCAATCACCCTTGCTTTTGCGGCAATCCGCTCACAATGCCATTTTGTGGCAGTGTAAAATTTAAAATTTTAAGCAAATGAAAAGTACAACTCAAAACATCAAGGCTATCAGATTACAATTCGGCGACTTGACAATCACGGCAGAGGTGGAAGCACGCCTCGAAGAACTCGGCTTTACGCCTGAAACACTCATCGACGCAATAGGTGAACACAAAAGCGATTGCTCCGGCAATCCAAGCATCTACTGCGGCACATACGGCAAATACAGCGGTGAAGAAGGCATCCGCGGTCTGTGGATTGACCTCACCACGTTCTACGACTACGACGACTTTGTAAACTTCTGCAACGCAATCCACGCCGACGAGGAAGATCCGGAACTTATGTTCCAGGACTACGAGGCGTTCCCCAAGAAATGGTACGACGAATCGAGCTTCGACGAGGACAGCTTCGAGGCAGTAAGAGAATACAGCGACATGTGCGAGAAGTATTCGCCGGACGCTGTGGACGCTTTCATCGACTGGGGCTGCGAAGAACTCGAACATTTCGAGGACTGCTACGTCGGAGAGTACGACAGCGAGGAAGAGTTTCCTCCCATTCGGTCGGAGCTGCTTCGCGGTCGCACGAGAATTCGTAAACGAATGCTATGACCTCGAAAAGCTGATGGGGCATCTCGCCAATTACTTCGACTACGACGCTTACGCCCGCGACTTGTTCATGTATGACTACTATTACGACAACGGCTACGTTTTCCGCCACTATTAAAATAGTGTCAATCACAACGAAAGGGTCGCCCAAAAGGCGGCTCTTTTATTATAATTTCGTATCTTTGCAAAAATAATCAAAATATGAAACACTCAATATATATCATCTTAGCTGCATTTATCATGAATGCTTGCAATTCAAAAGACAGTTCTTCAGAAAATAAATCTAATGAACTTACTCCAGTTCCAATTGAACAAAGTAAGCGCCTCCGGGTGGACGTCATCGCTAGTCATTAAGCATCTGGAACGAGATTCTTCGAACATTTTGGAAAAATAATCAGTTGTAACGTTAAATCTTTCCGTCCGGCAATAAACATACGGGAGAAAAGATGTAACTTTAGCTAGATAAATTGCAATTTTATGGTCACTTATTTTGATGCATGTGAGATTCTTGAAATGCTGTCTGAAGCATCTGTAAAGGTGTTTCTGGACGGCGGTTGGGGTGTCGATGCACTTATAGGCAGAGAAACAAGAATACATAACGACATCGATCTGTTCGTAGAGAAGAAAGACTATGGTAAGGCCATATCCGTGATTACCTGGAAGGGATACAGAGAAGTTGTAATGGACTATACGACCGATAGCCATACTGTCTGGAAAGATGACAACGGAAGAATAATCGATCTGCATTGTTTCGAATATGTCGAAGATGGAATTCTATATGACGGATACACTTTCCCAAGCGAAACTTTCTCAGGTAAAGGAAATATCGGGAATATTGAGGTAACATGCATAAACCCGGAGGCACAGGTACAGTTCCATCTTGGATATGAATACGATGAAAATGATGTCCACGACGTCCTGTTATTATGCAGAACTTTCAATCTTGAGATACCGGAGCAATATAAAACTCACATCTGATTCAATATGCTATGATTACTGATAGTTATGATATTGAAACTGAACCAATGATCAATCTGTTTGATTTCTACGGCAGACGTGGAGATTTTGCAGATATATGCCTGATAATATTCTCGAAGGAGATTCATCGGCATTTACTTGATTCCTACGAATCTGAAATTATTGCAACTATGCCGGCTTGCAATGGCGATACGCATATCTATAAAACAACTTATAAAGGAGTTACGATAACTTTCTACCTGTCAGGAATAGGTTCAGCAGTAGCATCCTCTCAATGTCATCTTGCAAGCTGGCTAACTGGAGCATCAAAGTTCATTATGTTCGGTTCCTGTGGCAGTCTTGACCGTACAACCACACAAGGTAGATTTATCATACCGACACAAAGTTACAGAGGGGACGGGTGTTCATATTATTTTGCAGCACCAGCCGACTATATTGATATAGCCGCAAGCAAGGAACTTTCCATAATTTTCGACAAATTATCTGTACCATATATTACAGGTAAAATATGGACGACAGATTCGATGATCAGAGAAACAAAAGGACTTGTACGCAAACGTATGGAAGAAGGGTGCATCGCTGTAGAAATGGAATTGGCTGGAGTTCAATCTGTGTGCGACTTCTACAATTTGAAGTTGTATGCTTTTTTTGAAGCAGGTGACATTTTGGATACAAATGGATATGAAGCCAAAGGCTTGAACAATGCCAACCATAGTTTAAACAAACTTTATATTGCTTTAGAAACGGCAACCTACATCTGAAGTATATCAGAATTGTAAATTCCCATTTGGGAATTTATGAAGAAGAAGATGATGACACGTACTATGAAGAATATTGAAATGTGTTTAATACAATACGTCTAAGCGTAACAACTGTTGCGCTTTTTTTATGTCTTTTCATCACTATTATAAGATAGGTAATTTTGTGGCAAAACTTATCGTGTTATGCCGCAAACTCAATACAATCTTCACCTGAAAGGCTTCGTCGGCGGTGCCGACTTTGACCGAAATTATGTCGATTATATCCTCGCCAAGAATGCCGGCAAGGAAGTGAACGTGCTGATTGACTCGCTCGGTGGCAACCTCGCCACTGCTCTCTCCATTGCCGCTGCTTTCAAGAACCACGGCAAGGTCAGCGTTCACTTCGTCGGCATGAATGCTTCCGCCGCAACTATCGCTTCGCTCGGTGCGGCTCATATCTCCATTGACAAGAACGCCATGTACCTCGTCCACAAGTGTTCGACAGCGTTCTTTGAATGGGGAAGCCTCAATGCCGACCAATTCCGCACCCTTATCGCAGACTGCGAAAAGGCTGCCGCCGACCTTGACAAGCTCGACGTGAACATCGCATCGATGTATGCCGGGAAGTGCAAGAAGAAGACGCAATGCTTGCTCGACTTGATGAAAGTCGGCGGCTGGCTCTCTGCCAAGGACGCTCTCGAATGGGGCTTCGTTGATGAAATCACCGACCTTGACGACGAGCCGGCTCCCGTACTCACCGACGCTGTGGCTTCGGCAATGGCTGCCGCCGGTATGCCGCTGCCCGATGTGCCTGTCGAAGAAAAAGAGAATCCTATCCTCGCTTTCTTCGAGAAAATGGCTGCCATTTTCCAAAGTAAATCCAAACCCCAACTCACTATGAACAAGAACTACAAATCCATCTGTGCGCTGCTCGCCATTGAAAGCATCGCACTCACCGACGGCAAAGCCTCGCTGACCGATGAACAGCTTACAGCTCTCGACAAGGCTCTCGAAATGAAACTCCAGGTCATTTCTGACCTCGAAGCGCAGATTGCTGCACTAAAGGCCGCTCCTGCTGCCACTACGACCGCCATTGTCGATGATACTCCGCAGGACTACAAGCCCTCTGAAACATCGGACTTCGACAACTACTGCAACAAAGTGAACGCTGCGCGTGAACTCTACAACGAAATTCTCTAACTCTTTATCCATTTTATCCTATGGCTGGTAAATTCTCATTCTCTCCGGAAGAATATCAACAGGCGGCTCACAAATACCGCTCGGAGTTGCTCTATCTGCCGATTTTCGGTTGTAAGGACACTCTGAAGTATATGACTTCTCGCCCCGGCATCCGCTACAAGGAAAGCGTCGGCACGCTTACAGGCGATGCACAGTTCGCTCCTTACAACCCGAAACGTGCGGTTGACTTCAATCTCGACCTCACTCACCGAACTCTCGAAACTTATTTCGGTTCGGTTGTCGCCAATTTCGAGCCTAACTCGGCTATCTCAACTTTGCTCGGCACAGGTGCCACAAAGGGCGACGGTCAGATGTCAACCCCAACGGCAAAGCACGTCCTCGCTCTTATCGCTCGCGGTCTCTCGGAGCATCTTAACGATGCTATCTGGAACGGTATTCGTAACGCCAACGGCGACACTACGAAAGACCTGTTCGACGGCTTCGACACTATCACCGCTCGTGAAATCAAAGCCGGTAACATCTCGGATTCTAAAAAGAATTATGCGAAGTTGAACGAGGACATCACCGTGAACAACGTGATTGACGTGTTCAAGGAGGTTCTTTGGGGGCTCGACCCGCATTTGCGTGCCAAAGACCTTATCGTGTTTTGTCCTCAGTACATCGTGGACTTCTACAACGAGGCGTATATGCTTACGCACTCCGGCCTCTCGTACAACACCGCTTACAACCAAACCTCGGTTGAAGGCTCGAACAACCGCATGACGTTCATTCCGCTGCCTAACAAGGCGGGCTCGAAGCTAATCCACATCACCACTAAGAGCAATATGCTCGTTGGCTTCGACCAGATGAGCGACCTCGAAAGTATAATGGTCAAGGAGTATGCTCCTTTCGTGCTTTCTTACGTCGCTACTATGTTCTTCGGTGTTCAGTTCCTCGGCATCGAGTCGCACGATATGTTTGTGCTCGGTCTTAACGGTTTCAACGCCGATAGACAGCTCGGTATTCCTGTTTAACCCATAAATCGGTAATAATATGGCTACAACTACTTGCAACGCTATACAGAAATCGCTCGCATGGTGTCAGGGTACGCCTGAACTGCCGGGCGTGAAACGCAGAATCTACTATCTCGCCAAAAGCGCGATAGCTGCGTTCCCGACCTTGCCGCGTGACGCTAACGGTCGTGTCACTTCGGCTGTTCTTGAAGGCTCGTTCACGCTCGTTGCCGACCAAAAGTGGAAGTATATCGACATACTTCCCGACAAGTCGCAGCTCACTTCGGAGGCGCAGGGTGAACTCCCGAGCCAAACCCAGTTGAACAAGTTAACTGCCGTTCACCCGGGCGTCGGTGCTGACGCTTCCGCCGCTGCCGCCTACATCAACAACTCCGACAACGTGTTTATCGTCGAGGATATGAAAGGCAACTATCGTGTGCTCGGCAACGACAAGTGGAGCACTAAATCGACTGTCGCCCAAGACCTCGGTCAAGGTGCCACCGGCACCACTTCAACGACTATCAGCGTTGAAGCGACCGACGAGGTGCCCGCTCCTTTCTACAAGGGCACTATCGAAACGGAGGACGGCGACATCGACTGCTCAGGTGAAGCATAAGATGATTGAACAGAACGCCAAGCCGGGGGCTATTGCTTTGGACGAGATGTTGAACGACATCGAAGTGCCATCGCTCGATGTTCCCGAACTTGGCGCTCTTTTAGTTTCCGACAAGTCGAAGGACTTGTTCGAGGAGAAGAAACGCAAAGCGTGGAAAGAACTCGACGCTGCCGAGGCTCGCTGCGACTTCGCTCCGAACCGTATGCGTATCACCAATCGCGGAGGCGTGTTTTTCATCACGCTTTGGAAAAAGTCGGTCTATGGTCGTACTCTTACCGACATCAAAGGCGATGATGATATGGTCGGCTTTTTCGCCGACAACATCACTCCGCTTATCCGCTCCGTCCTCGGCTCGTTTCTCTCGCCTGATGACTTCGCCGTGGTGACTACGCCGAAACGTCGCCATAAGGAACGCAACTTCGCTACGCTCATTGCTATTCGCATCGCCGAGCAACTCGGTTTGCCGTTTTTCGAGGATTGCGCTTTCGCTCCCTCAAAGCACCGCGTCGGGACGGTATTCACCGCCAACAACATACCGCCGCACCGCAACATCATTGTCTTTGACGACTTCGTTACGACAGGGCAAACGCTCGTTTCGATGCAGAATTTACTCGTTTCACTCGGCAAGAACTGCGTATTCTTTGCCGGAATTAATAATAAACTATAATGGACCACAAATTTACAGAACTCATAAAGCAATGGCTTGAAACGCCGAGCAACCAACGTGATTACTCCGTTGGTGCTCTCTATCTGTTGAAACTCAGCGGCAATCAAATTATGTATCGCAACATCGTTGCTCAACTTGACCGCCGCCATGACTTCGTGGATTATCAAATCCAAAAATATTATAACTTCCGCGTGCAAGCCCTCACTCACGCACAGGTCGAGGAGATGCAACAGCAAGTCGATGTGATAGTCGCCGACCACATCTCGCTTGCGGCTAATGCCGACGAGCATAAGACAGGCAAGCGTGATGACCACGACTCTTTGCCTGATGAAATCAAAGCAAAGTACGTTGAGAATCTTTCCATTCTCCAACGTATGCGTGAGCTGCATCTGAAGCTCCGTTCTTTGTCGTTAGACACTTCGCCGTGTCCCGACTCGGAACGCTACCCGTTCCTCAAAGAACTTATCGACCTCGACAAGAAGATGCACGCCAATTGGGAGGAATACGACCACTATGTCATAGGTACGAGCAAGGAGGAACGAGCCACGAGCAAGCCCCAAACCCGCACCACCCCAAAGAAGAAATCTCGTTCCTCTTAACTCTTAACTCGTACCTATCGTGAAACGAACCGCCGACATAAACGAAATTCTTAAACCGCTGAAAGATACTCCGTTTCAGGCGTATCTTTCTAACGCTGTTCAGGTTGCCGACATTCTCGACTGGATTCTCTCGCAGGTCGGCGTGGCGGAAATCTGGCAAACGTCGTTTTCCATTTCCGAAGAATTTCTCCGCCGTCTGTTCTTTATCTGCAAGGACAAGAAAGTATCGCGTATCAACCTTGTTCTCGACCATAAGGCGACGAACAAGACGCTCAAACTTTGGGCGTTCATCACACAGGTTATCGAACGCACATACCTTGCAGACAATCACAGCAAGATTTTGTTGGTGAAATCGGAGTCCGGCAAGACGGTCTCCGTTATCACTTCCCAAAACCTCACGCGAGGCAATCGTGCCGAAAGTGCTTTCATCAGCACCGACCCGAATATTTTTGCCTCGCTATACGCTCAAATCGAAGATTTAATCACTAATCACTCCGTACCTCTCAATGAATTATTCGCCCAACGAATTACAGCAGATTGAGAAGTTTGCCTCAATCTACCTCAAGATTTCTGACATCGCAGTAATACTCGATATTCCTGCCGATGTGTTGCGTGAGGACATCGCCGACCGCACGAGTGAAGTTTCTAAGGCGTATCGCCGTGGCAAAGCCGGCTCCAAGGTGAAACTGCACTCGCAGGAGATGATGCTTGCACAGGTCGGCTCGCCGCTCGCTATCGAGAACGCTCACCGCAATCTTTTGGATATGGAAGATGACGAATAGTTATGAGTACGCCTTCTGCCATTGATGTTTGCCGCACCGAACTTTTTACTAAAGTCGAGGACTTGCAGCAAAAATATCCGCAAGCACTTGTGGATAAAGTCGTTCGTGTGCGTGAAATGTACAATTGGTTTCTCTCGAACCCAGGCGGTACTGACCGCGAGTTTGTGTCGGAAGTGATGCAGCGGCACTCTGTTTCCAAAGTGACCGCCTATTCCGACCTCGCTGTCGTGAAGACGCTTATGCCTCTGCTCGCTTCGGCAAGCCGCGACTTCCACCGCTGGCGTTTCAACGAGATGATTATGAAGACTTATGCCAAGGCTCAGGCAAAGGGCGACACGAAGACCATGGAACGTGCCGCCGCGTCCTACGCCAAATACAACCGTGTTGATTTGGAGGACGAGCAGACTTTGCCTTACGAGCTTATTGTGGTGCAGCCGTTCACGGCAACGGACGACCCCACGATCCTTGGCATTAAGCCTATCCCGAACATTCAGCAGAAAATCTCCGATATGATTGCGAAATATCGTGCCGAAACACTCGACATCGAGGATGTGGAGTTCGAGGAAGCAGACCTCGAATTTGACACGCTATTTCCGCTAACAAAGAACGACAATGACGATGGCGAAGAAAGTGTACTTTAACAACCCTCAAAGGCTGACGCAGCTTATCGGTGCTAATACCACCGTCATTGTCGCAGGACGACGCACAGGCAAAACGGACAGCATCGCCGCGCCGTTTGCTTTGCGCAATATGCAACGTATGCCCGGCTCGACCGGCGGCATCGTGGTGCCGACGTTCAAACACGGTTTGACAAACACGCTGCCGGGGCTGCTCGCGGCGTGGAAACGCTGGGGCTATATCCACGGAGTGCATTACGTTGTCGGTCGCCGTCCGCCCAAGTCGTTTGCTCGCCCTATCATTGAGCCGAACGATTATGAACACGTCATATCGTTCTACAATGGCTCTTGTGCGGTCATCATCTCGCAGGACAGACCGGGCTCTTCAAACTCGCTTACGCTATCTTGGGTGCTCGTTGACGAGGCGAAATTCATTGACTATCAGAAACTCAAAGACGAAACGCTCCCTGCCAACGGTGGCATTAAGTCGCATTTCGGGCGGCACTCGTTCAATCATTCGATTATGATTTTGAGCGATATGCCGCAGACGCAAAAAGGTTCGTGGTTCTTGCACTACCGTGACAAAATGGACCCCGAACTTATTGCGACGATTGAGGGCACGGTGTATGAGATATGGAAAACAAAAGAGCGGATTCGAAAACTTTCCGCTAAGGGGCAGCCGGTGCCCGACTACTTGAAAGGATATTTGAGGAGATTGGACCGCAATCTTAATCAGATGCGGTCTGTCGCTGTGTACTACAAAGAGTACAGCAGCATCGAGAATTTGCAGCTTCTCGGAGAGAACTATATCAAGCAGATGAAACGCGACTTAACGCCATTGACGTTTCAAACCTCTATTCTTTGCCAACGTATCGGCATTGCCAAAGACGGTTTTTATTCGTCAATGCGTGAAGGGCATAAGTATAATGCGAGCGACTTTGAATTTCTTGATGAGAAATTCAAAAGTGGAGAGTGGAGTGCGGAGAGTGGAGAGGCTTTTACCTGTGATGCAGATTCCGACGTGAATAAAGACGCACCGATTTGCATTGGCATGGACTACAACGCAAACATAAATTGGATTGTCGCCGGCCAGCCCGATGGGCGGCGGCTCAATGTTATTAAGTCGTTCTATGTCAAGTTTGAGCGTAAGATTCCGGAAGTCGTTGCCGACTTCTGCACTTACTACGCCTCGCATCGCAATAAGACTGTCGTCTATTACTACGATGCTACCGCTCTCGGCTCAAACTATGCCGTAAACGAACAGGATTTCCGTTGGGTTGTGGTCCACGAGTTTGAACGCCACGGCTGGACCGTCGAGGCGGTCTATCTCGGCAATCCCATGCGGCACGATGAGAAATACCTTCTCATCAACCAAGGTTTTGCCGGCAAGCAACGCCTTATGCCTTTCTTCAACCGACAGAATAACGACGACCTTATCCTTGCCATTCAAGCAGCCAGCGTGAGCCGAGGCCGCAACGGTTTCCGCAAGGACAAAGGCGGCGAGAAACTTGCCGAGAGTGAAGAAGACCTCCTCGAACACCGCACCGACGGCACAGACGCGTTCGACACGCTATATATTGGATGCGAGAAATTTCCGTATCGAGATGCGTTCTCTATAAATGTTTCGGGTGTGATTTGATACCAGTATCTTTTGGGCGATGCGTTGGAATGATTTTGCCCTCGCAAACGCTGTGCTCCGGGCAGTTCCTTGCGGACATTCAAGAAAATCATTCCACCGCCGGGCTTTGCGTAAATCGAGCCAAGGTCTCGACCGAAAGGCTGCAATCCCTATCGCACGGCAAAAATTTTTTGCCGATTTAAGATTTATTATGTTTGATGTGCTCAGTTTTTGCTCAATCCTTAAACTATATTTGTCCCCAAAATATGTCTAATAACATATTATTTTGTGCATCGTGTGTCGTCTATTTTTCGTAACTTTGCACAAAAATAAACATATTATGTCGAATATTCAAAATATAAAGGCTAAAAATCGTCTTAAAGTGGTGTTAGCAGAGAAAGGTATGACTGCAAAAAGTTTAGCAAATGGAATTGGCAAATCGGAAAATACGATTTCCCGTTGGTGTCTTAATAAAGTGCAGCCTTCACTTCTGCAACTACAAAGCATTGCCAATTATTTAGATATTGATATTCATGATTTGATACAGAACGTAAGGAACGAAAGCTGTGAAAAATAGAAAAGTTGAAAATATTATTGCGGAGTTAAAAGACCAATACTTAGAACAAGATAGATTTAATCGGCCTTGGATAATTGGTTTTAGCGGAGGAAAAGACTCTACCGTGCTATTAACACTTGTGTGGATTGCATTGTCTGAGCTAAAGAAGGAGAATATTGCCCTTTCTCGAAAAGTTTATGTCGTTTGCAATGATACAATGGTAGAAAATCCTGTTATTGAAGAATATGTAACAAATGTACTTAATAAGATTCGCATATCTGCAAAAGAGCAAGAGCTTCCAATTTCTGTACATACAACAACTCCTGAATTAGAAGATTCATTTTGGTGTTGTGTTATTGGGAAAGGTTATCCTGTGCCTAATAATTCGTTTAGATTTTGTACAGAAAAAATGAAAATCAAACCGACTTCCAACTTTATAATAAACCAAGTCGCTGCTGATGGAGAAGCTATAGTCCTTATTGGAACCCGACGATCAGAGAGTCAGCAAAGGGCAAAATCAGTAAGCAAACACGAGATTTTAGGACATCGGTTATCTAAACACCCATTGAATGCCAATACTTACACATACGCTCCTATTAAGGAATTAATGCTTGAAGAAGTATGGTGGATAATAAATGCAATTCCTTCTCCGTGGGGATTTGATAATAAAATCCTTTTTAAGATATATGCGGACGCTTCTGCAGACGATTATGAATGTCCGACAGTTGTTACTGATGACAAGCATAGAACTTGTGGACAAAGTCGTTTCGGGTGTTGGATTTGTACTGTTGTAAAAGAGGATAAATCGGCTCAAGCAGAATTTCCGGTGCATGGATTTTTCGAAAAGTGTTAAATTTGCAGC
>ERZ772805.239-NODE-239-length-68053-cov-4.311892_pt1 | contig 68053 bp, 88 predicted proteins | sample MGYA00511344_ERZ772805 | MGnify/ENA primary metagenome ERZ772805 (study PRJEB29015, sample SAMEA2737730) | human gut metagenome | biome: human gut; feature: human-associated habitat; material: faeces | place: China | collected 2012 ...
AAAAAGAGAGGGCTGATAGCAGCTGACATCACAAGAAAAGTCGGATTAAGCGGAGCAGCCGTCAAAAAATGGATAGATGGAGTAACACTCCAACCCAAATACGATGATGTGATTCGTGTTGCGGGTTACCTACAGGTTCGTCCCGAGTGGCTCATGCAGGGGCAGGGCGAAATGGAGCTTGCAAGCTCGAGCTGTGTCGAACTTGAACTCCTAGATATGAAAGCTTCTTGCGGGCCCGGAAATCTCAATTTTGAGGACTATCCCGCCATAAAAAAAATTCTGGTTACATCAGAATGGTTCCGCCGCAACTTTGCCTTCTACAACTCAAAAACAATCAAAATGGTTATGGCCGACGGAGATTCAATGTCGCCAGAAATTGAGGATGGTGATGTGGTCTTTGTTGACATCTCCGACAATATCAACTTTAGAGACGGCATATACCTGCTGCTTGTTGATGGCGAGGTTTTTATCAAAAGAATCCAACGCATGGTTGGCAGAAAAATTGCTCTTGTTAGCACCAATAAAGCGTACCGCGACATCGAACTCAGTACAGACGGGCAGATCGAGATCAAGGTTCTTGGCCGTGTTGTTAAGAACATGAAATTGCAAGACCTCTAGTCGCCTACAACACTAATTTTCGTTAACACAAAGCCGCCCAACCAGCGGCTTTTTTTGTCGCCTGCAAATTTACCCAAGTGGCTTTTTCTGTTACCTGTGTTGACTTTTGTGTTTACCTAGGTTAAAGTGAGACTCACGAAACCTAAGTGATGTCTTTTGACTCCTTAAGTTAACAAAAAAAAGGAACCCCACAAATGACAGCCAAAACCCTCAACCTCAAATCGCTCACAGAAGAGCAGCAGGACGCCTTTATCGAAGGGTGGAAAAAAGCCGGAGGTTACACAGGCGACCTCGAAACTCCTAACCCCTACCCGTGGTGCTGCCCATGGGACTACACGGACTCGATCGAAGTCGAAGGCGAAACGCCTGAAGAATGGGGCGCCGACTACTGGAAACAGTGCGAGGCCGAGATCGAAGCCACCCTGGCTACCGAAGCGGCTTTGGCTGAGTAAGGAGAGCGAGATGTCAGATCTGAACCTCACCACCCGCGACGTTGCCGCTCTTCTGGCCAAGCGTTGCATGGCAGTGGTCGAAGCCAAAGCTCTGGGCCCGCAGAAGTGCCTTCGCCTGATCGCCGATGTGCAGCAGTTCTCTGCCGCTCTGGTCGAGCTTCTCAACCAGGAAGTCGACCAGGTTCAGGCAAAGGAGGAAAAGAAATGCTGAATCGCTTCTGGAACTGGCTCAACGCCGACGTCGAAGGAGACTCCCGCCTGGGTCTCATTGTGGCAACGCTGACGATCATCGGGTGCGGTCTGTTTCTGGCCTTCCTGCCGATGCTTCCGCCTCTGTTCTGACTCAAAAAGAAGGCAAGGCCTTCTGTCTGCTGCTCGGAAATCTTCCACTCTGTGTGTGTACGACACGGGGTCTCCGCTCCAGGCAGCAGACAAAAGGCTTTGAAAAGAGCTCTTCTGACTGACGCTGCACTCTTCATCAAACGAACGCAATGTGCCGCTTCATCAGCGACTGCGGCGTCAGTCAAAAGGGCTTGCGAATCCTTCTTTCTGCTACCGACGTTTTTCTTCTTTAGCAATGAAATCGTATGCACACCCCCTCGCGGCGGTAGCAGAAAAAAGGGTTCGGTTCCGAAAGGAATCAAGCCCCTTCTAGTTCTTCCCTGTAGCCGCCGTGGGGCATAACGGCGGCCAGAGCGGACGGGTAATCTCCGGACGTACGCGCAGAGGCCCTGAGAGCCATAAGCCCGTGAAATAGAGTCCATTTGACTGCGGTGCTGCGCTGACTGACTGAAGCCTGAACCCGTGACACTTTTTCACGGCTTTTCAGGCTTCCCTGGACATCAGGCATGGCCGTTTGGTGCTTACCTCCGGAATCCACAACACCATGAGCACTGAGCGGCCATGCCTGATTTCCACAACTTCAGAGTAAAGGACACACTCTATGACACGCGATGAAATTGACGCCGCCAAAGAAGAGGCGCTCAAAGAGGTCGATGACATCTTCTGGAACCTTCGCGGCCTGAATCGAAACAACACCACGATCTACGGAGCCGCCAACGACCTGAAGGAGGCATCTGATCGACTTTTCGAGCTAGACACTCGACTCGAAGAGCTCGAAGAAGAAGAGCCGGAGACGGAGGAAGACGACAATGAGTGACTGCTTTGAAGGCCTGAGGATGGAACACATTCGCCTGACCTACAAATTGGTGAACGCGTTTATCAAAAACTTACCGGAGGATGCCGCAACAGACGCCTTAAAAAAGCAGTGTTGAAAGGCGATCTATCGGTAGAAGAGATGGTCAAGATCTCTGCCATTTCGGACGTACTGAGACTCGCAGATGAGGAAGATGAGAATCCTTTCCGAATCCTTCAGTAACTTCTTTACGAGGTCGCCGGTCTCGGTCACTCTGCTTGTTCTTTCCTGGGGTGGCCGATTCCGGCGGCCTCACCTCTTTTCTCTCCCGCGCTCCAGGTGGTTTGATCAGCGTAGGGTTCAGGCGAGTGCGGGAGAGAACCCTTCAAAGGCTTTACCTCTTGGCGTGATCAGTCGCGTCGGTTGGGGTTTGTTTTGGGCTGGCACTTCTGCCCGCGCCAAGAGGTAAGGCCTTATTCGGAAAAAACCACGGCGGCCCGCTCTGGGCAACCTTGATAATTTCCGCCATCGACCTCTCACGCTTAGCCTTCGTAGAGTTAGCCGCGGCAGTGCGCAAGCCAACGTCGACTCAGCGACCGAAGTGATGCGCAAACGGAGGGGTCTTCTTATACGCCCTCCCCCAGTACGACCGCTCAAGGATGGATACAGAGCGCAAGGAAAGGCCGGGCTTGTCACAGCGCGTTTGGCGCGCTTGTTCTGCTGTGCCCCTGCCTCCGAAAGGAGGTGGGGGCATTTCATTGGAAGATCGGAGACATCATGGAAACCGCAACACGCGACATCGCAATGGATAAGTGGCACAAAGGACGCGAATGGATTGACAACGACCGCGCATTTCAATCAAAGCTCAAGACCGTTAAGTTCTTCGCCCTCTGCACGATCGGCTTCAGCTTCGGAGCCGCTCTCACGATTTGGGGCTTCTACCAGATTCTCATGTCGATTGACTGACCGACAACAGAAACACATTTCGTTTTCAGCCGCACCCGTAAAAAGGTGCGGTTGATTTTTTCAGGAAACAACAAAATGACACAGGAAAGAATCGACTGGCTGAAAGGCCGACAGAAAGGCATTGGCGGAAGCGATGTGGCCGCCATTTTCGGACTCTCACGCTACCGCACCCCGCTTGATGTTTACTTCTCCAAAACGGAGGAAGAAGTTGATGACTCGCAATCGCAAGCCGCCTACTGGGGGTCGCAGCTCGAAGACTTGGTTGCCAAGGAATTCCAGAAGCGCACCGGCATGAAGGTGCAGCGCGTCAACAAGCAGCTTGTAAACCCCAAGGAACCGTGGATGATGGCCAACATCGACCGCGCCGTCGTCAACCCCGAGATTTCCGGCAACGTGCGAGTGCTCGATGAGGCAAAACAGGCCGAAACTGGCCGAATGCTCACCACGGACGCCATTCTTGAGTGCAAGACGGCTTCGGCCTTCATTGCGGGTGCTTGGGGGGACACACAGGAATACGAAATCATCCGCGGTGAAATCGTCACTGAACACGTCATTCCCGAATACTACGAAACTCAGGTTCAGTGGTACATGGGCATCACCGGAGCAAAGATTTGCTACGTGGCCGCGCTGCTCGGCGGACAAGATTTCCGCATTTATGCAGTGCCTAGAAACGACGAGCTGATCTCGGTTCTGCAAGACAAGTGCCGTGAATTCTGGACAACCTACGTCGTCCCGCGAGTGACGCCCGATCCGGTCACGATTGCAGATGCCTACAAGCTGTGGCCGCGCGACACCGACGGCATGGTTGAGGCTTCACCAGACGATGCTGTGAACATCGGCGAAATACTGAACCTCGACGCTCAGATCAAAGAACTGACCGAGCAAAAAGAAGAGCTAAAAACCAAGCTGATCATCAGCCTGAAGGATGCTCAGGGGTTCCTGATCAACGGCAAGAAAGCCCTCTCTTACAAAGCGCAGAGCACCACCCGTATTGACTCAACCAGACTCAAGAAAGAGTCCCCCGAAACCTACCTCAAGTTCAGCAAAACAACCGAAAGTCGAACTTTCAGACTTGCTGCATAACAAATCACATACAATACTTAAAAGGTCACAACCATGAGCTCTACGACAACCCTTTTGAAAAAGGTCGCACCCGAAAAAGCGCGAGCAGCAGCAGTCGCCGAAACATCAAAACCGAATACTCTGGTCAGCCTTCTTCGTTCTCCAAAAGTTCAGGCACAGATGGCCATGGCTCTTCCCAAGAGTTTAACTGCGGACCGTTTGACCCGAATCATCATTACTGAATGCCGAAAAACACCGGAACTTCTGAACTGTTCCCAAGAAAGTTTCCTGGGTTCTGTTCTTCAGTGTGCACAGCTCGGTCTTGAACCTGGCAGCGCCTTGGGTCACTGCTACTTGCTCCCTTATGGGAAAAACTGCCAGTTGATCATTGGTTACCGTGGGATGATTGACCTCGCCCGCCGTTCTGGTCAGATCGCGTCCATCAACGCGTACTGCGTATATGAGGCAGATGAGTTCGAGTACGAGCTCGGCCTGCACCCTGACATCAAGCATAAGCCTTCACCTCTGGCCGATCGAGGTGCCATCACCTACGTCTACGCTGTGGCGGTCTTGATTGGCGGTGGAGTGCAGTTCGAAGTTATGAGCCGTGCAGAAATCGAAGCCGTTCGGAAGCAGTCCAAGGCCAGCAAAAATGGCCCTTGGGTCACGCATTGGTCAGAAATGGCCCGCAAGACGGTTGTCCGCAAACTCTTCAAGTATCTGCCCGTGAGCATTGAAGCCGTGCGAGCTGTGGAAATTGACGAACGTTCGGATCGAGGTGAAGCGCTCACAGAGAACGACTTCATTGATGCGGCATTCACCGACAAAGGCGTGGAGATTCAGCCAATCACACCTCCAGTCGAATCACGTCCGGCACAGCCCGCGCCCGCACAAGCGCCAAAAGCTCCAACGCCGGAACCGGCTCCAGAAATTCCTGACGACATCCCGCCGGAACTTGACGAATGGCGCAATGCCTACGATCAGGGACAGCACGTCTAACTCTCACATGGCCGCCTAAGCGCGGCCTTTTTCACCATGACTTTTGAAGAACTTTTGGAAAAGGTCAAAGCCTCTAAAAACCTGCATCGCGTGATCCAAGACAGCGGTGCGACATACATCCGTGAAAGCTTTGCATCAGACGAATACATCTTCGGATGGGTGGTCACGCATCCCGCAAAAGGCTTTGAAGGAAAAGCGCGCCAGATCGGCGTTTCAGTGGCGCCATTCGACAAGCCTGAAGAAGTACAAACCATCTTCGTATTGCCAAACAAGCTTTTCCAGTTCCGCGAAGCTCTGGCAATGAATGCCGACTTTACATGATGATGAGGTGAAACCGTGAAAGACCTACTTTTTTTGCTCGGAACACTGGGCTTTGCCGCCTTCCTCGGGATGATGATGATGGGAATTGTCGGCTCAAGCTTCAAATTCTGGTTTGATCTTCTCTCTTAACGTGCCCTATGCGAAACGAAATAAACATGAAAACGGTCTGCTCACTCGTTGGCGTAGAGGAAAACAAAAACTACCTCGACGTCAACAATAGTGACGATCTCTCTGAACAGCAACAATTTGTTCGCCGTGAAGGCTCTATTGTCCGCGCTCTCGTTGCAGAAGATGGTTGCATCACGGATCTGGGCTTCGGCGAGGCTTACGTTTTGGGAAAGAAACTTCTGCAAGCAGCAGAAGACGCCAGGAAAATCGAACGCTTGATCGCTCAGAAGGCCAAAGAACATCGGCTTGCAGACATTGCCCATCCCGTTTATGACCCAAACGAATGGAACCGATTCCCTGAAGTGGAACCTCCGGAAGACATCTTGATGCGAGTGGAGACCAAAACAGGCCTACGGATTTGCGCCTACTGGCACAAATATGCAGAAGGCGGCTGTTGGGTTTATGCCGGCGGCCCAATCATGCCAGAGGCTCTTTCGAAAACAGTGGAGCGATACAAACCCTGGGATTGACCTTATGAGGAGGAGCTTCAAAAAAACCGTAAAGGTCACGTGGTTCGCCTACCCTCACAAATCGCCTCCGCAGAGCGGCTACTACCTGGTCACTCGTCCCCATCCCTTTAAGGACACTCAAGTCGAAGTTCTGCAATGGTCTTTGACGAGCAAATGCTTCTTTAACGGCATGAGTAAGAGAACCAACATTCTCGCGTGGGCAAAGCTCCCGGAACCATTCACCACAGCCGCCTGATGGCGGCTTTTTTGACGGACTGAACATATGGACGTACAGCAATTTATTGAGAAGCTTCATGCCGGTGAGTTTGATTACTGCCGGCGAGAGACAACGGCGGATTTCGTTGTCCATGACGAGACCGGGCAAGCGTGGATGATCGACTGTATAGAACTTGATGAAGAAGAGGTTGTTCCGGCAGCAGTCTTCGAGATTCAAGCCGATGGACGCAAGCCGTTCAAGGTGAGTCCCGTTTTCGGGATCGTTGGGTACAAAAGGCTGGAAGGATAAATCCATGGAAGAGAACTTTGTTTGGCACCCGGTCGGCACGCGACTGGCGACCGAGGAAGAGCACCGGGAGCGAGTAGCCCGGAACATGACAACACCCAGAGTGGTACCCGTAGGCGTCTGGCCTGAACCGGGCATGATCTACCTTGTGACCACAACCAATGGCGAGGTGGATATCGATGAGTTCGACATCGACGGAACCAAGGACTGGTTTTGGTACGACTGCGGCAACGTCACGGCTTGGATGCGATTCCCTCTGTTTTCTCCGGAAAACCACGATCCTTTCTGGCACCTCTGCGAAGAGTGCCACCCCACCGAAAATCGCAACTTCCTTGTATGCGGAAAGGACGGCAAATACGAGGTTTTGCCGTTCGACGTTGGCTTGAAGTCATTCCTAAACCAGGATGAATTTGTGCAGCATCCAGTCGCATGGGCGGAGTTGCCGGAACCCTATAAAGACAAGGAACCATCATGAAATACAGACTAAAAGACGCCGAGCTTCATAAGAAACTCGATGAAATCAGCAATGGAGAATTTTCCGAACGCCTAAAGGGTTTTGAAAACGTTCCTGACGGATGGGTTACGGAATTGACGTTTAACCTCCTCAGAGAAGGCTGCGTGGTTATGCCTCGCTTCTCAGTCCGCATCTCAAGGAGCGAGTTGGTAGAAACTTCAAACGAGACGGATTCATCCAATTCCGATAACTCGTTCCACCTTGATGAACTTGATCCGAGGCTCAAGAAGATTGCCGATCACTACGGCCTTTCAAAGCAATCCGAAAAGGCGATAGAAGAAATGGCAGAGTTGATCGTTGCGATCAAAAACCTGTATAAGCACGAGGGCAACTGGGTCGCCCAAGTCAAAAACTTTGCCGAAGAGTTGGCAGACGTAAAGATCATGATCGATCAGCTCGTCTACCTGTACGAAGGTAGCGCTCTGGGAGCCTCCGATTTGAAGCCAGAAATCGAGTTCAAGATCAAGCGGCAACTGAAGCGCATCGCTAGCGAGGAATGACCAGTCTAGACCAAGGGCAAGTGATGAAATACGAACTCAAAAACAAATTGCTTCAAGAGCAACTCGACTCCCTTTCGGACGGAGATTTCAGCAAGCGACTCAACGAACAGACGCTTGGTGGTTGCTCACCTGACCTGGCCTTCAGCGTGAAATTTGGAAAACCAGTTGGCAACTACTGCCATCGGTTTTCTATCGCCTTCCAAGTCGATGAAATCCTGATCCACAAAGAGTACGACGCGAGCCGATGGAATTCATATCCGCAAGTGATACCACCAGAAGGCGTTCCTTTGAGACTCGAGATCTGGAGACAAAGAAACGGCCATCGAGAAGTGGCTCGCCTTTTTGCCTCATACAAGGGTTCGAGTTTTTACGAGGCAGAGGGACGTCAGATTTTTATCGGCAAAGAAGACGATGTGCAGTTCAAATCGTGGGAGTGAGCCATGCTATGGGGGATATCACCAAACGCTCCCGCAAAGGAGCAGATCAAATCTGAGTTTGAGGGAATCATCCGAGGACTGAATAGCGTCGGAGAGATTGACTACCTGACCTACTCAAAACTGTTCGACGAGATCATGCCCCTGTTCGATCAGATGCACGAACAGGGCAAAAAAGATGCCCTCAAAGACGCCTTCACATGGCACAAGTTCCCGGACGAAACACCACCGAGAAATGACGCCATGTATCTCGTCACCCTGGTACGCTTCGACAACAGGATCATGACATTAATGATGGATGTTCGCATTCGGCGCTGGAGAGATCACTCTTGGACAACTTCGACTGATACCAAAGTGGTGGCTTGGGCGGAAATCCCAAAGCCTGCGCTAATCGAAGCCCGCCTTCCGAACATTCGTTGATATGGATTGAGCCATGAAACTTTCTGAAATTCTCCAACGCCTCGAAGAACTCAAACAAGAAAACGGAGATATTGAACTTCAGCACATCAGTGATGTGATTAAAACAATACCGGCTGACTGGTTTGTAACTTTCCCACCAAAAGAACCCGGCAAGTACCTTGTAACAATGAGGGTAATTGGCGACTCCAGAAATCACCCGTTTGTTTGGATAACGGACTTTGACGGCCAAGAATTCAAAAATCCCTGCATACCCACAGCTACGGTAGAGGTACTTGCCTGGGCAGAGCTCCCAGAGCCATACCAACCAGAAGGAGGCGAAAAATGACGATTTCAGAGTTGATTGCGGAACTCGAAAATATCAAGGAAAAGCACGGAGACATCGACGTTGAGTATCAGTACAACGACGATGGTTACATGCTTTCTGGATCATCGGATCTCAGAAACTTACGATATCCCCACTGCTAGATAAATAAGAGAAAAATGGAAGTACAAATTTCATTCAACAAATACGAAGCCAAGAAGCTCCTAGATGCGCTTGATTGCTTCAGAGAAAACTGGGCTTTCAGCTATTGGGATGGATTAACGGCCAACACACTAACCAACAGAATCGTTGACGCATTCAAGGAAGAAGGCGTTGACCTTGAGGCTGATGACGAAGAGGATGACGAATGAGCTTAGATTCACCCCCCCCCGTTCTCGACCCTTGCTGCGGCAGCCGCAAGTTCTACTTCGACAAGTCTGCACCCTATGTGCTCTACGGAGATGTGCGGGATGAAAGTTACGTCCAGTGCGACGGGCGCATCCTAGAAGTGCATCCTGAAGTGCAGATGGATGTGACCGACCTTCCTTTTGGAGACGAAAGCTTCGCGCTAGTCGTCTTCGACCCGCCTCATCTAAAGTACGCGGGAGAGCGCTCCTATATGCGCCAATCCTACGGGGTTCTTCCAGAAGGCGACCCGCTCGCCTTCCTGCAACGAGGGTTCCGCGAGTGTTGGCGCGTTCTGAGATCTGAAGGCACGCTGATCTTCAAATGGAACGACAACCAGGTGCCGCTTCATGTCGTGCTGTCCGTGTTTGGACAACGTCCCCTATTCGGAAACCGCAAGCCTGGGGGCAAAAAAGGCGAGACCTTCTGGATGGTCTTCTTCAAAAACAAAAATCAATGAGCCGCCACGAGCGGCTTTTTCTTTGCCATGAAACTCAGATTTGGCTCTGTGTGCTCGGGCATCGAGGCCGCTAGCGTCGCGTGGAATCCTCTCGGATGGGAAGCAGCATGGTTCTCGGAAATCGAGCCTTTCCCGTGCGCTGTTCTAGCCCACCGTTTTCCTAACGTCCCAAATTACGGCGATATGACCATGCTCCCGCAACGCATTCTTGACGGCGAGGTCGAGGCGCCTGACCTGCTTTGCGGCGGAACGCCTTGCCAAGCGTTCAGTGTCGCTGGCAAACGTCGCTCTCTGGACGATGCCAGAGGCAACCTCTCCCTTGTCTTTTGTCAAATTGCCGATGCCATTCATTCAGCTCGAACTCAACTTGGAAAACCCTCTCCAATCGTCTTCTGGGAAAACGTCCCAGGAGTGCTCAACACAAAAGACAACGCCTTCGGGTGTTTCTTGGCTGAACTTGTTGGAGCGGACTCTCCCCTTTCGTCCGGCTCAGTCCGATGGCCGTGTGCAGGTATGGTTACCGGACCCAAAAGAAAAGTCGCCTGGCGCGTGCTTGATGCTCAACATTTCGGAGTCCCCCAGCGACGCCGTCGTGTCTTCATTGTCGCAAGTCCTGCTGAAGGGGGGGGGCAATCAATCCCGCAAAGGTACTTTTTGAGCGCCAAAGCTTGCCTCGGGATTCTGAGACGAGCGATGTCTCGCGGGAAACATCTACCGCCTTTGCTCAAAGCAGCTTTGGAACGTACCGCGATGCAAGCCGAGCCGCAGGCACTCTGACGGCTTCCGGAGGAGACATGGGGGGGGCAGCGAGTCGCTGATTGTTGGAACTCTGACGGCCCGAGACGCTGAAAAGCAGTTCTCCAACAATCAGTCCGTCGATTCAGGAAGTCAAGGTTTACGACATGACCCACGCAAACGATGTGATTCGCGAAAGCGACAAGTCTCCGACTCTTCAAGCCCGCATGGGAACCGGAGGCAATCAAGTGCCACTGGTCCTTAGTGAAAACGGTACAGATCGAGCCATCGAAGTCGACAAAAGCCCGCCGCTGAAAACCACCACGCCTATCTACTGTCTGGCCGAGAACTCAATCGTGCGCAAACCAGAGAGTGGACCAGATGGTACAGGTGTTAGTCAAGACACATCATTCACGCTCAACGCCACTGGAGTTCACGGAGTCGTCTACCCAATAGACACCATGAATCTGAACGGCCGCAAGGATGACTCTAACGGAACAGGCATTGGAGCGGCAGGTGCCCCATCGTACACACTCACGCGCGGCCACTCGCGCGCGGTAGCTACAGCCTCCGCCGTACGCAAGCTGATGCCAGTTGAATGCGAACGGCTACAAGGTTTCCCAGATAACTGGTCCCAAATTCCTTATCGCGGCAAACCGGCAGAACAATGCCCGGATGCGCCGCGTTACCGAGCGATCGGGAACTCATGGGCCGTCCCGGTGGTACGCTGGATTGGGCATAGAATCCAGAAAGAACTCGAATCAGCCAAGGGAACCTTACGACATGACTGACTACTTCACAATCACTTCACGCGACCTTAGCTCTATTAATGAGGACTCCCACAGCTCGTCCAGAGAAACGTGGGCCATAGCCGTAGCAAGCCTTTGCGAACGCGCTATCGAAACAGACATCGTCAGAACACCGCCAATCATCATTCTGGACAACAGACTGATTGTCCCGGTTGACCCGAGGTCGATAACACCTGATGGTGCTGAGTCTCTTTTCGGCGCTTTGATTGACGGCTGGGAAAGCGAGCACGGAATTGAGGTCATCATTGACGGCCACAAGCGCACGCTCAAGTACGACGCCTGCAAATCACGCGAAGTCGAAGAGCCGCCTTCTGTGAACTTGACAAGCGAAGACCCGGTTACCTACATTGCCGATGAACTCAAGATTCGAGCGCTGGAAGAATCGCCTTGGAACGCGTTCATGTCTGCTTTTATCGGTCTGCTACCGATTTCGGCGAGCATAACGTTCCCTTCCCGACAAGCATTCGCCCAGGGAAATGAGCTCAAGATGTTGGCTCTGGACATGGCCGACGCCGTGATTACGGAACGAGACCACTAAACGAACATACAAAGAGGCCGCGGAGAACAAACCCTGCGGCCTCTTTGTAAAGTCCTCGCCTTTCGTGGAGAAGCGGAACCTAATGGTTCCATTTTGCTGCTATTTTGCAGAAACACCTCCACAGCGAGGCACTAAAAATAGTATCACGACACTTTGAGTGTTGTCTAATGTTGAGCCGCTCCATGCGGCTTTTTTTGTACCTATGAGCAAAAACAAGAAGCAGAAGCAGAAACAGCAACAGCAAGCTCGACAAGCCAAAAAGAAAAACGCCAAAAAGAAGGCTCGTGAGGGGAAAAAGTACGTTGCAGGTCAACGTGAAATCTGGCCAACGTATCTTTATGACATCCTCTTTGGTCAACTTGAAGAACAGGATTTCGAAAAGCTCGAAGAGGCCGTGCATACAAACCTGAACCTGATTCGAATCGGCTCATGGGATACCGCCTGCTACGGCAATTTGCTCTACGCCATGCGCCAGTTTTACGCCTTTGCCAAGCGCTTTGAAGGCGAAAAAGATTACGAACAGTTGGCTACCATGGGCACCGCTGCCCTTCATGGCCTGAAGGGGCTTGCCGACGATGCTAGAGATGGTCATCCAAGTAAACCTGGTTACGCCAACGCCTTGCTTGAACCATTGGAGCTGGCTGTCGACACCTATTTCACCATGATGCGCGCTTTACCGCGCAGCGAACAAGAAGCCGCCAGAAGAGAAGCCAAGAAGTTCAGCATTACCGAACTTTTGCAACGCATTTCCTCCGGGAATATTGCAATCGTTGCCCCGAACAATACAAAAGAAGACGAATCGGTATGCGGATACCGAGGCGTGGCCTTCGTTCATGGCCGCTGCGAGCCCGGTTACCTATCACGGACAAAAGGAACGAGTTTTTGGCACCTTGCCGATCAAGACACGATCATTCGAATCGACAGGCCCTCGTTGATGTACCTAACTGAGAAATTACCTCACCCAATCACGGAGGAATACGAAGGTTGAAACAGGCCGACTGGTTGCCTTACCCGCAACGAAAACCTCTACAACGCAAGCACTACCTGCTTTGGGTACGCCGCCCGCGCTCCATGCAACCGACCTACGAAATCGGCTACTGGGACGGTGAAAAGTTTATGGCAATCCGTGACAAATACGTCCTTTGTTGGGCCCGGCTTACGCCTCCGCCTCTGCTTCCTTTGCCACCGGAGTGCAAGCGCGCGGTTCATGCACCTAGATCGCCTCTTTGCGCGCACAAGCTTTGAGAACAGGATTTAGAAATGTACAAAAGAAAAGCAATCATTTTTGACATCGACGGCACGCTGGCCAACAACGAGCACCGCCAACATTTTTTGATTGAGGAAACTAAGAATTGGGAAGAGTTTTTCCGCAACATGAGCAAGGACTCGCCCATCGAACCCATCCGTACCGTTTGCGCCATCCTGATCGCAAATCGAGAAATGGTTCGAAGTATTGGTTACGATTCGACGTTCGACGTCATCTTTTGCTCCGGACGCCCGTCCAACTACCGAGGAGCGACCATGAGATGGTTGAAGAGATACATCTTCCCAAACGATCACATCAACGACATACCGCTCTATATGCGAACAGCAGGCGATAAACGCCCCGATGATGTCGTGAAAGAAGAGCTACTGGCGAAAATTCGAGCAGACGGCTACGAACCGTTTTTGGTCTTTGACGACCGACAACGTGTCGTGGACATGTGGCGTCGCAACGGCATCCAGTGCTGCCAGGTCGCGCCGGGAGACTTCTGATGACACTCAGAGAGTTTTTTGAGATCACATCGTTCTGCGCTTTGCACCCGTCAATGCTGCTCCGCAACTACTGGGGCAACAGAAAAGAAGCACAAAAGATCGACGACCTGATTGACGTTCTCATTGAGAACAAAGAGCGAGTAACGATATGCGGACTCTTCAACGATTGCCGATTGGTGCTGGAGTTTGAAGGCAACTTCTATTGCTTCTGGGTCGAAAACAAGTTCTACGCGTATCTGATGAGCGGAAAGTGTGCCAGAACATTAAAAGAGGCTTTGTACGTCACTGATAATCCCGATTGGGACAAAATTCTGCCGAGCCGGTTGCGCGCCATTAGCTTCTACAAAGCGTTCGATATACCGGCCAAAAAACAGCTTCCCAAGATCAAGCGGAACCACCTTTTACTTCCCGCCAAACAAACTAATACGCATGATGCGTATTACAACCATCCCGACGAAGTCACAGCCAGAAGGTACATGCAGAACAGAATGAGAAGGTTCGGGGTTGTTGACCCTGAGTAGCAGTCTTCAGAAAGGAAAAACCCCGCCAAAAGGCGAGGTTCTGCCGCGTATTATTTCCTCTGTTTTCGATATATCTCTACAAGCAAATTTTCTCCAGATGCCCCATCAACAGAGTCAAAGAGGCGCCTCCTCCCACCAGTCGGTTGTTGCGGCTGGTTTGATCGGGACGCTTCATTGCTCTGTTGACTTGTGGGCACTCTCGGTTGCGGCGGTTGAGGGACATAAGGTTTCGAGTTGCTGCTTGACATAGTTCTCCAAAAGAGTGGTTGAAAAAAGCGCAACGGCTGCTACTGCTGCGCACCCTGCCGCACCGAGAACAATCTTGTTCAAGGTGCGAATTTTTTTAGCCTTAATCTCGATCAGGTCCATGAAGTAGGACAGCGAGTCATCAATGCGTTGCAACCAACCGACGGTTGCTTCGTAAGCTTTCCCGCTGCCATCGGGTCCATAACCATCGCGCAAGATTTGAGCGTATTCATCTTCGACAAGAATTGTTCCGCCTTTCTCTCCCATGAGGGCCCAGACGCCATAGATGAAACCGCCGGCGCTCAAAAGAAATGCGACGCAGAGCATGAATAGGTGCCAAGGTTGAGCGGCACTCAGAATAGCACCCTTGCCCGACCAGAAAGGCGTCAACGTGATGACCGTGCAAATAGCCGCACACAGAGTTATGCAGAGGTAGATGAGTTGTCTGATCTTGGCATCCTGCATGTTGCGGCGATCAATCGAGCGAACTTTGAGTTCGTCAAGCGCCGCTTTCTGAACCACATCAACCAGTTTGTAGTACTCGTTGTAGGTGTCAACTTTTTCTTCGGAGTCGTCCGATGTCATTTCCTTTCTGGCTTCTTCTTGCATTGATCTTTCTCTTCCCGTTGTTTTTCCCGGAGGACTATTAAACGATATGTCCAACATGACCTATGAAAACACGGCCTATTGCCCGCTGTGTCTTCACTCTGAACTTGAAATCATCGAACGGCGCAAAATGCCTGATCTTGGAGCGATGCTACTTTGCCGTTGTTCGCATTGCGGAAACGTCAATCTCTTCAGCGAGGGGGTCTTAAAAGGGTCAGCCAAGAGGTGCGCCGAAAGCCTTCGAGGCCGCCCAAGTGACCAGAGCCACAATAATCGGGAGAACAATCCCCCAGATTGATGGTTTTTCCAGCTTTGATCCAATAGCAGTCCGCAGTTCCTGCAATTCCGGAACTTTTCCGTCAGTGGATGGCCCCCATAAAGAAACTCTGATTTGTTTAACATCGTCACTCAACTTTTCGACGTCGCGGTCGTGAACTTCTCTGGTTACGTAGTCTTTGAGTGACGCCTGCAACTTCAGCTCCACCCAATCTTTATTGACGGGCGTGGGGATAGGTTCATTCGGCGTCATTTAGATGCTCCTCAACAAATTTATGATCAAACAGGCCTACCCAGCCGCAATGGCCGCACCTAATGACAACTAAGCTCTGTAGAAGCGATGGCGGAGGAAGAGGCAAATCCTCACCAACTCGGCCAAAGTCAATACCCCCATTTTCCACCGCCTGAATGGAGTTATTTCCGTCGGAAACACGGACACGCAGAACGTCGCCGTTGTTATCTGGCTGTGTCTGCCAACGGTTTCTCCCGCATATTGGGCAGTTAAAGCCCAGTGTTTTCCGGTTGAGATAATCAGTCCATTGGTCGATAGTAAGTTTTGACATAAGAAAGAAGCTCCAAAGGGCAGTTTTGACAATTCTATTGCTTTGCCGCACAATGACCCCGTCTGCGAGTAAAAAGCAGACCGGGCGTGGAAACCCGTTTCTATCAAGTTAAAGATTTCACCGAAGCTACCAACAAGTAGGTGGAGTTTTTGTTGTGCGTCACTTACGAGTGAGGCCTGCGTGCATGCGTCGATCCTGTATGCGTGGTGGTACACCGTGCAGGGGAGCGTGGGTCGCTACCCTTGATAGAGCGATTTTCCAACCCGCAGCGCCTCACTCACCATCTTGGAAATGGTGTTTGAGGTTCCTAATGTCTATCAAGGAACTTTCAAATGTCTAACATCATCAGCCAGAAAGCCTTCCAGGTCATTGACGGCCGTCCCGTAACTTCCAGTCGAATCGTCGCTGAATACTTCTCTAAGAAGCACAGTGATGTCGTTCGTGCCATCCAAACTATTCTTGCCCAAAAGCCCGAATTAGAAGCATCGCGCAATTTTGCGCAATGGTCTGAAGAGGTAGAAATTGGTTCAGGAGCAAAGCGCACCGTCATTTGTTACTGGATGGACCGCAAAGGATTCAGCATCCTTGCCATGGGCTTCACCGGAGCCAAGGCGCTCGATTTTAAGTGCGCTTTCTACGATGAATTCGAGCGGATGGAAAAGCAGTTGCACCCTCAATGCCCCGCGCAGGCGCAGCTGCCGGCACCGACGCTCACCGAGCAGCAGGCCTACGCAATCATGAGCAAGGTCGCCATGAGAGCCAAGCGAGACGGAGCTAAGTATCAAACGATCTACAGGGCACTCAAGGCTCGCTATCAAGTCACGAAATACACAAACATTCCACGCGATAAGTTTGAAGACGCCGTCAATTTCATACTGACTGTCGATCTTCGTACGCCGGCAGTTCCTGAACAAGGGCCTAAACAGAAGCCCATTCCGGAAACAAATCATGGAGTCCTTGTTCCGCCTGAATTCTGCGAAGCTTTGCGTATGCGTGTTTACTACGAGCGCTACGTCTTTGGCGAGTATTACGAAAGGTTCTACCGTTTCCTGCAACTGGTTGACTCGCCCCTAGCCGGTCGCTTTCACGAAATACGCACTTCAATCAACCTCATCAGCCTAGAGAGACAGCTTGCGAAGGTCGGCTTTCCTGTAGATGACATCCTCAATTTCAAGCGAACGCCAAGACCTAATGCGATAGTCGCTCAGTAACCATTTCTTAACCCAACACAGCCGCCTCAAAAGGGCGGCTTTTTGTTATGCATGAAATCATCACTCTCAACAAAGATGGGGTTGCCGTCGTTGACACCATCACCATCGCCGAAGGCGTGCAAGTCCAACACAAGAACATTCTTGAGCTCATCCGCAAATATCTCCCGGATTTTGAGGCATTTGGCCCAGTCGCGTTTGAAACGCGGAAGGGCAAACCGCTTCCTCAAGGCGGATTTGCGAAAGCTACCGAAGTCGCATGGCTCACCGAAGATCAGACAACCTTGCTTTTCACGTTCTTGAAAAACACCGAGATCGCCCGCAAGCTAAAAATTCGTTTGGTCAAAGCCTTTAGAGAAGCACGCGAAGAAATCGCACGACTCCAGCAAACCCCCACCCTTCCGGACTTCACCAATCCAGCCATCGCCGCCAGAGCGTGGGCCGAGCAGTATGAGAAGAACCAAGCGCTTATTGAGCAATCCAAAATAGATGCTCCAAAAGTCAAGTGGTGCGACCGCGTGATTGCCGCCAATGAGCATATGACAATCACCCAGGCCGCCAAGACGCTCGGTTACCCGCCGCGCAAGTTCAAGGACTATCTGCGACAGATCGGCTTTATTTACACCAACGCTGACACGCCAATGCAGGAACAAATAAAGACGGGCCGTGCCGTTCTGCGCTACGCCCACTACACGTCTTCAGAAGGCAATCCTGTCGAGAAGCCATACACGCACATAACCAGCAAAGGCCTCAAGTGGCTCTACGAAAAGTTAGTCAATGACGGCCTGATCGAACGTCAACAAGACCTCTTCGAAAAAACAGCTTAACAGTCAACAGCCCCGGTCATTCCGGGGTTTTTCATTCTTGAATCGGAAAAATGAGCCAGCAAGCAGTCTTTTTCAAAAACTACGAACCAATGGAAGAACTAAAAATTTCGGTCGACGGAGCAAAGATTCGGATTCGAGTCAATGACTCACCTTGTTTTGGAATTGCTCTGACCCCCGACATGGCCCGCGAAGCCGCTCGAATTCTGAACATATACGCCATCATCGCAGAAGCTGAAGCCGAACAGTTCCAACGGAACCACAAACAAGCACTGCAAAAGGACACGAAATGACCAACAGTTTGATCGAAACACAGATGAAAAAAATTGAAGTTCTCAGCAAAAAACAAGTCGCAGCGCTTCTTAAGGTAGACGTAAAGACAATATACAATCATGTGGTCAAAGGAACCTTTCCGCCTCCCGCTATCGTTTTGGGCCGACCGCGCTGGAAATATTCCGATGTTGAGGCATACCTGAATGGTCAGTTTTCCAAGGCTCGATGATCATCAGTCGGCCTACAGGTCCAGCTTCCATACAGCGTGGAAATTTGATACGCTGTATGGAAGGATGTATGGAGTAGCGGTCTGTTTTTTCTAGTTCCTTGTTTTTATTTGCTTATTTTTGGCATGGGGTTCTGGATGACCGTGCGGGCAAATAAGGAAAATTTAGGAAAAAATCGGTAAAAATCAACCACTTACGCCATCGTCCTCGGAAATTCTCGGAAAATCCGAGAAGCTTAAGGAAAACATCCTGTAGGGGAAATGTATGGCAAAAGAAAAGTTGACTGCAAAAAACATTGCGACACTGCCCGAAGGCATCTACAACCTTGAACGCGGAGTCTATCTTCGAGTTAAGGGGCAGTATCGTAGCTGGCTGTTCAAATATTCTTTCAACGGAAAACGGTGTGAGATAGGCCTCGGTGGTATTGATCAGTCCATTGCTGGTGTCCGAGCAAAAGCCTTAAAGCTCAAGTCAATCCTTTCCGAAGGCAAGGACCCTCGTGTTGAGATGCGTCAGCAAAAAACAATCAAAGCTCTTGAGATTGCAGTGCAAGAGTCAGCTGAGGCCCCAACTTTTGATGAAATGCTTTCGGATGCCGTTGCGCACTATGAGAAGATCAGAGGCTGGCTTCCTTGTGTTGCAAAAGATTACGAAAATGTTGGCAGAAAGGTCGGCTCCCCTGTATTCGGTCACAAACCGGTTGACCAAATCACTCCGTGTGATCTTGCCGCCGCTATTGAGCCTGTCTGGTCAAAACCCAGTGGCCGCAGAACTCAATACAAGCTACGCACTATTTTCCAATACGCAATCCTCAAAGGATGGATAGATTCCAATCCGGCTGAATGGAGAGACTGCCTAGATCTGCATCTACCTCGACCAGAACTTGCGTTACGTGGTCAACAACAGCGTCATCGCGCTGCCGTCTCTGCCAATGAACTAAAGCTGATCGCTCAAAAAATTTCCAAGACCGACACAATCATGGCCAAATGCGTGCTGTTTGGTCTATTAACCGTATGTCGATCCCAGGAATTTAGAGCTGCAAAATGGAGCGAAATTGATTGGGAAAAAGAGACGTTGTCTGTTCCTCCCTCCCGAAGAAAAGACAAGAAATCTGAACCGTTCATCGTACCTCTTTCCAAGCAAGCTCTGGAGGTACTGAAATCAGTACCTAGAACACCTTCGGACTACATTTTTACTTTTCTAAATGATCAACCTCTGGGAGTACTGGCTACGCTGTCGGTCCTTAAGAAGAGCACCAAACAGCCAATAACGATGCACGGAACAAGATCGACATTTTCAGACTGGTGCGCCCAAAATGACAAGCCTTTTATTGTTTCTGAGAAATGCTTAATGCATTCTGTCGGGAACAAGGTTTTTATGGCATACCAACGTGACGATCTACTGGAGAAACGCCGTAAACTACTTCAGGAGTGGGCTGACTTTTTGATGCCAATCTCCTCTAATGCCAACATCGCAGAGAAGAGTAAAAAATGAGTGCATTTTCCAGACTTGAGACAATATCAAGAAACTGGCCATACATCTTTGAGCATATACCTGTTTTCATTGACGCCAAACGGAATGGCGAATACTGCTGGCCAGATTGGTGCTTCATGCCGATTAGCGCCTGGCTTGCTATTGTCACCAGAGGCCACGAAGGCGTGCCACGTATGGAGATTATCGACCGTCTGGAGCAATCTGTAGCACCTGCAACCTGGCGATACACTCAGGGCGTATATGAATTTGACACCGACATCTACACAGAACTCATGGCATCTGAGTTCACAGGAAAGATTCCAAGCGAAGCGCTTTTGCGCTTGCCAGAATGGTGTGTCTACATCAAGACGCCTCTTCTTTCCGACGAGGACAGCGACATAGAAGGATTCTTTGCTCTTTTGGAGTACGACTACAACTCCGGAAGGCACGAATTGAGGTTGTACCTTGATGAAACAGGCGCTCGTGAAATGCGCGCCATTATCCTTCATCTTGGAAATTGGACCATTGATGAATCCATTGCCAGAATGATGAAGCATTCGGCAGAGAATGCTCGAAGACTTGGCCATGTACATGATCCGGCTGTATACGAGGCCGAATTTGAGAGGATTCGGTCAATCGCCTGCCGATTACTTCCTTTGGTCTTGTACCTATGCTCGGAAGAACCTGAGATCGAAAACCGATCAGCACCGGACTGGATGCCACACAATCCACAGCCCAAAAAGGTACACGGAGAGTTCAAGCTCCTGCCTGCAAAGAAGTCTCATCACTACATGCTTGGAGTGAGGACTGGAGAAATGCTACGCAAGGCTCGCAAAGAAGCCTTCGAGCAACCAACGGGGCGGACAGTCACGCCACACATACGTAAAGCGCACTGGCACGGTTTCTGGACGGGACCGCGCAAAGGACCGCAAGCGGTCAACCAGAAGTTTGTCCTAAGGTGGTTACCGCCGATTTTTGTTCAGGGAAGTCAGGTCGGAGAGGTATAAAAAACGGGGTAGGTGCTTCAAGCGCCTACCCTTAAAAATCTTGCCCTAGTCTTTCAGAGCAATGTGCGAAACCATCCAGCAGTCACCACAAAGTACCTTAGCAAGCGGAATGCTTTGCAGTTCTTCCAGAGACTTACAGACCACAAAACCATGACGAGCCAGATGCTCCTCATGGCTTAAAAACTTCTTTAAATTGGAGCTCCCGCAGTGCGGGCACTGGTATCCGTGAAAAACTTCCAGATCAGGCGAGTTCCAAATTTCTTTAGTCGATTCTGTCATATTGCTCTCTTGCGCAAATTCCTTCAGGCATGATAGCGAAATCTCAGTTCACGTTGTGGATTTTGACTACGGCGTCGTGCTTGCCGGCGATCCGCTGAGAAAGGCTTGCACCTTCGCTAGATAAGCTCGCACCTTCTGCAAGTAGCTCTGCACAGCGGGCGAGTCGCTTTCTGACAGGTGTGCAGGAATCGGAGCTGGCTCGGGACAGTTCGGCGCGATAACGGTCGGCTTCGATGCGCACCCGGTCAACATCAGCCCGAAGATCGACAGACTCAGCGCGAGCCTTTTCGTATTTGTCCCACGCGTCCGCGAGTTGCTTGGCTTGACTCTGTTCTTTTGCTCTGTACTCATCGGTTTTGTCCTTCAGGGCCAATGCGTGCTTAGCCTGCATGTCGGCAATGTCAGCCTCATAAAGCGCGGATGCGTATTTGTATCCGCTGACAAAAAGAACGACCGCTGCAATCAGCGCACCTCCAACCTTTAGCCATACACCCATAACACGCTCTGACAAAAATTGCCTCCAACCATTTCCGTGGCGTCACGAAATAGGTCAAAGTTGCACAGAACAAGGCGCTCGCATCAGTTCGCGGCGTAGCTCCTCGATCTCCTCACGGCGGCGTTTCCGCGCTACCTCTTTGCGAAGACGCTCAAGCTCTTCGATTTCGGCTTGCTCGTCAGCATCCGAAACCTCCACAGGCTTCATTAGGCGACCGTACACATCTCGCAGAGAGTTGACTCGGCTGTAGAAATTGTCGACTTCACACATTTTCAACACTTGGCAGTTCGATTGTGTCTTTGAGTTCCATGGTCACTTCCCCCGCTGATGAGCCCTGTTCCAGGCTATATATTTCAAAGACCGGTCGATCGCATCGGCCAAGGCGTACTTTTTGCCTTCCTCAGCGTCAAAATCCTTCGGATCGTCGCACTGACTCCAGCCAAGTTCTGTAAAACCCGATCGGAAAATGAGACAACACACGGTTGTGCAAGTTCCCTTCGGATGCCAATAATCGATGTGAACTATAAGATCCATTACGTCATCGCGGGTAATCATTTATTTCTCCTTTAAACAGAAACCTTGAGTCCGGCAAGTTCCGCGCCTTCCTTCCAGGTCGCTAGGCTGATGTTGTCAGTTGCAGCACCGTTCTCGTGATACGCAATCGCACGTGCCAGGTGCAAGTAGACCTGAGGGTTGCCATCAAATCCCAAGGGATGATCCGGCTTAACGCCAAGTCGGTTACACACGTGCTTGATATAAGCATCCGTGTTGTTCTCCACAGGTGGAGCCCAACGATTGATGATTTCTCGCACCGTCGATAACCCATGTTTCGTGTGGTACGTCATCAGCGTACGGATCAAAGCGCGGCATCCATAGGCCATGCTCGAAAACGTGCAAAAACGCTCATCGCTCCCGGGAAGCTCCTGTCCTTCCCAAACTTCGCCAGTCTTGTCTATATTCCCCGGATTGTTATTTCTGAGGCCGCGTGTAGGCATTGTTTTCCTCCGTTTCAGTTACTTTTTCAACCGTCTTGTCCAACTTGGCATTCAGCGCATCAATGAGCTTTCTCACGACCGGCGGGACCACCCGCAACCCCATCTTGTCCAGGTTTTCTATGATCGAGCCAAACTCGCCAGCCATGTAAGCGCAAATCGTGATTGATTCAATGATCTGAAAAGGCAGAAGCTCGTTAAAGGCCACGTCCAATCCGTGAGCCAGAGCAACAATGCAGAACGCAAGCATCTTTTTGAGAATGCCTAGCCAGTTTCTCTTACTAGTCCACGTACCATTCAGGATCGACGCAGTAGTCCCCGATAAAAAATCGAGGATCACAAAAACCACCAGCCATATCAGTAGAGGGCCGGCGTCTCCGTAGAGAAACGTAAAAATGCCTCCCATACTCCCGCCCACCAACATCATGACTCGCTCAAACCCCGTGGGCAGAACGGCCGCGAAATCCGCAAGCCTTTGGATCATTTCTCAAGCCCCGACCCCTTGAAGGGGTTGAAGTAAACCCAGTGCGGGCAGTAGGGATCTGAGACTACGTCTCCCCACATCTTCCAACCTACCCCGGCTCTGATGCACTTCCAGTGACCGAAAAGCTTGTAATGGCGGACGTAGTACACCTGGAAGCAAATCAGCTCGCCATTGCGCTCCATGTACCACTTGCACAAGCCGCTGATGCCCGTCAAGTCGCCAACCTCCGGATTACCTTCATGCCAGTGCAGATCGCCAGCCTCGTAGTGAACGCCCAAGATGAAATAGTTAAATCCGTAGGCACTATTCCGGAACAACCAGGCGCAACGTCTCATCCACGTCCAGAAGATTCCATCCTTCGGCCACCTAGCCCTGTGCCCCGCATCCCCATCACAAGAGTTGTCTGGAGTTTGGAACCAATAAAGCCAATCAGGCAGCCATCCGTTTTTCTGAACGAAGAACGCCAATATCGGAGACAGTAGCTTTGCGACAAGCTCAAACGGCACTCCGATCAACAAGAACAAAAACCACTTGAGATAGACCATTGCCGCTTGCCCTAAAACAAGTAGCCAACGCCAACACCGAGAACAAAAGCGGCGATGCTCACTACAACCCAAAACTTGCGTACCGTACGACGCGTATCGGTGTCGAGTGTTGCTTTGTAGGCTTCAACTTTGGCCACAAGCTCGTCAGTCAGTTCTTCAACTTTGACTCCGAGCTTTTCCAGAATCTGCTTGGCTTCTTCCTTTGTCATATCGCTTACCTTGTCCTTTGCGGCATCAAACAACGCCTCTTTCACAATCGCCCACAGGCCGTTAAGCATTTGTTCCCCCGCGATAAATGGTTGTGCAATCAAAAATCTAAAAGACCCGCGAAGCTCAAAATCACCTGTTTTTCCGAACGGGCCGCCTGTCAAAATGGTTGTCTCTTGAATCCCTACGGAGACCACCATGACCTTGACGACCAAGCAAATCAAAGCTTTGAAGCCCCTCACACGCCGATACTCAATATCTGACGGCAACGGCCTGACAATCCGTGTGCAACCATCGGGCAAAAAATCGTGGGTTTTTAGGTTTCACCACTCAGGCCGAGTAGTTGATGAAACCATCGGAAGATGGCCGGAAATGAGCCTTAAACAGGCCCGACAAGTGACAAGAAACAGAAGGAAGGAAGCTGGTCTCACCCCCCCCCGCGGCTATGTTCTGAATGATGCTTTTCGCCTGTGGTGCGGGCTAAAAAAAGGAAGAATCGTTTCGTATGCCGAGGAAAGACGAAGACTCGAACGGTACGTTATTAACGATCTGGGACGCAGACAAATCGATGAAATAACGGCCCCTTTGATCATCCGACAAGTCTCTTCCATCGAGAAAGCCGGGCATCAAGCAACGCTCAAACGGGTCTTAATGCGTATGCGAGAGATCATGACTCTGGCCGTTTGCGCCGGATACATCCAGCACAACCCTCTTGAACGTGTGAGCATGATATTTGCGCCGCCAAAAGTTACACCCATGCCGTCCGTTTCATGGAAGCAGATGCCGGAGGTTTGCCGTTGCTTCAAGAACGCCACTATTCATACCAAAATCCTCTTTTGTTTCTCCGCCTGTTCCCTGCTCCGTCCGTCGGAGAACGTCAAATTGAGGTGGTCGTGGATAGAAGGCGATGTGCTGACGATTCCGGCCGAAGAAATGAAAAAGCGAAAAGCTTTCCGCGTCCCAATCACGCCGCTCATGCAACAAATACTGAACGCTGCTAAAAGACACTCTCGCCACCCGCGATCAGATTTCGTATTCCCCGGGCGACTTTCCAGCACTCATATGAGTGCCCAAACAATTGCGAAATTTCTGCACCGATCACCGATGTCCGGAAAACTTGTGGCCCACGGGCTTCGATCGATGGGGAGATCTTTTCTGGCAGACAACCAGTCGCACTATGAAGCAAGCGAAATGTGTCTGTCTCACATCACGGGAAGCAACGTTTCTCGCGCGTATCAACGTAGCGACTATCTGGATATTCGCCGCGACCTAATGAACTCTTGGAACGATTACTTTTTGAGTTGTGCTACTTGTGCCGAGCTAAATCTGGATTTTTCGTGATTTATCTGTGTTTTTCCCGCAATTTAACGTTTCTGGCCCTTGTGCCCAGCGCAAGGGCCTTGAGTACCTCCCGAGCTCAAAAATCAGACCTTTTTCCTGCCTACTTTTGACCCAACATCACTGGTGAACTTGGGTACATGAGAGACGACGTTGACGTATACCAGTTTGCGTCAGGCGCTTTTTCCATTGCTTCTGGTGGCAGTGGCTATACCGGAGAGAATCGAGTCGCAGGTATCAAGTGGACATTCTCCGCAAACAGATCGAATTCGGCATACGCTGCAAGCGACACCGTTCAACCATCATCGCTGGGAGCCCTCCCGTGCATTAAATTTTGATGCAAATGAGCATTTGCATTGATGAAGGTTGCACAGTCTGTGATGTTCCGAACAATGACGATGACAAAGATGAATCAAACTTCGGTATGCCTGTTCGATAACCTGAAGAACCAGAATCTAGCCCTGACAGGCTTGTTTCAGTCGTCGTAAAACATCCTTCAGTGTAAGAAACGCTAAATGCGTGAACTGGATCATTCCCTGTAATTCCAAGACTACCGGTTATGTTGGGGCATTGCCCAACATAACTGGCCTGACTCGATCTATATCCTGCGCTCAGTTTTCTACCAACGAAGGAGACGAGGGAGCTATGTATTTGCAGGAAGGACAAAAATACCGTGCAGAGGTAAATAACTCGGTGATACAGCCAAGAGTTGGGATTGATGCCTCAAGATCATCAGGTGTTTACGGAGCATCAATGACTGTCCAGCCATCAGCCTTGCGCGGTCTAGCCTGCATCAAAATCTAGACCTTGATACAGGCCAAAAAGCGCATAGCTGACGGTTGGATCGTTTGACTTGCGCCATAAACCGAAGAAGACAGAGAAGCATCGAACCCCAAACGTATTGTCTTACCAGAAGATGGTTGAACCCCGGAGGAATAGATAAATTCTGATGCTAAATGGAACGCACCTTGAACTGCCGCAGCGCTCGTGAGCAGACCTTGATCAGTAGTTCTGCTTGATGAGCCAGTGATGTTGGGGTATGGACCCAACATAACTGGAACAGCTCGGGGAGATGAATTTCCTACGACCGAATTAGTGCAATTAGATGGGGCGTTCTACAAAATAGGAACTCATGGCGATACGGAAACCGGAGGCGGGCACGGAAGCGCCATCATAGGTTTCGATGCATCTCTCGTAAGTAACGTTTATGGCGGCAGTTCGACAGTGCAGCCGCCTTCCGTGGCCTTGTTAGCTTGTATAAAAATCTAAACCTTGATACAAGCCAATGACTGCAAAGATGGAGGCTGAACAGTCGTTCCTCCGTTATATATGGGATTAGCCAGTTGTGCGTTGAAGTTCAATTCAGCGTGTGTTACAAGGGTGCCAGGCGGTAGTGTTGCTGAACCAGTATTGCTTCTTTCAAAACATCCAGAAGCATTCTCGTTGTAACCTACCAAGCCGCCGGTTTGTCCAGTGATGTTGGGACACGGAAAAACAAAGGTATAAGAGAAATGTCTTTTTGTTAAGTTAGCACTTGTTGATCTTTTTTAGAGCAATGAGATGGATCTAAAAATTCTTCAGAAATTCGATGCCGCCGGTTATCACTGTGGGCAGTGTTATTTCCAAGTGATGGATGGTGTTTTTCCTCCAAACAACACAACGGAAACCCCTTTGCCTGATGGCGCTGATAACAAACAGTTCTTCTATAAATGGTCAGGAACGGAATGGCTTGCTGAGAAAAAGCCGACGACAGCTCAGGAATTAATTGGTGTTAAGGTGTCACATCAGTCAATGACGCCACACGATATCGAGCTGCGCCAAATCATCCAAAACCTTGCCAGAGAAGAGGGGTATCGCCTCCGCTCTCGGAACGAGGATTTGTCTTGGGAAATTGAAGAAATTCCACAAAAAACAGAGGAAGAACTTCAGCAAGAGGCAGCGGATGAAGTTCGTAGAAAAAGAGATCAGCTAATCTCAGAAACTGATTATCTACTCATGTCCGATTATCCAATCGACTCTGAAACTTTGGAGTTGGTCAAAGCCTATCGCCAAAAGTTAAGAGACATTCCACAGCAGGAAGGCTTCCCGTCTGAAGTGGTTTGGCCAGAAGCGCCGCAAGTTATTGCCGAGCTCTAACCCAACATCACTAACCATTACCACGCCTTTGGCTATCACAACGGCAGCAATCAGGGAAGATTTATTTCGTCAAGAGAAACATCCACCTATTTACTACCTGTAGGTTTTGGAACAAGGTACTGGAATGGAAAAGAAGGTGGCGACGATTTTCAAGAAAGCTCTACTTACAAAGCAAACTTAGTTACCTCTGAGGCAGTTTTTGGTGATACTCACCAAATTGTTCAACCATCCTCGTGTCGAGTTTTGCCGTGCATCAAAGTTTGATGCACGGAATTCCTAGTAGCGAGGCTGGTTGGTTTGTTGCCGATGCTCCATAAATGCTCGATACCAAAGACGCATTGATCCCGTAGTAGATATCGCGACCTTGAGCTCCCTCAGCACCATTGCCAGAAGTTCTGTCTACGTAAAAGGAGCCAGTAGCACTTGAACCTTCTTCGATCGTGACCCGGAATGTTCCTGTGATGTTGGGACGGCTACCCAACATCACAGGTTGGGTTAGCCATCTCACAACGGGTTTATTGTCGGGTGACGAGCCTAGTGCTAGTGGTTCCTTTAGCCTTGATGCCACAAGTGTGTCAGGTGGCAGAGGCGGAGATCAGCTCTGGCGTATTAACGGGCTATCCTTCTCGGCCAGGAACATTAACGCAGTCTATGGCGCGTCCTCAACGGTTCAACCAGCTTCAGTTTGTTTCTTAGCCTGTATCAAAATTTAACGCAGGCAACAGCTCTCATAGAAGCAGGTTGCACTATTGAAGATCTTCCATAAATTGTTTCGACCTGACTTGCTGAGAAACCAAAACTAGAGCACACGATTCTGGCCGGACTACCTCCTGTAGCGCCGACCTTCGATTCGCTCATCGTCTCAAAAAAGGCACCAGAGAACGAAACATTGTCTTCTACAAATAACTCATAATTCCCGGCTGACGACACAGTACCCGTGATGTTGGGGCAGTCCCAACATCACAGGGACTACATCAAACCAGAGAATCCCATGGATCGGCACGACCGATAGAGAAAGCTCATTGTCTTTTGCATCAAGTCGGGAGAACTCGGATATATCAATTTCCAGCGGTCGATTTGAGTACCAACGGTCAGTGTTGACTTTTGATGCCTCAAAATCCAATGCCATATATGGAGAAACATCAATGGTGCAGCCGTCATCAATGCACGCCATGGCCTGCATCAAAGCCTAAGTTTTGATACAGGCTAGTGCACACAAGCTTGATGGTTGAACGGTGCCTGATGATCCGTAAAGTGTTGAGGAACGAAAGGCTTCAAACCCAATCACTGCGCCATATATGTCGTTTGAAGCTCCAGCTATTGTGGAATCTTCAGCCTTATAAAAAACCCCTGTAGTGTTCCCTGCAGCCTCAATGTCTGTGTGGAACGAACCTGTTATGTTGGGCCCAACATCAGCGGTGAGATGCCTACATCAATGTATTCAGTTATCACAGGTAAACACTTCACCGGTGTCTTCGCTGAGTCTGTAAGAGGATCGACGAAGGGCAACTGTGCAAGTGGGTCTGACAATAGCTGGGATATACCAAATTTTTCAGCTCAAGCCGATAACGCTCTATTTGGCAAGTCGTTAACTGTGCAACCAAAAGCTGTTTTGTTTCTCCCTTGTCTCAAAATTTGATGCAGGAAAGCAAACTCAAGGCAGCAGGCTGCACTTTTGAGTTCGTTTGGTACAGAGCAGAGCATCTTGATGCATCAAAGGAAGCACTTCTTGCGTTTGTAGCGCCACTATCTCCGCCATGGGACATATTGGTGGCTCCATCAACTCTAAAGGCACCAGTGAACGAACCAGGATCTGATCCGTTTCGACCACTGAGTCTTCCGAAAATTCCTGTGATGTTGGGCCCAACATCACAGGTAAGTACAACTGCTCGAATCTTACAAACGCGCCCGGATCGAATTTGACGACAGAGGGATCTCTTTTCAATGAGCAAGGTAGCGCCCCTGAAAACGCCACTGGCGAGTACAGAGGCACTAATGCCATTTGTCTGGACGCAAGTCGATCGTCTACGATCTTCGGGCAAAGTATGACGGTTCAACCGGCGTCGCTTCTGCTCATGCCTTGCATCAAGGTCTAGCCCAACATCACCGGCAAAGTGTCGGATTTCAACGATCGAAGCATTGGCATCAATCCGTCAGGAGCTTTCTATGAGAGTGGTACTACTTGGGCACGTCCGGGCGAATGGGGTGGAAGTGATGCAACGCGTTACTCTATCTCTATGGATGCCTCCAAATCGAATGTTCTTTATGGCAAATCAAACGAAGTGCAGCCGCCCGCTGCGTGGCTTCTAGTTTGCATCAAAATTTGATGCAGGCAAGCAAACTCAAGGAAGCAGGCTGCACCACTGTCGATTTGCCGTACGCACCATTTGAGTTTGAAGCCGAAAAGGAAACCTCCCGTTTGTCCCCAGCCTCATAAGCACTGTAGGTGTATCCAGTGCCAATAGTTGTAGCTGAAGAAAAGGCTTCCCCTGCAGTGCTAACGCCGATAAACATATGTTTGTCCCAAGAGAAACTGCCAGTTATGTTGGGCCCAACATCACAGGGAGATTCCATGGCGTAGATGACATAGCAACCGGGGCTTTCTTTTTCCCTAATCAGGAAAGAGGCTCAGTCCGTGGAGGTCAGGATGTTTGGATTCCTAACGTTGAGATAGACGCGAATCGAGTCTCTTCTGTCTATGGCAATGCAGAAACTGTACAGCCTCAATCCGTCCGGTTTCTTGCGTGCATAAAGCATTGACCCAACATCACAGGTACATTTACCCACAACGGATTAGAGGTTAACAATTTGGCAACAACAGGAGCCTTCTATCACGCTGGTCAAGGCGCTCACGGTGAAGGTTCTGGCTACCCAGGCGCAACTATTGGGTTCAACTCAAATTTAAAAAGCTCTATCTACTCCGATGTGATTAACACAGTGCAACCTCCTTCCTTGGTCACGTTAGCTTGTATCAAGACCTAGACCCAACATAACAGGCCAGGCCAATCTATCTAATGGATGGGGCGGAGTCGCGGACAACGGCGCGCTAAAAAGACAAGGAAGAACTGATGCTCCTGGGGGAGGTGCAGCTAACGGAACCAACCTGCAATTCGATGCAAGTTGGTCGTCATCAATATATCGCGTCAACTCAACGGTTCAGCCTGCTTCGATCCGGTTAATACCAAGCATCAAAACTTAATGCATGGCAGAAACTGTAAAGAGCGTGGTTGAACAGTATCTGAAGCCCCATAAATATAGTGAGCTGCACTTGCGTTGAAAAACTGTCTCGTGTTGCCACGGTTGTCTTTAGGTCCCCAACCGGTACCTGCATTTTGCTGGTTGACAAAGGGCCCTGTCCCGCCCAAGTCGCCTGCAATATTTGCTACAAAACCTGTGATGTTGGGTAAGCCCGCCTCAACGTACTGCCCAACCTTGGCAATATCGGTCGTACCTTCCAGGAATCGGCCATCTAGATTCGGCAAGTTGAAAGTCGTTTCTCCGTCGCCTTCACCCCATGTGGTGCCCCAAATGCTGAACAGCTTGGCGTAGGTAGTTCTGGATACGGCCGAACCATTGCAAATAAGCCATCCGGGCGGTACGCTCTTCAGAGCAAAGAAACCAATCATCCCAGTCGGGCAAGCCAAGGATGTCGCCGCATCAATCACCAACTTGACCAAGAAAGGAGTCATTATTTTGGTGTTGAGCACCCCTGCCAAAGCCTCTTCTTGGGAGGCAATGTATGAAGCTATGAACTCATCCATCCCCTCGACCTGATCAATGCAAGTCAGGGGCATGTCCATGCAGGTGTTGCCGTCAACGTCCCGAGAAACAAGGACTACATTTCGCTGTTTGATCGCCACGGAAAAACCTCACTACGATTAAGCAATGATCTTGATGAAGAGTTCGCCGGCGGCAAGATCACCCGGTTCGCTTGCGCCGCTACGTACGTTTTCACCCCAAGTCGCAGCGCCGCTGCCGCTTGCGCGAAGGACCTGACCAACGGTGCCGCCAGCCGGCAAGTGGTTGTTGCCTTCGCCGGTCGGGTGGACGTAAACGGGCGTGTCCGACCCATTGATCTTGATGTTTCCGTTGGTGCTCGCTTCGACCTTGGTTGCGCCATCGGCCATGCCTTCGAGCTTGGTCTTCAGAGCAGTCGTAAAGTCTTCCGTGGAAAGACCCTTGCCTTCTACCTTGTCAACCTTGTTGCCAATAGCCTCGTTAAGAGCGCTCGAAACCTCTTCGTGCGACGCGATGTAGTCGGCAATTTCCTTGAGGGTGTCATAAGTGCCGGGAGCACCATCAATCAGACCATCGATGGCCGTGGAGATCTTTGAATCGATCGCGTCGCTGTCGACAATCCCGTCGAGTTTCGACATGATTGATGCGAGTCGAGTAGCCAGAGTTTCCTGAGTGCCGTCATCGACAATAACCTGTGCGGCAATAGTCTTTGGCAAGAGGTCGTTCAGAACCCCTTCGATTTTCATCTGAAGAATGACATTCTTTGCTGCCATATTCTTTCTCCGAAAAAAATTACAAAAATTCAGTTGAAAACAATGTCTTCGAGTCCGTAGGTAGGTTTTTCCGGGGGGCGATCAATTTTTGAATCTGCGATTTCCCAACGTTTGTTGTTCGTTAGGGAAACATTTCCGTGTTCGTCAGGCGTAAGACCCTCAACAGAAGCGACGTGGATGCCGACCTTCCATTTGCAGGTCCCGTCCGAGATTTCCTGACCGAGAGTTACATTTCGTGAGTCCAGACCTTCGGCAGAGGTTGTTCCTGCCTGAATGCACTTGAGATAAAACTTCGAATGAAAAGCGCACCCGACAATGTCGCCTTGCTGATAGGCTGTTTCCGGTTGTCTGAATCCGTTTAGGTCTGACGTCCAGTGAGTGGAAGCAACAGAAAAATCGTTGCTGGTACTTTCGGGGTGATGAGTGAGCGCAATGACAGGCGACTCACCTGCCCAACGCATGAAAAGGCCTGCCGAGATTTCTTCAGCTCCGGCCTCAAATTTGTTGACGTAAAGCGCAAGCGTGGCGTTCTTCGAGGCATCAACGGAATAGCTCACCAAAGCCAAACGGTTTGCCCCGGCTTCAAAACCATCATTGTCAAAAACGCTCCAGGTATTGCCGCACGCCTCAGCTGGTGCCGTGCCGCGCGACACAGCAACCTGCGTTTGCAAAAACTCGCTTTGCGCGCTTCGAATCGGGCACTCGAACGTGACTTCTCCCGCAACCGTCAACGTGCCTTCGGTGGTTACGGCACCAACAAAAGTTGATTCATCCAGAACCTCCAGAACATTTAACGTGCAGGTTTCGTTGACCGTTAAATCACCGGTTATGGTCCCGCCTGCCAGAGGCAGATACAGGTGGCGCACATCCACGTCACCAGTCAGATCCCAATTCGTTCCGTCGTAGACAAACTGGTAGAACTTGTTGGCTTCGAGATACGAAGGAGGCACCGATTCGCCGCCGAAATAAACAGGCTTTGCGCCGGTTGCAGACACATCCAGTGTGGGAGCAGACGCCGTGTTGGCATTGCTGAATTTCACAAAAACCACGGTGTTCGCGGACAACGCAAAACCGTCGATCTGAACCGTCTTTGCAACCTCATCTGCCGCGGAGTCACAAACACCTGCCGGATTGAAAGAAGCCAAAGACTCAAAGTTCTGGTCAATTTCCCGATAGCGTGTATTCCAGAGAGCTGGCGTAGCGGCAGGCTCCGTGTTCGGAATCTCGGTGATTTTCTGATGTGTAAGCTGAACGGCCATCTTAGAAACTCACCTTGATTTCAATCTGATAGCGTTCATCAGCTTCTTTGACCTTCGGAGCAAAGGTCTTAATGCCGATCAAATTTCCCTCGGAGTCAACTAGAGCGGCTTCGGAGAGTTGAACACCATTGAGTTCGTTGTTCTCGATTGAACCCTTGCCAGTCACGGACAAAGAGTCTTCCTGCCGAACAGAAGCGGCTTCTTTACGCAGAACTTCGTGGGTGAGCGCAGTCGCGTCTTCGCTTGGAGAAATGGGCTCAAGGGTGGAAGGGTCGTGACCACCATCCCCGTATGCGAGGTACTTAACCGGATAGAGCGTGGCCGTACCCGCCAGATGCCCGGCAATGCGTTCGCGGAAAGACTTAAGAAGTACGGCCTCGGCAGCCATTCAGACACTCCCGAAATGAGTTGAACTTAGGAGTCATTCTGAGGCGTGCCCGAAGGCCGACTTTGTTCATTTTTCCGAGTTTTGAGCCACCTTTTCGATGATGAGGCTTCCAGTGATTCGCCCCTCTTTGAGCTTGGGAGCTTCTTCTGGATTTTCGTCTCGACCCAGATACCAGAGAGCTGACGGACGTTCAGTCACAAGCAGAACGTTCCAAGGCATATAGACCTCGGAGTGCTTCTCCATAAAAAATCGTCTTTCGAGCTTGTACTGAATCGAAATGTTGAAGATCAACCAGAAGCGAAACTGCGGAACCAGTCTCGCAGGCAAAATCGTTCGAAAGATGTCGGTTAACGTGGTGATGGACCGAGTGGAAATCGTGAGGTCAAGCGCAATCTCTACTCGGCTTGTGAGGTACATCTTTTCAGGATCGATGACGAAATCGTCTCCGTCCAGAGACGTATGTAGCCCAAGCGGGTAAACCTCATCTTTGTCCTGCCACATTTGCTCGACCGAACAGAGGTTCGGGAACAACGTTTGCAGATAAGCGCGCAAAAAGTGCATTCCGCGCCCCTGGTTGTCTCGGGCAATCCAGGCGCGGTAGAGATAACGCACAGCGGGCTCTTCGCGGTCCCCTTGCAGAAGCGACAGGCCGTCAGTCGTGATGACTCGGCGCACAAGGTCAAAGCTACCCAGATGAGCGGCACCGGAGACATTCACGTCAAACGTACTCGCCGCAAGGGTTTGCTTGAAAACCTCCAAAAAGATTTCCTTGAGTTCCGTTTCTGTCTGATCGGCCGCAAAGCTCTTTTTGAGAGGCGTCAGAGACGGCAGTTCAGCATTTGCGAAGTCGTATTCATGGGTGCTGATGTCGGGCATTGACTAGCCTCCCCATGTGTTACGCGTGATGTTAGCTGTTTCTACCGTGACTGAAAGAGACGTTTCGTCAACAAATCTCCAAAGTTCCGGACGCACGGACTCGCTCATTTCATCTTTAAAGGAAACCTCGAAATCTGCGTTTCCGTCGCTGAGTGCTGTGACGCGATCTGTCAGAAGTTTGATGATTTCGCGGTTTAAAGGCTTGAAATTGCCTCTTCTGCAAGCCGCCGCTTCTTTCCCATAGGCTTCCAGAATAACTTCCTCGATCTTGCCCTTCACATCTCGTGCCACATAAGACGTAGAAACGCGAGCCTTAATCGTCATCGGTATCTTGACAATCACCGGCGTGAAGAATCGCACGCGGTAGCTGTCATCGGCCCTCAGAATGCATTCTTCAATGGCTTTCTGCGTTTCGGTCAAATCGTCCCCGGTAATTTGCTCAGGCTCATCCGGGTTGCTTGAGTCTTCGGCTTCGATGACCTTTTCGTCTCCAACCGCAGAAAGACAAGCAACGAAAAGCGCATTGATGTTGTCCACGCTTGCGCCGCGGGCCTGTTCCTCTCGTGTCTCATTCCAGACCGAGAGAAACTGCAAGTTCGGGAAGTGTTTGCGCACCAAAAAGCCAAACTCGCCAAGAAAAACAGCATTGCTTTGGTACACAGACGGGTACTTCGCCATATCGCGAAGAACATTCATTGAAATGGGGTTGGCGCCGGCCTCAAGCATTGCGTCCATCGTGAGCTCTACTTGACTCTCCGCGGGCGTCTGCAAATACTCAAAAGAGAACGGAGCACCGTATTCGACCGTAATGTCTCCATTCGTCCGCGATATTTCAAGCGAAATCTGGTCTCCGTCGTCGGGTTGCCAAGCAACAAAGTCGCCATAGCCGAAGCGGACGTAGATACGTTGCCGCTCATCGGCTTCGACGTGGTAGACGCGCTCACCGGCTTGCGTGTTGACGTACCCCTCGCGGTATTCAAAACTACCGTCATCGTCATAGACAGAAATAGCACACAGATAAGACTCATCGTCGGCCGGCGGAATTTCAATCGCATAAAACGGCTCTGTGTTGCTAACTGTGTGAACGATGGTTTCGATGCTCCTCTGAGTAGCTTCAAACGTTCCTGTGCCAGCAGGTTCAACAGTTACGGATGTTTCGATATGCCAGACTCGACCGGACGAGTCAAAGAGATTGCGCCCGGACTCTACCGTAAACGACTCCGTTCCATTGTTTACGCACTTGACTCGCGCACGTGCGGCGTTTCCTTTTCTTACAATGCCTCGCATTGAGGCGTCGGCCAGCACAGTCGAATCACGTGACTTTTGAAACACCTCATTTTGTGCCGTTTCAATCTGCCCCGACATCATGGCGAGCATAGCCGCCTGAGCTTCCAATTGCTGATGCACTCGGGGGTCCCCTGCCTGATACAGAGCATTGATCGTTGGGTACGAAGGTAGTAGCTCTTCGATTTTCTGCAAAAAATCCGCTTTGGTATACATTTCCTCTGTCTACCCAAGTCGTCAGTCAATTTCAATCAAGTTGCCGGCAACCTCGATGCAAAACGTTCGTTTGTCCGGGTAGCTGTCAATTTTCAGCAAATTCACAGATCCAGACGGTATGACACCCAGCACAGGTACGTCTTGCCTCAGCTTTTGCAAGACAACGTCCCCCATGCCCTCGTTCATAGGCCGCTGTAGAAGGCTCTTGAGGTCTTGTCCGTAGTCAGAGCCTAAGTAGCCGTTCACAGGCGTCTTGAGCCAGTGCCTGACCATCGCCTGAACGTCTTTTCCTGTAATCGTGATTGCCATAGCTTTAAGCGTACAAAAGGCCCGTTGACCGTCTTGCCCTTTTTTTCCTATACGGCTATACCGCCGGTCACGATATGGGCAATGGCACGATCTTTAACATCCTGACCGATCTCGCCCTGCACGTTTACAACCGCGGGTTTCTTATCTGCAAGCGTGCCTACCGGCTGTTCCACACGCGCCATCTGAATCTGCGAAGAAGACGCTGACGGGCGCATCTGCTGTCTGATGTTCTCCTTGACGCTTCGGGCAGCAACAGTCGTAGCCGGAGCTACAGGCGCTTTTGGAGTTCTCACGATTTGACCTGACCTGTCTGCGCCCGCCGCGGCGACAACCGTCTGATTTACGTTTGGAGAAGTCGTGACAGCATCCTGCTGCGCCAGAGCCAACAACTGCTCCTTTTCGCTTCGCGCTCGGTTGAGAGTGCCCATCTGAACGCGCCAGCTCGAAGATTTGAAGAGCTTGGAGTTGTTCGCAATCTTGTAATCCTGAAGTGCGGAAACAATCTCTGCATCACTCATTGCGGCAACATTCTTGCCTTTGAGCGCCTTCTGCATCATGTCCGATGCACCGCCGGCACCAAACTGAACCGCCGTTGACCAAACGGCATCCTGCACGGCGCGGCCGCGCGTGCTCAGGTCAATGCCTTTTGCCTTCAGTCCTTCATGAGCCTTGTCGTAATACTCGCGTTTGACGAAATTGCGCTGTTCTGCGGCAAAGGTCGGGTCATACTTGGCCAGATTCTTCCAAGTCTCATTGAACTCCTTCGAGCCGACCTTCTTCCCCTCAAAGAGCTCAGCGTAACCGGCATCTTTGATGAACTTTTGTACGCTTCCTTGCGAACTGGACAGTTGGTACATCCCATAGGAGACACCACCATGGTCCCCTTTACCGCTTGAAATAGCCCCCGCGCCTCGGTTACCGGATTCGTAAAGTTCGCTTGTCGCACCTAACTGCCACGGGTCGGTTTTCTTTCGACCGATACGGAAATCCTCACCTTCGGGACGTACAAATTTGCTTCCGATTGCTCCGTCTTTGCTGAAAGCGCCCTTGACGCTTCCAACAATGTCAATGCCGGTCTTTTCCTTGACCCAATTGTTAGCAGAGTCAACGGCTCCGCCCACTGTCTCCTTTGTCTTATTCCAGACTCCGGAGAGCTTCTCCATGACGCTGTCCCATCCGTCTTTGATCGTGTCAGTGAACCCGGTCCAGACGGACATGATCTTGCCGGGAATGTCCGCTTCGCGCAGATAGCCGACAAAAGAGCCGATTTGCTCTCCGATGATCGAACCTGCGCTGCCGCCAAAGAAGACACCTGCGGCACCCCCGACGATGGTCCCTATCGCCGTACCGACAGGGCCCAGAGCTGAACCGATCATGGCACCGAGTTTGGCCCCGCCGAACATACCTCCGACAGCCCCCAGCCCCTTGCCGGCAGCCTTACCTGTGGCCTGGTCTTTTTCGGCACGCGTCTTCGTTTCGTCGGTTTCAGATCTGAAGATGTCTAAAAGCGACGACCCACCTTCGATCAGGGCACCCAAAAGCGGGATTTTCTTGGCGAAAGATTTACCGATAGCCAACGCACCGGCACCAAACTCCTTGGCACGACTGACAATGCCCGCGCCAGCCTCTTTGACGCTACTTAGCACCTGTGGCTTTTCGGCAATTTCCTTGAGCGTCTTGTTCTGAGCCTTGTTGTAAACTGTTTCTTCCTTACGGAATTGAGTCAGCGACCGAAAAATGCGTCGCAACCAGTTCTCTTCGGAATTGCGGCCGAAACCAAGAATCTCAAAGCCGCGGGACAGCGGTTGCGCAATTTCCTGCATAGCCTGTACCGCAGCATCGCTTTCACCAACGCCCTCGCCAGCACCTTTGACCACTTCTGCAAGCTTGCCGGCGGCTCCTTGCAGAAGCTTTCCGGTCTTTTCCGACGAGGCTGAATCCTTGTCTCCCTCAACCTTTTTCTTGCCCACAAATCGACCTTTTGCGTCGCGCTTGGGCTCTACGGTGTCAGATTTGTCGAATTGTCTTGTTCTTTGCCGCTTCGTCTTCTGACTGTCCGGAACTTGAGCACGCGGTTCTGCCGCCGGAGTTTGAGCCTGCGGCGTATCACGCGAAACAACATCAGCCTCCGGAGTAACCTTTGTTGCAACGGAAGAACCGGGGTTTAACCGTTTGCCGGGCTGTACAACCTCAACGAGGTGTTTTACCGTTGCAGGCTTTTGGTTCTGTCGATGTTCACTTGTACGCTCTCCGGTTCTGACCTCATTGGCCTGCCGCCCTGCGCCAGGATTCGACAGTTCCTTGGCTGTTTTTACGGCCAGAGCGCTAGCAATGCGAGAAACCATAGAGCGAATTGCTCTGGTGTCTGCGCTTACCTGTTTCCACTGTTCTGCCAGGTCAATGAGATTGACGGGGTCGCCAACCAAAAAGCCCTGAGAATCACTCTTCAAAGGCATTTATCTGACCCCCATAAACGTATCAAGCTGAACAAAAGTCATCTGAAGTTCCGCCATTGCGTCATCGCTTCGAGAAAGCGAGACAGAGAGGTTTTCAGGGCGGAAAATGCCTATATCTTCATAAGCACTGTCGTTTTCTTCCACAAACGAATGCACGATTCGAATCGTGATGGCGTATTTACCGGGTTCTCCCACGGTCCCATCTCTGGCTGTTGCGGCCGCATGATGTAGCGCAAACCACCGTTTAAGCGATCCGTTTTGATCGTCTAGTGTCGTAATTTGGAGTTCCACCGGTCCGCTGCTTTCCACCAGGCCGACATTGGAACTGCCGACCTTAACGACATCGCCTTCCGTCATGAACGGAGAGTATTCAACACCTGTCGCCAGCAGATTGAAGCGTGACGGGATGTTGTAGACACCCCCTGAGAGATTGCTCGTCACCTCAAGCAACCAGAGGTTTTGTTTGGCCAAACGCTCAGAACGCATCTCATCGTATATTTTTTTAGCGTCCGTAGGGCTCAAACCGCCAAACAGAGGCGTCTCAGTACCCCAGTAGGCGGCCTGTGCCAGAATGCCTCTTGCGCCAGGGAACAACTGCCCCAAAAGACCGGACGAAATGACCTTTGAGGCGGCCCCTTGCACATCACCGTCGGCCAAGGAAGCCCCGGCAGTCATCCCGACATTGACGATCTTTTGAGAGCTTGCCGGCAAATACTTATTGACGAGGCCCGAGGCGTAGCTGTTTCCTACGCCCTGCGCTCCTTGAACAACTTGCTTTGCCAGACTGCCGCCACCGAACGCCTCAATCGCTCCGTTAGCAACCTTGCCGAGTCCCGTGCTAATGGCGGAACTGATGCTTGTCGGCACACCCCCGGAAGACCCAGTAGAAAGGTCTTTGAGGTTAGCCGCAACGTTGTTGTAGAGGCTCATTATTCGCCTCCCATGCCGTCTTCACCTTCGCCTCCGGGGACCTTTTGGTCGACGATTCTTGCGTAGAGCTTGGCCTGATCTTCATCGAGCTGCATGGTCTTACACAAGTAGTTTTCCATGAACTCTTTGTCTGCCCCCATGTCTTTGAGCATTTGGATAGTCTGCGCGAGCATGGAGCCTGCATTGATAGAGTCAAGGCGAGTTCTTTGCTTTTCGGCTTCCAGTGCCGAGATAGACGAGTAGAAGTTCACGTCCCAAGGCTTTTCCTGATACGTGAAAACTCGACCATAACGACGCAAAGTGTGGATGTTGATGACCGAGTCAAAGAACTCCTCCAAAGACGTGCGAATGATGCGAGCGCGTTCTGCCGCCTGCGCTGAAACTCGAAAGAAACCGCCTTCTCCTAGGCCGCCGCTCATTTGGTCCGCAAAACCGATCATCGAAAGATCAACACCGAGAGCGCCCGCAAGCAACCGAGCGTGCAGCATGATGTCTTCGATCGTGATAGGAGAGGTTCGACCGGCTCCACCGCCTGCCGGCATGAGGCTCGGCGCCTGCTTTTCGTTGAAGACAGGTATCAAATGGCGAATTCGGCTCATCACCGGGCGCCCCTTACTCACCGCCTCTTCGGCCAACTGCTTGGAACGGGAGAGCATATTCACAACGCTCTTGAGCAGAATTTCCCTCTGGTCTTTCGTCATGTCTGACGTGTTGACCATGAGCATCTGTTCGTCGATGGAGTCGGCCCAACGCTGTCCGACCAATCCGAGCAACGAGAAATACAAATTGTCGTAAGGTTCTTCGGCTCGGTACAGCAAAGACCCGCCAACCATTGCGGGCAAAATTGGCGCCTTTTTAAGGTCATCCTCACGGATGGCCAATCGGAGCGACTTTTCAACGACGCCAAACTGAGGAATCCATTGCGTGCGCGGCATCTTCATGCGCGCCATTTGCGTAATGTCCAATCGCTCGAAATTGCGTTCACCAACAGAAACCGCGTAGCCGATTGTTTTGCCGCCTTTCTCAAACGGCTGCACCAACTGAGGGCGCACCATTTCATCGGAGTTCAGCGCAATCACGCCGCGTTCGGGGTCAAGATAAATGCGTGCGTAAGCATCGCCGTAGATGGCCGCCGTAAATGCCATCGTATTGGCAATCTGGTTGAAAATCGGCCCCAAATCCTGGGCGATTTCGTCCACCATTTTTTCTAGCTGCTGATTATCCCGAGCGATTGGCTTTTTCTCGATAAAAACCACGTCACCCGTGGTTTCGTGCCCACCGAGAGCCGCCGTAACCAACACGCTGACAGCGCTGGAAATGATGGGGTCGGCCTCCATTCTCATCCACTTTTCGTAGATGAGCTGACGCGAACGGGCTGCACGTTTCCCTTGCCCCAAAAGAGAGGCAACGGTCGTCACACCCGCTCCGTAGAGGGTTGTGTCTGCCTGCGTAATTTGCTGCGCAGGCGCTACATTCTCGTTGTACCAGCGACGAGGAGAAAAAGCGCGGCTTAGGATGCCGGCTGACTTTCCCGGCGCTGTAAATTCATTTGCGGCGGTCATGAAAGCAATTTTGCAAGCTGGTCAATTGCTCTCTTTGGTCTTTTTTCCGCAAAAGAAAAGCCTCCGTTGCGATCGGAGGCCTCGGAAGTCATGTGCTAAGCATGCTGTGCGACGGGAGCCATGTTAAATCCCAAAGCCTTGCTTACCTTCAGAATCGTTGCAAACTCGGGTCGCCCTTTGCCGGACAGAGAACGATACAGATTTTCACGAGAAAGACCTGTCTCTTTTGCCAACTGGCTCATCCCCCGAGCCTTCGCAATATCGCCCAAAGTAGCCGCAATCAGACTACCGTCGCCGGGATCTTCTTCATAAGCCGCGACCAACGCAAGACGGCAATCCTCTTCCGTCTTTAAGTAATCCAACGGATCAAATTCATTGAGCTTCATTTTGCTTTTCCTCTTCAAAAAGACGAGCTGCTATTTGCTGCGCCTTTTCAATGTCCCCCTGCTGGTCACTTTTATCTCCGCCACAAAGCAGAACAATGACAATCTGATTCATGGTTGTGAAATAAAGACGCAAAGCAGGCGTCGAAAAAATCCGAGCCTCAGATACCCTGCCACCAACTGCCTTCACATCCCCAAGATTCCCCATGGACATTCGTTTCATGCGTTGAGTAACACGATGCGATAAAGGCTTGTTCTTCGCTCTGAGGGTTTGAAGCCAAGCATCAAACTCTTCCGTGGTTCGCACTACGAACTGGACGGTCTCGGTATCCACTGCAACCTCCATTAAACATGCGAAGAAGTGTATCTCATGCGCTACAATGTGTCAATTAAAAAACCCCGCCTGGTTGTGACGGGGTTTCCGTTCTTAAGAGGCTTTCACCTCATAGTCCGGGTCATAGAGAACGTAATCTCCAATTTCTTCCGGGTCCAGAGTGAACCGATTCGAACCGATCAGGAAACGCGCGCGATACTCGTCCATGAAGAGTTGGCAGAGCACCACCGTCTCTTCGTCATCGCCGCCGCGATATACAGCGGCAATCTCTTCGTCCATGGCGTCACCCTTGGCCAGGCCTCGGGCAATCAGGATTTTCTTGAAAGCCCACCAGTAGGGACCGAAGTCGCGATAGCGCTGAGGTTTTTTCTCAAGCCAATCAGCAAGCATCTGTGTGGCAAAGGCCACGATATCTCGCGTGTTCTGGTTTGCTTCAAGGTTCGCAAGGAATTGCTCCTTTTGAGCCTTGACGTAGTCAGAGTCGTACAAAAATTCCGTGTACATGTTTTTTCCTTAAATCATGTTTAGGCCGCTGCCACGATTTCCACGCGATTGACGGCGTTCGGATAGCGTTCAATCAGCTTCTTGTAGACCACATACGGGACAATCCATGCCTTTCGATAGCTATCCCACTTAGCACGTTCGCCGCTGCTAAGAGACAAAGCCTTTATGTCATCCTTGTATTGGTAGGTATCCCCCGAAAGCCCCACGATCTTATCGTCCGGGAGCAGATCTGCTTTTCGTTTCTGCACCAAAATCTTGATGTTTTCAGGAATTACCTGCTCAACCGACTCAAAATTAACATCCGGAAGGAGTTCAGACACTCGGCGATAAATATATGTATCGATTTCGAGGTCAGTCTTCGCATCCTGCAAGCCGCTGAAATCCGCATCAGCGAGTTTGTCTTTAGCAAAGATCCTCCACCCATCAGAGGAATAGTTGAATGTTGCCTTCAGGTTGTGTGCGCGTGCCCAAACAACAAGAGCTTCGACAAATCGTTGGTTGCGGCCTCGCCAATTCCCTGACATATCGTTGGGATTAACGTCAACTGTTGCCTCTACGGTGAAGCGACTTCCGGAACGAGACTTCACGATGTCAGCTTGCTCGCGTCCAATTGCGGCACAAGCCGGACACGCCATCATTTCTTCACTGGTAACAACGTATGGGAAATACGGCGACGGCAGACTTGCGGTATCGCAGGGGTACTCGACAAGTTTTTCGGTCTTACGATACTGCAAGACGGCCTGGCAATGATCGCTGAAATCAGAGAACACCTCTCCCTTCGTTGCAATGTCGTCTTCGATTTCAGCCGCCTCAACGAGGCATTCATCGTATTCCGGAGTGCCCGGATAAATGAATTTTTGCGAGCCGTCATTTCTGAGGTAACGGTAGGCCGAACTGCCATCGTATCCTCTGGATACAACATTCCATTCTCCCCAACGTGACCTGCCATAAACGAGACTCAGGCAATCATCGTCACGGAAGAACATCCCAACCATGATGGCGTGGCCGTTGACAACCTCGGCATTTCCTTCTCGTACTGCCTGCGCCATACCCGATGGCAACGCTCCTTCTTCCTTGGCCTGCTCTTCGTAGGAGGCGGCAGACTGTTCAATCATGCCTTTGGCCTGCTCTACAAGGGACTGCCACTCGCCATACAACGAAGAGGAGCTGTCCACATCCAGACGATACCGGTCACTACCGATGTACCTTGCAGCATCCTCCGCGTTCTTCGGCACTCTCCAGCCGCTGTTGACCGTTTCGATCATGGCCATTGCGTTTTCCAACTGCTTCGGTTCTTCGCCGTAGCTCTCGGTATGGAAGAACTTGATGCAGGAATCCAACTCTTCGGCCTTGGCATCACGCATAGCCTGCAAAGCCGCGTACTTTTTAAGGTCACTCGGGCGCGGATTCGGCTTTTCAACCTTCTTTTGGAGCTTGGCGCAAGCGTTATCCAAAGTCCAAAGAGCAGTCACGCGTTCGACGGCCAGTTTCGACACTTCGTCATATTTGTTCAGGAATCGTGTCTGCTTGGCTATGGTGTCCAAATTAACGCGCTGACGCTCGCGATTGCCCTGGGCGCGAGCGAGAGCTTCACGCTGCTGCTTTTCTTCCTCGTAACGCTTCATGGCTTCAGGATCACCCGCCGAACGAATCAGAGCGTCGTAGTCTTCATTGGACAGGCCGCCGGTAACGGTGACCTTGCTGCCGCCGTTGAGATCCGTGACGTTGCTAATCCAATCGTTCTTCGAGTTCACCATCTTGCGCTTGAGCACGTCAAAACTGCCGTCCGCATCGTAGTAGTAGATTCGGACCATCTGCGTCTTGTTGCCCTGTCGCGCTCCGCGCCCGTTGCGCTGTTCGAGGCTATCAGGAGTCCATCCGATCGTGAGGTGATGGATAGCCTGCGTGCCCTTTTGCAGGTTGATGCCGACTTCTGCCTTTTCATTGGCAATGATGACCTGGAAGCGGTTATCTTCGCCCTGCGCATTGAACCCATCCTGCACGCCCTGAATCTCTTCGGGCGTGTTGTTGGTCTGTCCCGTCACAATAGCGATTTTGCCGGCAGAAATGCCACAGCGTTTTTGAAGCAGTCGGCGAATCTTGCTGTGAAGCCCGAGCATGTCGCAGAAGATGATCTGCTTGACGATGGGAGACTTTGTTTCAGCATCAATCATGCCGCGCGGGTGAGCCATTTCATTCTTGAAATTCTCAAGCATGGCCGAAAGTTTCGGAGAGTCATGAACGTCCAGTTCCAAACCGTGTTTCGCGGCAATATCTTCAAGAGCGCTCTGAACCTTGAAGTTCGTCGAGTCAATACAAATCTGAGGCACCTCTCCTTCCATCAATCGACCGGTGATGGTCAAAGTGTAGGTTTCGACCTCAACGTCACCGTCTTTCTTCGTGGTGATCTTGATGTTCCCCTGGTCATTGACGAGCTTGTCCGGAGCCATGTAATTGCGCTCTTCCTTGAATTTCTTCGCGTTGAACTCATCAATTACCTTGCCCGCCAGCTCTTCTTCGCCGGGTTGAATCTGGTAGAAGCTCTCGCCTGTCACCAATTCAGGATCAGCGATCAGTGCCGTCATCTTTTTGATCAGATTGAACGGATGAGCAATGATTTCCACGGGCTCACCGAATTCAGCCTGAACCGATTCATAAGATGCGGCATAAGCCGGCTCGGGTTGACGCTCCTTGGCCAGATCAGAAGCGTACCGATAGGCTTCCTTCAGGCGCTCCATCTGCAGGCTCATGTCGGTCGTCATGGACACCACGGTTGCCTTTTCATCGCGATCAGGAATAACCACCGATGCGCCCACGTCTTCAGCTGACTTAATCGTCGCCACGTCTCCCAGAGACTTGCGCAGAACATCGAGGTTGTCGAGACCGGTAAAGACAGAACCCATGCCGGGCGAGCCGTCAATACGGGTTGTTTCTTCGGTCGTGGTCATGCACATGGTCTTCATGAAGTCATCGGCACCGTGAATGCCCAGGCAGGCATCGTTGACGCGCTCTTGACCAACTGCCAACGAAAGCATCGAGTAGATTTCAATCGGGCTATTGGTAATCGGTGTGGCCGTAAGCATCAGAACGCCGTCGCCTAGCGTAGAGCCTCCGCGCACATACCAAGCCTTAGCCTGTGCGTCAATGCCGCGTCGAGAGGCCGTTGCCTCCGGGAGGTATCGCGCGCCTTTGAACTCATAAGTTTGTGCAGAGTTCTTGTACATATGCGCCTCGTCGATGACGATGCTGTCAATTCCGAGGTCTTCAAGGTACGGCGCAGCCCCCGTCTTTTTACGCAGAATTTCTGCATAACCAGCAGCCTTACCCTTCTTTCGCTCATCATCCTTTTTGCTCTCCGACAAGGCAATACTGTTGTCCACAGTGCGCAGATACGACATGTAGTCTTCGATCGTTTCATCTCGAAGTTTGATGCGCTCAAACGCCTCCATCGTCATGAAAATCTTGGAATGACGATTGTTGACGATCTCATGAAGGTCTTCGTCGTATGCGCTCGAATTCACAACGGCCTTGCCCGCCTTGTTAGTTCGCAACCCCACGAAAAGGCAATCATCCAGGGTCGCATAGGCGCGGCCAGCCTCTTTCTTCCAGTTGGATAGCACGGAATTGGGCACCACGAACAGCGTCTTCTTTTTGACGCCGATCGCCTGCACGTGCTGCACCGCGGCCAAGGCGGTAAAGGTCTTGCCGAGGCCTACGCCGAAGCCGTTGATGCCGCCGAATTCGCGCCCCATCTTTCGTACATAAGAGCACTGATAGCCGTGCAGTTTGATTTCGGGCTTCATGCCGGGAATCGACAGTTCGGACTCGTCTTCGGCTGCGGAGAAACGGAGCTTTTCAGGGTCAGAAGCGCGCTTTTCCATGCGGGCCATAATGGTCTTGTTGCTCTTGACCCAGGCATTGAACTGCTCATTGGCGCTAGCAATCATCGCACTGAGTGCCAACAGTCCATCGCGAGCTTCCATGGTTTCGAGCTTGACACCACCCAGAGTAACAGTCCCTTTCATCAGGTAGTCACCCATGCGGTTGAGGAGTTTTTCCTTATCGGTCTTCGGGTTTGAAATTTGGATGTCGGCCAGAGCTCTTCCGTTTTCGTCCGTGCTTTCGACTGCGGCATCGGTCACGAACGCCTTCAGGAACATCACCTTTTCCTGCGCCGTTACATAAGGCGAGTGCAGGTTGAAGGAAAGGCGCGACGTATCAACCTTCTGAACGCGATCGGCAGCTAGAATGCGCTGACGGAGCAGTTTGGCTTTGATCTTTTCATCGCCTGCGGCCTCAATTTCCGCATCAATGCGAGACAGGAACTGACCGTAATTTCCAACAAAGTAGTCATCCACACGGCAAACGGTCTTTCCGTCACCGGAAATGCACCAGGCGTCATCGGAGAGCGGGTCAAACGATTCTCCGAACACTTCCTTTGCAGTTTCGATCGTCTGCCAGGGAGTTTTGCTCGTGTAGCACTTGTTGGCGAAGATCGATTCGGGAGTACCGGCTGCCTGAACGATTTCGTCGGACTGGGATACCGTCTCTTTGATCTTGCCCAACCAACGGTCGCTGTATCCGTTCTTTTTCGTGTAGTGAATACGAGCAAGGCGGTAAGCATTGGAAATGTTGCCCTTAACCTTGCTCACATCGGCCTGCGTGATGTTGGCCGTGCGCATAGCCTCCGTGAGCACCTTGTACTCTTCGGAGAAATTGACATCGCTTTCGTCACTGCGCTCTTCGAGAACCTGTTCAACTGATAATGCGACCAGCACCTTCTTCCAGTGCTTCTTACGGTCGTTTTCTCCAAAGTCAGCCAGACCGCGCTTGACGCCGGCAAGCCACACCGGAATGTCAAGAGACTGCGACGTAGCTTCCATCTTCTCGATCAGCCCCATGGCTTGATCTAAAGACACCTTCGATTCGAAAGCCTTGTACGGGTTTGCACATTTGGCAAGCACCTGAGCAACGCCCGTGTCACTTTCGGTCTTAGGCAAAGCAACCCACACGCCGTCTCGCATTTCGAGCGTAACACCGGCCTGCGTGATGTGATCTCCTTCGTTGTAGACGATCGGCTCGGTCTCGGTCGCATTGAGCAATTCCCAACCGATTCGACTGCGCGGGAGCTTCTTTTCGCGCATGATGTCCTTAAGTTCGTTGATGCTGGCGTTGTTGAGCACCTTGTCGACATCGCGGAACTTGTTCGGGTCGCTGGCCACAAATTCGCCTAGAACATATGGATGGCCTTCAGCGGTCTTGAAGTAGTTGCCCTCGATGAAGTCTTCCCACAAAACCTTGGCTTCAGTCAATACGGCAGGGTTTTGAGCGCGCAACTCTTCGATCTTTTCGGCAACCTCGTCGCTGAACTTGCGGAAGAACATCACGTCGGTCACGGTGTCCGTATCGGCGCTGCTGAAAGTTCCCGTTGGCAGCCGATAGCCGCCGACAAACTCGGCCATCAGGCTAGCGCGTTCTCGCAAACTGACCTGTTTGCCGTCCTTGCCTGAAATGCAACGAGTCGGGACAATGAAAGCCGCCATACCGTTCGGACGGAGCTTTTCAAGGGAGCGCAAGATGAAGTAGTTCTCCAGCGGTTCATCCTGATACTTCTCGTCCAACAGGTAGTTTGTACCGCGGTCGGCCTTTTCACCGAACGGCACATTCGTAACAACAGCATCATAGGTGCGGTCCGGCGTAGCGGCCGCAACTCTTTCAAACGGACTGATAGTGACTGTGTACCCAGTACCGCCGTTGATGATTTGATTGATTCGGCCGCTGACCTCGCTCAATTCAACGGAGTCAACCGCGGCATTGAGCGGAGCCGTTGCGCCAAAGATACCGGTACCGGCAGACGGGTCTAGCACCTTGCCACCGGCAAATCCGTTGTCCTGAAGAATTTCCCAGATGCCCTCGGCAATGGGCTTTGGCGTGTAATACTCGTAGGCGCTGCCCTTGAGACCGTCGGCTCCAATCAGGCCTCCGCCGTTACCCGTGTACTTGGCCAAAATAAACTTATCTGCCTCGCTGATCGTCGCTTCAGGATTTGCTTCAAGACGCTTGAGAACTGCAACGGCCTCGTCATTGAGCTTCTGGCGGCTCGTAGAGCCCTTGACGCGCACGCTGAAATACTCAGCCGTCGAGATACGGGCGTCACCTTCAGCAGGTTCTCTCGGGTCAACCGGAACCGTGACGTAAAGGTCTTCCTTGCCGAATCCCAACATATTGCGCAAGTCCAGAATGGACTTCACCAACTTGGCCTTTTCAAGTCCTTTTGCCGTAAGAGATTGCGCTTTTGCCTGCAGTAGCTGCGCAAGCGTACGCGCACGGGCAATGCCCTTCAGTGCATCTGTCATAGTTGATCAATCCTCGTCAAGCAACGTTCTTGGTGAGATCATTGGCAACTTCGCTCCAGGCTTCGATAGCCTTGTTGAGCAAATCAATCATCGAGTCGTTTTTGCCTTCGTATCGGTTCCAGAGAGCCTCAATGTCGGCAAACAAATCCGGCGAACTGATCTTCGGGTGAGTCTTGTCGATGATCGACTGCACAACCTTCATGTCGGTTGCGAGATCGAGGTCGTTGGGAACGGTTTGGTCTTCAGGCTTCTGAGGTTCAGCGTTGCGCTGCCGTTCAAGCTCTTCTTCCTGCTCGCGCTTGGCTTGCTCTTCGGCTGCCTTGCGTTGTTCTTCCTCTTGACGAGCGCGCTCTTCTGCGGCAAGTCGTTCGGCCTCTTCCTTGGCCTTTCGTTCGGCTTCCATACGTTCACGCTCGGCTTTTCGGGTTTCGTAGGCACTCTTTTCAATGTCTCGCTTGCTCTGTTTGTCTTCGAGTTCGATTCGAGCTGCTTCAATGTCCTTCTGAAGACCTGCTAGTTCTTCTTCGAGCTGAGAAACCTCATTCTTGGCCGCCTGAATGGCCTGAAGGCGCTCGGCACGGCGCTTGTTTGCGCGGGCAAATGCGGCGGAGTTTCGATCGGCTAGGCGCATCAATCGGCGCGCCACTTCGTGGATATTCAGGTCCTTGCCCTGCTCCGGAGCGACCGCAATCGTCACGTCCTTCTTGTTGAGCAACCACTTCCACGAGATCATCTCGTCAGTAGGTGCCAGACGGTTTGGTGTCGTATCCGGATTGTGGAAATAAACCGAGATCGTCTGACCGTCGGAGAGCTCAAATACAGCGGCAACGTTCGTCACGCCTCGATTTTTGAAGGGTTGCGTAACCTGCATTGCAAGCACCTTTACGTCAGTGCCCGTACGATTCATGACGGCCTGCATGACAGTCATTCGGCGTTCAAGCTTCGAGTAAGGCGTCACCAGGGCATCCATGCTCACCGTCTCTTCGGCATCCTGCATGATTTCATCCACCGTAACGCTATCGAGCAACAACTGGTTATCGCCGTCTTCGAGACGCATCTCGTAGAGAGCCTGCGTGAGATTCACGCCAATGGGCTGGGCTTCCTTGTCCCAATAGATTCGCTTCATGTGATTGCCCCTATTTAGACCACGGTATCGGTCTGATACTTGTTGATTTCGCCGTCTACATCGACAATCTGCTGTCGAATCGAAGCCAGTTCAGTCTTGGCCTCTTCAATGGCGGCCTGCAATTCGGCCTTGCGGTTGGATAGCACTTCCTGCATCTTCGGCGCTGCCGTTCGGACAGTCTTGGGCGGCTGGACCTTGATCATCGCCTGACGCTTCTGAAACGTCGTACGCCCCTTGTCCATCGCGTCCACTATTTCCTGCAACGCCTTTTTCTGATCTTCCTGATTGCGAATCGGCAAAGCCTTGTTGTTGAGCTTCACCTGAAAGATGTCGCCAGTCTTCTTGACGCAAAAAGTCACAGTCTGACCATCGGCAAAGGTCAACGTGACCTCTTTATAGGAAATGCCTGCGCGGCGCTTCGTGCCGCTCGGAATGTCCGTCTGCACCACATTCGCGCCCATGCGCGTAAACGTGCGCTGAATTTGTCGCAAGGCTTTGTCCTTGTCCGACAAATCTTCAAATGAAAAAAGGAGGTTCTGCATTTATGAGCTCACTATGCGTGTTGATAGTGTTTACATTTTGAAGCCCGCAAGTGAGCCGTCCGGTGCCGATTTTCCGATTCCACGGGCATAAAAAAGCCCCGCGCAAAGCAGGGCTCTTATCTCGAAAATCGTTCAATTTATCCGTCTACATCGGATTCATCTTCGTCTTCTAAATCCTCTTCTTCAGGTTCCTCTTCGTCCGGATAGAGCGCATCGAGGATTTCGAACGCTTCGTTCGGAGCTGTTACCCGAACTTCCTCTCCCTGCGCCAAGAAAAAGAACGGCAAACCGGTACTTGGGATTGCTCCGGCTCCCTCATCGGAATCCGTGTCCGGCTCGTACACATCGAACCCGTTCCACTGACCAAGGTAGTTGAAAGAGTTGTAGCCTCTTTCCGCGCAAAGCTCTTTAATTCGGTTCTGTACCATCTCTCTTCCTTATGATCTTTCGGACAACCGGCATATTAAGTTCGAGATTATCGCAACGGAGAAGAGCCGGCGAGAAATTGAACGGTTCGTAGAAGAACTTGATTTTCTTGAGCACGTATTGGATCTCTTCGGGCTTTTCGTACTTCCATCCAGTCTGTGGATCGTAGATAAACAACTTGCCTTCATCGTCACGATTCAAAATCATAACGTGGCCGAATTTCTTTGACTTCCAGACAACCTTGAGAATGTATCGCTCGCCGGCCTTCACGGTCTCTTCGAACCACTTGATGGCACTCTTCACGTTTCGGACCTTCACATTAACCTGCTCGATGGGGTACGCCCCTGTCTTCGGGTCAATCCACGGCAAGGTGAACAGGTAGGAGACCGTGCAGCTCGCGTTTGAACGGTGGTCTATCTTTGGACCGGCCATCACATCGTATCCTCGACGTCGCATTTCGTAGGCCACGACACAAGTCTGACAGTTTCTGGAGTAGCTTTCGTCCTTCGAAAGCGGGTCGTAGAACGGATTAGCGCGTCTTCCGTTTGCGCTTTCATGGTCCATCGGCTTGCCTCTTTTGGCACCGTTGACCGAACTCGGCAACATCTCTCCATGCGGCGTATAACCGCGGCCGAGGCTCTCAAGAATCACGCCAGTTCGATCCAAGTTATCGTAAATGCGCTCGTTTCTCCAGGCAATGTCGCCTTGGTACTGAATCTGATACTTGGCGTCTGATTCCTCAGATTCCTGCTTGCGAAGCTTGGCATAGACCCTATCCTCTTTCAGGATTCGGTCCATCACCTTCTTCTCTGCCGCAGGAATCGTGATGTCGTATGCCTTGCAAATCTTCTTCGCCGTTCGGACGTACTTTGCGTATTTTTCTACATCGAGACGCGTGTTGCCGGACAAATAGGGAAAGTTGAGCTCATCATCCAGATCTTTAATATCGCGCCAATTGACTTTTGATTGCCCCTGAATGTACTTCGCATTTTGGTTCTCCAAAACATCTTTAAGCTCCAGAGGCACAAAAGACATCTTCAAAACTTCTTCGATAGGCGTTTCCTTGCCCTTGTCCGTCGTTGGCATCTGCAAGCGCTTTCGCAAATCCAAGATCGTCGCCACCGCTTTTGCTTTTGCCAGACCAACCGCGGCCTTCAGTTGGTCTTTTGCCGCGAGTAGCTCCCTGAGCAAACCCGCTCTTTGTAGTGCATCCATTGACAGTCCTTAAAGGTGAACGATTTCTTCACATTTTGCGGTGCCGTCAGTCTTCCACTCGTCTTTTTTTCCGAAACTGTCACCTACGGATGTTTTTGCTACTCTCCAAGTACAGAAAACGAAAGCTTGATGGGTGTATCCCGGCCTAAGGCCGAGTTCCGTTTTAGGGGTACTGACATTCAAGCCGTAGGGCGCCATTCCAAGACCTGAGACCACTCGTGGAAACGGTGAGGAGTGGCGTTTTCTCTTTATGTATCCAAAATCTATCCTCCCGCAAAAACATTCTTCGATCCCTTTGCTACAACACTCCCGCACGCTAACGGGTCGCCAATGCGAACAAGCTGCTTGCCGTTTACATAGACCGTAGAGGACCCTGCCGAAGTCGTAGATTCGTGGCACGAGTCGCCTGAGCAGTGCGCCGGCCAATGGTCGCCTTGCCGATGTGCCCCGATACCATTGACAAAGACGTTGTCCGAGCCTTGATCGTTGGATCTAGGCGGATAGTTCCCATGCCCGGTGCATGGGTCTCCTTTACGAGATACGGCGGGCATCAACAGCCTCCTTCAAAGCGACCTTACCAGGGTCGTAGTTCTGCAAAAGTCGGAGCGTAAAAACCGCCGTTTCAGAAGTCCCGTCCGACAAAAAAGCCGTGACCGTAACGCTCCAGTCTTTCTGGTTTGATGGGTCTGGCTGGTAATTGATCATTTCGTCGGCTTCTTCCGGAAGGTCTTCCCACTTCGTGATGTGGTACTCGACTCGATTAATCTGGTACTCAAGATCGACAAGCGGGAAGGCTTCGGACAGCCCTTCGGGAGCCGACAACGTGACGCCCGAGGCGCTTGTCTGTACCTGTAGATTCGTGAGCGTGTTCGGCGTTACGCTTGCCTCAAACCCTGTGATCGTGGCGGGCGGCGTTGTACTGCCTCCTCCGTCACTTCCACCGCCGCCTTCACCACCTCCTTCCGGCGGGGCAACAGTGGCCGTAATGGTTTGCGTCCAAGATTCGTGCGCATAGATGGAAAACCACGGCACAATCGATGGATCGGGAGACCAGGTCACCGCCATTTCTTTCCCTCTTAGTTGAGGTCGATTCGGCCTGCCGTCATCTTGATCGAGTCAGGCGTCAGGACAATTTCAGAACTTCCGACCTTCAGGCGCATCGTCCCGTCTGCCAGCAGCTCGATGTTGGCGTGGTGAATGCGACGCCAATCCGATGTATTTCCTGATTGAGGGTTTCGATAGCCTGTAACAATCGGATAGCGCGGATCTCCGCCGATAAAAGCAATCCAAACAGCGTCTCCCGGCAGAATTTCTATCTCAGTCGGGTAAGAACTGTGAGCAGACTTATCTCCGATTGCGTACTCGATTTCCGCTTCCGGCATCACATCTGCACCATCCGTCAAACCGGGTATTTCCACGCGGCAAGTGCGTCGCGCCTTGTCGTAGGAACGAACAATGGCCGGGTAGCGCCCCGGCAAAAGCCCGTACTGAACCGTCATTGTTCAACCTCCCCCAGCCAAAGACGCGTGAAGGCCTCCGTAGCCCCTCCATCGGTAGATCCGGACTTAAAGACGTGCGCGGCAGTTATCACGGCGTACTTTGTCCCTCCGGTAAAAGCAATGACATCACCGGCACAAATATTGATGTCGTAGAGAATCTTCGCGGTCTTTCGGTGAATCAGGCAGCGAGTCAGATTGCGCAGTCGCTGCACGTTTTTGAATGGCGAAAACTGCACCGATCGCGGTTTGTCTCGATTTCCGAACACGAACCCTCCAGCCTCGTCCAACGAGAAGAACCAGGGCACCTCATGGCGTTCCAGAAATCCCGTGTTCACGTCTAAAGCCGCCGTTTCCGGCAATGTTCGAACAACTTTGCCGTCCAAAATGCCTTGCAAGCGGATGAACTGCAATTTGGAGTTTTTCCACCGCACAACACCCCCTTCCTCTTGCAAAACGCGGGCAATGTGAAAGGTCGGCGTCTGCCCGATCGGGCAGTAAAACCGAGGGACGGGGAAATCCGACTGAATGGACGGGACACTGGCCCCTGCCGCTCGGTAGATGGCCGACAAGGTTGCGTTTTCTTTGATGATGGCTCGACTGCGCACGTATGCCACAGACAAGCAACAATTCAGAAGGGCCGTGATGCGAAACCCTGCAAGTTCCTTGTCTCCCAAAGACGCACGGGAGGATGTTCTTTCGGACTTGATGATGTAGAACTCATCACCAGAAACAGTCTTTAGCAACTGCCCCTCTTGCAGACGTGCTTCAAAATCATCATCGCCTGCTCGAATATCCGCCTCCAGCGTGACGGGAATGGGCGACAGGTCAGAGCGCAAGATAGCCTGGTCAATCAGGTCGCCTCTGATCTGCCGCCCATTGGAGAGAAATAGAATCACTTTGTCACACCGTCAGATATGGCTCGACGTAGGCCTTGTTGGCCATCTCGCCTTCGACCTGCTGAATCTCGGCGGCGATTTCGCTGGAGCTTCTCCCAAACGGGTCTGCGCCCATTACGCGAGTCGCCTCAAGCTGAAGCGCCGTTTCGCGTTCCACGTAAAGCAGATACAGCGGTCGGATGATGCTCCACTCACTCAGGGTCAGAGTCGTTTCCTCGTTGATGTCTTCAACCTCCGTGCGCTCTTCTCCGGACTCCGTTAAGTTTGCGTAACCCGCATAGAAGCGCACGGCCGCAATCAACAATCCCTTCACTGACACGTCCGAGAGGATGACACCCACCGGCCGCTCCGTTTGACACAAATCAGCGGCCAATTCATTGATGCTGCGGGGCATCTATGACCTCCGATTAGTTGTAGTCGGAGCTGTTACCTTCAACCGTCTCGCCGAAATAGTGGAAGAACATCGTGCCCTGAACCATCAGAGGCTGGGTGCGGTTTTCCCAATCGCGATCCACGGTGTCGAGCTGAACAAAGCAATCAACCAGGCGCTTGTAGCGCAGATACTTCTCAGGCGTGCCCTCGTAAATCTTGCAGTTGAACGTACCGCGAGCTCCGGAGTATGCGCCGCTCTGTGCAATGAGTTCAAGCATGAGGTTGTCAATGTCACCGACAACCGTTTCGTAGAAGCTGATCTGCCCCTGCTGCGCCGTGCGAATCTGCTGCGGCTGGTACATCATGCTGCCCAACGGAGTCGGGATTTCAATTTCGCCCTGAGAAGACAGTTCGGGCCACGGAGCCTGCTTGCAAAGCAGCCAGTAATCCTCGAAGCCTTCAATCTCAAGCGTGAAATCGCTCGAAATGACCTTGGCACCGTGCGCGACGGTCTTGTCATAGAAGGTCTTGAGATAAGAAGCATTAGAAACAGTCATTTTTGTTGGTTCCTCAAACCAAATAAAACCAAGCTATAAGGCAGATTGTGGCGGCTCAGGCTCAATCGTCCGTCCTGTTTTTTCCGAACATTTACCGAGCTCTCGCAATGGTCTTGCAGATAGCGTTACAACCGCGGATGATTTCATTGAGACGGTCACAAACGCCGACAAAGTTCTTCGCCTCGATCTCCTTCTGCTTTTTCCAATTCTCAAAGGGCTTACCCTCAAAAAATGCCTCAAGATCGCTTCTTGGCATCATCAAGGCGCTTTGCAAAGAGGTCGATGTGTAGAGCGTCATCATTGAAGCAACTTCAAACAGGCTTTCCGAGTAGGCCAAGCGTTCCCGCATTGAGGCAGGTACTGACCGGAAATCGGGCCGGCGGCAGATTCTTTTCCGCCGCCGCCTCCTTCGGCAGACACACAATTCCCGTATCCGAGAAATCAATATCGAAGAAGTGCATCAGAGACCGGCGTTTCTGCAAAAACATCGCCAGCAACTCGGAGAAGTCGCTTTCCGGGAAAGCGGCAAAAACCTTCATGCGCTCGAACACAAATTGTTCGTACTCGCCGGAAGGCAACTCGTCCTTTTTGCCCTCATCCTTGCGGCGCATCTGTGCCGCCATAGCTCCCAACAGCCACAAGGCTCTGCCTTCAAATGCCTCACCCATGCCGTCCTTGAGTTCACCCTGTAGCGACTCGATGACTTCGGCGTCTCTGCCAGTGAGGTCAAACAAGTGCCACTCGTCTCCGCCCACTTCGCCCAACGGCACGGGTCGCGCATCATTACCGTCGGCGGAACCGTCAAAGTAGTCCGAATAGCGACCTGCCCCGACCTCAAAATCGGGATTTTCGGAGTTTGTCGCAGCCAGATAGTGGCAAAGTGCAAGGGTTCTTTCTTGCACGGTCCACTCGGACGGGTCTTCGGATGTACCCTCAACGCTGTCGATGGCAAACTTCAGAAACGTTGTTATCTCCGCCTGCTCAAGATGGACCGGAAGTTTGGCCAGAGCAATGCTCTGCCCGATTGTCAGTTCTTTGAGCTGCACCGAAAAACGGCGCGTTCTAAGAACGGGAAAGTAGATCATTTTTTCTCCTTACACGCTAACAAGACCGGCATTGGCCGAGCCACGCGTCACATTCACCCAGTCCTGCCGATCAATGGCCGTGAGCGAACACAGCGTGATCGGCACCTGCAAATGAACAAACTTGCCGTCCGAATTGATGGGGGAGCTCAACGGCATTCCAATGGACTCGATTACCAGAGGCTGAAAGGTTCTGCCTTTGTATGTCAGACCGATCTTGACCGGAGATTTAGACGGCATCATCGCTTCGATGTATTCCATGTCGCCTCTCACCGTCTCGGCAGCCCTGGCCAGAATCGATGCGTCTCTTGACAACTCCACCGGCAACGCCCACTCCATGAGCTGATCCATGAGTTCTTCGACTTCGGTGTCCGCGTCTCGCCAGGCTCTCAAAAGCACGGTTGCCGTGATCTTCATCGGCGGCATACCGTTGAAAATCTGTGTCGAATTGAGCTTGGTGATGCCGGTTCGGCCTTCAAATCGGCTCAAGAACTCTGCGGCCCCCTTTGTTGAAGTGACTCCGCCCACAACCGCGTCCACCACTGGTTGTAAAGAGCCGGACTGGAGCAGAGCAAACAGTGCGGGAGCCTTCGTTTCCGGCGACGCCTGCTCAAAAGGCGACTGCCACTGCAAATCAACCTCAAGGTTTGCATCCACCAAAGGAGCCTTGACCGTAGGTGAATCTGTTTTTCGCTGCCAGGTATCGTTTCCCGTTTTTTCAACCTCAAAAAAGGAGGCAATAAGGTGCTCATTCAGACCATCCCAAAGCCCTGTATAGGTGTTTGCCGATGCGTTTGCTGTGCTTGTGCTCATAGTCTTTGCAAAAAAGGCGCTGAAAGAGTCTTTGCCAAAACCCTCTCAGCGCCACCTTCGGGAGAGAATCGAAAGGTTTACTTCAGGCCCGACTTGCGGCGAATGCGCATGGACTTCATGCGGCGCATCTGAGCTGCGGCGCTATGAGACTTCATCTGGGCCTTGCGGATGGCGACCTTCTGCTTGGCAGACAGACGCACCTTGCCGGAAACGCGCTTGTTGATACGAACCTTCTTGCCCTTGCGAATGGCAAACGTCTTCTTGTAGACGGCATCCAGAACGGCATTGGAAACGCAGTCAAGCAGAGGCTCCTGGTCTTCTTCGGAGAAGACAAAGTTGTCGATGTCTTCGTCTGCTTCGTCACCTTCGGGAAGTTCTTCAGCGAGCAGATCGCGCACGCGTTCGGCGGCATCCTTGTCGGCGTCGTTGAACAGCGCTTCGCAATCTTCGTCGGAGACACCCTTGGAGGTCAGGTAGTCCCAAGCGGCATTCATGGCCACTTCAATGACGCCCTGTTCGTCTTCGGTGATTTCGCCATCCTTATTGGCATCTGCAATGCCGACGAACATGGCAATGAGGCGATCGGCAAGGGTTTCGCCTTCATCAAGATCATCGGCCTCCGTTTCTGCCCACTGCTGAAGCGTGGAAACGGCTTGCAACTTGATGTTCTTGACGGCGTAATCTCCGCCGGCATCATCCATCGAAACTTTCTTCTTTTCGCCCGTATCGCAAGAGTCCATCGTGGCGCTCTTGGTCTTCTTCACGATGGGCTGGGCCTGCATCGCATCGCGCATGAGATTGTCAAAAAGAGTCATTTGAGCTGTCCTTATCGAGTCAAAGTCTGGGTGACAAAAATCTGTCGGTTCGTACCGGTGTATCGCGTCCAGTAGCGGACATCCATGGCGTCATAGGGGCGCGCCTGATTTGCCGCAACTTCGAAGCGGTACGCAGCACCGCCCATTGCCGGGTCATTGGAGGCAACCAGCCAACCGCTTGCCTGGGCACCAGCGAACATGTCGCCAAGATAGTCCGCCGTGCGCTTGATGCAGATATCCATCGGCAATTGGAGATAGTCCTTACCGGTGCGGGTCACGCGGTCATCAATGTCAGTAGACATATCGGCCACAGCAATCAGCTTGCGCTGAGACTGCTCGACCTTGGCGCACGTAATCGAGTCGAAGAACACATATCGACCGCCACCCGTGTACGTTTCGTAAATCACGGGGTTGATCTTGGCCTTCGCAAGCATGTTCAATTCTTTCTGCTTGTTCTCGGTTTCCCATGTCTGCACAATGCCGGTACGGTTCACCTGCCATTCACGGCCCGCAATCGGGTAGTTCTTGGCAGCAAAGCCCTTGGCGTTCTTCACGGCATTGCGACCGCAAGCAAGCGCAATGTTGAGTGTGGCAGTACCGATATAGGACTTCGGATTGACGCCAGTGGGGTCGTCAGTCTTGAGCGGCGTCCAGAAAGCCTGCAACAGGTGCGCCGCCTTGTTGGCGCCGAAATTGAGGTCTTCGACCCAAGCAATGGCCGCCTCCACCGTGAGGTTTCCCGGCACGTCAAAGCGGAGCTGCTTGTTGGTGTCATAGGCCAACAGAGCAAGCTGCTGAAGCAAAGGCTTGGCCTGCGTACCGCCGGAGGATAGGTACATAAAGTCGTACTGCGTGTTCTTGAGCTTATTGCAAGCCTTGGTATAGGCCTGAGTGTCGAACGTCGTGGTGCCTTCGGTAAAGCAAACCAAAACGTCAGACTCAGCCCAAGCCGTCGTCCCATTGTCCGCGTACCCATAGGCGGCGGTGCCGGGTTCAACCACGGCTTCCTCGCCGGTAACACCCACCATGACTTCCACGGCGTCGGTTTGGGAAGAAACGACGTCGGGCAGGTAGTAGGAGTTGCCGTAATCGTCACGCGCATCAGGCAGAAGCGAACCGGTGAACTCGTAGATTGCTTCTTCAGTCTGCGGGTCCAAGATCTGCAAAGTGACTTCGCTGGAGGCCACCTCTTCGCCGCCCTCGCGAACTTCGTCGGCATGGAGTCTGACCTTAATGCCATCGTTGAAGCACTCAAGGTGCTTGACGGCGATAAAGCACGATTCGGGTGCCGTATCGTCAGTTGTCGTCGAGAACTCGAAAGTGATCTCTCCGGAGCGGGTCTGTACTGTCTTTGATTCGCCGACAGTCGACTCGCCAACCTTTGCCAAGCCAACAACGGCCTCGGCGCCGATCTTCTTGATGACGGCCCATTTAACCTTGGACTCAGAAGTGCTCAAGCGCTGAACAACAGCCTGATAGGCACCGTTGGACAGAGCTTCAACAACGTGAACCCATGCCTCATTGAGGGCGTTGACGCGCATAGGCTCGCCATAGCCGAGCTTGGTGTAGACCGTGCCAGAATCCACCACGAAAGGCTTATCAATGCGCCCTCGTGTCGCTCGCATGACAATGCCGAAAATCTGGTCGGCATTGCTCGAAGACGGAATCTCCGAGCTGTCTCGCAAGGGATTGAGCTGCACGCCGGACTCAGCGCCAAGCTGTCGAGTGAAAGCAATTGCCATTTAAATCCCCTAGTTATCCAGTCGGCGAAGTCTGACGGGCGCTGCGCCAACCGTGAATGTGCCGTCTGCTACGGCGGCGACCTGCCACACAGCGCCCGTGGCATCTTCAATCAAATCACCAACGATGACAGGCAAAACATCATTGCCAGGCGAAACAACTTCTACGGAGCAATCCGACTTGGACGCACTGAATGTTTCGGAAGAGAGCCGATAGGAAGCTCCCTGAACGAAACCTTGCTGATTGCATTTCGCGCGCGCCTCTTCGATCTTGGCTTCAAGCAAACTGGGTTCAGTGATGACTACCGCCGAACCATCTTCAGACATATCGGCCTTGATCGACACAAGAAGGCGTCCTTCGGAGACCTGCTCTTCGAGCTTTCGAACGCCCTCCACCGCTGCTGAGATACCGCCTTCCATGTTGTCAAGCGCATCTTCGGTGATCGTCTCGCCGGTGGCCCAATCCTTCTTTTGGTACTCTGAAGTTGCCATAGATTCGCTCCCTTAAGCCGCAGCAGCAACCTTCTTAGCGCGCGCCTTGGCCGCGGAAACGGTCTGAGCCTGATCCTGAGCCGCAGGAGCCGCTTCAGACTGCTCTGCTACCGGTTCGCTCTCGGGTTCTCCTTTACCCTGTGCGCTTTCAGGCTCCGTGGTAACGGCAGGTTCAGCGCCCTCTTCATCGTCGCTTTCTTCGCTTTCTTCTTCTCCGGCGGGTTCAGTGCCTTCGGCAGTAACAGTCACAGCCTTTTCGAAACCGTTCAGCTCGGAGATTTGGGCAACCTCGGAAGCAAAGTCCTTGAGGTCATCCAAGCTCTCGAAACTGACTGTTGCGGTACTGTTTTTCAAATCGGCAACATGGCCCACGGCAAAACCGCCTGCCTGAGCGTATTCGTCAGGACGCGGCAGAAAATTTGCAATGGTCGCGGAAAGCGGGAAAGACGAAGCAGAGAAAGCCTCTTGAACAAGTTCAACGCCGTCCTTCCCCGTAAGGGAAGGAGAGCCGATGGTGATCGTTACGTTTGCCATATCAGCCCTCCTTTACGGGTTAGGAGTTCATGTTCGTGACTTCGATCAAGCCGAAACCGCGGGCGGACGGCATGTGCGGATTCACGGCCAGGAAATTGCGCGAGTAGTAACCCACGCCCTGGCGCAGGTCGGCATTAACTGCCAACGGGACCATCGTGGGCGGCACAGCGTCACCCATCACAATCGGGTTGCGAGCCACATTCGTGGCGCGGCCAACGCACAAAATCTGAGCGCTGTCGGCTGTTTCGGTGACAACCTTCGGCGTGTAGTAGACCTCAACGCTGTTGAAGAGGCGACCCACGCGGTAGATGCCGGGACGGTCGGTGATGCCAGACGGCGTAAAGATCGTGTTGGGCATACCCTTGAGCTGGGAAGCCACGCGCTTGCCGACGTAGATGTGCGTCACGCCGTGATCGATGGTTTCTTCAGCCATACGCTGGGAGACGACGTTGAGCTGATAGGCAAAGTCCTGCCAAGCCATCTGGCGGGAGCTGTCCTGATGCGTGATTGCCTTGGAATAATCGAACGTTTCGGTGTTGAGCTGTGCCAGGCGCATACCCTTGCGCAGAGCGTCGTAGTAACGTTCGTTGTTGTACTGGGTATTGATCGCAATCGTGGATTCGGAAAGCGGGTCAAGACCGAGTTCATTTGCCATCTGCGTGCGAGCGTCCATGGAAAGACGGGTCTTCGCACGAGCAGACTTAGCGTACAGCGAGAAGGTGTCAACCTTAGACAAAATCGACGGCGTAAGACCTTCCTGACCTTCAAAGTCGATAAAGCCTTCAACCACCACAGGAACAGTCTGCGGCAGAGCCGGTGTAGTCGTGAGTTCGTAGACACCCGTATCGGTGTTGATGTTGCCGCCGATCGTGTAAGTCGTTTCGCCAATCGTGATCGTGCCGGTGATGGCGGAGTTGCCGGAACCTGCAATGGATGCGCCTTCTCCGGCCACTGGCATACCATTGATGTAGACGATCGTGCGACCGCGCAGAATCTTCAGGTCGCCTGCCTCGGCATCGCAATGATCAGGGTCGGTCTGCACAGCAGTAATCTTGCCGGACACCTTGCCGGAGCCGTCCGGATTGGAGGTGTTGACACGGCTCGAAAGCATGTAGGGTTCGCCGGAATTGATGCCGTCAATCTGTTCATTGGCCAAGTAGCCGCCGAACTTGTCGCCGGCCTGATGGCTCACGATGGCTAGACGCGCTTCGTTGGAACCGATGTCAGCGGGCAGATACAGAGCAAACGGGCAGGCTTCCATAATCGTGGAGATGATGGAAACAACCGCGCGGTTCGGCTGCAAAGACAGCTGATCGTGATGCAGGTTGTCAGCGCTATCCAACGAATACAGGTTCTTTGCTACCGAAGTCGTTGCATAGGCATTGTGAACGGCCTGTTCGAGAAGGTCGGCAGGGATAGAGCAGCCGTTGGCCTTTTCGTACGCATCGCAGCTGTCCATGAAAGCTCGAACAATACGAGCCTTAGCCACGTCATTAGCAGCTTCATCAAAAACGACCTGAAGGTTTTCGGGAACCTTCACTTCAGACTGCTGGTTAATGGAGCTGGAAACAAAGTCCTGTGCGGCTGCGGAGTCGAAAACGCCGTCGCGCTTGGAATTCTCGCGCAAGGCATTGACATAAGCGCCTACCTCAGCCGTGGAACGCTTGAAAACATCCTGATGCATGAAAGACATCCTTTGAAAAAATGAACGGAAATCACGGCCTTGTCAGCCGACATTCCAATTTTCAAAGGTGTCCAAAGTGCCTTTCCGTTGAATTTTCCGAGTTTGAACCCCTTCTTTCTCGGAAAAAACCAAAAGGAACCCCTGCCACTGTCTGTGACACTAGGCACATTCATCTTTCATGGAGTGCCAATCATGGCAAGTACAGAATTCGAGAAAGTACTGAGGTCGTATCTGTATGGTGAATCTTTTTGGAGAGATTCTTATTCATATACGCTAGACAGTGCCGTTCCAACACCTGAAATCCAACATTTTCTCTCCCAGATAGACCAAATCCAAGAAGGTGAAAAAGGCAAATTTGCCTCAATCCTGCAAAACTGCGCAAGAAGTCTACAAGGCAGAGCTTATCAAGTCCGCTATGGAGGAAAAACGTATCGTGTTGACGTTACCTCCAAATTTAGGAAAGAAATTTCCTCTGCTTTGAATGTTTACCAGGGAAATCTGCAAGGTGCTAAAAAAGCCGCCAGAGAAATTGTGATTGCTCTCGGGAACCTCACAGAAATCCTTGAGGAAGGAATCAAGACAAAATTCTTTAACTCCGACCCCAACCATAAAAACAAAAAAGGAGAAATTGCCCACCCCAATAGCGAGTGGATTTATGTGAAAGACTATGGTGAGGACTCTGACGGAACGACTTTTGAGCTTTTGATTGAGCTAGAGTTTCAGCACAACAAGTCACAGAACCGCGCCTACTATGCGACAGTTAAAGGAGCGAAAGGCTTCGAAAGCGGCATGAAGAGATTCAATGAAAACGTAGACCTAGCTGGTGACGTCGTAATAAAACTCATTGAACCAAGCAACAAAGAATAAGAAAACGCCAACTCTCACCTTATCCCTGAGCGGTCCAGTTTTTGAGTTGGCGTCCTACGACCTCGGTCGGTACCACGTGTCGGGGTATTTCTCAGCCCTGTATCATTGCAGCCCTCATCCCCCGAGGTTTTCGTTTTTCCTTGTTCACATTGTAGCGCAACAAGAAAAGAAAACGCCCCATTAGGGATGCAAAAGCTCTCCTCCCATCTTGACGTGCAGGTCATCTCGTCGGTTGCACACATAGCGAATGTTGAACGGCGGGACATTCGTAGTGGTCTCTCGTCCGACGACCTCGAATGCAAGCTTCGGGCAGGTATCCACATCTTCCGGCATTCCCAAAAGCAACATGACCAGATCGTGCGTGGAAAGCTCAAAGAAGTCTTCCTCACCGCTGTTGGCTCTCGGAACAATCAGGAACCTGAACTCGTCTTCTGGACCTATGTTTGCGTCATTGTGGTCCATCATGGGCGCGGGTGAGAACTGATCGACCGGCAAGGCGTACCCGTCACCTTTGTAGACGTATTCGTAATCGACTTCGTCATCTTCATCCATCACGCCCAGCCCGCCGAGAGTCGGAATGCCCGAATACTGCTCGGGGTCTTTTCGCAGAATCTTCTGCCCGTAGACCAGACAATTCATCGTGTTCGGATGACGGATAACCACATTTTTGGTCATCACGTTGATTTGTTCTGCAACCTTTTCAAGCATTTTCGTTCCTTTTAAGAGTTGCCGAGCAGTTCGATGATCTGTTCTGGCGTCAGGTTGTATCTCTTCATCAGAGCCTGAAGCTCTTTCCGACTCTGTTTCAAACGCCGCTCGCTTCCGCCCGGTTCAGACTTCTTCACTGCCTTGGCCTTTTCTTTCCGCTGCAGCGCACGCTTGGCGGCATTGGCGTCGCGCCGCTTTTGAGCTTCCGCTTTTCTCTGTGCACTCGTTTTGATAGCAGTCGGACGGCGCTTCTTTTCGAGTTCCTGTTCGGCCTCTTTCTGCTTGATCGTCAAACGAGCCTTGTACTCGCTGGTGTTCTCCAAAAGACGAGTCAAAAAGCCAAGGACACGCCCGGAGCTTTCGAGTTCCGTCATAACACGCAAAACGTGCTTGCAGGCTACGCCGTGCAACCGGGGGTTTCGGATCTTGGGATAGCCGGTTTCTTGGCGACCTGCCGCAAAACCTCCGATTGTTGCAACGTAACGGAAAAAGTAGCGGTGGCGCTCGCAGTCGCAATCGAAGGCAACCTTTTGCTTGCGAAGCCATCTGGCAACCTTCTCTGCGGATTTCTTGTCCTTACTGGTTGTTGCGGCCAACTGAGCCGCCGCCGCATCAAACTCCAACAGTTTGACGGTCACATAATGGCGATTCACCTTTGAACCCGGGCCGGCATTGGTGATAAATCGAATCTCTCCATTTACTGCGGACACCGGCATGGCATACGTGATCTCGCGCCGAGCCTTGTCAATATCGCTGTCGAACTTTGATGTCGGGTCGAGGTAACGAAGCGGCGTAGAGGAAGCCAAGTCGATAACCTGACGCGGCGTGATGCCGGACTTCCCGCCGAATCTGCGTTGTGCAATGCGCATATTCTGACGAAACGCCGCCAGGTCGTTGGCCGTGATCGGTCGAACCTGACCGTTGAGCGTTGTCATCAAAACACGACTAGCGTCCCACTCGCCCCGAACCTCTCGTTCAGTGAGGATGATGTTGCGGTCCGCTGGCTCCCTGCCCGCTTGCGCGCGCTCACGGGCGTCTCTATCAAAGCGGGCCTTAGCCTCCTTGACGTGCCCTCTGAGCTTTCCGAGCCAATCTTGTGCAGCCATTCTTATTCGCTCCAAGTCGGGGCAAAGTTTTCGCGGTAATCTGATCGCGTTTCAAAACCCGTTTGCCGCTTGATGCGCATCAGCGCCCCCTCATCGGGTAAAGCGATTTTCTTTTGCGGCAAAGACTGATCGACCGTGTCCACGCCGGCGGCGGCCATCACGGCCAAATATTCATCTCGCCTTCCATATACGCGTCTGGAGACAAGCGTAGGGTCATACTCCTCATCGGGTTTGATCTCGTAGAAGAGCGCATCAGTGCTCCACGGCCTTGCGGCCTCCGAGAAGCGGCGCACTTCACGCCAGAACGATGCGGCTGCGCGTGTGTCCTGATCGGTTCCTGCCATAGTTCAGCACCTCAAATAGTCACGTACCAACCCATAACCAGGCGGTCGTAGGCATCATTGATGTCGTCGATCAGACCGATTCCCATGTCTGCCGCCTCAATATGTTCGACAAAGCAACACGTGGCTAGCACAGCCACCTGTTCATTGGTGACTTCAGGGGCAATCTTGAATTTCTCACCCGAAACATCAATTCCGTTCGACTCCAGAATCGAAGACGGATTTGCTCGCCCTGCTCCGGCCGCGAACTCAATGCCGCGGGTGCCATCCTCGGCAATCTTTCCCGAAAGAGTTTTGAAGGCCTGAATGGCCTTTTTCATGTCACTTTCGGCAAAAAATGCGCTGCGGGAGATTCGCGGCACATTGGTGATGACGGACGAGTCTTTGATGGGCTCGCTGCTGTATGCGTGAATCTTCACGATGACCAAAATGCCGGAGTCTCGGTAGTACGCCGACAGTAACGAACACGGCATTCCAGAGTAGCCTGAAATCGTTGCTTGAATTTTGACGATCGACTCATCCATTTGAATCTTCCGAGACATTGACGGTCTTGCTGTAGATGTGTTCGTTCTGATCGACTCCAGAGTTCACATAGCCGTCAACTTTGATGTCTGAGACCAACGGGAATCCGGGCGGGTCATCCGTTCCGACAACTCCCTTGCCATCGTTGGGTTCTCCTTCGCGCGGCGAAATGAAAAGCGGAACAGTGACCTTCAGCGTCAGATCAACTGTCAGGATGTTCAAATCCTTTGATCCGGACTCGATGTTCATTGCGGGAGAATCGGGAGCCTCAATCTGAACGGGCCACTTGGTATCAATGCCGGCAAAGCGGTACGTAGCCCTGAATCGTCGGTTAAACGTTTCATCCAGATAAAGCAAAAACTGCGCGGCCAGAGACTTGCAGGTCGGCTCTTCGCGGGCGAAGAACGCCACCTGAACGCGCAAGTCACCTGCAATGGTTTTGAGCTTAAACAAGCGCTCCTTTTCGTCGCCGCGAATAATCACATACTTGGCGTCTGCCACTTGTCGGGCGTAGTCGCGACCGGTGGGCGCATAGTCGCGAGCCATCGCAATGATGATGACAGGCAGATCGTGCGGGTCGGTCGGTCTGTCGTTGTCCACTCGCAGGTACTTGGCGAACATCTCTTCAACCTTGTCGATCATTCGCGTAGGCGCCCATACGATTGCCTCTTTGAGCGGGCGATTCAGGTAGCGCCGCAGCTGGGGCGTCGTCGCCGCCAGAGACTTGAAATAGCCGTCCATGAACGGCCCCAGGGCCACTTTGACAGGCTCAAACATTCGCGCGCTCCTTCGGTTGACTTATCAATGGCCTCTGAGCAGCAGGTGCTTGGAAACAGGGTCCAGCTCCACCTGAGTCTTGTGCTCATTAAGTTTGGGCAGGTCTTTCATGTTCCAGAAGCTCTGCACGTCATCCATCAGGCGCACCGTCTCGGAGTTGTCAATCTGACAGGGAGCTATGCCTTCTGCATAGATCGAATCGGCAGACATGCCGCGCGCGGCCAGAAGGTCAACTAGCTGTGCGTTTTCGTTGCGCAGGTTGTCGATAGTCTCATTTGCCATCACGATCTGGTTTTCGGCGCTGTCGATGAGAGCCATCACCCCGCGGATGGATTCGCCAAAGATTGCGGCCTCGATCTCGTCTTCGGACATATCAACGCTATCGAGCGCGTAGCCTCGGTTGGTCGAGTAGTTCGGTTCATTGACGTAATCGAATCCAAAAAACTCCACCTTCCCGTTACCGATAACCGAGCTGAATCCACCGACGCGGCTCTTGTAGAGCTTTGCGGCCAATTTGCCGCTGTCCGTGTCCAGAAACTCTTCCTGGTGCTCAATCGTGCCGTCCGGATACGCCTTCAGCAAAGTGGTCACAATGGCCGGTTCAACAAACGCCGGCCGCCCCTTTTCAAGGCCTCCTTCACGCGGATTCATACCGAACTTAATACGGGGCCAATGCCCGTAAAAGCCGATCATGTCCCGATTGCGCACCTTTTCCTGACAGGCGTCTGAATTGATGGCCTGCACCACGGCAGCAATATTGAAATTGCGAGCCTGTCCCCTGAACTGGCGGCCCCGCTCGCGCAAGTTGTACTTAATTACGGAAGTCTGCATGAACTAACATACCCTTCACGGGAAACATCGAATCATCAGATGATGGTAGCGGCACGGCTTTGCTCGCCTGCCGCCCGTTTTCCGAGTTCTCAATCGTCTCCGAAAAGGTCGCTGGCGTGTTTGATCGCACGCTTGCCGGCGCTGTACTCGTTCTTAGAAGAGCCTTCGTCAGCCGGCATAAAGTTCAGCCCCTCCATGAAGGCGAAAGCCATCGCGTCAATCAAGTCAGGGGACTTGATGCCCTGCTTGCGCATATCCTCCTTCTTTTCCATGGCGTATCGCAGTCCGCCCGTTTCGGAAAAGTGATACGGCAAGCGAGAGCCCTGATCGATGATCTTCTCACGCGTGCGCATATCGAGATTTGCAGTCACAGAAACCCGCCCCTGTCGGATAGCGTCTCGGAGACGCACCATCGCGCACGCTCGCTGGTTGTAATATCGTGTCCGGTATTCGTTTTTGAAGCACGGCTTACCCAG
>ERZ772805.264-NODE-264-length-65016-cov-6.449931_pt1 | contig 65016 bp, 47 predicted proteins | sample MGYA00511344_ERZ772805 | MGnify/ENA primary metagenome ERZ772805 (study PRJEB29015, sample SAMEA2737730) | human gut metagenome | biome: human gut; feature: human-associated habitat; material: faeces | place: China | collected 2012 ...
CCTGTTTGGCCGGGATAAAACCCAAAAGGCCGCAGGCGATAGCGCCACTCATAGCAGTGATGGCCAAAGGAATAAGTTCAGTAATAAATAATAAAGCCACTATTGCCAGAACGATTAGACATTTTACTGCCGGTGTCATAAGACTCACCTCAATTCTCAAAATAGACTACATAAAATTTCTCCTTCGCTTTTGAAAGCTATTGCTTTCTTAACCTTTATTGTAAAGATTTTTTTTAACTTATGCCGAAGTTAATTGTTAACAAATCCGTTACAATATTGCTGATAATATTTGAATTAAATTAAACAAATGTTCAACTTTTTGTTGCTGAGGCAACATATGTTCGTAGATTGGCTACTGAAGCCATTCTCCAGCCTCATATATTCCACTTTATTTTAAAGTATATAAAAACATTTTTACGTTGTATTTTAATTACCCTGCTATTTTTATTTAAAAATTCGCTTGCATTTATTAATAAAATAAAAACGCCAATATCCGTAAAAGGATATTGGCATTTTTGTATAATTATTTTTTTAAAGCATGCAAATATTCAGCACATTCAACAGCCGCATTACGACCTTCTGCAAAAGCCCATTCCACAACACCTTGCCCACGCCGAGCATCGCCTGCTGCAAATACACCGGCACGTGAAGTATCAAAATAGCCGCTTCCTTTAGCGATCGTGCCAACAGGAGTTTTATTAAAAGCAAAAGTACTGAACACAGCAGGCTCCGGTCCTGTAAAACCAGTAGCAAGCAGCAAAAGCTGCGCCGGGATTTCTGACTCCGAGCCTTCGATCAACTGTGGTTTAGGCAAGCTGCCCGAAGCGGAGCTTATCCATTCTACCTTAGCGATGCGAACCCCTTTTACAAAGCCATTATCATCATATAAAACATCCTGAAGCATAGTGCCGTATGATAATGTAGGATCACTGCTGACCAACTCACAGAAACCGTCCTGCGTTTTTCCGGTCATCTCACATTCCCTCAGCTCCAGCTGAAGGATACTACGGGCCCCTTGGGCAAAAGCCACTGCAGCGCAGTCGATACCAGTATCTCCTCCGCCTATAATCACTACATCCTTACCTGCCGTATCAGCGGGAACAGATGTGTTTTGCTCCAACATTTCCTTCGTTACATAAGTCAGAAAATCTTTAGCATAGTAAACACCTTTAGCATCATCGCGGATCATTTTCAAACGTCGCGGTGAAGTACTGCCAACACAAACAATAATCGCAGCAAATTCCTTTTGCAGATCGGCAAAAGTTACCTGCTTGCCTATTTCTGTCTGCAGACGAAATTCCACTCCTGCATCCTGCAGCGCTTCTATCTTCTGCATGACGATATTTTTAGGAAGCTTAATATTAGGTACGCCATACATCAGAAGCCCGCCCGGACGATCGTCACGCTCAAAAACCGTCACTTTAAAACCTAACCGAGTCAATTCGTCAGCACTGCCTAAACCAGCAGGACCTGAACCAACGACGGCAATTTTCACCTCGTCATCTGCACGCGCCACAGAACTGGGAATAGGATTAATCGTAAACGCTTTCTTTACAAGAAAATCTTCAAGCTCTCTATCTTCACCCCATAGCTTTAAACGAGGCGGTAAATCTGGCAGTGTCAAAAAAGTCTCTCTGTCAAATACTGCTTGCTTCCTCAGCATCAGCTTCACCTTCTTTTACAACCGTCGCAGAAGTTTCAATAACATCAGCTTCACTATTCAGCAAACGCATAAACTCCTCGCCGGTAATCGTTTCACGTTCCAGCAGAAAGGCTGCCAGCTCGTGTAATTTTTCTTTATTTTCTTCCAGAATCTCACGCGCTTTCTGATGAGCTTCTTTGATAATTTCCAAAACTTTGGCATCAATTTTACTGGCTGTTTCGTCAGAACAGTTCAACGAAGGATCTCCGCCAAGATAAATATTAGTCATTGTTTCGGTAGCCATCATATCGAATTCTTCCGTCATACCCAGGCGGGTAACCATAGCACGCGCCAGCTTGGTAGCCTGCTCAATATCATTGGAAGCACCGGACGTAATAGAACTGAAAATAACTTCTTCTGCAGAACGTCCACCAGTAATAGTAACGATCTTATTGAAAAGTTCTTCTTTACTCATCAATACATTATCAGTTTCAGAAACCTGCATAGTATAACCCAGGGCTCCAGATGTACGAGGGATAATCGTAATTTTATGGACAGGAGCTGATTTTTTCTGCAAAGCAGCTACCAGTGCATGTCCAATTTCGTGATAAGCAACTATTTTCTTTTCTTCCGGCGGAATTACAGCGCCTTTACGCTGATAACCGGCAATAACTACTTCAACAGATTCCTCTAGATCGCTTTGGCTTACACAGGTACGGTTCATTTTGACAGCACGCAGGGCAGCCTCATTGACAATATTCGCTAATTCAGCACCAGAAGCACCCGCAGTAGCTCTTGCTACCGTCAAATAATCAATATCATCGCAGGTTTTAATTGCCTTCGCATGCACTTTCAGAATTGCTTCACGTCCCTGTAAATCAGGCAGCTCAACAGGTATACGTCGGTCAAAACGACCTGGACGCAGAAGCGCTTTATCCAATGATTCCGGACGGTTAGTTGCAGCTAGGATCACAACACCTTTACTGCCATCAAAGCCATCCATCTCTGAAAGCAGCTGATTCAAAGTCTGCTCACGTTCATCATTGCCGCCAAATTGTCCGCTGTCACGACGCTTGCCAATAGCATCTATCTCATCAATAAATACGATACAAGGAGCTTTTTCCTGAGCCTGCTTGAACAGATCACGGACACGCGCCGCACCCATACCAACAAACATCTCAATAAATTCACTGCCGGAAATACTGAAAAACGGCACTTTAGCCTCACCTGCTACAGCTTTAGCCAGCAGAGTTTTACCTGTACCAGGAGGACCAACCAGCAAGGCACCTTTTGGCATATTGGCTCCGATAGCCTGATATTTCGCAGGATTATGTAAAAAATCCACTAATTCCATCAATGCTTCTTTAGCCTCATCCTGCCCGGCTACATCGACAAAACTTTTACCAGTCTGTGCTTCTACATACACCTTGGCATTACTCTTGCCAAAACTCATGGCATTGCCACCACCCAGCTTGCTGCCCATATAACGCATAAAAAGCTGGCCCAATGCGAAGAATATCATGATCGGTAAGACCCAGTTCATAAAGAAATTGACAAGCGGTGAATTTTCCTTTGGAATAACCTGCGAAAATTCTACTTTGCTCTTCATTAAGCGGTTAACCAAATCGGGGTCTTCTACCCTGCCTGTTACATAAATTACTTTGTTATCACTGTCTTTCGCAAGAACAGCTATCTTATTATTAGTGATCTCTACTTTTGCAACCTTACCATCGTCTACCATCTGTAAAAAGTTACCATAGGAAATCTCTTTGACCTGCGGGCTGAAAAACGTTGGTACGATAACCGTATTGATCAGTAAAATTATTGCCAAAGCCAAAATATAATAGTAATAAAGCGGCTTTTTAGGGGGAGCTTTTTTCTCTGGCATATCCGAACCTCCAAATATGTACATATATTGTACTTACATTATTATTCTATATTAAATGATAACCGTTCTTCGATAATTAAACAAGCAAAAAATCTGTGAAAGTCGGCAATAATACTTTCTTTTTCATTAAATAAAGTATCGAAATAATTTCTAAAAATCCTAACCACTGTTCTGCCCTGATTTTCCTGTCAGGAAACAGTCCCGCAAATTTTATTCATATACCGAAAAATTTTACACTAAAAAACCACAACTTAGCCGGTATTTCAAAAAATGTATACAAAATGCAGTGCAAGAATTATGTATACATGAACTTTTGATGTTGCCAGAAGTACTTTTTTCTTATACAATGGATACGGTCTCAACCAAAGGAGGGTTTACCATGAAAAAAATTAAAACAGTTCTAGTTGCTAACCGCGGCGAGATCGCGATCCGCGTTTTTCGTGCTTGTAATGAATTAGGCATCCGTACTGTAGCAATATACTCTAAGGAAGACACTTTATCTCTGCATCGTAACCGTGCCGATGAGGCTTATCTGGTCGGTGAAGGCAAAGGCCCCATAGACGCTTATCTTGATATTGAAGACATCATGCGTATTGCCCGAGAACACGATGTCGACGCCATTCATCCCGGCTATGGCTTTTTATCAGAAAACAGCCAACTGGCTAAACGCTGCGCTGAAGAAGGATTCATCTTTATCGGTCCGCGTCTTGAACACCTGATAATGTTCGGTGATAAGATCAATGCCCGCACGCAGGCTGAACTGGCTGGTATTCCAATGATTCCCGGTTCTACCGGCACAGTCAGCAGCGTAGAAGAAGTACGTGCTTTTGCGGGGAAACACGGTTTCCCGATCATTATCAAGGCTGTTAACGGCGGTGGCGGACGCGGCATGCGTATGGTAGCTTCCATGGACGAGCTGGATCAGGCTTACAGCCTTGCCAAATCAGAAGCACTCAAAGCCTTCGGCAGTGACGAGATCTACCTTGAAAAATATCTGCAAAACCCTAAACATATCGAAGTACAGATCATCGGCGATACCCACGGTAACATTGTACATCTGCACGAACGTGACTGTTCCGTACAGCGCCGGCATCAAAAACTGGTCGAAGTTGCTCCTGCTTTCTCTCTGCCTCAGCAGCTTCGCAGCCGTATTTGCGAAGCAGCCGTTAAATTGATGAAAAATGTTGATTATATCAGTGCTGGCACAGTTGAATTTTTAGCAACACCGGACAATAATTTCTACTTTATTGAAGTTAATCCAAGAATTCAGGTTGAACATACAGTTACCGAAGAAATCACCGGTATCGATATTGTACAAACACAAATTAAAATTGCTGAAGGCTATTCCATCCATGATCCTGAAATAGCGATCCCCGAACAAAAGGACATCATTACCCATGGCCATGCTATCCAATGCCGTATCACTACGGAGGATCCGGCCAACAATTTTATGCCAGATACCGGTAAACTGATCGCTTATCGCAGCGGCGGCGGCTTTGGCGTACGCCTGGACGGAGGTAATGCGTTTACTGGTTCCGTCATCACCCCGTACTACGATTCTCTGCTCGTTAAAGCAACCACCTGGGGACTGACACATCAAATAGCTATCAGTAAGATGCTGCGCTGTCTGAAGGAGTTCCGTATACGCGGCGTTAAAACCAATATTCTCTTTTTGGAAAATGTACTGCAGCATCCGCAATTCACTGACGGCAGCTACAGCACTAAATTTGTTGATGATAACACCGACTTGTTTATTTTCCCTAAAACACATGACCGCGGTACTAAACTGCTCAATTATATTGCCGATATCTCTATCAATGGCTATTCTAACGTAGGTGTACAGCCAAAACCGGAATTTGCCCCACTGAATATGCCCAAGCCCTTTATCGGTAAGATTCCTGATGGCAGCAAACAGGTTCTTGATGCCCATGGCCCTGCAGGATTGGCAAAATGGGTACAGGCCCAAAGTGAAGTACTAATCACTGATACCACTTTCCGCGACGCACATCAGTCATTGTTTGCGACTCGTCTGCGTACAAACGATATGATGAAAGTAGCAGCTGCTACAGCAGGAAAACTTCCAAACCTTTTCTCATTCGAATGCTGGGGCGGCGCTACTTTTGACGTTGCTTACCGTTTTCTCGACGAAAGTCCCTGGGATCGGCTGCAGCAATTCCGTATAAAAGCACCTAATATTTTACTGCAAATGCTGCTGCGCGGAGCCAATGCAGTTGGCTATACCAGCTATCCTGATAATGTCGTCAAGGAATTTATTCATCTGGCCGCCAAAAACGGTGTCGATGTTTTCCGCATCTTTGACAGCCTCAACGGACTTGATAATATGCGTCTTTCCATAGATACTGTGCGAGAATGCAATAAAGTTGCCGAAGTGGCACTGTGCTATACCGGCGATATTCTGGACCCCCGCCGGGATAAATATGATCTGAAATATTATGTGGATATGGCTAAAGAGCTGGCAGCCGCCGGTGCCAATATTATTGCAATCAAAGATATGGCTGGACTGTTAAAACCTGAGGCGTCTTACCGCCTGGTCAGTGCTCTCAAAGACGCTGTTGACCTGCCGATACATCTGCACACACATGAAGGCAGCGGCAATGCTATCTACACTTACGCCCGTGCCGTCGATGCCGGTGTTGATATTGTTGATACAGCGATGTCCGCTATGAGTTGCGGCACTTCTCAGCCCAGCGGCAGCAGCCTCTATTATGCGCTCAGCGGTCATCCGCGCCAGCCGCGTGTAGACGTCGATGCTATGAACGAACTATCCCGTTATTGGGAAACCGTACGTCCATATTATAAAGCCGCTGACCAGACCGAACTGTTTCCAAACCCAGAAGTATATGTACACGAGATGCCGGGCGGCCAATACACCAACCTTAAACAGCAGGCAACCGCTCTCGGTCTTATCGAACGTTGGGAAGAAGTCAAAGATATGTATCACCGCGTCTCAATGATGTTCGGTGATTTAATCAAGGTAACTCCTTCTTCTAAAATAGTCGGTGATATGGCTCTCTTCATGGTACAAAACGATCTCAGCGAAGAAGATATCTATGCTAAAGGTGACGTACTCGATTTCCCTGCTTCTGTAGTGGAATTTTTTGAAGGCCGTATCGGCGTTCCTTATCAAGGCTTCCCTCAAAAACTGCAGCAAATAGTTCTCAAAGGACGTAAACCTTTAGAAGGCCGTCCCGGCAATACTTTGCCGCCTGTTAATTTTGAGGAAATAAAAGCTAAACTTGCAGAACTGGAAGCACCTATTACAGAAGAAGCCGTCAGCTCTTACTGTCTCTATCCAAAAGTCTTTACTGACTGGGTCAAACGCGTACATGATTTCGGAGATGTTTCCGTACTTGATACACCAACCTTCTTCTTCGGCATGAAAATAGGCGAAGAAATCAAAGTAGAAATCGAACAAGGCAAGATGCTGGTCATTAAGCTTGTACATATCGGCGAAGCCAATGCCGATGGTATTCGTACAGTATCCTTCGAATTCAACGGTCTGCCCAGGGAAATCGATATCAAAGACAGAAATGTCAAAGCTACCAATATCAGCCGCAAAAAAGCTGATAAAGCCAATCAGGGTGAGATCGGCGCTACTTTATCAGGTTCCGTTGTTAAAGTACTGGTGGAAAAAGGACAAGCAGTAACTAAAGGCACCCCGCTTGTAGTTACCGAAGCTATGAAAATGGAAACAACTATCGCCGCCCCAATCAGCGGTATCGTAGCCCAGATCCACGTAACAGCAGGTAACCGTATCGAAAGCGGCGACTGCCTGCTGGAAATCGAATTAAAAGCTTAAATAATAACCGATTAAAGCCCCTGTTCTTATTGAACAGGGGCTTTAATCATATAACTTTTAAGTACGATTTTCCATTGCACTCATCATTGTCAAAGCTGACTTTCTTCCCGCAACACGCGGCCCGTATACTAAATACTGCACAGCTATCATCACTGCACGATTCAGCTGATTCTGCCAGAACAACCCCATCGGCGTCAGCTTATAAATATCATTAACAGCTTCCATTAAACCGTTGCGGCACCAACCAACAACCAACTCTGACAACTCTAACCCTGTAGGAAAATTACTCCGACCAGCTTTAAATTGATTCCCCACTATTTTCTAAAAATTCCTATGCCTTTTATTTATAAAACTTATCATAAAAAGCAATAAATTTTTGAATATACTCAACTGCTGCTTCCAAATCAGCTTCATCAGGATGAGTTCTGGCATCCTTCCAACGTTTTTTACTTTCTTCTGTCGGCGCGTGCGGATGACCTTCAGGCATTTTCATCATTGCTTCAATAAGCTTGGGATCTATAGCGCCGCGAACAGACAAAGTCCCTACCACTTTACAGCTGGTACTTAAATATCTGCCGGCATTAGCCAAGGCACTTACACCATGATCAGAATATGCTTCCGCTCCTAAAGTTTGAAAAAGCACAACTTTTTTGTTATCCAAAGTCTGTAAAAACTCCTGCATATCCTTATCTGGTTCACCTTTATCGACCCAGTAACCAGCAAAAATAACCTTGTAATCATCCACTGCCGGCACCTGCTTCACTGCAGCAAGGTCACAGCGTTCTCCTGCCGCTTCATAAAATTTCTTTGCAACTTTCTCGGTATTGCCAGTTTTACTGGAATAAACTATCAAAAAGTCTTTCATATAATTTCATTCCTTTCATAATTACGTCTGCTGATACAATATCATTTTAAAGTTAGCAAGCACTTACAAGTGTTATCATTATAAACCATAATTCAAATCCTGCCAAACCAATTTTTCTATCCTATCCACTAAATTTATTCTGCTACAAACAAAAACACCGCTTGTTTAAACAAGCGGTGTTTTACTATTATTCCTTAATATTCATCAAACATTCTTTGAATTTCCTCTGGACTTTTCGTTCTAAGCAGCGCCAATTGCAGAAGTATTCTGGCTTTCTGCGGATTAAGACTGTCCGCAGCTATAAATTTGTTATCAGTATCGTTTGCACTCCGGCTTACGATACCATTACCGACCCTCGTACTGCGTACTACAGGAATACCACTTCGAGCAATCTTGATCAGGGCAGGCTTTATATTGATATGCAGATTCCCGTGACCAAAGGCTGCAATAACTATTCCCAGCGCCCCAGCCGAAACTGCCGCTCTTACTAAAATATCATCACAGTTTACGTGCAGATAGACGATATCAACTCGCGGCAGAGCAGTTACTTTACTGATATCAAACTCAGCTGCTGCCGTATGCCGACGCAGACTTGCTTTATAGAAAATAGGTTTCCCATTTTGAAAATAGCCTAAATATCCCAGTTCCCACGATTTAAATGTTTCCACATGTGTAGTATTGGTTTTAGTTGCATCACGAGCCCCATTAATTTGATCATTCATTGCAATCAATACGCCCTTACCAACCGCCTCTTGCGAACCGGCTAAAGCAACTGCATTCAGCAGATTGACAGGACCATCGGCACTCATCGCTGTTGCCGGACGCATAGCGCCAACTAAAACCACCGGTTTCTCACTTTTAACAGTTAAATTTAGAAAATATGCTGTTTCTTCCAGCGTATCTGTACCATGTGTAATAACAATACCATCGACTTCCAGCTGTTGCAGAAGTTCACTGACCCTACGGCTTAATCTCAGCCAGATATCATCAATCATATCAAAACTGCCGATATTGCAGAACTGTTCACCAGTTACATCCGCAACTTCAAGCATTTCCGGAACAGCATTTATCAAGGTCTGAATACCTATTTCACCAGCCTGATAGCCTGTCATTTCTGTATTAGAGCCTGCTTTACCGGCAATAGTTCCACCAGTTCCCAGAATTACGACTTTTGGTTTCCTCATCATTTACACCTGCCTCAATACCATTTTTCTAAAAGGATATATGAAACTATAAGTGTCAATACACAACCTACGGCCCAAACTGTTAGCATCGGACTTGCCCACAACATTTTTCATCACATCCTTTACTTTTGATTACATTTCTGTTATTCGCTGTTTCTTTTTATTAGAAGACAGTAGCCACATTACCGCAAAACTGACGATCAACCCCCAGGCACCGGCTGCCATAACGCTTTTTTCAATATTAGTAAACAGATAAACAACCATGTAAGTTGCTTCTCCTGCAATCGCTCCCCAGATAGCGGCAGTAGCATTAATACGTTCAGGCCAGATAATAGCAATCAGCATCGGTGCTAATGTAGCTGAAGCGACACCAGAAATGCCAATCCAGACCATGACTCCCATAAATTGCGGTGGATGCAGTGTCATCAAAACACAAATAATCCCAAAAACTGCCGGCAATATCTTCGTCATCATAAATGCGATCCTCTGAGCTTTTTCCTGCGGAATATTTATGATTTTACGTTTAACCAACGTTTTAATAAAAAGATCATTAGCAATACAGGTTGTCATAACCAAAAGCAGACCACAGGCTGTCGACATCAATGCCGCTACAATCGAAACCGCAAGCAGCGTGCTGATAATGGGATGAAAATAAGCTCTGACATATTCTACTACCGCATAGTCAGGCTGCTGCAGATCAGGATTCAGTGCCAGCATATACAAACCGCCAAAAATTACCAACATACAGCAGAATGAGGCAACAATCCAAGTCCAGATCATTTTTTTCATATCTTTAGGATCTTTTAATGCTAAAATTTTTGTCAGCAGCTGCGGTTGTCCAGAAAAAGCAAATTCAATCAAAATAACACCGAAAACAGTAGCGTAGCTGTACATATGTAATGATTTAGGATTAATGACCGCAGTCAACAGTGGATCACGCGCAGCAATGATCGTACTGACTTCTGTAATGCCGCCCTTGAAGAAAAAGAATCCTGACAAGAAAACAATCACACCAGCAAACATCATCAAACAAGTCTGACCAATACTTGTATAAACATCCGCAAACAAACCACCTAAAGTGACATAAACAATAGTAACTACAGTTACCGCAATAACGGCAGTACTGTAATCAATATCCAAAAGGCCTGATAAAAGCGTACCGCCTGCCGATAATTGACCAGCCACATAAAACATCTGAATCATAACGATAATAGAAACCAACGCCCTCAAAAAGTCACTTTTATACATTTCTCCCAGCCAGTCCGGCAATGATAAAGCTTTAATTTTAGTGTTACTGTCACGCACACCTTTTGCAATAACGATAAACCCTAATGTAGACCCGCCAAAAATAGCTAAAAATATCCATAAAGCGGAAGCCCCCATGCGTAAGCGTATCCGACATACCCCAGAAAAGTAGCAGCACTAAAGAAAGAGGCGGCAAAAGCCAATCCTAATGATATCGGTCCCATACTTTCGCTGGCAACCGCAAAATCACTTAACCCTTTTATTTTTTTAGAGCCAATAAAACCCACATAAATAACAAATATCGTATAAAGAGCAAACCCAACATAAAGACACGTTTTCAAATCCATAATAAATTTCTCCTTTCGCGCTTATTAGCTACTATCCCCCTTCCATAATAGAATGGATGCATTTCTTGTATGTATAACTAAATTTTTATATAATGAACTTAATCTGATAAATTCAACCAATTTCCTAAATTTAAAATAACATAAAATGCAACTTTTAGGATAAAAATGAACTCAAGATGACAAAATCTGCAATAAGATGCATGATTTTGCCTTTATAAGGAGCAATTCATGCTGAACTTTCTTTACTAAACAATGAGTCATTTATGGTTTGGACTAGCAGTATTTTTGATTATTTTCTTTATCTGCAGCCGAACCGCGTTTTTTCAAACAACCTTATTTCAACAAAATTATTCGTTAAAAAACAAGCTACATATTATTGCGTTTTTTTCGTTGCTAGGTATCCTCAATACTTACTGGTCTTTATATGGCGAAAGCTGGCTTATCAACACCAGTTCCATCTTTATTATTGTAGCTGGTCTAGTCAGCGGTCCTTTAATCGGTTTCTGTACAAGTCTGCTCATCTCTGTTCACTATGTTTTGTTTATCCATACCAAAGCTGCTCTCGTGAGCGGCTGCTTTTTCCTAGTAGAAGGGCTACTGGCAGGACTTTTATCACACTGGTTCAAACAAAAAAAAGAACTGCTGCCTCACGCTATCGGCGTAAGTTTTATTTTCGCTTCCAGCCATATCATTTTACTCGCCTTATTTTGTTATCCCCACACATTTACACCATCAATTGAAGATTGTGCTCTCCAGGTAATGATCACGACAGCTTTAGGTACCGGTTGTTTTATCGGTCTTATCATGGACAGTTATAAACAGAAGGATATTCTTGAAGGGCTGGCGGCAAAAATTGCACTGAATGTTACTAATAGTTCAATTTCTATTTTGCAGAATGGTTTCGATCAAAATGCCGCCCAAAAAATTACGGAAAGCATCCTGCAAAACGTCAAATCCTTTGACGTTGTCTGTATTACCTCTAACTATCAGCTGCTTGGCTGCGCAGCCTGTGAACAAGAACAGCCATTTCTTGACTACCTGCAGAGAGACCTGGAAACACTGCTATCAGAAAAATTTTGCCTGAACAATAAAAAGCTTACTGTACTTACTTCTTATCAGGCTTTGCCGCTGGCAAACGATACTGCCACGATTGGTTATCTTTGTGTGGGACATATAGTTGCAGAAAAAATGACTGCCTTTGAAACAAAGCTGGCTGAAGGTATCGCAACAATGCTTTCTACGCATATCGAAATCAATCAGATCAAAGAACGTACTAAACTGCTGGCTAATGCTGAAATAAAAGCTCTACAGGCACAGATCAATCCGCATTTTTTATTCAATGCCCTAAATACGATCAGCTATTATTGCAGCGTACAGCCTCAGACAGCAAAAAAACTTATCAATTATCTGGCTGATTATTACCGCCAAAACCTTGCTGATCCAAATACATTAATTTCCCTGCGGCAGGAACTGCAGCACATCAATGCCTATATTAATATTGAAATAGCACGTTTCGGCGACAAACTAAAAATAAATTATGAAATTGATGACACAGCCTTTTTTAAGGTTCCAGCCCTGATTTTACAGCCAATAATTGAAAATTCTGTCAAACATGGTCTACGGTCAAAATTAGATGGCGGCACTATCACTATAACAGTCAGCCAAGATACAGAATATTTTTTTATATCCGTGCATGACGATGGCATTGGCATTCCTGAAGTAAAACTGGCTTCGCTGCTTCTTGATATCCCTGGCCGTAAATCCATTGGCCTGACTAATATACATAAACGTCTAATGGCAATTTACGGCCCGGACAACGGTCTTCATATAGACAGCACATATGGTACAGGTACTACCGTCAGTTTTAAAATACCAAAGCAAGAGGAGGATTGAAATGCTAAAAATAGTTATCGCAGATGATGAATTTCCGTCCCGCCAAGAACTGCGAGCCTTACTGGAAACTAACAGCAATTTGGAGATCATTGCTGAATGTGAACATGGAGAGGCAGTACTTGATTATTTTTCAAACAATACTGCTGACGCTGTTTTTTTAGATATTGAAATGCCAGTATTAGACGGACTGGCCGTTGGCGAGAAACTTAAAACTTTGCCCAACCCTCCGAAAATAATTTTTTCCACAGGCTTCGATCAATTCGCAGTACGAGCCTTCGAACTTGAAGCTTTCGATTACATTCTTAAGCCCTATACTAAGACACGCCTGCGGGCAACTGTTATAAAATTGCAAAAAGTTTTGCAAAATCAATCTCAGCAGCAGTTGCCATCCCGCTGTAATTTTCCTATCAAGCTCTCTATTTGGAACAACAATAAACTTTTAGTCTTTAATCCCAAAGAAGAAATTTATCTTATCAAAACAGATACCAGTAAAAAAATACTGATCTATACCAATAAAGGTATTCTGGAATCAAACCTGCCTTTAAAAACTTTGGAAGAAAAACTACGTCCCTGCGGTTTTTTGAGAACTCACAAAAGCTATATTGTCAATATGAATAAAGTGCGCGAAATCATTCCCTGGTTCAATGACACTTATATACTGACCGTTGAAAACTGCCTGGAAAAGGAAATTCCCGTATCACGGCACTTTATTCAAAGTTTTAAAACTTTCCTCAATTTATAGCCATTTGGGTTCCCAACTCCATTTACTAAATGTTTCCTTAAATTTACAATTATTTAACTTTTTATATTCCTACTATCCTTGTAGAATTTAGTTAAAATGTTATAATGAAAGTATCAAGGCAAATTATTTTAGGAGGTGTCAAGCTATGGCACGATTTACTTTACCACGTGACATTTATTATGGCTCGGGTGCAATCGACGAATTAAAAAATCTGAAAGGCTACAAAAAGGCAATGATCCTCACCGGTGGCAGTTCTATGAAACGGGGCGGTTTTTTGCAGAAGGTCGAAGATATCCTGCATGAAATCGGTGTGGAAACCCAGCTTTTCGAAGGAATCGAACCAGATCCGTCTATCGAGACCGTCTTTAAAGGTGCCGCAGCCATGCGCAAATTCCTTCCTGACGTTATCGTCGCTATCGGCGGCGGTTCACCTATAGATGCGGCGAAAGCCATGTGGGTCTTTTACGAGCACCCCGAAGCAACCTTTGAAGAAATCAAGAAACCTTTCAATATACCCAAACTCAGGAATAAGGCTATTTTCGTAGCAATTCCTTCTACAAGCGGTACGGCAACAGAAGTAACTGCGTTCTCGGTCATTACTGATTACTCTACTAATATAAAATATCCGCTGGCAGATTTTGAAATCACGCCGGACATTGCTATTTTGGATACCGATATCCCTCTGAGCATGCCGAAAACTTTGACTGCTCATACAGGTATGGATGCTTTGACCCATGCAATCGAAGCTTATGTCGCGTCTGCACGCAGCGATTTCTCTGACCCGCTGGCACTTAAAGCTATTAGTGATATTTATGACAGTTTGATTGACAGCTATTATGGTGATAAAGATGCACGAGGCAAAATGCATATTGCTCAATGCCTGGCTGGGATGGCTTTCTCGAATGCACTTTTAGGTATAGCCCACAGCCTGGCCCATAAAACAGGTGCGATGTTCGATATCCCGCACGGCTGCTGTAATGCGATCCTGCTACCGTCTGTTATCCAATATAATGCCAAAGTTTGTGCTGACAGATATGCAACTATAGCGCGTATGCTGGGACTTACCGGTAATACAGATAAACAGCTGACTGATGCACTTATCGATTCAATCAAAGAATTGAACAAAAAACTTGGTATCGCCCAAACCTATAAAGAAAACGGCGTCAGCGAAGAATTATTCAAACAACATATAGATGAAATCGCCGCCAATGCAGTATTGGATCCCTGCACTGGTTCTAATCCGAGAAAAATTGATGCTGAAGGTATGAAGAAGGTTCTGACCTGTGCTTATTACGGTGAACCCGTAACATTCTAAAATAAACAGCAAAATACCCTGCTCAGGCAGGGTATTTTTTTCTGTCAAGAATAGCCTTATATGGTATAATAGGCATAATTTTAAAATTAAGGGATGAACTTTATGGATAAAAATGAACACAGTATTTTTGCTTATGTAATGGATCAGCTAGATGAAAATGGCCTCTATCAAGGAGGTGCCTTGATAGATGATCCGACTCCGTCATTACCACGGCCATTAGGAAGCGATGATGCCTATATATATACTGCCGAAATGCCGCCTGACTTGCCAGGTGCTGAAGCCGTCTGCAGTATGCTGCTGGCTTATGCTGATGAACCTTCTGCTACTGCAAAAGCGGTTCTTGAAGAAGCATTGATAAAAATTTTATGTGTCAGTGTTTGTGATCCGCTTGTAGAACTGCTGTCAGAAGACGAAGTTCCCGAACCACTGCTTGCTTTAGCCGAAGACTGGCTGTATACAGCGCATAAACGTGAGCTTGTTAAATATGCAATCGTCATCTTAGCAGTCTTTGGACTGGAGAAGCTGCGCAAAGAACATTCCGAAAACCTTTGGGATGATTTAGTCGATCTTTGCCGCTGTGAAGAATTCACTTTTTTCCTTACCTTTGCCTACCGTATCAATAATATTGCACCACAGGACGAGCTATGGGAACTTGTTCGCTCTACCAGAGGCTGGGGACGTATATTCACCCTCTATGATCTTGAATGCACTACAGAAGAAGAAGAAATTTGGCTGCTTCGGCACGGTTGTGAAATCGAAATCGATTATGCTCCGATTTGTCTGGTAGTAATGCGTAAGGGACAGTTATTACACCATTTGCATAAAGAGCAGCTGGACTATAAAACTTACCGTGGCTGTCTTTTGATCATTAATAATTTTATTATGATGCTTGACCGTTACTATATTGGAAACAGTGATCCAACTTATATTGATATCAGCGGTATCGATTCTAAGACTCTGATCAGCGAGCTTCTGCGCCATGCTGAACGATATGATAAAACTCCTGCTGACCTGATCGGAATAATAAACATTTCCATTGGACTGCAAAAGCTTATCACCGACAGCAACTGGGCAGCATTACCTTCTAACGCCAGCCACGAACTGGTAAGCCGCTGTGAAAAACTGATTTATAGCCGCGACTGGTATGAGGAAGTGCAAGCACAATTATTCAAAGAAGATGGCAGCGTAAATTACACTACTGCTGAATTTGCCTTTGAACTGGATATTGATATATGGGAACGTCTTTTCGATTATCTTAAGCAGCACCCTCTGGAAAGTGCTTTATTTCCTTATCTTCTAGGCTTTGAAAACGATGAACGTCCTCAGAAAGTATTGACTTTTATCGAAAAAAACATCAATACCTATACACAATCAGAAACAGCGCTTTTGATCCCGCTGAAATACCTGGAAACGCACCCTGGTACCGGAATTCCTATAGTCACAGCCGCTTTGACCTCTATTTACGATTGGCCGCGCGGCGCTGCTTCTATCATTCTTGAAGAATGGGGACACGAACAGCTTACACCAGCATTGCGGGCGGCACTTATCACAGCGCGCAGACTTAGCCAGCATCCGTTGATTACTATGCGCATAGATGCCTTACTGGAAAATAAACCGTTCAGCGTTGCTACCATGCTGGAGCAGTTGGGCAATAAAAACTGACAGATTAATAATTAAAACGGTTCAGCTAAGCTGAACCGTTTTAATTCATACCGCATCATTATTTTATTGCAAACTAACATATAAAAGATACAAATTGAGTGCTGTAACAATAAATCCTACCGTATAAAGCAGACCTTTAGTAAAAGGCTTATTAGCATAAGTCCCCATTACTTTTGGTGAAGAAGTGAGCCAAATCTGCATAAATACAGTCAACGGAAGCTGCACACTAAGCAGCATCTGGCTGACGATCAATCCCCAGAAGGGATCATTGATGAAATATAAAACGATAACAGCAGGAACAAATGTCAGCAGCAAACCAACACGTGAATGGATATCCTTCATATCGTAAGATTCACCGAACATACCTGAAAAAATAGTAACACCTGCCATACCCGCCGTTGTTGTAGAAGCAATCCCTGCAAAAAGCAGTGCTATTGCAAAAATATGTGCTGCATTCTCACCTAAAAGCGGCACCAGCAGCTCCTGAGCCTGCTGTAATTCACTGACACTAACTCCATGAACAAAAAATGTTGCAGCGGCCAGCAAAATCATGGCACTGTTGATCGCCCAGCCGATACTCATAGAAAATAAAGTATCGACAAATTCAAAACGCAGCTGTTTTTCCATCAATGCCTTATCTTCCAGGTTCCAATGCCTGCTTTGAATAATTTCAGAATGCAGAAATAAATTATGCGGCATAATTACAGCACCTAAAATACTCATTACCACCAGCATCGAGCCTGCTGGAATATTAGGCACAGTCCAGCTGACAACGGCCTGAGGCCAATCAACATGTACCATTGAAATTTCAAATAAATAAGACATGGCAATAACAGAAACAAAACCCGCTATCCATGTTTCCAAACGACTGTAGGAATTTGTCCACAACATCAGCGTGCAAACGACAGCGGTAATCACAGCACCAGCCATAATTGGAATGCCAAACAACATATTAAGTGCAATCGCCGCACCCAAAATTTCAGCTAAAGCAGTTGCCTGCGCCGCCATAATAGCAGTAACCAGAATTGGACGTGAAATACGCTTAGGTAAAAATCTTGTCGCTGCTTCCGATAAACATTCACCTGTGACGATGCCCAGATGAGCTACATTATGCTGCAGCAAAATCAACATCAGAGTTGATAACGTTACGACCCACAGCAAAGCATACCCGTAATCGGCGCCGGCCGCCAAATTAGCAGCCCAGTTTCCTGGATCGATAAATCCCACCGTTACCAAAATACCAGGTCCGATAAAACGCAAAAGTTCTTTCGCTTCTTTACTTTGCTTGTGAATCTGTGAAAGTTTATTTTTAAACACATTTAACATGTACTTCACTCCACATCAAAACCAAAATTAAAATTATTATCTATTGATAATATTATAAAGCTATTTAATTGAAGAGACAAGCTACGCAAATTATATATTTTAATTATTTAGTTACGATATCATACAAAAAACCCCTCCCATATTATTATATGTGGAAGGGGTTTTAATTTTAATAAGCTTCTGACCATAAAACCAGTTCATCACCATGTAACGATTTCTGCACATCAATGACTCGCTGATTTTCACTGCCTCGAAAACGCAGATTGGGATTTTTTAAATCGAGCTTAAATTCGCCGTCTACTAAAACGTCTATATAAGAAAGCATCTCCTCAGTAACCGGCCAATCACATAAACGACCCGTAAGAAGATCCTGTTCAAAATCATACCCGGTATAACACCAGATCGTTTTTTCAGGATAAGCCTTACGTACCTTACGCAGCAACGGCAAAAGTGCCTGTTGATTAGACGGCTCAAAAGGCTCGCCGCCCAAAAGCGAAAGCCCGCAGATAAACCAGGGCTCCAATCCTCTGACGATTGTATCTTCCTCTGTTTCTGTAAAAGGAGCACCATAATTAAAGTCCCATGCTTCCGGGTTAAAACACCCTTTGCACTGGTGAGTGCAGCCGCTGACGAACAGCGACACACGCACTCCCGGCCCATTGGCGGTATCATGGGTCTTTATCGTAGCGTAATTCATTTATAACGCCTCCCGCTTACAGATGCAGGACGCGGGATTTGATTTCTTTAGTCTTACCCACGTTCCAGAAATTTTCACCTAAATAGCCACAAGTACGGCGAGTAACATTCATTAAAGTCTGATTTTTATTACCGCAGTTAGGGCACTCCCATTCCAAATCATCGTTGATGATAATCTCACCATCAAATCCGCACACATGGCAGTAATCTGATTTAGTATTAAATTCAGCATATTGAATATTGTCATAAATAAAGCGAACAACATCTTCCATTGCTTCCAGATTATGGCGCATATTAGGAATTTCGACATAGGAAATAGCGCCGCCAGAAGAAATACGCTGGAACTGGCTTTCAAAATTAAATTTACTAAAGGCGTCGATATCCTCACGAACATCTACGTGGTAAGAATTAGTATAATAGCCTTTATCCGTTACATCGGCAATAGTACCAAACCGTTCTTTGTCAATACGGGCAAAACGATAGCACAATGATTCAGCAGGCGTACCATATAAGGCAAAACCTAACCCTGTTTCTTTTTTCCATTTATCACAGGCAGCACGCAGATATTTCATCACGCGCAAAGCAAATTCTTCCCCTTCAGGTGTTGTGTGGCTGACATCTTTCATTAACTTAGTCATTTCGTACAAACCAATATAACCGAGTGAAATAGTAGAATAGCCTTTTTCCAGATATTTATCAATAACTTCGCCTTTTTCCAAGCGTGCAATCGCTCCATACTGCCAATGTACAGGGCTGACGTCACTGCGAATACCCTTTAATGAGTTATGACGGCACATCAAAGCTTCATAACAAAGCTGTAAGCGTTCATCCAGCAATGGCCAGAATTTTTCTTCGTCGCCATGTGCCAAAATAGCCACCTGAGGCAAATTCAAAGATACGACGCCCTGATTGAAACGGCCTTCGAATTTGTAATTACCTTCGTCATCCTTCCAGGCAGCCAAAAAACTACGGCAGCCCATCGGTGCGAAAACATTTCCTTCATAATTCTCACGCATTTTTTTAGCAGAGATATAGTCAGGATATAAACGTTTAGCGCTGCATTTTACAGCCAGCTTAGTAATATAATCATACTTGCCGCCCTTCAGGCAGTTATGTTCATCAAGCACATAAACCAGTTTCGGAAAAGCAGGCGTTACAAAAACGCCTTTATCATTTTTAATGCCTTCCAACCGTTGCCGCAGAATCTCTTCTACTATCATTGCATTTTCTTCCAGATATTCATCGTCCGCCTGCAGATTAAGGAAGATAGTGACAAACGGAGATTGTCCGTTTGTTGTCATCAAAGTATTAATCTGGTATTGAATTGTCTGCACACCGCTGCGCAGCTCATCCTGCAAACGTCTTTTTGTAAGGCGCTCTACAACTTCATCAGCAACACTGTCACCGACCTCAGCTTTGATCGTCAGTTTGAATTTTTCATAGCTGCGGCGCAGATATTTGCCTAAATGACGAATATCGACAGACTGCCCACCATACTGGCTGCTGGCTACTGAAGCGATGATCTGAGTCATTACTGTACAAGCCACCTGAAAACTTTTCGGGCTTTCGATCAGTTTACCGTTCATTACAGTGCCGTTATCCAGCATATCGCCAACATTGATCAGGCAACAGTTGAAAATAGGCTGTACGAAGTAATCAGCATCGTGAAAATGGATAGCGCCCTCATCATGGGCTTTAGAAATCTTTTCCGGCAGGATCAGACGGCGGGTCAGGTCCTTGGAAACCTCGCCGGCAATCAGATCGCGCTGAGTAGAAGCCATAACAGCATTTTTATTAGAATTTTCCTCCATAACATCTTTATTACTGTTACGGATCAGAGATAAAATGGATTCATCAGTCGTGTTAGCCTTACGCACCAAAGCGCGAGTATAGCGGTAAATAATATAAGACTTGGCCAGGTTGAATTTCCCCTCGTCCATAAGCTGATGCTCTACCATATCCTGTATATCTTCCACTAAAAGACGCATGCGGTTTTTACTTTCCACATAATGAGCGATAGCTTCGATACGTTCCTGATCGATACGGTCTTCCGGTTCGACTACCTGATTGGCTTTCTGGATAGCAACTATAATCTTGCTGCTGTCAAAATCGGCAGTACTGCCATCACGTTTGATTACTTTCATAACTGACGCCTTCTTTCATAATTTCTTATCGTTAACGCCAAACAAAAATTATTATTTATGCGTAAAATTTACATTATCATCATAGCACAGCGCATTGTTAATGTAAAGCCAAAAATTACTAGATGTTGTGTTTTATTTTGCACACGCAACCATATTTGGTAGAAAACTTTCTTTTGCAATATTTAAATAAGGTCTCATAAATACTACTTTCGGTATCGAAATAAACACAAAAAAGACGGCTTAAGCCGCCTTTTTTAGAAAATCACAGCAAACTGTACACTCTTACAAAATTGCCTTCTGCTAATGCCCAAACAGCAATATTTAACTGCAACGGCACAACAGCTGAATAATACTCCCTGCTTTTATTACCATTTTTCAGGAATCCCAGCGAATGTATCCACTACAATCATCGCCGCTGTAGCCTTAGCCACCAGGGTATCATTGTCCAGATCGCGCACTTCGATATTGATGGTTACCAATCTGTCGTCAGCGTGTGTTATCCGTGAAGTAGCGCTGATCGTCGTACCAACCGGTGCGCCTTTGATAAAATCTGTAGCAATAGTTGATGTCACTACCCTTTTACCTATCGTTGCACCTGCAATGCCTGTAGCATTATCAGCCAGCGTTGCAACCAGTCCTCCATGCGCCATACCATTAAGATTAGCATGCCGCTCAGGATCTACTTTTACTGCAACTGTAGCGCTGCCGCAAGACATATCTACGATGTAAATACCGCACTCCTGCATAAAATTATTATGCGAATAAATTTCGCTGACCTTTGCTTTGATCTTTTCCGCTTCAACCACAGGGAGTTCCTCCTTAACGCCGTCTTATGCCAGACATTCAGCCAGGTCTGCTGCAAAATCTGCGCTTGCTTCCAGATTATCGATAAGACCGCACAGCTTGGCTGTTTTTTCTTCGCCGTAAACAGGAGCAGCCAAAGACATAAATTTTGCAACACTTTCATCCCAGCTCATCGGATTAGGTGGATCTCCTTTCGGAAAATCTACCTGTAACTCCAATACTCGCCCATCTTTACAGCGAACGATAAGCTTTGATGCCAGTTTTGCAGCATCAGCAGCATGTACCGCCTCGATCGCAGCATCACGCATGACCTTGGTCTTCGCCATCAAGCTACGGACTTCAGCATCACCAATAACTTCCGTCAGGAAGCGATCAACACCCATATCGCCGTATTTGAGCATCCCGGCAACACAATATTGGATACTGAACTTGCAGCCATACGGATTTTCAGGCTGAGGATTATTGATCAGAAAATCAGTGATCTCATTGACTAAAATCTCTATCGCTTCAACATCATCAGGCTTCAATCCATGCTCAGTACGCAGCACCTGCATCGCATACAGCGCGGCATGAGAATGTTTACAACAGGCATAAGGTTTGAACGAATTATTATCAATCTTATATATACCATCATTCAGCCCATCCGTCAATTTTTCCAAATGCGGCTCTGTGACCATAGCCCGGCAAAAGCCTTTTTCTCCTTCCAATATCTTTGTCGCACCAGTAAAACCAGCACGGGCCAGATATGCTGAAAGTACGCCGGCATATGAACTTTTACCGGCATGCAGAGTTTTGCTCATTGCGCCCTCTTTCAAAAATTCCCACAACCCTGCCGCTTGTGTACCAGCACTGCCAAGACATTGCAGCGTCGCAGCCGCATCAAGACCTAAAACCTTCGCTGCCGAAGCGGCAGCGCCTAAGGTACCTGCTGTACCGGTAGTATGCCAGAAGAAATAGGACTCAGGGATAACGGATTCGCCTACGCGGCCGCCAACCTCATATCCTGCTACTACAGCTGCCAACATATCTTTACCGCTTTTATGCTCCGCCTCAGCAATGGCAAATACTGGCGGTACAACTACTGTAGCCAGATGTATAATAGATGGATTATGAAGGTCATCAAAATCAAGGGAATGGGAAGCGCTTCCATTACAAAATGCAGCATTTAAAGCAGTAGTTTGTTCCGTCTGTCCAGCCAAAACTGTAGACTGTGCCTTACCCCCGCCATCCAGCAGCAACTTACGGATGATTTGGATAGGTTTTTCCTGCGAACCGCGAATACAGACTCCCAGCCAATCTAAAATACACTGCTTTGTAATCCGAACTGTTTCCGGGCTCAATTTATCATATTGTACGCTTGCCACAAAATCAGCCAATGCTTTCGTTGTCATAACAATCAACTCCGTTCTTTCACTCACAACCTGTCAGTCAGATCAGAACATGGAACCGTCCTGTCTATATTCTCCGAATATTTCTTTCATCACGCCGCATATTTCTCCCAAAGTGGCATAAGTTTTAACAGCGTCAATCAGATAAGGCATCAAATTTTCTTCGCCGGCGCAAGCTTGCTTCAGCGCAGTTAAAGCAGCATCGACGGCTTTCTGATCACGTCCGTCTTTCATCTTTTCGACTTTGGCAATCTGGCGTTCAGCAACACTAAGGTCAGCAGTCAGAACATCCTGTTCCGCCAGTTGTTTATTATCAACAAACTTATTAACACCGACAACTATAGACCGTTTAGTTTCGATATCGCGTTGATCTTCATAAGCATGAGCCGACATTTCCCCCTGCATATAGCCTTGCTCGATAGCAGCTACAGCACCGCCCATAGCATCAATTTTCTTGATATATTCATAAGCTTCTGCTTCCATCCTATCCGTCAGGGCTTCTACATAATAGGAACCTGCCAGCGGATCAATAGTATCGGTAATACCACTTTCATAAGCCAGCATCTGTTGAGTACGCAGTGCCAGAGTAGCCGACTCTTCAGTTGGCAAAGCAATCGCTTCATCATAAGCACAGCAGGCCATAGACTGAATACCGCCTAAAACGGCGGACAACGCCTGCCAGGTAATACGGGCTACGTTATTAAGCGGCTGCTGAGCAGTCAGAACACTGCCGGCAGTATGCACATGCACACGCAGCATCTGTGCTTTCGGTACTGTAGCACCATAACGTTCTTTCATAATGCGCGCCCACAAACGGCGTGCCGCACGGAATTTAGCAACTTCCTCAAACATATTAAGTCCGGCAGTAAAGATCCAGGAAATACCAGGAGCAAAATCATCTACTTTCTGTCCGGCCTTGATTGCCGCATCAATATAAGCCATCGCATTAGCAAATGCAAAAGCGATTTCCTGTACACAGGAAGCACCGGCTTCACGAATATGGTAAGCACCTACGCTGATCGTATTCCATTTTGGAATACTCTTGGAGCAATATTCAAAAGTATCGGTAATCAGCCGCATCGAAGGCCGTGGCGGGAAAATATATGTGCCACGGGCAATATATTCTTTTAAAATATCATTTTGAATGGTGCCTTTTAATTGTTCCGGCTTAACACCCTGCTGTTCGGCAACAGCAACGTACATCGCCAAAAGCACTGCAGCCGGGCCGTTAATAGTCATAGAAGTACTGACTTTATCCAAAGGAATACCTTCAAAAAGCTTTTCCATATCAGCCAGCGAATCAATAGCCACGCCAACTTTACCAACTTCACCATGCGAAAGCTCCGCATCGGAATCAAGTCCGATCTGTGTCGGCAGGTCCATAGCTACCGACAGGCCGGTTTGACCTGCTTCCAGCAAATATTTATAACGGGCATTGGTTTCCTCAGCTGTAGCAAAGCCTGCATAAGCGCGCATCGTCCACAACCGCCCACGATACATAGTCGGCTGTACGCCGCGTGTAAAAGGGTATTGTCCAGGGAACCCGCTTTTAGAGCAGTAATCAAAACCTTCTACATCCAAAGGAGTATACACGTGTTTTTCTTTAAATTCTTTTCTTTCAGGAAATTTGGCATTGGCTTTAGCAACCTTTGCTTCATAATCCGCCAGTCCCTGTTTGATTTCTTCATAATTAGTCATGTCATTGACCCCTTTCTCATTCCGCTTCGCTGTTCACAGCATAGTGCCGGTTTCATAAAATTTTTTCTGCATATCGAAACAATGTGCCAAATCAATTGGCATATGGGCGTTTTTTTGTTGTGCAAACCTCAGATATTCCAAAAGCTGCGGCCGAAAATCAGGGTGTGCGCAGTTATTTATGATAGCTTTAGCACGTTTGACGGGACTCAAACCACGGATGTCGGCCACACCCTGTTCAGTAATAAAAACCATCGTGTCATGTTCAGTATGGTCTGCATGAGTAACCATAGGTACTACACTGGAAATCGAGCCGCATTTCGCTGTAGACGGCGTTGAAAAAATCGTAAGGAAACCGTTACGCATATAATCACCGCTGCCGCCAATACCATTCATCATCGTGCAGCCCATAACATGCGTTGAATTAGCCTGCCCGTAGATATCAAATTCCAACGGCGTATTCATGGCAATAACTCCCAAACGCCTGATAACCTCGGGGTGATTACTGATATCAAGCGGTCTTAAAACAATACTCTTATGATACAAATCAGGATCTTCCTTGTACATCTCCCAAACCGAAGGCGAAGGAGTGAACGCGCAGCCGGAGGCTTTAGCGATCTTGCCCAGCTTGATCAGACGGAATACAGAATCCTGTAAAATCTCGGAATACATTTCCAGATTTTCAAATCTGGATTTGGCCAGTCCTAAAAGAACCGCATTGGCAATACTGCCGACACCGGACTGCAAGGGCAGCATTTTCTCCGGCAAACGTCCCATCTTTTGTTCATACTCTAAAAATTCCACCAAATTCTCAGCAATTTTGATGCTTGCTGCATCAGGAGCAGTCAAGTCACGCACATGATCCAGAATATCAGACTCCACGATACAATCGATACGATCGATACCGCATTCTACATAAGGTTTACCTATCCTGTCTCCCGCATGATAAATTGGAATCTCAGTTCTATTTGGCGGGATCGCCGGAATATAGATATCATGCATACCTTCCAGATTCAAAGGAATCGAAGTATTGACTTCGATAATGATTTTCTTCGCATGCTTCACAAAAATCGGCGCATTACCAACACCAGGACCTAAAATAATATTACCTTCTGCAGTAATTGCCGTAGCTTCAATGATAGCTACATCTACATCACCAAAAAAACCATAATCTACCTGCTGTCCGAAATGGCTCAAATGTTGGTCAACATATTCAATCTTGCCTTCATTGATGCCCTTTTTCATGCTTTTGTTGGACGCGGCATAATACGGCATCCTGCCTTTTATAGCGTCAACTGCCGCCAACTCCTCTTCAATTTCCGGACCAACAGAAGCGCCGCTCCAGATATTGATACGGCAGCTTTTACCTTCTTTGATAGCTTTGGCTAAAGCTATCGTTGTTTTTTTAGGATAGCCGGATGGGGTAAAACCACTGACGCCCACATTCATTCCATCAGTAATCAGCGCCGCAGCTTCTTCCGGAGTAACGATTTTGTCAAACAACTGCGGATTTCTTAATCTCGTGCTGTCTAACATTTTCATCCCTTCTTTCCCAGATTTAAATTTCTCATACACCTTTCTTCACTTTCAGTATAATTCCGGAAACTTATAACGTAAAATACCAAAAAGCAATAGAAAATATTAATTTATTTGATATGTTTAAATTTGGTTTTCGAGTTTAAATTTACACTTTTCTTTATTTCTATTCATAAAATTCAATTGATGTAATATTACTTTTATAAAAAATTCATTCTAACAACATTTGCCATTTTCATTGACAATATCTATCTTTAAACATCAAAATAATTGATATAATTTATAAGTTTTATTTATATGCTTATCTAAAGTTATAAAAATTTTTTCAGAAAAAGATAGGTTTAAGCTGCTTTATCATCTATAATGTAGTTAAACGATAAACAAACTACAGTTAGCTTAAACTTAAATCTATATTGCCAGTAACAGGAGGAGAGCAGACTATGGACATGGAATATTACCGCAATTTTATTGCCATCGTCGAAGCAGGAAGTCTTTCAGCGGCATCCAAGCGCGTACACGTTGCCCAGCCGGCCCTCAGTAATCAACTGAAGCTGCTGCAGAAAAAATTCGGCACTCAGCTAGTCAATATCCGTCGCGGCGTACATAATATAGAATTGACCAATGCCGGCTGCATTCTTTATAACAAAGCTAAATATCTCTGTTCGCTGGAAGATGATACCCAACGGGAAATATCGGACTGCGTCAACGGCTATACAGGTACTCTGCGAGTCAGCCTGTCGCCTTCGATGTCGATTTCCTTTATTCAAACTTACCTCAGCAAATTTTCCAAAGAATATCCGCAGATCAACTATGAGCTGTACGAAGTTTCCATCTTGGAACAAATCAATCAGATGCTGACCGGGAAAACAGAGATCGGCGTTGCCAATGCTCCGCTGACACAGGAAAGCCGGTTTGATACTATCTATACCAAGCAGGAGCGCCTTGTTGCAGTAATGCACAAAGACAATCCCTGGCTGCCGGCAGACGACAAAGCTCTGCTTTTGGCACATATGGAAGATATGCCTATCTGCCTGTCACGCGGCTGTTCGACTTTATTTTTAAACGTTTGTTCCGATTCCATGATCTTCCCGCAGATCCTGAGCATTAATTCTACTAAACTGTCTACAATAGCCTGGGCAAAAGAAAATGCCGGCATCGCCGTCGTACCGGCTTCACCGGGTGAAATTTTTGACAACGATCTGATTTGCAAGATCATCCGCGATGACAGACTATTCCTGAATAAAACGCTATCTATTGTTAAAGGACGTCCACTTTCCAATGTCGCCCAACTGTTTTTAAACTATTTTTCACAGCATTCCTAAGCTTCAAAAATTGTTTAAGAAGGTGAAATTATGATTACCATTACCAACAAAACCGACTGCTGCGGCTGCGGAGCCTGTGCCAGTCGCTGCGTGACCTCCTGCATCACTATGGCACCAGACGAAGAAGGCTTCAATTATCCGCTGGTCGATACTGACAAATGTATCCACTGCGGTTTGTGTGAACGCGTTTGTCCTCTGCTGCACAAACCTCAACCTCATGAGATTTTAGCTGTTATCGGCTGTAAAAATAAAAACGAAGCCGTTCGCTTTGTCAGCTCCAGCGGCGGTTTTTTCTCCCTAGCTGCCGAAAAAATCCTGGGACGTCAGGGGACAGTCTTCGGGGCGGCCTTTGACGACAACTGGCACGTTAGACATATCGCTGTCACAAGCGGCAATGCAATGAATAAATTACGCGGTTCCAAATATGTACAAAGCGATATCAGCACTACCTACCAGGACGCCGAAAAACTGCTTCAGGCAGGCCATACTGTTTTATTCAGCGGTACGCCGTGCCAGATCGGAGGCTTGAAAGGATATCTGCGTAAAGACTATGAAAGGCTTTATACCATTGACGTAGTCTGCCATGGGGTTCCCAGTCCCAAAGTCTACCAGAAACGACTGGACGAAGTCACCGAGCTTTCGTCATCACCGGTAATAAAAGTCAATTTCCGCGATAAAACTCCCGGTTGGAAACGCTTTAATATCGTTTTTCAAACTGAAAACCATATCTTTGCAACACATAAACGCCGCGGTCCATATATGCGTTTATTCCTGAATAATGTCAGTACTCGCCCTTCCTGTTCCGACTGCGCTTTTAACAATAAACACAGCCTGGCTGATCTGACGATAGCCGACTATTGGGGCGTCAATAAGCATTTCCCGCTTTTTGATGACGATAAGGGTGTTACGCTGGTCCTCGTCAATACAGAAAAAGGCGCCGGACTTTTTGCAGATTGCCAAAGCGAGCTGGAATGCCAGCAAACAGACTTTAAGCGCGGCGCCGAATACAACGCCGCTTTGTCCAAAAAAATGACACCCCATCCTTCCCGACAATTGTTCTTTGCTGAGTTGGATCACAAAAGCCTTTCTGCCTTAGTCAACGAAATATTAGGTACTGCTGAAAATTAAAACAAACTCCCTGGGCAAATATGTCCAGGGAGTTTGTTTTAATTGTAATAATCACCACAATATTTGTTTCACTTTATTATATTTTTATATTATAATTAGTTTATAAAAGTTTTCCTTCAATTATAAAGGATACGGAAGGTATTTATAATGAATTCCGAAAGAAACGTCCTCAAACTTATCAACGATATCAGTAATCTAACATTATTCGTCGTAGATCAGTCAACTCTGCAGATACTTTACTGCAATCAGACTGCTGCAAAAGCAGGTTTCAGGAGAGGTGTATTCTATCATCCTGACACTCTCAGCTTTAATGCCGTCAATTTTCATCAAGGTGATTATCAGTATTTTGCTGAAAAATCTATTTTAGGAAGCAACGTAGATGTCCGAGTGAAAAGAACTCTTTGGGACGATGATGGCAGACAGATTCCTGCCTTAGCGATCTCTGTCACACCTCATATTTTTGCCGGCGAAGTCAAGATCAGGCACGACCATTCCAAAGATCTCCTGCAGGGCATCGATGTTCTCTTTGACGAATATGTAGTTATTGATCTTGTCGACGACCGTTATATTTCTCCGAAGCTCGGCCCTTGTGCTTCGGCATTTCCTCATGCCGGCGACTTTACTCAGGCCAATGATCTTTACGGTAAAATGCTTATCCATCCTGAAGACAGGCAGAAATTCTGGGAACTGACTTCAACAAAGAGCCTGCGTCAGAATATGCCGCAGGAAAATATGCATATCGTTGGCGAACTGCGCCGTCTTGTTGCGCCAGATAGCTTTGAATGGATTGAAACTCATCTCGTATCTACTATTGATGCTCAAACCGGGCACCTGAAAGTATTATGGTGCTACCGCAATATTGAAAAACAAAAACAATTTGAGTTGAGCCAACGCGAACAGACCGCCTGGATCGCTCAGTTAAGTGAAGAATATTATGCAGTTTACCTTGTTAATCTAAGTAATAACACTTTACGCGGCCTGCGTGTGCCAGAACAGTTCAAAAAAATCGTACATATGGAAGAATGCTATGATAAACAGTTTTCTATGTATGTAAACGAATTTGTAGACCCTAAATGGCAGCAGACACTCTTAAAAATTACCAACAGCACCTACATCATTGACCAGTTTGCCAACGATAATAACCGAATTGAGCATATTTTTAAAAATAAGCAGGGGTTTTGGCTCAGTGTCAAGATCATTCCGGCACCAGGCTACTCTGACGCTTATCCTTATGCGGTACTGGCCTTTGAAGACCTGACCCAGAAAGTCGAACATTCACTCAGTGAAAAAACTGCCAAAATGGCAGTTGCGCATATGTATGCACTGGCAATCAGCGTCGATATGGAGCATCAGGGTTATAACTGTATCCATTATTCGGAAGAGATACTCTCGCTGCAAAAACGTGGCCGTTACCTTGATTTCTATGCCCAATTCCACCAACAGCTGCTGGACAGTGATAAAGCGCTTCTGTCAGGCATCTTTGATGCCAAACTTTACAGCAGACAAACCTATGCCGAAGGTGAGATGCGTATTTGGGATAAAAACAAAAAACTGCACTATTATACCTATTACAGTACCAGGATATCTACAATCGAAGGCGAAAAAATCATGCTGCTGCTGCGTAACATCGACGATAAAAAACAGCAGGAACATGAACTTGCATTACTCAGCGCCGACAGAATGCGCCATCATAATATCGCCAATGCGCTGGCTGAAATGTACTATGCAGTCTATTATGTCGACCTGCAGGAACATAGATTTTATATTCTGCGGCTTACTGAAATCATCACTGCCAATATGCTGAAAGGATTAGAAGATCATACCGAAGCCTGGACTACCTTCGTCAATAATTTTGTTCATGTGAAATTCCGCAAACAGTTATCAGAGGCTTTTGCTTTAGAAAATATTTATACAACATTGACTCAAAACAATAAAAACTCTGTCGAAATAGAGTTGCTGCGGCGTTTTGCCAACGACAAATACGAATGGGTACGTCTTGAAGCTCAGGCCATTAAAAATACCGAAGGAACTATCACAGGCTGCGTTATCGCTTTCCGGAATATCCATACACAAAAACTGGCCTACGAAAGACAACAGCAGGCATTAAAAGCTGCCCTGCTTTCTGCCGAAAAGGCCAATACCGCCAAAAGCGCTTTTTTGTCAAATATGAGTCACGATATCCGTACTCCAATGAACGCCATCATCGGTATGACTACAATCGCGCAGCAATACCTGCACGACCCTGTTCGTATTAACAGCTGCCTCAGCAAAATCGAGCTGGCTTCCAATCATCTTTTAGAGCTCATAAATGATATCCTCGATATGTCTAAGATCGAAAGCGGCAAATTATCTCTTAAGGAATCGCCGCTCAATCTGGCTGAGCTTATTCACAATCTGATCTCACTCATCAATCCACAGTTAAAAGAACACCAGCACGAACTGCATGTAGAGACATATAATATCAGTGACGAATATCTGCTGGGTGACACTGTACGCCTTAATCAAATCTTCACTAATATCCTCAGCAATTCTATCAAATTTACGCCTCGAGGAGGAAAGCTCAAACTCGAGATCAAGCAATTAACGCTGGCGCCAACAGGGTATGGACACTTTCGTTTTGTTTTCAGCGATAACGGCATTGGCATGGACCAGGAATTTCTGCCGCACCTGTTCACTCCCTTCGAACGTTCCCAAACCTCAAATACTGATAGTATTGAAGGCACAGGCCTGGGTATGGCTATCACTAAAAATATTGTTGATTTGATGGGTGGTACTATTGAAGTCACCAGTGCTGCAGGCTCTGGAACCACCTTTACAGTCACCCTGCCACTGAAGCTGGCTGACAAGCAGCCCGTCCCGGTTTCTGCCATTCATTCCGAACTGCAGGCCCTGGTCATCGACCATGATCAAACTTATGCCTCTAATATCCTGCAGCAGCTACAGCAACTGCAAATTACCGGTCAAGCAGTACACAGTCTTAAAGAAGCAAATAACAAACTAGCAGCTGCCATAAAAACAAGCAGTGACTATACGACAGCCATCATAGTCTATAACCCACAGCTGGATCTGGAAGCAATGTTAAACGGATTACGCCAACTGTCACCAACATTAAAGATAGCTTTGGCAATCACCTTTTCCGATCTCAGCCAGACCATTAAAGACTATTCTTTTGACGCACTCCTGATTCTGCCTCTGTTTGCTACTAACCTTGCACAGGTACTCAACAAAATGCATCAGACAAACACAACCAGAACACAGCATCTGCTGCCATCTGCTGCTAATGAACCTAACTGCAGCGGCAAGCGGATACTTCTTGTTGAAGACAATCCGCTCAATATGGAAATCGCCTGTGAGTTGATCGGTATGACCGGTGCCATGATAGAAGAGGCCACTGACGGTGCTGCAGCACTGACAAAAATTGCTCAGGCACCTGAAAACCATTACGATCTTGTTTTCATGGATGTGCAAATGCCTAAACTCAATGGGTACGATGCAACCAAAGCAATCCGCAAACTATCACGCAAGGATGTAAAGAGCCTACCGATCGTTGCTATGACTGCCAATGCCTTCCTGGATGACATCAAAAAAGAACGTGAAGCAGGAATGAATGCTCATATTACCAAACCGTTTCATCTGGAAGAATTATTTGCCGTCATCAGCGAATGGCTGCAATGCAAATAATTATCATAAAAAAGGCTGCCGCAATTAAAAACTGCGGCAGCCTTTCGTATTTTGTTTACATCACTTCTACTCTTTTTTGTTTCAAAACCTTCAGCAACAAAGCCAGATCCTCAATGTCGTAACCGTCATTATTTACTTCCGGTACAACATGTCCCTGTAAAACACTGCCAAGCAGCGTATCTACACTGCACTTAAAGAAATGCGCCAAACGTAGCAATACCCTCAGACTGACACTGACGCGGCCGTGCTCAAGGTTGCTCATATGCGTCTGCGAAACATCTAAACGCTGAGCAAGTTCACTTTGACTGATACCGTGTCTGATACGCATTAACCTGATATTCTTACCAATTTCCTTATAATCGGGATTCATAAAGATACCTCCTTCATCACCTGTTACTAAATAAATTTATTTTTGCGCCGATTCTGTTCCTGGCGGCAGATCGCTGATAAGTTCAGCCGGATCTACCTCAAGTGCCTGTGCGATAAGAAAAAATACTTCCAAACCGCATCTGGCAGCACCACGTTCTATTTTTGATATATAGGAACGGGTCAAACCGGCTTTAATAGACAATGCTTCCTGACTTAAACCTTTCAGTCTTCTGTAATATAAAATATTTAAGCCTATACTTCTATATTTCTCAGCAAACATGACTTTTTTCACCTTAACAATTAAACTTTTATAGATATTGGTTTTATACTTATTATCTTACAAAAAAAATGCATTTGCTGTATAAAATACAGCACATACGTGCACTATATTACTCATTTATACAAAATAAAATTATACATGCAAAGAAATTATATGTCTTTAAATATGTAAATGCACTTAAAATTAATGAATTTTATTATTTTTTATATTTCAAATATTTTGCTATTTATATGAAATAATTATATATTTTATATAAAATTACGGCTTGTTATAGCTATAGTTCTACTTATTAGTACTCACCGTACAAATAAGTGGTTTTCAGAAAAGCAATATGCGAATTACGAGTAATTAAAAACTCACACCCCGGAAGATGTGAGTTTTTAATTACTTTTCTTCGTTATTCTATTCGTCCTGATCTTCGGTATCACTATCAGAAGACATACTCAAATCAGTATCGTTACCACCAGCCAGATTATCCATCTGACTACCTTGCACATCGCCTGTATCGGAACTGCGAGAATTACTGTCAGCTTGTTCTTCCTGACCGGCACCAGCTAAAATATTCTCGAAACCAGTACTAAAACTGCTGCCAGAACCACTTGCATTCAGGCTGTCATCACTGTTATGTATTTCAATTGTTCCGACACCAATATTTGTGTTTTCACCACTTGGATTTATTATTACAGGGGTATGCAGCTCAGAAGTTACAGCAGAGCTGCTGCTATGATAATTATCCTCAAATTCAGGCAGTTTAGTAATATCATGCTCATCTTCAGGCAGTTCTGGTGGATCAGGCGGTAGTGGCGGTGCCGGAAAGATATCTGCATAAGCCTTGCCAACACCTTTGTCGTTATACTTAGAAATATCGTAAGTATTGCCATCTTTATCGGTCGTCGCATAAACAGCCTTATCAGAAACAATTGCACCTGGTCCCCATCCTACTATCCCACCACAATACTGTGCATTACCGTCTGCAGCAATGACCTGCCCTAAATTCAGTGCATTCTCTACTATCCCTTCAACAGAATTACCAATAATTCCGCCTACCTGATCCCTGCCTTGGACTGTACCTGTATTTAACACATTATCAATGCTTTTAGAAGATGTGCCTACTCCTATAATCCCACCAACACTATTACCGCTACCGCTAACAGCACCACTGTTTTCAGCCCTACTGACAGATACACATCCAATACCGGCACTGGGAGGTCCTGACATAGACACGCCGCCCCCCATACCAACAATACCGCCTACCGCTGTTCTTCCTGTTATTGTCCCTGAATTATTGGTATTCTCTAAAAGCATATCATCATCACAATAATAATATCCTAAAATTCCCCCAACACTATCTAATCCGCTAATGTTACCATTGTTGATGGCATCGACAATTATTTTTCCAGAAGCATTACAGCCAATAACACCGCCGACATAACTATAACCTTTTACTGTACCTTCATTTTTTAATTCACTGACATAGTTGGAACCTTCAGCATCATTATAACCTAGTACACCACCAATATAATAGCTTGAACCAACACTCACACCATCGGTTACAAAAACACTTCCTTTATTAAGCGCTTTGCTCACAGTTCCGTTATTTTCACCAATAGCTCCGCCTACTTCACGAGCTCCGCCTACAAAACCTCTATTTTCAATATTATATACATAACCATTTACTTTATTTTGTCCACAAATCCCGCCGACAAGTTCATTTCCCTTAATACTTCCATCATTGATACCGTCAGAGATATTCCCATTATTCTGTCCAACAATTCCTCCGACAGTACTATTGCCACTAACAGAAGCATAGTTATGGACACTATTTATAATACCTGTATTAGCTCCGGCAATACCACCTACAGCACTATTATTTCCAGCATCAATTTTTCCTTTTAGTAAAATTCCATCAATAGTACCTGTAGAAGTATTTTGTCCAGCAATACCACCTATCCCAACACCGCCGCCAGTCAAATCAATTTCTGCATCTACATTTTTAACACTTCCAGCATTATAGCCAACTATGCCCCCTGTATAACCACCCGTACTATTAATAACTTTTATCTTACCAACTATACCATCAATCTCCCCAAGACCCTTATAATTATACCCTGTAATGCCGCCGGAATAACCGCCGCTAGTATTATTTACTGTTATATCAACTTCAGCATTCTTTATTATTCCTGCATTAATGCCAACAATACCTCCGGTATATTTACTTGTTCCTGAAACAATACCACTTACTGCAACATTTTCAATTAACCCGTTATTCTGACCTACAACTGCTCCAACAGCCTGGTATCCACTAATATTACAATTGGATAAAGTAAGATTTCTGATTACACTGCCACTTGCAGTTTGTCCGAACAACCCTTTGTAGCTTCCATTTCCACCATTTACAGTTACATTTTTTATCTCATTCTCCAGACCGTCAAATGTTCCCTTAAACGTACTGTCAGCGCTGATGGGTATAAAACTATTAATGCTGCTAGCATCAATATCATTTTTTAAAGCATAATTGCCGCTTAGATTAGTATTAATGTCCTGCAGCTGCTCAGCATTTGTCACCCACATATAACCTTTTACACTCTGAGCTCCGCCATTGATATCAAAATTTTTATCCTTACCTGCATAACCGTTAGCATCATGAGCGGTATACCCCAACACAACGTTACCATTGGAAAAATCTCCGTTAATAACAGCATTGCTGCCGTCAAAATCATCTCCGCTCAATTTTATATTATCAGTATCTAAAACGATACGGCTGCCCTCAAAACGCAGTGTGTCTGCTTCCAGTTTACCCATATTGACAAGCTCAGCAGTTCCCGCTATCCCAAAATCACTGATACCAGCGCTGTTTTTAAAATTTTGTAAAGCTGTATCGACATCAGATAAGCTCTTAGTAGAAGCCGTCAGCGAACCAACATTTACCTGTGCCGTTTTACCAAACAAAATCCCATTGGGATTGATCAAAAAAACATGTACCCCTTGTCCATTCAAAGCGCCAAAAATCTCACTGCCCTGTCTGCCGGTAACATAATTCAAAATAGCGTTCATATTCTTAAAATTTACCGTTTCTCCAGCAGCAACATTAAAACTATCCCACTTGACCGACACATTGCCTGTACCGGTAATATCCATCTGATTACCGCTGGACGTATAACTGCCGTTACCAGTAACTACCGTCCCACCCTGTGGCAATCCCCATGCGCAATTAGAAAAAGCCAAAGTGCTAACTACTATAGCGACCGTTGTTTTCCCTAGTCTCTGCCTGTTTTTCATCTTAATCCGCTCTTTTCCGCTCACGATATTCTTAAAACAATTTGTATAACCTGAACCATAACCTGCCGTTTTTATCTTCCGCCTCACTGCGATAAGATTCACCCTTTATCTTGCGTGCATAATCCAGTCTTGCGTACAAGCTGCGATCCAAGCTATAAACTGCGCCAATACCCCAACCTGCCAGCCTGCGATGCGGATCGGAGGTATCTCCGTCCTTTCGTGCCAAAACCTCACCTACATCAGCAAACAACGTCATACTCATACCTTTGACCGGAGTTTGATACCTTAATTCTGCCGTTGCCTGATAACCGCTGTCACCGCCTGCTTCACCCTGCGGATAGGCTCGCACCGCATCAGCACCCCCCAGATAAAACTGTTCACTGCTGTCTAGATTGCGGTTTGCTAGCTGTCCATGTGCAAAAATATAGAACTGTGTCACTTTGCTTAATTTACTGACATGATTAACATCAAAATTAAAGCGGCTAAAGCCGCCTTCCGTCCTGCTGAATTCATCAGCAGCCTGAGCTTCCCAGCTGCGCAGCTTTAAATTACCGGCACGTAAGACAGCACTGTAACCACTATAACTAACAGCACTTTTCAGACTTCCAGTCAGTCCAAGATGAAACACATCACTGCTTTTACGTGCCGTATAATCAAAAACACGCAGTTCATCATTCAAACGGTTATGCTCATAGCCGTAAATCAACCGTAAATTTCCGGATTTCCTGCCGCTTAAAGGCTGCGAACCATATAGGCTCACCGTTTTAGCCGTTCCTACAGCACCTGCCTGCGTAAAATAATCCCCTAAAGTATAATCCGACTCCGCGCAGCTGATACCTAAACGACCTCCCGTTCTATTAACCGCTGTTTCATATCCTAAATTATAATTTTTCATCTTCTCATTACTAAGCATCCCGCCGATAACAAGCCTGTCCCCGCTGCGCAGCGGCTCATTAACAATGACCTGCATTCCGTAACGGTAACGTCCCGAATATTTACCGCCATAATTGTCAGTATAAACAGCGCCTTCCACAATTGGCGATGCCTCTAAAACAATTGTTAAACTGCTGCTGCCAATCTTATCACCAGGCTCTAAAATACCTTTGGCCTGCACACCGGGCAATGCATTCAGATTATTCAGCGTCATTTCTAAAATATCACTGCGTAACTGCATACCAGCATATAAATTTTTTAAAAACCCTTCCACAAAACGATCTTCAAGACTTGTAGAATTTTTCACTCTTAACTTATCCAATACCCCAGGAAAAACCTTAATTGTCACAATACCAGCCACAATATCCTGACGAGGTAAAAATGCAGTTGCCACAGGATATCCCTGTTTTCTGTAATAGACAGATAAAGCTTTCGTCAACTGCTGCAAATCGTTAACAGCCAAATTACGTCCACTGTATTTTCCCAAAAGTGCCTTGGGGGGGGGCAAACACTCCTCTATTCCACTAACATCAAGTTGGAATCTTTTAACATACACCATCGACTGCGATTTTTCCGCATGTTCCGAAATATCATCTTTATGTACAACGACACGCTGATTATTAAGCATATTATCAGACATCCCATTCTGTTGGACGTCACTGCTTGGAAGCTGGTTAGCAGCATAACATCCGACAGTCTGAGACAAGACATAAAGCATAATTACAACTTCTTTTTTCACCCCTGTCCATCTCCCCACTCTTCCAGTCATAATAATACCTATTATAAATTTTAGTTTCTCTTTTAATCTATTATCCTACTAATGATTCAAAAAAGCAATTATTTCGAATAATAATATTAAAAATAATTAAATCATATGTATTTTATTATACATTTATTAGAATTTATATTTTAATCAAAAGCCTATCAGAGATTATGTGCTGATTCTATTTATTTTAACTGCAGACTTTTCTGATTTATGCTGCAAGCTTCTATTACCCGTTCCAAATCGTTTGTCAATTTCTATAATCACTTACTAAAAGCTAACAAACCACTATAAAAAAACTAATATATTTTTATACTATAAAACCATAACAAAATATAGAAAATTTCTATTATTAATGATACAATATTTATATTATAACAAATTATTTTAATCTTATTGCAGTAAAAATTAGGTAATTATGGGCGAGGTATATATATGAATACCAAGATCAAACAAACAATAGCTTTATTTTTTACAGTCATGTTATTGTTTGTTCTGGTGCTGCCACCACTATCCGCAGCCGCAGATGCAAGTCCTATTAAAGTAGGCTATTATGAGGACGGCGACTATATGTCCAAAAGTCAAAGCGGAGAATATAGCGGATATAATATTGAATATCTACAAAAAATTTCCAAACAATCAGGACTTCCTTTCGAAATGGTTGATATTGCAAGCTGGAATGCTGCATATGATATGCTGGTTAAAGGTGAAATCGATCTGCTGCCGGCAGTTTATCATTCAGAACAGCGGGCAGAGGAAATTTTCTTTTCCGGCCAACCAATGTGCAGTATTTATACTACCCTAAACGTTCGTATGAATGATCCACGCTATGATTATGAAGATTTTAAAGCTTTCCAGGGCATGAATGTCGGCATTATCCGCGGCGGAGTAGACGGCGAAAGGTTTAAAAGTTTTTGCCGTGAGCATAATCTTGTTTTAAATATTATTGATTATGACGAAACAAGTGTACTTTTAGAGGCACTTGATAATGGTACACTGGACGGTGTTGCTATTACCCACCTTGGAAAAAACAGTACTTTCCGCAGTGTAGCCCAGTTTTCTCCCAGTCCTTTATATTTTGCCGTAACCAAGACAAATTCCGAGTTACTGTCTGAAATCAACAAGGCCATGAATAATATTCTATTGGCTAATCCTGATTACAGCCGGGATTTGTATGATAAGTATCTTGCCCCAAGTGTTAACCAAAAGCCTGTTTTTACTAAAGAAGAACTCCAATATATAAAACAGGCTGCACCGATATTAGTATCTTATGACCCTTCTTTTGCACCTTTAACATACCAGAGTAAAAAAAGCGGGCAAATTACTGGCGTAACTGCAGACATTTTTGAATTTATTGCCAAAAACAGCGGTCTGCGTTTTGAATTTGAAGCACATAATCAAACTGAAGCTCTGCAACTTTTACAGCAGGGGAAAATATCTGCTTTGGCTTTATCTGACGGTGATTACCTTTGGGACGGTAGAAACAATATCAATTCCACACTTTATTATCTACGTGCACCTACCTCAATGATCACCAGATACGATTCAGATAAATTGGAAGTAATTGCTTTGCCTCAAGGGTATCAGCTTTCTGAAGCTATCAAGGCAGCAAATCCACATTATACCTTCAAATACTATCCTTCTTTCGAAGACTGTCTTAACGCAGTTTTGCACAATAAAGCTGATGCTGCCTGTACAAACACTCATGTTGCTGGCGCTTATCTAAGCAGATCAGCTTACCAGGGTATGCGCACTATAACCTTAGCTCAGCCAATCAATGAAATGTGTGTAGGATTATCTGCGTCGGGCGATCCGAAGTTGTTTTCGATCATTAATAAGTGTATCCAATATCTTCCTACAGAACAGGTAGACGCCTATCTTGTAACGCATTCTGCCAATACCAAAGAAGTCAGTATGCTGGAATTTATTGAGCAGCATCTTTGGCAGGTAGGCTGTATTGTGATACTGGTCCTGAGCATAATAATTCTGCTGATAGGCAGTAATTTAAGAAACGCTTTACGCAGTAACCGCCGTATTCAGGATCTGCTGTATAAGGATGAACTGACCGGTCTTTATAATATGAACGGATTCTATCAGAAATGGGAAGAAAATAACACTCCCTCCAAACAACAGTCTTTTGTTGTACTTTATAATGGTTTCTGGAAAAAGAAGGAAGAAAATAATCCCCCCCAAAAACAGCAGTCATTTGTTTTACTCTACAGTGATATTTGTCAGTTTAAATTTATCAACGATAACTTTGGTTTTGCTACGGGTGATCAGGTACTGCAAGCCAGCGGTAAAATATTACAGGAAATCCTGGAAGATGATGAATTCTGCGGAAGGATATCCTCCGACCATTTTGCTCTCCTGCTAAAGTATAATTGCTGGGAACACTTAGACAAACGCATGCAAAACTTTGTTAAAAAGCTGAATTGCTGGCGTAAAGCGAAAACCGATATTCCTTATAAAATTGATTTCGTATTTGGTGTTTGTCTGATTGAAAAAAATGCTACTATTGACCTTCATCAAAAACTTGATTTAGCCAATTATTCAAGACGCTACGCAAAAGATACTCCAGGCAGTTTTATTGTTTTATATGATGAAAAAATGCGTGCTCAGGCACTTTTAGCACAACAGTTGGAAAGCCGCTTAGATCAGGCTCTGCAGGAAAATGAATTTGTAGTCTATTATCAGCCCAAGGTTTCTATGAAAGATGGCTCCATTATAGGAAGCGAAGCTTTAATTCGCTGGAACCATCCTGACAAAGGTTTTCTGATGCCAGGCGTATTTATCCCTATCTTTGAGAAAAACGGTATGGTTAAAAAAGTTGACTTGTGGCTGTTTGAAGAAGTTTGTAAAACAATGCGCACTTGGTCAGAAAAAGGCTATCCGCTTTTCCCTGTTTCCTGCAATTTTTCAAGACTACATTTTCAACAAAGTGATTTCCCTGCACGAATCTGTGAAATCGCTGACTGTTGGAATGTTCCGCACCATCTTTTAGAATTGGAAATAACCGAAAGTGTCCTATTGGAAGAATCAACGACTATTGCAGAGGTTTTTCAGATACTTAAAGAAATGCAATTCAAAATAGCCATTGACGATTTCGGCTCCGGTTATTCATCTTTAGGTCAATTACAGCAACTGACTGCAGATGTTTTAAAACTAGACCGCAGCTTTGTAAGCCACGGAGTTGCAGGTATGCGTGAAAAAATAGTTGTCGGCAACGTAATCCATATGGCCGGAGAGCTTGGTATGCAGGTAATCTGTGAAGGTGTTGAAACACAGGCACAATCCATAACACTACAGGAAATTGGCTGTAAATATTCGCAGGGATTTTATTTTTACCGTCCTATGCAGCTGGAAAACTATGAAAAATTACTTGTTGCAGATAACTAAAAATACTGCAAAATAATCTATTGATAATTAAAATATAAAACACCGCAGAAATCTGCGGTGTTTTATATTTCTAAGCTAAGTACAATAATGCACGTATTTTAACTTCTGTATAGACAAATATAAACAAAACCTTACTAAATATCTTTCATTTCAAAAACAGTTGATAAATGATAAAATAAACATATGACAATTTCACTGATAATCTTAAATAAAATACACTTCATTTAAAAAAGTGCAAAAACCGAGGGGATGCGATAAAATGGCAACGCTGCTACAAGAGATATTGACAAACAACCATGAATTTTTGGCAAATAACAAGTGTACAAAAGAAATATCCAAATATCCGCAGAAAAAGTTTGCCCTGCTCACTTGTATGGACACCAGACTTGTTGAGCTGATCAACAAAGCACTGGGCATCCACCGAGGCGATGCAAAAATAATTCAAAATGCCGGAACCTCTTTAATCGGAGAAATGGGAGAAACCGTAAAAAGTCTTTTGCTAACCATCTATGTTTTTGATATCAAAGAAATTTTCATAGTCGGACATTATGATTGCGGTGTCGCTCTGACATCATCAAAAGACATATTACATAATATGAGAAGCAGAGGCGTCTCAGAGCAGCAATTAAAACTGATTGAAAAAGATTTTCAAGTTTGGCTTGATCCTTACACCGACCCCGCCAAAAATGTACTTACAGTCATTAAAAAACTTAAGGCAAATCCTTTTATTCCCAATGATATACCTATCCACGGACTTATCATTGACCCCCATACGGGTAAACTTGATCTTTTGGCAGATGGCTATAAAGAGACTTAAGACAAATCGTGCTCCCTGTTTTTTAGCGTCGTCAAATTTTTAGTTTTTATAATCACTATTCTAATATATCAACGTAATATTTTGGTCATTGCCAATATTCTACAAGACACCTCTTTACTTTATCGTTACAATAGTTTTGTAATGCTTGGAGCTTATAAAACATTGTATAGAAAAGAGGCTTATTATGAATCTGCAAAATGAAAAATGTGTCATCGTCGTTGACGAAGAGCTGCCGTTAGGAATTATTGCAAATACTGCTGTGATCTTAGGGATAACCCTAGGCAAAACCATGCCTGAAGCAGTCGGTCCTGATGTAATCGATCAGACAGAAAAGAGTCATCTCGGCATTATCAAATTCCCTGTTCCTGTCTTGAAAAGCTCTGCAGAAAAACTTAAATATATCAGGGAACAACTCTATCAAGACGATTTTCATGACCTGCTCGTTGTTGATTTTTCTGATTTAGCGCAGAGCTGTAAAACTTATGATGATTTTATTCAAAAAATGATTCAAGTACCGGAAAGCGCTTTAAAATATTTTGGTCTTGCAATCTGCGGCTCAAAAAAGAAGGTTGCTAAACTTACTGGAAGTCTGCCTTTATTACGATAATTTTATATTTTTGCTATTCAACTTTCAATGCCAACCCATTTATTTTCAAAACAAAAAATCCATGCAAACCGTAAAGTCTGCATGGATTCTACATTTTCAATTGGTGGAGACAAGCGGGATCGAACCGCTGACCTCTTGAATGCCATTTTTTGTCAAAGCCAATATCCCCAAATACTAAAAGTGACGTAAAGCCTTTATTTAAGGGCTTCTGCGACACTTTTCTTTTTTTACATAATCTGTACTTTTACTAACAAAATCAGAGCATTTTTGGGAAAATTTTGGGAAATTTTTTCTTCTCTCTTTGTGTAAATATCAGATCTTATTTCCCTTATAGCAACTATATTTTATTTATATATTTCTTTACGATGCCCTATCGTTACAATAAGAATAGTAACCTTGGTATCCTTAATTTCGGCAAGAATACGATAATCACCCACGATATTGCCATTCACCCTAGTGATTGGCTACAAGCTCTTTACCGTGCTGCTAGGGATTTGTACAGACAACAAGATTTTTTCTATCCACCCATAAATCAACGCTCTGATAGGTTTACCTATCTTCTTTAATGTTTTTACTGCGACAGCAGTGTATTCTACTTTATATTCCATTATTCAAGATCCAGCATCTTCGCTACCTCTTGTTGAGAGTAAGTAACAGGATTTTTCTTATAGGCAGCCATCGCTTTCTTGTAAGCGTACAAATCGTATTCGTCTTCTATTCTTTGAATAACAGAATCACGTATGAGTTGCGATACAGTCGTATTCTTATGTTTAGCGTAGTTTTTTATTAAATTAGTTTCTTCTTCGGACAATCTTAATGATAATGCCATAACAGCCCATCCTTTGTAATACAGCGTAATACATTTTTGTTTTTTAGTCAAACAGCAAGCAACTAAAGTATTAACTTATAGCATAAAAATTTATCTAGGAAGTAATTCCTTTCTGAATAGAAAATCCATTTATTGTCCCTGTTGCCGTAACATCTACAACTGAAAAATCACTATTTCTTGATATATGCAAACAAGTCAATCCATTTTTGTTCAACAAATCAGGAATTAACGACATAGCAAAAATTAGCGGTTTTGGCCCATCTGGAACTAATATAACGTCTCCTGTTGAAAGTAATTCATTTGCTAAATCGCGTAATTTAGATATCATAAAAGAAAAATCATCTAAGCGCAATGCCACCAACATCGCTGCTTTAGAAAGAAATACCGAGTTTACATTCTTGATATTTTCTGCAAAATGTTCTCTTGTCGGATTATATGCATAACATGCTACAAGATAATCAGGATCTGTTATGGAAATAATTGCTTGAGTCCTTATTGCATCGTATCCAAGGGCTAAAATATGAATTCTTTTATTTTCTATTTCTAAGGATGGCTTTCCTGAATAAAATGAAAAAGCATCAATACCTGCACTAGGATACTCTTCATAAGAAGCGGGATATTCTCCCTCAGAATACCAAAAATAAACGCGATCTTCTTCTCTAATAATATCCTTCAACTTCATAGGAAGCTTACAGTACCAACTTCTTGGCATCGATGAATAATCAATGTGAACAACGACTGATTTATTTCTAACAATCATTCCCTTTACTGCGTCAAGTATTTTTTCATGTACTGCCTGACTATCAGAATATTTCATAAAAACAGGTTGTAATTTAATCTTCTCTAGTTCAGCAACTTTACTTTTCGCACATTCGTTACTTTTATAATCATCAAATGCAAATATCATTCGCTTTGGTGGATTAGCTAAAGATGAAACTTCATCTAGCAAATAATATGAACGTTTTTCATATCCAACAGCAAAAATACAAAGATCGTTTTCATGAAATAACTCATTACTAAATTTTATATTTTTTATAACCATCAATCCATCTCCTCAAATAATGACAATTGGTCAGGCGTATTTACGATCATAGACGGATTCTTAACAGTATATGTCTGAACACGTTTATCAATAATCTTAATCTTGCTAATTGAAGTATCAGCGCGCATTGGAAGCCAATATTTTGCAGCATAAGTATTTGCAAGCAAATACTTTGTTTCTTTTGTTAGGCCGTTCTTAAGAGTATCTTCATTAACAATAATTCTCGAATAAGCCACTGCTAATTGCAACCATTTTTTAGAACTAACAAAAGAATCATCCTCACTATAATTTAGCACAAAATTACATCCTACTGAAATTAGGTCAGAGCCATGCACACGTTTGTGTAAATATTCAGCAATTGTATTTAGTTCATTATACATAAGCGGGCCATAACTCTCAAGCGCTTGCGTTGACTCACAAAAACTTTGTGCATAATCAAGAATAACACCATGTTGCACTTTCGGGGTCAGATAAGATTTTCGTGCTTGTTCAAATAAAATATTCATTATTTGTATAAATGCACGCGGATTACCTTGTGATATCTTACGAATCATTGTGCTCCCTGAATACCAACCTGGTTTTGTATTTCCCTCCCTAGAACGTTTATACATCTTCCGTACGAAAAATATTGGTTTAAACTTATCATATATAGTTTTTCTTTTATTAGTATAATTTTCAGCATTTCTCTTTGTTGAAAACTCATTTATTATTTCCTGTTCAATAATATTATCATCTATAAATGAATCTTTAAATTCTTCTTTATAATAATCTATTTGGTCATCTTTCCCACAAATACCAACAAAATTCTCTAAAGTTTCTATGTTAAGATCAGGATCAAATCTACTTTTCATTCGATGAGAACAAAGCATATTAGTTAAATCACGAAAATCTTTACCACTACAATCCATATCTACAACACGATAATTAAAGTCATTTTCACAAGAAACAGATATATTCTGTTTTAATGTCTCTAATGTTTTATGGTAATATGGTAATGTTGCTACTTTTAAAGCTATACGCTTGGAATCAGAACGAAATACACTGTTAATACATTTTTGCATTGCCTCAGTTAAAAATTCAGCTTCATCTATACAGATTATCCACGTTGGCTCTTCAGCAATCCCCATACTTTTAGCCACTAATTCTTTAACAGTCAGTAAAGAAGCTCCTATCTGCCGCCTAAAAATTGGAGGAATATCTTCTAAATTATTCATCTTCGTATCAAAATTATAAAATAGCTTTTTTAGTTTTGTTGCAAGAGAAAATAAATCTGATATATTATCGTCATCATCACCAAACCACATATTATTTAAGTCAGTAGTTAGCGCAAGATTTTTTTTTGCTTGCTCAATCTTATTTGATTCTTCATTCAACATATCAGAAATTTCAGTTAATAACGACTGTGCAAGCAAACAATTGAATGCAAATTGAAAAAACTGTATCTGTTCTTGCTCAGATGCATTAGAACTTATTAAATGGGTCACAAATTCTAAATACATAGGAACATATAATGCAAGATATTTTTTTTCTTTAACCAATTGTTTTGCTTGTGGATCTTCAATACGTTTAAGCATTGAATATCGCATCATTTTAAGTAGGATTGTTTTACCACTCCCTCTTGTACCCAAAAGAACTTCATGTTGATCATTAAAAAGCGACCAATATGTTGATATAGGACAAAATTCGTTTACTACTTTTGTATCAGAAAAATTACGAGCTTGGCTATCACTAAAGGGATTTTGCTTATTTGATCCTTTAATTCGATCTGAAACTCTATCCATCATTAGCCGCCTTTCTTAATAAGAATAACATCTGCCGGAAAATTTCCAATCATTTTATAATCAAATGGAAGTTGATTTTTTATTAGTTCGTTAAGTTTATCTATTGGAAAAAATCGAAGACTCTCGTCTAAATTCGACCATGTTAGTTCCAATGCCCCATCATTTTCATATAAACTTTTATCAGATAACGCTTGAATTGCTCTTATTCTTTCGTCCTCTGTAAAAATTTTCCCCAATAACATTCTAGGATCAATTGGAGTCTCAGGACAATTATTTTTTATTGGAATCCATCCCTGTGCCGAAGAAAACTGAAAACTTAGAAGTTCTAATACTCCAACTTCAGTATAAAGCTCAATAATATGTATGGTATTAGGGATCTCACCACATCTATGTGCAGAATTAACAGCTAAGCTTCCTGCACAGATAAATGTTATTGGATAAGTCCAACTACTTTTCATTTGGGTTTCTGCTCGCGGATGATGTCGATGCCCATGTAATACCAATCTAATACCATTTTGGCCTGCAATATCAAGAAATCTACTTCCTTCTTCGAGAGTAGATACATCCGGCCCGATTACAGGGAAACTATAATTGAATGGATGATGATGCATCATTACGATTTTCCACCGATTATCATTATTATATTTTTTTACGTTTAATTCAAACCAATCTAATTGATTTACATCAAGTTTACCTCTAGAAAAAGATTGGTCACGTGTACAATGACAACCTGAATTTAGGACAAACATAATAAAATGTTCATTTTCCACAACTCCAGAATATGGAACTGGTCCATTGCAACTTAGCTGTTTTAAATGTTTCATACTAGCTAACGATGCACTTGCAGCTATTTCTCTATATTTATCTTTTACTAATTTATGAGGAAAATCAGCAGGTTTATCCTCATATTTTAGATGAAGATCCGCTATATTCCAATCAACATCATGATTCCCTAGTCCAAGAATAATTTTATCATTAGAAATTCCTGCTTTTTCTGCAATATTAAGCAAAGCCTTTTCACAATGTGAAAATTCTTGAGGACTACCGAGAGATGTCAAATCACCAGCAATAAAAAGATATTGAATATTTTTTTCTTTAAGCACTGAAATCAAACTTTCTGTTAGCGATATTCCTCCAGCATTTTCATCTTTTATTGGCTCACCTGGAACAGACAGTTCATCCGTTCTTGAATATTGCCCAAAATGAATATCACTAATCAATGCAATACGAACCATATAACACTATCTCCTCTATATAATGTCCGCCTGAAAACAAACACCTACGAACATCCACAATCTAGTTTTATTGTTCCTGTAAATCTATTGGCATTGATGATATTAACAATTCACTTTGCTTTCCACGTCCATCTGCCATTCCTGATATTGAACTATATCGCCTTAACTCCTGTGTATAAAACTGACTATCTTCATACATTCGCTGCAACTCCGGATAGTATGCATTTGTTGCAATAATTATGGCACCTCTGTTGCGAGCACGAATTAACGCCTTAAGTAATCGGATTTGATCTTTCCAAGAAAATAATTTTTCATTGTATTTTATAAAACTGTTTTGATTATGAGCTATAGTATATGGAGGATCGGCAAATACCAAGTCTCCACCATTAGCACTACGTATTGTGTCTACAAAATCCTGTTTTAGAATACGAGCATTATTAAGAATTTTAGCATAATTTTCAAAAACATTTATATCCTCAATAAAACATTTCTTAGTCCCAATAGGAACGTTGAATCTTCCAAATTTATTTACACGATACATACCATTAAAACAAGTCCTATTTAGATATAAGAATCTAGCAGCCTGAGCTATACTATCATCAAATTTGGTATCTCTCATCTTATAATAGTAATCTTGGTTATGATTTTCTTGATGCGCTTTCAAATACTTACTTATCTGGACATGGTGTTTAGCCATCATTTGATAAGTGTTGATCAACTCCTTATTTACATCAGCAATAATCGCCTTATTTGGTAAAAGATGAAAAAACGCAGATCCACCACCCAAAAAAGGTTCTATATAAATATTATAATTATTAGGAAATATCTGACGATACCTAGATATCAGCCACCTTTTTCCTCCAGGCCATTTTAAAAATGGTAACATTTGTTCACAACCTATATTATATAAAATAATTCCGCATGTTAAGACATACAAACATATTATAGCTCTCATCGAATATTCCATTAGAGAATAACCTTACTATAACTTTTTATACGGAGAAATCTGTTCTAACAGATAAATTATACTCGAAAGCATAGCGAAAATCAAACAATTCACCTTATTATAGTAATGAAGTATTTCACTTAGTTTTTATGATAATTACCAATGTATGATTCCAAAACTTCATTATCTTCTCCTGTACATTCTTTACCCTTTTCAACCTAAAGAAATTTATTTTATAATAGTTAATAGTGACAAAATAATTACATCACCGACATGATAATATATTACTAAAGAAAAACTAAAAATTTTAGTATTTAAAAATATAAAAGTGTAAATACTTCTTTAATTTATTATAGAAGTATTTACACTTTTCATATTCCAAAGAACACGACTAATTTTAGTGACATATTCTTATTTGTCCACATTTTTAGTATACCCTTTCAGCCTGGCCACAATAACATTGACAGCATTTTTCACAGAATTGTGATTTAGATGAGTATAAGTTTTCATAGTAGTCTTAAGATCACTATGACCTAATTGTTCTTGAGTAATTTTAGGGAAAATACCAGCTTGAAAAGCAATCGTAGCAAATGTATGCCTAAGCCGATGTATACCTCTTCCTACTATACCAGCTTTATCGCAAATTCCCCTATATATCCTGCTGAAATTATCAGGATTCACAGGTTTATCTTCTGCTAATTGCCGAACTAAATAAACGTCATTAGGATACATTTTTCTTCTTTCTTTAAGCATAATGCAAATATCATCACTAATAATGATATCCCGAATACTGGACTTCGTTTTCGGAGATTGTAGCAAGCAACCTCTAGATGTTTTTACTAAGTTATTTTTCACATGGATCACGTTATTATCAAGATCAATATCCATCCATTGAAGGCCTAGCAATTCCCCTCTCCTCAATCCAGAACTAATACAAAGCTTAATTGCGTATCCATAAAATTCTTCGTTCAAAACATTAAAAAGTTTTTTGATTTCATCTGCGTTTAAAGCATCCACAACAGACTTTTTAATAGGAGGTAATTCGACATCAGTAGTAGGATTATTATCAGTATAACCAAGCTTGACTGCTTTATCAATAGCAGTGGAAAGAACATTAACTGTACTTCTTATCGTAGAAGCAGATAGCCTTTTGTCGTGATACATAAAATTAATAAAATTTTGAATCCTCGATGTTGTCAAAGAACGTAAATGATATCCTTCGAAATAAGGATATATATATGCTTTATACAAAGATTCATATTGATCTAAAGTAGTTTGCTTTAAATTGACACTTTTATATTCCATTAAGAATTTATTGATCCATTCATTAAGATATATGTTCTTTTTCTCAGTACCAACTTTACATTTACCTGATGCTATATATTTTAATTTTTCTTCCAGTTTAGATTCAGCTGCTTTTTTCGTAGTAGCATTACTTTCAATTCTATTTGGTTTCCCATTATCAAGTTTTCCAATTATAGCAATACATCTATAATAAACTTTACCATTTTTCTCATATTTATAAGTTTGATATTTTGCCAATGTCGTTCACCTCCTCCATAAAAAGTTTTTGTGATCCACATAATGATATGCAGATCACAAATTCAAGATAAAATCACCATATTTATACAAAATCTTTCTCTTCTTCAGCAATTTTTAGCCATCGTTCCAACTTGTTGCAATCGATTCGCCAATTATGACCTAATTTTAACGAAGGGAAGCCTTTTGCGTGAACAAGATTATAAGCAGAAGACCGCTTTATGTTTAAAAAATCGGCTAATTCAGCTACCGTAAAAAATCTTTTTTCCATTAAAATTCACCTCCTTGCCATGCTTATACCAAAAATATCTTATTTTTTTGGGATTCAGCAATTTTTGTACTAAAAAAATGTAATTTTTGTTTCGCCTATGCGTTTCTGGAACTCATCTTCGGCTCTAAACAAACCGTCTGCTTCCATCTGCTTTATTTTCTTAGTATAACGTTTAAAAAACGGCGCATTTTTTAGTTTCCACAAGTCCATGCTGCTAATAAAAGTGGCTTTATGACATGCTTTATAAACGTCGTGTCGCTTTTTTATATCGCAGATTTTAAGCGCTCGATAAAGCGTTGCCCGTGATATCCCCAAGTCATGAACAAGTTCAGGAATGATATAATACCGTGACGGGCGTGAATAAATTTTTCGCATATTTTCCCCCGCAACTTAATGTGCTTCGAATCCATCACGTATAATTCCAGAACATAAATTTTCAACAGTTCCAGCAAATATGTTCCTAGGAAATTTCAACATACGCAAGGAGCGATCACCTACACGGATTTTTACAGTAGAGTTATTTTGATCGGTTATAATAAAATTTTCGGCACTTAACTGCCTGTATAAGGCATTGCGAGAAAATTCTATAGCATTGTGATTCATACATTGAAGCCTCGAATTAACTTCAGAAATGGCCCTATCCGGAAAAACAAAAACATTTTCTGCGTTATAAAATCCAATTATATTTTGATTATCGAAGCATTGACCTTGCGACAAACACTGTAACTTTAAGGTTTTGTCTTCGATTAAGCCTTTTAATGTTTCAACAAAAACATTCGCTGCGGTCTCATTTGTTGTAGCGATATACATATCCCGACAAACCGCTACAATAGCCTGCTCAAACGCATTATCAAGTTCTTCAAGGTGCAAAAATTCTGATACCAACTCCCAAACAACCTTTAAAAACGCTATTGTTTCAGCCGTTCTTCCGTGATGAGCCTGAAAAGACTGTCGATATCCATTTGCCTTAGCTAGTAATTCTGAACGATCCAAATTCTTATTTATCAAAAACTGTATCCAGCCGGCCATAATTCCAGGAAAGTTCGTAGCCATTTGTTGGGCATGAGTAAGATGCTCGCTGTTGCCACGTTCTTGAATTTGTAAAAGCAGCATCCTAGCTAAAACAGAAGCTTCACCAAGCGCAGGATAATCTTCGCCAGTACAAATCAAGTTTCCTCGAACATAGTATTGACCCCTCAAAGATGTGTCCATATTCATTCTCGCACGTCCTTGGCGATCACCTGTTCCTTGAATCAGCGCGACAACTTGCTTTGTATTAACGGCAATCTGCTTATAATCATCAACGACAAACGGGACGTCTTTCAACATGAAACCAGCTTTAGTAATTGCGTTTGCAGTGGAGTTAAAAGATTCAAAACCGGCACCAACAAAATTTCCAAAAAACGACATCATGACTTGGCTAAAGCTGGTCTTATAGCTGCCGGTAATGCCCGAAAGAAACAGGACTGACGGCTTAATATTGGGCATAATCCCATATAGCGGTGCACTAAAAATATATGCCAAAAAAGGCAAGGTTATTTTATATGGAAACACTTTCAATAAGTCGTTGATAATGCTTTCCCGGATAGCAGAAATATCATCTGGGAATCGTTGAAGTACATAACGGCATAAATAATTAGGATTACAACCTAGTTCAACGCGCTCGTCCGAAAAATCACGGAAGCCCTCTCTATCAACAACGCCATTCGCAACAAAAAACTTAGTAAAATCTTCTGACCAGCCCGTATATTGCTGAACGTATTCTGTTTTCAAAGAGCTTTCAGACAAACTAATAAGCGCCTGCCTTAAATCACCTATTTTCTTCGTTTGAGTACAGGCATGGGCACCCAATACCGCAACAATTCCTGAATTAAACTTCTGATCGACTGTAAAAGCGTCGGCGTCAATAGTTATCAGACTTCTATTTTTACCTGCTACTTGAGCGAAAAAACGAATTTTCCGCTCTTCTCTGAGGCCGTCTTTCAAAATGATATCAGGAAGCAACGCTAAAACCACAGGCGAAACTTTTTCCCAGTATTCCAATCCAGCTTTATCAATAATTTTTTTGTAAGTACCAAAATCTGCAGCAGATTTAGAAATTTTAAACTTTCCATTTTCACTTCTAGCAGCGGTAAACTCCTGTATCAACACTTCTTTTGCTATCCCCAGCCCTCTGGATAAGATTTCAGCGTATTTATCAAAGTCCACAGGTCTTAACTTCTTGCCAAAGTCAACCGCTGCATGCAAAATGCGTAACTTTTCTGCAGGAGCAGTTTCTTTTTGATACGCTCGAGAAAAATTATCAGCAATAAATTCAAAACCTAGCTTAGAGCTCTCTCTTGCCTGGTAAATATAACCCCATGTCTTACGTTTGCTATAATCCGCCGGATCTTCACCATCCTGATAATCTTCCGGACTCATCACGTATGCATACGGCGATTTCTCTAAAATCTCTTCCACAAATTTTACTCCCGGGACGTCATTATCAGGCCACAAAATTACTTCAGTTTCATTTTTTTCAAGCCGAGTGACAGCTTTAGATAAATTTGAGCCGCCGCCAAAACTAGCGATCGCAATTTCGTTCAGGTCAAAATCTTCAATACTGCTTCCGACTTCACGATATAATGATGAAATGACGCTCATGACATCAAATTCACCCTCCATCAGCAAGATCGACTCTTCTCCGTAAAGGTTCCGGATTGGAGAAAAATAACCAAAACGTTCTGAGCCGCCCGAACGAGCCATACCCAAAATGTAAATCCGTTTGTTTCCTGTAGTATAAAAAACATCACGGATTTTTATAAAATTAAACAAGCCTGTTCCGTCTCTGTAAAAGAAAGCAAGATAACCGGCCGCATTTAATTTACCAGGCGGCAATAACGTTTCCCGAACAACATTTTCATCCACATTATTTTCCATCATCCATTCGTCTACAGCCAAACGTCCCGGATAAAATCCTACAGGCAATTTACTAAAAAGCTCTCGCGATATACCACGTCCTTCAAAATATTGTCGCAAATTTCCAGCTTGCGGCGAGTTCACAAGCAAATTATTAGCCCAATCCAGAAATCGGCATATAACTTGGTGCCTCGCGATTTTTCGTTCCATATCTGCATCGGCAGCAGCTAACCCTGTCTCGACCAGCCAGTGATACGCTGCCTGACGGTCACACCCCTGAGCAGAGACCACAGCCTCCACCATGTGCCCACCGATTTTCTCTGCGAAGCAATGCCAATTTGCCCATCCGTCATCGCCAATATACAGTGACAGTGAAGGCGATCGATCCTCATGCATTGGGCAAATTCCCATCATCCGGCTGCCATCCGAAGATTCATGCCAGTCAAAAAAATGTTTCGGAAAAAGTTTTTCAAAAATCGTTTTTAAATTTTTTAGACTCTTCATTTTACCGCCCCTTTTGTTTTTTTTATCGGGTACGAACATTTTGTTCTTTTAAAAAACACCGCCTTTTTCAAGCGGCGTTTTTGTTCTTTCCCGTTTCTACGAATATTATATTTTCATTTTTATCTTTTGTCAAGTATTTTTTTACATTTCTAACGCAATGGAATTTACCGCCATCTCCGCTACTAATCTAAGCATTTCTCCGCTTCTGACACCTTGCCCCTTCAGATCTACTCCCATTTCCTGCAACGGCTCCAGCGCTACGCCACCGCTAAGCCATGCTTTTACCGTATCATGATTGTAAATAAATTGCATCCACGCATCAATTTCCTGTGCAAAATCCATATCTGCGCTTTCCAAGGCTTTCAGTACTCTGCCTATACTTTCCAGCCTTTCTTGCAGTTTGTACATTCCCTTAAATATAAAGGCGTTGCCTCCAAAATCTCTTTCTATAATATCAGTTCGCTCTGCTATGAAGGCATAGTTATGCGGCAAAAAGCTTCCCAGTCCCTGGCCGTAAATTATCCTGCTTTCATCTGCCATTTCTCCCGTTGCCTTCTTAAATGCTTTTGTATTGCTAAAAAGTCTAGTCCGTATACTGCCATCTATTATCTTTTGGAAATAGTAACAGGCTATACACACTTTCCATGCTACTTTAAAATCCAACTCATTTCTTATGCCGTTACTCTCTTCTATATATCTGACCAAATCATAATCATAGGGCAATCTTTCCACAAAGGTTTCTACAAGCAAGTCTTCCTGAATATATTTTGATTCATAGCTATCTATTACATCCTTGGCTACTGCAAAATAAAGGTTCTTATTTGGCAACCTTGATGTAGGACTAAATCCAACAAGGCAATTGGATGCAAGCATTATTGCTAAAATCTCCCGAAGTGTTTTACCTGTATAAAAATTCTTACTGCCTTTTGTTCCGTCATTAATATTCGGGAAATCTATCGCTTTTGACGCTATCAGTCTATTTAAGAGATTCCTTGAAAAATACATGTAACCACAGTTAACCGCTACCATTTCTATCAGCTCTGACGTCATGTATAGTTTATCTTCTGCAAACAGAAAATTACTGTTCATATTATCACTTCCTCACATTAATTCGATATTATCACACCTGTCCTAGCTTGTCAAAACTTCCAATTTGTCCATTTTATTTTTTCTGAATCAAAAATTTGGCACATTTATTCTATCGATATTCTCAGCAAAGTTACGACATTGTTCCACTTTTAATATATTTTATTTATTTACTTACTAAAAAACTTTTACTTATATCATATTCATATACAGATTTTTTATTATGCTATTACTGAACTCTAAAAAAAGCTGGAATCTGGAACAAAACAACAAAACCGCAATAAAGCCGTATAAATTTTGTTCCAGTCCCATATTTTATTTTTTATCTATAGCATTAATAGTTTTCTGAAAGCTGCTGCTAAAAATTTGTTCTTTGCAACAATTTATGCCCCCATATATAAATGGTTCACCACTAATTATAAATTCTCCATCCTTATATTGCAGAGAATATTTGGCCTCACTTTTTAGAAATTGATACCAAAGGTCATTTCCCACAAGCTGGGCATAATCGATTTCCTTATATGAATCGACCAGATCATGAGTGATCTCAAAGGATAACAGTCTTAAAAAACTTTTCTTAGATTCCAACACATTTTCTCCCAGCGCACAAGCCGTTAAAAGTACTGCTCTTAACCCCAAGACTTCAAACACAGGCCATTGCTGTGCTTTATACCGCGTTTTGCTAAGTTTTTTTATCACGCCTATTTCAAGCAACGTATGAAAAAGTAATTCGACATTTTCTCTTTCATAATCTTTATTACAGATTACCTCTCCTATGATTTCTTCCGGTGCAAAAAAAGCATTACGTTCTGCATATCCACCAATAACTTTTATCATTTCAACTACATAGGGAAATGTTAAGACCAGCATACAACGATGTATCTCAAAAGGTAATAAATAATTGATATTTTCTTTTGCTATTTGCTGGATATGCTTCTTAACTAATCCATTCGTACCTTCTGTATTACCCCAAATATCATATAGTATCTTTGCTGTCTGCTCCCGTTCAGCTTTACTTTTAAATTCCTTTTTACAACGATATTCCAAACCACTTTTTAGTCCAGTCATATTATTATCATAATATCGGAGCATGTAAACCATATTATCTAACCATTCGCATTTTATTTTTTTCATAATTAATTGCCTCCAAGTACTGATATTTAGACAACTTTACTTCTATCTAATCCAGATTATACCTGAAAACAACCCCTATACTACATTTCAGCCATACAAACCTTAATTCTTGCCTCTGCTTCTCCTTATACCTATTACAAACTTTTTATTTAGAAAAACAGTACCTAAGTACTACTATCGGTACATTAGATACTGTTACATGCTATTTTATAACATACTGTTGATTTAAATACTCGCCCTGCATATCCTGAACACAAGCACTTATATCATGAGCTATACTTTTTGCACGCAGGCGATTTATTCCAATACCTTTAGCTACTTTTAAAATATCCTCTAAGCTAGGATTTCTTCCATTTCTGTATATATACGTAGCATGTTCACCACCAATCAAATAGCTGTAAGTAAGATCATACGCAAGCGATAATACCCCTCTCTGTTACCCTTCATCATATAAATACGAAAAATTTTTAGAATGGTCATCTCTATGAAGTTTCTAATATCGCCTCACAGACAACATATGTACTTTTTTAACACGCCCTCTTGAACTACTCTATAAAAAAGCCTTGTCCCAAAATAACCAACTCGCTGTAATGATGGAAATAATCTTACTTCACTTATCTCAATACCACAATTTTTAGCACAGAGAGAATATTCATATTCCTGCTTGCCTATATTATCTGTATCTTCACTGGAAGGGAATTTTATAATCCACTCCGCTCCATCTACAACAGTCAAGATTTTTGGGCATGCACCACCAGACAAACCACCTAATTTAAATAGTTCATAAAGATTAAATGAAAATATGATTGAGTTTTTTTATTTTTATAACACTGATTATTCTTCATATCGATACAAAAACAAGGTACTTTTCTTTAACTTTGAATGTTAAGAAAGTACCTTGTTTTATTACAGTACCGTTATTTACTTTCACTATCCATCTTGATATCACTTATACTTTCATAAAGATTTACTCAATACTATCCAACCTATCCAAAGAAATCGTTCCGTCATCTTTTACTGTTCCATATACAGTACTTCGCTGACCCAGCGGAACATATGCTCCATTCATCACAACATTTATATGTCCGCCAACTTTTGGACCGCCCCAGAATTTCATTACTTCATCCTTCTTTACCGTAGCCACCGCACTGCCTACAAATGCTATCTTTGTACCAGCTTCTTCTTTTTCTATTTCCGTTATACTAACTTCTTTATAGGCTGATAAATCTTCTACGTTAACACTGCTATTTTCGCCAATAGCTATATCTCCATATTCTCCAGACTCATGTCTCTCATGGACTTTACCTGTTATTATCTTGTCATACTTTACTGTAGTTCCTATTTTTTTATCGCCTGCTGCTTTTGAAGACATCGTTTTATTGATTTGTTCAAGATCTTTTTCTTCTTCATCCGTGTTACCGTCTTCGACAGCTGTTTCACCATTATTGATAATTCCTTCTTCAACAGATACAGCTTCTTTTTCTTCGGCATAAGCCCTGGCTAAAATATTATTATCAGACATAACTGAAGCAAAAATACTTGCTGCAACTAATATCTTGCACAAGCTTACTGCCTTGACTCTCGATTTGGCTATTTCTGATACTACCACATAGCAATTTTTAGCATTACTCCATATAACTTTATAAATCTTATTCATACCAAAACCTCCTCAATCAATATAAATTTTTAATCTTGACTATATACAAAAAAAGAATACCCCTACCAGACAATAAATCTGGAAGAGGTATTCTTCTGAAAGGCACATACTTAGCGAGCATGTCCCCCCCAGATATACTTTCATGCTATTTAACTTTAATACAAACATTCAATCTCGTAAAACATTACATTTATTTCGAATTATCTTTATTTTTATTATAAAATAATACCTAGAGGTTATCAATAAAGTTTCTATTAATATTTTTTGTTTTTTGTTAGTAATATTAGCGGAAATATTATTTTCTTTTATTTTTTGTTATTTAAAGGCTATTATCTATTTAACTGTATAATATTTACAAACTAATTATCAAAAGTATAATTGTAACTATATTTTTCAAATTTATACTTTATATAGACTATCTTTGATTTTCACAATATTTTTGCGATAATTAGTATATCGATTTTTTCTAATGCGTATTATAATAAAAATATATACATATAGACTAATTGTTCATCTATAATTATCTTCTTATTCTTATAATATTTATTATATACACCACCGAACGCAGTGTTAAAAACTGAAATAAGCTAATATAAATTCTTATTCCATTATAGTTTTATCTTTATTTATATAGTTACACTCCTGCAAACGCTTCCTTACTTCCTATGCCTATCGCCTCTATCGTAGCCATATATTTAAAGCAATGGTAATTGCTACCTTGAATTGCTCGTTTTACATAGCTTTTTCTGCCACTTACTGTTTACCTCAATTAACCACAACTCCTATTTCAGACTAATCATATCATAAAACTTCTAAAGCTTAATTTTTCTAATATTCTTCATTAAAAATATCATCCAAACACTCATTTATATAGATAATTCTCTATTTAATAAGCATTATACTTGAAATCTTATAAATCAAATCATGTTTCAGATATTAGCTATTTAATAAATAAATTCAATTATATAGGATGAGTAAAGGAAGTGTACAAATATGATACAAAATAATTTAATTCAAAAAAATGAAGAATACTTGAAAAATTTTACTTTTGCTGGGGAATTTCATTTAGATAACATTACAAAAAAAATTGAATTTAAAAAATCCGAAAAATTACCTCATGATAAAAAAGGTATCTATGCAATATGTTCGAATCGTATAGTTAAATTTTTCGGCGACTGTTTCGGCGAGCGTATTCTTGCTAGATTAAATTGTTATTCTACTGGCCGCAGCTCCAAAAATACAACTTATCAACGTATTCATAAAAGGATAGAAGAGCAATTGTATGACCAACAAAAAATAACAGTATATTTTTTTGAGTGTAACGAAATTGCGGCGAACAAAAAAATTAACAGATACCAAAAAATATTCGGTAAAGGTGCAAAACCTGAATGGGTTAAACGTATAAAAAATACAAAAATTGGATTTTCCCAACAATTAGAAAATTTATTATCAGATCACACCCAATTAAGCTTATCAGCAAAAAAGTGTAGGGAAGAGGAAATTATCTCAAACGACCAATTGCATATTGATATTAAAGAATTTACAAGGAAATATCCAGAAAAAATCAAGGCCATAAAAAATAGTAAAAATAAATGTGCCTTAGAAATACTAAATAGACATTGTATATACTTTGAACGAAGGAATAAAATTATTAACATTCCTAACGAAAGATATTTAGAAGTCCATCATTTAATCCCCTTGTCAAGCACTATTCCAAATAGTAGTTTTGAATGTTTAGATAAATATGAAAATATGGTTTGTTTATGCGGTAACTGTCACAATCAAATACATTACGGTATGGAAAAGGATGTAGAATTAATTTTAAAAAATTTATATGAACTTAAGGAAAGAGAATTAAAAAAAGTGGGTTTAAACATCGGCATAAAAAAATTGATATCTATTTATAAGGAATTGTAACATTTAATATTTTTATTTCACCTACTAAAATTTTTATTTAAGACTCTTGCAATTCTCTTTTTTATTCATTATTCATCTTTAAATAATACAAAACTCGGTCAGATATTATCTCACCGAGTTATACAAAAGCTCAATTTTTTTATTGTATTAATTACCATGTATTGTTAATACTATATGATCAACGTTTATACCGTCTCTGGCTGCACGTCTATCCATATTTGCCACATCTTTATATATCCACAAATATTCTCCCTTTGCGATATGTATAGGAGCCCCTACTCTTATATTCTTTACATTGTAAAACTCCGCAAATTCTCCTAAACTATTATCACAATTATAACCCGATATATCTAATCTACGGCTACCATTTTTTAATATTGTTATTTGATCTACCCTCCCATTATAAAAACTTATTTTCCAACCATCATTAGTATAAGACCAAGTAATCCTTTTACTCAGCTTTCCATCTTCAAGACTATTAGGTGTCCCATATGCTTTTAATACCTCTTTATCTGTCATTCCCAAATATATACCACCAATTGATTCAAAGTGTTGTACATTGGGAGTATTCTGTAATGTCACTCCATGATTTAAAATTAGATACTTTGTCTGTCCAGTAGTATTCCATTCAATTCGTAAATCTTTATAATTACCATTTTCTAATATTCTAAAGGTCCCTATGCCATGCCCACCTCCACCAGCTAAATCAGTTATACTTTTGACAGCGAATCCATTTATTCCATTCTGATCAATATATAAGACATCCTTACCAGTATTATCATACCATGTTCCAGATAGTTTATTTAAAAATCCACTTATATTACTATGACTAGCTTTTGCAATTGATATAGTTGTTGCTCCAGTATTACTAATAATTATTATCGTAGTAACTATTAGTGTTATAAATGACGATTTAATAATTTTTTTCATTAACATCACCTAACATTTCATTTTAATTTAATATTCGCATTACTTATCAATAAAATATTATATAAAACCGAGGTATATATTTAGAAAATATTACAGTTAGATATATCTATAATATTATTCAATCAATTTATACTACTTATTTAGATTTTTCTTATCAAACTCTTCTACTACTTCCCAACCTAATGCTTCTGTTAATCCGGCAGCAACAGTAGCATTTACGCCACCACCTAATATAGGAACTAATTTACTAAATTGTGATACAAGCATCTTTCCAATATTACCAAACATAAAAGTTTTTGCCATTTGTCTAGCTGCTTCATCTGTAATTGATACTTTAAACACCCTAGCTAAAGCAACTATCATTGCGCTCTGAACAGCACATATAGGAGCAAGGTCTGCTCCTGGCAGTGGAATAAAACCTATTGCGGCAGCAGCTGCTGCAGATCCATGGATTATATATTGACACTTTTCTTTATCTTCATTAGTCATACATATACCTACCTAAAAAAATATATTACGTACAAATTTATTCATATATTCCTCGGTTTTATTTTTTCATCAACCAATATACTCAATTATTATTTTATTAATCAAATGATGCAATTAAACTTACCTCATTAGGCTATAAGTTTTTTTATAAGAATATCTGCCCCTTCTGGTACATGAATACAATAATAACTAACCATTCTGCATACAATTCTCCATTACCAGCAGCGTTCGCAGCAGCACTATGAATTATCATTTGACATTTTTCTTTTCATTATTATTTACACATATCCCTCCTATGTATTAATAGACAAATCTATATTATTATCTTGCTTAACATCTGATTCTTCATTTAGTGTTCATGCTTTTATTTTTCTATAAATCGAAAACAAAATTTCGTATATATTCATTATCCTACTTTTTCTCTCATCTTGTTCATACTGCTAAACCCAAAATCATATTTATAGTATTAATTATGATTTTTTATTCTCATATAAAAAATAAAGGCCGCATTTTTGAGACTTTTAACATTTATATTTAGTATAAATTTTATGGTTAGTACAGAACAATTTATTGTTGCTAGTATTCAATTCTAATTCAGCAGAATTTGAAGTATTTTCCCTTCATCACAGACCTTAACTACCTTTTCCCCACAATCTAATTCCTTAAAACCATATAATCATTTTCTTCCTTTATCAAACCATTCAGTCCCTAGTACTAAATTAGCATAACGCTCAGCTCCGAACTGACTGGCAAACGGCATTGCAAACTCTTTTACCCTGTCTAGTTTGCCAGAAACCATTACTTTACTTAGATTACTTTGATTCCTATTTGTATCCTTGGCATACGTTAAACCAACACCTCCAAGATACTGGTCAACTGTGATATTAATTCCCTGACTACGTAATTGCTGTACATATTTCTCTGCACGTTTACGAACATTGGGATCACTGCCATACCCGGAAGCAATAAAGTCCGCAGTACCTGCGATTCTCCCGCCAGCTACGTTGTCTTTAACAAACTGGTCACCAAAGACCTGACGCAGAGAGTCAGTGCTAAATACGTTTTTCTCGCGCAACGCTGCATACATAGCATCAGCCTGTGTCGCCATGACACCGTTACCCTTATTTATAAACAGGTCTGCTGCTGCACGCAACGGGTCTGCTGCAGTACCATTCTCCTCGTATTCGCTAAATACTTTTTCAATATCTTTTCGAGTTGTACTTCCTTTTAACCAGGCATACATGTCACCCATTGCTTGCTCTTTACTCATAGTATTACCAGATGCGATCCTGTTCCACATATCTGCATACTGGAATCCCATATTAGTATCAAGCATAGCAGTTAACCTATTCTGGTCTGCATTACCTGTAATACTGGAATACAATGACAAAACACTGCTGCCCAAAGTACCACGAATACATAACCTATTCCACGAATTATACAAATCAGAAGCACTATATCCGCTGCCAACAACTCTACTATCAATATCTATTGTTTCTCCTTTGGCACCATCCACAAAATAATGATTATATCCTGCATAACAAGCTATGAACAACAGAACAGTAAGTAAATATATTTTTGGTGAAAGGAACCTTATAAATTTATTTTTTACTTTTTCATCAACAATTGTATATCTTACATCATCTTTTTTATTCAGATATCTATACTGCTCTATCTTATTTTTTGTTTCCAATGTTCCAAAAACATTAATTCTAACACTTACTTTTTCTTGTTGCAGTATTACACTTGCTATCCCGCTGAGATATTCATTGAATTCATTTAAAAAATCCTTATTAGCAATTCTAGCTTTATGAGCAAAAAATTTAATGTTTATTTCCATTAATCCATTAACTATTTCTACTTTAAAGCAAGGATATTTTCTATTTATATCATCCAAAATACATTTTAGCTTGCACTTATCCAAACAATCTAACGCGTTTCGGCTAAAACCTTTTTTTGGAGTAACTAAAACTTCACCAGATAAAGTCAAAAGGTTGTCACCAAGAATATTTTTAATTGTGGATATAAATGTTTTAATCATTTTCTATTCCCTCTAGTCTTGATTTTCTGATTTCATTTCATACAAATCACTACGACAATATTTACATTTTATAGCATCTGCTCTAATTAATTCTTTACAAAACGGACACTCTAACATAGTAACAGGTTGCATCTCGGCTCCACAATAACGACACTTAATCGCGCCTTGTTTTATTTTTTCTCCGCAGATCGGGCAAATCTTATTTCCATCCAATAATAACTTCTGGCTATTATCTTCTATCATTTGTGAATCACAATAATTCTGTTCTAAGCGAAAAACTCTATTTTCTATTTTGTCAATTTTTTCAGTAACTTCCACTTCATTAACCGCAACTCTATCTTTTAATTGTTGTGTTTCCATTTGTACTTTAACGACTTCGCCAGATTGCTTTTTATCCTCCATCATTGCTAAAATTAGACCTGACAACAACGGGCTAATGGCTATTGCCAGTAATCCCCATAAAACTGGGCTTCTACCTCTTTCATTTGCCCAATATCCAACTGCAATACACCCGATTATCCACATAATTTCCATTATCAATAATTTCTCCTAAATTTTTTATCGAAAAATTTTAATTTTATAATTTTCAACTATATTCCATCTATTAAAGTCCTTCTTTCAAATTATTACCTCCTAATTATCATATTTTATTTTTTCTATAAAAATATTCTTTCTCCATAATAATGACTCTTGCCTCATCTTTGACTTTACTATCTTTTATATTCTTAGTGTAAAAAAGTCTAATAATATTATTATGATTCCATTCATCACTCTCAGATTCATAGGTTCCTTTTCCCCACATCCATTTTTCATATTTTGATTTTCCATATTTATCAAGTAAAAATTTTTTTACTTGTTGATAATTATTTATATCAAATTTTAAATCTATAGACACAAGTCCCTTCCCTTCCATAAATATCATTTCATTTTCATCAATTTTTATATTTTTATTAGGTATAATATCACTCAAATCGAACTCATTAATTTTATTACAAATAAATGCACATTCCCCACTACTTCTCCTACTAACTAATTGAATATTATTTATGTCATTTTCATTCATACCTAAACGTAAAACTTTAGAAACCTCAAAAGCTTCTTGATTTAAATTATTTTTACCTCCAGCTTTCATCTCGCTTGAGGCTTTTTCTTCTTTCCTCAAATTCAATAACAAATTTCTAATATATTCCAAATTGTTCTCAGCTATAACTACTTCACTCGCCATATTATCAAACGTTTCTTTTAAGTGTTTTTCTTCTTGCCAAAATTCCATCAGTTTTACAGTGTCATACTGTCTTGAAGTATCTTCTAAAAACAATGGGTATCCCTCTGCACACTCACCAATATGCAAAACATCCATTGTAAATATTCCCGGACTAGTAAAAACTGTATCTGTAGTTTTTAAAACTCCTGTTAATCCATAAGCATCTCTGAACCAATATGATGTTGCATCATATTGAGCAGTTATATATCCGGTTATAGGCAAATATTTTTTATTTAATATAGTATCCTTTTCTTTGCTGATATTATTTAACCTAGTTAATATGTTGAATTTTTTATCATTTAAATTCTTTACATATTCATATTGATCAATATAATTGTCTACAACTTTGATAGTTCTAGATTCATCTTTATACTTTGAAAATTCCTGAAGATATCCTATGACTCCCTCTGTCATATTGGTATTTAAAAGCATATCTATAGATTCAAGATATAAAGTATGAGTAATTTTTTCCATACTCTTTTCATCATTCGAAAATAATATAAGTTTGTTAAAAATATCTATATATTCACTAATATTATTTTTATCAATTTCCATAATCTTCATTTTGTAATTTTCAATCTTTCGATCAATATATAAAGGATCAAAAATACTATACTTATCTAAAATCTCTTTTCTAATATTATCTTGCGTATTATAATCCAAAATATATTTATCTAAAAAATCAG